>FZPS01000076.1_pt493 | contig 26346 bp, 28 predicted proteins | sample 1817821 | NCBI WGS metagenome assembly FZPS01 (sample SAMEA104158645, study PRJEB21678) | metagenome | place: Germany | collected 2015-04-21 | reverse complement strand
CCATCGCCGATTCCTTGGAGAAATCCTTTACCCCGCTGTCGATCATCCGGGCGGTAGCGTAGACCAGCGCCCGGGCTGCCTCGATCTGGGTCGCCATATCGGCCAGCATGTGCTGGATCGCCTGGAACGAAGAGATCGTCTGGCCAAACTGGACCCGCTCCCGGGAATACTTAACGGCTTCTTCCAGTGCCCCCTGGGCGATCCCCACCGCCTGGGCGCCAATACCCGGCCTGGTCCGGTCCAGGGTCTTCATGGCAACAATAAAGCCCATTCCCTCGCGCCCCAACAGGTTGGAGCGGGGGATCCGGCAATCGTTAAAGATCAACTCTCTGGTGGCCGAGGCCCTGATCCCCATCTTGTCCTCTTTTTTCCCAAAGGAAAAGCCGGGGGTTCCTTTTTCTACAATAAAAGCGCTGGCGCCACGGCTCCCCTTCTTCTTGTCGGTCATGGCGATTACAGTATAAACCTCCGCTTCCCCGCCGTTCGTAATCCACTGCTTCGTCCCGTTTAACACATAATAATCCCCGTCCAGCGTAGCAGTGGTCTCTATCCCCGCGGCGTCGCTCCCGGCATTGGCTTCAGTAAGCGCAAAAGCGGCCAATTTCTTCCCGGCGGCGATATCCGGGATATACTTTTCCTTCTGTTCTTCATTGCCGAAGAGAAGGATGGGGAAAGCCCCCAACCCGCTGGCCGCATAACTAACCGCTACCCCGCTGCAGACCCGGCTCAACTCTTCGACTACCAACAGTTGTTCCATGACGCCGCCGCCCAAGCCGCCGTATTCCTCAGGGATATAAACACCGAAAAGATCCGCATCGGCTAAAACCTTCATTATCTCCCACGGGAACTCCCCGCTTTCATCCAATTCATGTACTACCGGCCGGACCTTTTCCTCGGCGATCCGGTGGGCCAATTCTTTGATTTCCAATTGCACATCGGTGAGAAAATACTCCATTCTACCAAACCTCCTCCTGACTTATGGGATCTTTGGCAGCGGTCCTTGCTAACCGCACGCCTTCGCTTAACCGCGCCCGCTTTAAGCGCCGCCCGTGACGCCGCCCACGGCACACCCACAGTGCACCAGCGGCATATCCACGCCTAAACCGTGTGTGTCTTGGGTTGTCTATATTATAATGGAACATGTCGTTTTTGACCAGAAAAAAACCGGCGTTTTCCGGTCTGTAACAAAAAAATAAAAAAAGGTATACAACTCCAGGCTCACAAATCCTCCCGGCCCAGCGGTTCATCGGCACTGATATGCCCCATTAGGGTATCCCGGCGTTCCCCGTCTACCAAAAACTGGACTTTTTCCAGGCCGGGCAGGCCGGTAAGGGTCGTGACAACCTGCTCGACCAGCAAAATCTCTTCCAAAGACCCCCCATGCAGGTTATCAGAGGAAAAATCCACATAGACTGTGGCCTCTTCTATACGGACCCCGGTGATCCGCAAATTATCACGGAGCGCTGTTGTAACCTCCTCACCCGCGGGTGGTTTCCGCAACTCCGCCAGGACATTCGTTACCAAGCTCTCCCTGCCGGTCCTGCCATCCCCGTAAGCCTTTATTTTTCTTGTGAACGGCAATAATTTGGGCAGCTCCTCATTGCCGGTGGTTATATACTCCCGGTTGACAAAATAGAGGGTCACTTCGGTATCTGTTGGCGGCCCGGGCTCAAGCTCCCGCCGGGCCCGCCGCTTCAGGGAAAAATAAGTGAAACCGGCTGCCAAAACCAAGAGGATAAGAGCGATAAGCCACCCCGTTCTTTTCCCCATCTTTCCACACCTTCTCCCAACTACTGGCGCCTGCACGGTGGCCCGGGCACGGGCCGTCCGCACCCGCAGGCCTATGCGCATCTAGCTTTACTTCCGTGGTGTTTACGTCTGTTTATAGGTGCGACCCCTTCGCGATGGGCCCCTCCTTATTATCCCCGGCTTCCCTTCATTTTTTCCCATTGTATCCGGTAGTGTATTTACAGATTCCGGTATTTCTCAATGCTCACAAACTTGCTGAACTCCTTCTGGAAGTAGAACTCCACCTTACCGGTGGGCCCGTTTCTATGTTTGGCCACGATTAGTTCGGTGATATTCTTCTTTTCTGTCTCCGGATCATAATAATCCTCCCGGTAAAGAAAACAGACCAAATCCGCGTCCTGTTCCAAAGAGCCCGACTCCCGCAGGTCGGCAAGGGACGGTTTTTTACCGGGCCGTTGTTCCACCGCCCGGGATAGCTGGGAGAGGGCGACAACGGGTGTGGACAACTCCCTGGCCAGCGCTTTAAGGGAGCGGGAAATCTCCGAGACCTCCTGCTGCCGGTTTTCCGTCCGGTACCGGCCCTGCATTAATTGGAGATAATCAATGATAATCAAGCCCAAACCATGTTCAGACTTGATCCTCCTGGCTTTTGCCCGGATCTCCCAGGCGGAGATATTGGGGGAGTCGTCAATAAAGATCTTTGCTTCACTGAGCCGTCCCAAAGCATGGGAAAGCCTGGGCCAATCCTCTTCCGTCAGGTCTCCCGTGCGGATGCGCTGGTTATTCACACCGGCTTCAGCACATAACAGTTTAATCGCCAACTGTTCTTTGGACATCTCCAGACTGAAGACGGCCACGGGGATTTTTAAACGGACCGCGGCATTTTCCGCTATATTCAAGGCAAGGGTGGTCTTGCCCATGCTGGGCCGCGCGGCTAGGATAATCAGATCCGAGGGTTGCAGCCCTGCGGTTATACGGTCAAAATCGGCAAAACCGGTGGGTACGCCTGTAACTGCACCTTTGGATTCATATAAGTACTCTATTTGTTCGAAGGCTTCGATCAGAATCTGTTTCAGGCTGCTGATACTTCGCCCGGAACGGCGGTTGGCAACGGAAAAAATCCTTCGCTCCGCCTCATCCAGGATCTCCTCGACTTCTTCCCGTGATTCATAGCTGGCGGCCATGATCTCTCCGGCTGCATGGATCAACTGCCGCAACAAAGACTTTTCCTCGACAATCCGGGCATAATGGTCAATATGCGCCGCAGTAGGAACAGCATTGGCCAGTTCGGTCAGGTAAGCCACCCCGCCCACTTCGTCCAGGCGCTTGCCCTGCCGGAGCGCTTCGGTGACGGTCACCAGATCAACAGGTTCTCCCTTATTGGCAAGGTCCAGGACGGTCTGGTAAATGTGGCGGTGGGCATCTTTATAGAAATCATCCGGGCGCAAAACCTCCATCGCCCGGTAAATAGCTTCTTTATCCAGGAACATCGCGCCCAAGGCGGAACGCTCGGCATCTAAATTCTGTGGTGGAACCCTCTCCAACAAGTCAGGGCTCATCTCCCCGCAACCTCCTTTCCCGGTCATATTACAAACCCACAGGCGATCCAGCGCGGTCCCGCCGGGGTTTTTTTGAAAAACGCGCGGGAGAAGCCTCCTGCCGGGATTTACTGAAGGAAAAAGACCTTTTCCATCAATTCCCGGATCTCTTTAACCGGTGTCACCTCGATCTCCTCGATCTCCCCGGGAATCTCCTTTTCATTCTCCCAGGGGACAAAGACCTGTTTGATTCCGGACTGTTTCGCGCCGTAAATCTTCTCGGGCAAACCGCCGACCCCTTTGACCTTTCCTTGAATTGAAACTTCACCGGTCACGGCAATATCCTGGCGCAAGGGGCGCTGCAGGAGAACGCTGATGAGGACCAGCGCAATCGCAACGCCGGCTGAGGGGCCATCGATCTTACCGCCGCCAATGACATTTACATGCAGGTCATAATCGGACGGGTCGATCCCTGTAAGGCTCCGCGCCACGGAGAGGGCGTTAAAGACCGAATCCTTGGTCATGGTGCCGGCGGTTTCGTTAAACCTGAGTTTACCCTGGCCTTTTTTCACTGGAAAAGAGGTAGCCTCAATCTCCAAAACCGAACCGACAAAACCGCTGACGCCCAGGCCAAAAATCTTGCCAATCTCACCGGCTTCCCGGCCTCTGCTGGTTGTCCGCGGTGTAAGTCTGCTGACGCGGAAAACCTCATAAAGATCTTCTTTTGCAATCATTACCTGCTTCTTCCGGCTTTTCCGGCCGTGGCCGGTGCCCCGGTAAAGGGCCATACCGTAGGCGTCGGCCAAAATACCCACGGCCTTCCGTCCTTCGATGGTGTATTCGCTGATCGCGGCCGGGACCTCCGGGTCGATTGCCGCCTGTAAACGCTGGGCGGCTTCGGAGACAATCCTCTCAACCGCCTCCCGGGTTAAAGGTTCAAAATACACCTCGGCACAGCGGGAGCGAAGGGCCGGGCTGATTTCCGACGGATCCCTGGTCGTCGCCGCCACCAGTAAGAAGTCGGCCGGCGCCCCTTCGGTAAAGAGCTTCCGGATATACTTGGGAACCCCCGGGTCATCCGGGTCGTAATAGGCGGAATCAAACTTCACCCGCTTGTCCTCCAAAACCTTGAGGAGCTTATTCATGAGCATCTGGTCCATATCACCGATCTCATCAATAAAGAGGATGCCGCCGTGGGCCTCTGTAACCATCCCCAGCTTTGGTTCGGGAATCCCCCCGTCGGCCAGATCCCGCCGCGCCCCCTGGTAGATCGGATCATGGACGGAGCCCAGGAGCGGGTTGGTTACCTCCCGCGGGTCCCACCGGAGGGTGGTACCGTCCACTTCAACAAAAGGCGCGTCTTTGTTGAAAGCGGTATACGGCAGTTTTTTGGCCACTTCCAAAACCAGCCGGGCCACGGTGGTCTTTCCTACCCCCGGCGGGCCGTATAAGATAACATGCTGCGGAAAGGGCGACGCCACCTTGGCCAGGAGCGACCGGACCGCCGCATCCTGTCCCACTACTTGCTCAAGGCGGATCGGCCGGAGTACCTCCAGGGCGGAACGGGAAAGGGAGACCGTCTCCAGTTTCTCCAGATCCGCATATTTCTTCAAAGTATGCGGGTTATCCGGACCTGCCACTTCCTTTAGCACCTGCATCTTGATTTCTTTAATATAATCCTCATGCCGTCGCTGCATCCGTTCGGCGATCTTCTGTTCAATCTTCTCCTCCACGGTTTTTCTGGCGATCAGATCGGCGATCTCTTCCTCAATCTCATTAAGTACCCGCGGCAGTTCCTGCTCTTCGGGAAGGTTGTCCAATGTAGGATCTTCAAAGATCAACCGCTGCAAAGCCAAGACCCGTTCACCCAGGTTCTTCGAGCGCATCAATTTTAAGGCATCCATTTTACCGGCTTTCATGACCAATTTATCGGAGCCGTAAAAATTGGCCAGAAGGGTATAAATGGCCGTTACTTGCCGCTGTATTTGTTCTTCTGGGGAGAAATAATTCTCTCTTGATGCGTTTTGGTTTTCTTCACTCCGGCCTTTAATCATGCCTTTCACTACCGACACCTCCTAGCCTTTAAGCGCAGCCATGCGCCAGTGAGACAAGTTAAAACGATTATCCGTGCGCGCGGAACCTACTCCGTGGCAGTTACCTCCAGAGTAAAATCGGCGGTAACACCCGGGTAAAGGTGGACCTTCACCGTATGACTGCCCGTGGACTTCACCGTTTCCGGCAGATCAAGTTTTTTCTTATCAACAACAATCCCGGTGATTTTCGCCAGTTCGTCACAGATCTCCTTGCCGGTGATTGAGCCAAAAAGCTTCCCGCCTTCCCCCGCTTTTGCAGAAAAATGCAAAACCACGCCTTCGATTTTTGCCGCCAATTCCCGGGCTTCGGCTTCCTCCTGAACCTCCCTCGCTTTAATTTGGGCTTTCTCCTCTTCAAAACGGCGGATATTCGCCGGAGTAGCCTGCAGCGCCAGTTTTTTGGGGAATAAATAGTTCCTGGCGTACCCGTCGGCCACCTCCTTAATATCACCCCTCTTCCCAAGGGCTTTTACGGATTCCAGGAGTATGACCTTCATTACTTCACCCCCTACCAGTTATTTCTCTCTTCTGTTTTTTCATCCATATAATGTAAAAGTCCGGAGATATCTCCGTACCATTTTTCCAGTTGGTGATCGGCCTCCAGGTGGGACCGGAGTTTTTCCTTTAAGCCCTGATCCAGCTGCTGAAAACTCACACCCAGCCTCTTTCCCAGGAAATAACAGGTCATAATAATAGTGGCTAAGGCGTCGCCAATCATCTCCCCGCTATTTTTTACCAGTGCCTTAAAGAGCGTGGCCAACCCGTCCACGAGTTCTGCCTTCAGCCATTCAATCATCCGGATACCGCGGGCAATATCCACTTCTTTGGGGTGACTCATCAATCTCCCCCCTCAATTTCTGATTCTATTTCAACACCACAAACGGTTTTTCCTCCTGTTGGCTCCTGGAAAAAGAAAAGAGGCTCTTTGGCCTCCTTTCTTTCTGCTAGTCACTGGTAAATGGCAGTAGTGCCACATGTCTGGCCCGTTTGATTGCCACCGTCAACTGCCGCTGGTGACAGGCACAGTTTCCGGAGATCCGGCGGGGAAGGATCTTCCCCCGCTCAGTTATGAATTTCCGCAACCGGCCCACGTCTTTATAATCAACTTTTTCCACCTTGTCGACACAAAAAGCACAGACCTTTTTCTTCTTTTTTCCCCGTTCACGCCGCAACTATTTTCACCTCCAGTATCCAGCGGATTCTTACGCAACCCACGTTCGTACGGCGTCGTTCATACGGCCACATCCACGCAGGAATATCCTTCCGTTAAAGCATCCTTTACCCAAGCACTCCGTAGAAGCGTCCGTCCGCGCAGAACCGTCCCCTGTCTTTCCGGGTTAAAACGGAAGATCGTCCAGATTGATTTCTTCCGGATTTTCCTGGTCTACGGGTTCGCCCGGATCCACGTCGCCGGAATCTGCATCCCCTGCCCGTCTGCTCTCCGAGGCCCGATCCAAAAATTGCACATTTGCGGCAACCACTTCCGCCACCCGCCGGCGTTGGCCGTCCTGCGCTTCATAGCTCCGGATCTGGAGCCGTCCCTCGACTGCCACCAACCTTCCTTTATGCAGGTGGTTAGCACAGGTTTCCGCCAGTCGCTGCCAGGCCACAATGGGAATAAAATCGGCTTCCCGTTCCCCGGCTTGATTAAGGAAAGGCCGGTCAACCGCCAGGGTAAACTGGGCCACCGCCGTACCGTTCGGCGTATACCTGAGCTCAGGGTCTCTCGTTAATCTCCCGATTAAAGCTATATGATTCATCTCTCACATACACCACCTTATAAATTAGGTTAGGTGTCGAGCTTCACGATCATGTGACGGATGACTTCATCGGAGATCTTTAAAACCCTATCCAACTCCTGAACCTCGGTTTTGGGCAGCTTAGTCTGTAACAGTAGATAATAGCCTTCGGTGAACCCCGCAATCTCGAAGGCCAACCGGCGTTTTCCCCAGTGTTCGCTCTGGGTGATTTCGCCTTTGATGTTCTTAATCGTTTCTTCGACCCGGCTGACGGCGTTCGCCAAGGCTTCCTCTTCCATCTGCGGTTTGAAGATAACCATCACTTCATAAGCTGTCATCCGCTGACACCTCCTCCCTGTGGACAAATGGCCCCGGCGCCTAACCGGAGCAGGGAAGTACATGACATATTATAGCATTTTGCCCCCAAGAAAACAAGCGTTCATTCCAGGGCTTCGGAAAAGTCACTTTTGATAATTTTTTTGAAACCTTTCTCCAGCTTTGTCCGGGGAATCAAAATCATCCGCCCGCAGGTTAAACATTTCAGGCGGAAATCCATTCCCACCCTCATAACCTCCCATTCTCTTCCTCCGCAGGGGTGGGGTTTCTTCATCTCGATCCAGTCCCCAAGGTAAAATTTGACCGGTTTTTTTGACGCCATCGCCAACACCCCCGTTACGCGGTTTCGTCGCGCATATGCGTGCGCATGCGGCGTCTTTTAACTATCGCTTTCCCACTTGTCGCCTACCTGCCGCGGATCTCCACGCGGAGGTACTTCTCGTACTCATCCGCTGAGAGTAAAACCGGGAATTCTCCCGGATCGGAAGGCTCAATCACCACCATCCAGCCTTTGCCATAAGGGTCTTGATTGATCAGTTCCGGGCTGTGCTGCAGATTATCATTGACTGCAACCACCTCGCCGGAAACCGGCGCATAGATCTCCGCCTCTCTGTCCAGCGACTCAATGGTCGTCATTTTCGTTTTTTGCTTCACCTTTTCACCGATGCCGGGGAGGTCAACATAGACCACGTCCCCCAACCGGTCTTGGGCATAAGCAGTGATCCCCATCACTACCCGGCCTTGCTCCACCTTCGCCCAGCTATGCTCCTTACTATATTTCAAGTCGGATGGAATCAATTGCCCTACCCCCAATCAAGCTTCACAGATCCGCGCAGCAACCTGCTTCGCGCGCGTTCTTATCTCTGCGATTTTAATCCCCGGCTTACTCCCAAACATTGTACCCTATTTCGCGCGGGCTTATCTCTGCCCGGCGAAAAGCACTTTTTTTCGATCTGATCATATAATGAAGCAGCCTGCTTGTAAAGGAAAATTTCGAAGGAGGGATAAGGATGTGCCATTTACTTGCCGGGCTTCTCAACGGTTTTCTGAAAAAAAACGGCAAGACCATCATTGTGATTCGTCGCCGGAGTAAATGAAAAAGGAAAAATTTTTTTTACGATGCTTACAAGATATATAAGATGCTTACAAGATATATAATAAGATCACTTTTATTCTTTCCCGGATTACCAGGGTCAATACTGCAACGGGTGGGGATGCAAAAAATTCCCCAAAAATGTGGCTTGTGGACTATGCCTCTTTGCCCGTGCGGGATAAACAACTGACCTCCCCGGCTGCAATACCCACCGTTTTCCCCCCTTCATCCACCAGTAGTTCCAGGCGGCCGTCATCCCGGATGGCCACGGCTTTTCCCCGGTAACGCCGGTCGCCGTCTCTTACCTCGACATGCCTTCCCAGGATGAACGAGTATTGCCGGCAATAGGCCAAAGCCCGCACAAACCCCTTTTCACAGGCATAAACATACTCTTCCTCCAGCACCGCCAGGCAACGCCGGAGAAGAACCCCTCTGTCCACAGGCGCGCCCAGGCTCAGCCGGAGCGAACCGGCCTTCTGCCGGAGATCGCCGGGAAAATCTGTAGAAACCTGATTGACATTGATTCCGATCCCCAAGAGCAAATATTCCCATGGGCTGCCCGCCTTCCCGGCGGTTTCAGCCAGAACACCCGCAATTTTCCGGTTATCCAGATAGAGATCATTCGGCCATTTAACCAGGGGCGTCAGTTCTGCCTCGGCACTGATTGCCCTGGCCACAGCGGCTGCCGCCAGTAACGTCACTTTGGGTAACTCTCCCGGGGGAAAGACCGGTGGCTTTAACAGTAAGGTCATCCAGATCCCCGCACCTGCCGGCGAAAACCAGCTGCGGCCCAACCTCCCCCGGCCGGCTGTTTGCTTTTCCGCCAAAACAAGCAGGCCCTCCGGCGGGCTTGTCGCCGCCAATTCCCGCGCCCGCTGGTTGGTGGAAGGGAGTTCTTCGTAATACTCGATCCAATGCCCGGCAAAGCGGGTGGAGAGCCCCTTCTGTACCTCCCAGGGGTAAAGCCGGTCCAGCCTATACCCCCGCTCCGGATTGGACATCTATTTTGCCTCCCAATTCGTCACCCACATCGCCGGGCGCTTCCGGCGAAAGCTAAAAAAGACCAATTTTTTCCCGTCCGGGCTCCAAACCGGCGCCGCGCCGTTACTGTTGACTCCTTCGGCCACCAGGTGTCTGCGGCCGGTCTCCAGATCAAAAACAAACAAACCGGCCCGGTCCCGGTGGGGTTTACGTTTGTCAAGGGTTATTCCTCCCGTGGAAACAAAGGCAAGGTAACGGCCGTTGGGAGAGACTGCGGAATACCGGTTGTCATGCTCATCAACAATCAGTGGTTTTTCTTCCCCGGTCGCCAGATCCAGGTACCAGATCCCGCCTTTGCCAATTTTATAACTGCGAAAGCGCGCGTCCCCGCTGCTTTCTGCTGACGGCAGGGAGATCTCTACCGGCTCCAGTTCCAGGCGGGTAAAATAAATCCTGGCGCCGGCCCAGACCGGAGCGGTAATAAACCCTTCCTTAAAGGAGGTTAACTGGGTGGCTTCCCCGCCTTCTTTTGGTATTACCGCAAGGGAAGAAAAGAAAGGCCCGTCCCCCCGGACAAAGACCACCGATTCCCCCTGCGGCGACCAGGCGGGATCCCGGTCCCAAGGCCCGGACGTCAACCGGCGTCCTTCTCCCGACGGATAAGCCTTCCACCAAATCGAAGAAGCCGTCCCCTCCCCGGTCACCGATTCCGGGCTTCTGCGGACCATTACCACGCCGTCCCCCTGCGGCGACCAGCGGGGCGAGAAGTCCATCAGGGACCCTGTTCCTGTCCAATGCAAGGGTTCACTGTCCGTTCCCGGTCGGCATAGCCAAAGCCGGGTTTTCTCGGCCTCCTCACCCTCAAGTTTTCCGGAAAAAACAATCCTGCCGTTTTTCCCCCAATCGCAGCCCCACACATCATATTCCTCAGGCAACAGGCATACCGGCTCCTGTGGCTTGGCGGCGGCAAAAGGGGAATTGACGGCGAAAAAGAGAAAACCCAAAAGAAAAATGGGAATGAACTTTGAGCAGAAAGAGAAATTTCTGAACCGGGCCATTAGTTCCTCCTGGAAAAACAGTGGTTTTTTGGTTCTAATTCGCCCGGAAGTTATCTTTTTCCTGCCGGAACTTTATTCCTCTTTCTCTTCTCCCACCACTCTCACCTCTGTCTCCAGGAGAATCCCGGATTTTTGGTAGACTTCCTCCTTAACCCGGTTGATAAGGGACAGGATCTCCCGGGCTGTCGCCTGCCCGCGGTTGATAATAAAACCGGCGTGTTTCTCCGCTACCTGCGCATCACCGATTCTGACCCCTTTCAACCCGGCCGCCTCGATCAGCCGGCCGGCAAATGCCCCCGGCGGCCGTTTAAAAATACTACCGGCGCTGGGAAATTCCAGTGGTTGCTTCTCCTTCCGCCTCCTGTTCAACTCCGCCATCTTCGCCCGGATCTCCGCTTCTTCCCCTGGAATCAGTAAAAATTGCGCGTCCAGGAGAATCTCCCCTTCGTCCTGCAGCCGGCTCCGGCGGTAGGCAAAACCAAGTTCCTCCCGGGTCCGGCGGATAAAGCCGGCGCCGGGCTGGTACAAGGAGGCCCCGGTAATAAGTTGCCCGATTTCGCCACCGTAGGCCCCGGCATTCATAAAAACGGCCCCACCGACACTACCGGGGATCCCGGAAGCAAACTCCAACCCGGAAAGACCGGCAACAGCAGCCGCTTCCGCCAGCCGGCTTAGAGCAACACCGGCCCCGGCCAAGAGGTTGTTCTCCCAAACCTTGATCTCCTGGAAGCCCCGGCCTAACCGGACCACCACCCCGCGGATCCCTCCATCCCTGACCAGCAGGTTTGTGCCCCTCGCCACCAACAACCAGGGAATCTCTTCCCGGCGGCAGTATTCAATCACCGTTGCCAATTCCTCATGGGTAGCCGCCTCCACAACCAAATCGGCGGGGCCGCCCACACGGAATGATGTTATTTTGGACATGGGAAGATCGAAGACGTACTCTTTTAACTGTAACTCTTCGACCATTCTTTCCCGCCATTCACGTGCCAATAACTCCCACCTCGTCGCTCGTTGCTCGTTGCTCGTTGCTCGTTGCTCGTCGCTACTCGCTACTCGTTGCTCGTCGCTCGTCGCTCGCTACTCGTTGCTCGTTGCTCGTCGCTCGTTGCTCGTTGCTCGTTGCTCGTCCTGTTGTTCCTGTTGCTTCCGTTCCTCACCTTGCTGCCCGTTTCTTCCGTTCTCCCATTGCTCCTGTTGTTACTTATTACCGTTCGCGGTTCTCTCCCCGGTCCCCTGCTTGCCTGCATGGCCCTGCCCGCAGCAGGGAAAAATAAAGATACAGGATGGATAGAAAACCGCACGACACAGGAGAAAAACCATGCCCTATTTTATTCCCGCCCGGGTCTATTTTGAACCGCAGGCCCTTGATTATCCCCTCGGTCAAAAACTTTTTTCTTACTTCCGGGCAGGAAAAACCCCGATCACAATGACAACCTCCCACAACCGGGTAACCGGAATCCCGGGCGCCACCGCCCGTGAGGCCTTTGTGGAAGCCAAAAAAACCCTTGTTGTCGGGGTGAAGAGGACCCTTACCCTCAACCCCTGCCGGCCTTCGGCAGATTATGAATTCGCCCTGGGAACCAGTTGCCCCGGAGGCTGCCGCTATTGTTACCTCGCCACTACCTTAGGGAGAAAACCCTATGTCAGAATCTATGTAAATCTGGAAGAAATCCTGCATGCCGTAGAAAAATATATCGAAAAAAACCTGCCGGCAATCACCACTTTTGAAGCTGCCAGCACTTCGGATCCGGTGGCCGTGGAACACCTCACCGGTTCGTTAAGAAAAACCATTGAGTTCTTTGGCCGGCAGGAACACGGGAGGCTACGGGTGGTCACAAAATACGCCGGCATCTCCAACCTGCTCACAGCCGAACACCGTAATCATACGAAATTCCGCTTCAGCCTCAATACTCCCGCGGTCATCCAGCGTTTTGAACCGGGCACCGCCCGCTTCTCCCAGCGCCTGGAAGCCGCCGGAAAAATGGCGGCCGCCGATTATCCCCTGGGCTTTATTATCGCTCCCTTATTCATCTATGAAAACTGGCGGGCAGATTACCGCTACCTCTTGACGGAACTGGCCGAACGGCTCGATCCCGGTCTCCCGGAACTCAGTTTTGAACTGATCTCCCACCGTTTTACTGCCCGGGCCAAAAAAATAATCAGCGAACGCTTCCCCGATTCCGGCCTGGAAATGGAGGAAGAAAAGCGCAAATTCAAATGGGGAAAACGTGGCTATGGAAAATACCTCTACCCCCCGGAGCACCTGGCGGAGCTCGAAGAGTTCTTTCGCCGGGAAATCCCCAGGTTCTTCCCGAAAGCCGTGATCGAATATTTCATTTGACCGGAGTCCCTGCTCTCCGCCATATCTGCCGCAAAAAATAAGGCCTCTGGCCCTTTTGGCCTGGCCGTCTGTGGACTGGGACTCCTAATATTCCTTATGGATGCGGATTTTTTCCCCGTAATAATGGTTTAGAATCCCCCGGTAGTCATAGCCTTTTCCCGCCAAAGCCCGGGCGCCCCACTGGCTAAGGCCGACGCCGTGACCGGCGCCGCGCCCGATCACCAGGATCCCCTCCCCCGGACCGATCAGAGTACGCCCGCGGATTTCCTCAACCGGAAGGACCATACGGAGCTTGGCCTCCAAAGAGACTTTCCCGCTAAACTCCATTCCCCTGCCTAAAGCCAATTCCTCCAGCCTGCCGGCGGCTGCGATAAGCTCTTCTGTTTTAACCTTGTAAAAACGGAAGTTCGGCCCGGGTAACCGGAGTAGACGGCGAATGGTCTCATAACGGACCACCATTTCCCCGCCCTCTTTAACACGGCGAAAACCGAGCCCGGAAAACCCCTTCTCCCTGGCGGTAACCGGGAAAATCTCCAAAGTCCCGTTGCCGTTTAGCCCTAGTTTACCGGCAAGCTCCTCCCCGGAAAAAAAGAAGCTCTCCTGCCAATGATACTTTTCCCCGTTTTGGTCAAAATCCTCCACTCCACGCAGGTAAGGCAGGGCCTCCCCTTCCCACACATCCTCATTATTTTGGGTAAACCCGCCGCTGCTGGCATGATAAACCGCGTTAATAACCCGGCCTTCCCAGGTTAAAACCTCACCCCGGGTTGCCCCCACGGCGGAAGAAAAAGCAGGGTCGTGGGGTAAGCCCAGATATTTTTGGCAGTGGACCTGGTCGCAAAAATCAAACTCTCCGTGGCGATTCAGGTTGAAAAGGGTATAAGAGCGGACGGCCACTGCTATCGCTTGTAACGCTGCGGGTGCCCAATGGGCATAAACTTCCCCGGCAAGTACCCCAGCTACATAATCCTCCAACCCGGTGTGGTTGAAGAAGCCCACAGCGTTCCCGGGCCGCAGTTCGATTTTACCGGGGTATGGCCGCCCGTTGATTTTTACGGGTTTTCCCGGTTCCACCGGAACAAAAAGCAGGGGAAAAGCGGAGGTGATGCAGTCGCCTACACCCGTAGTCAAGAAGATTGTCCCCTTTTCCACCCCAAGGAGCCAGGTCTTCCCGGAGGACAATGACCCTTCCAGCGCCGGGATCCAGCCGTTTTCTCCCTGATAAAACAGGTTAGCCGGCCCGGAAAGTTCCAGATTTACCGGCTCCTCTATGTTCAATTTGACAATAATAACCGGCTCGCGCAGGTCCTCACTGTCTGCCGCAGAAGGGGATGGAAGGAAAAAAAGAAAAAATCCCAAAAGAATGCCTAACCAAAACCGTCGCAATTGACTGCCTCCAACTTTCATAATGAGAGTAAAGATTTGGGAGTACGCCCATGCGTGACGCGGGCGGGGAAAAGCGGGGAAATTAAAAATCCCGTCTTTCCCGGTGAAAAGACGGGGCTTGATCGTCCGAGTTAATCAGCCGGTGGCCTGTACCCCAATGGGCGTGTCACCGACAGAAATCTCCACGGTTTTCGTAAGCAAATCGGCGTAGCTGTAAGAAACCCTCCGTTCCACCTGCCGTTCCCGGAAACTGACCACAAAGACTTTAGGGTAGGTTTGCTCAAGCACACCGGTGACTTCAAAGATCTTTTTGCGGCCTCTATTCGCCCGCAGGTAGATCTCCTGCCCGACGAAATCGTTCAGATCCTCCCTGATTTTCTCCAGAATATTCGGCGCCTGTCTAGACATTCCTTTTCACCTTCCTTTATACCATCCTTTAATAAGGATACCACAGGTTGTCCTGTTAGTCAAGAAATAAATTTTAAATTATAGCAAAGGCTTTGACGTTTGTCAAGATTTTTCTGGATTTTTTTTAAAACGCCCCGGAAAGAAACCTTCCGCGAGCCACTTTTTCTACGGAGAATCTACTTTTTCTACTGCGAATTCACTTTTTTTACCGCCCCGCGTGATTTATGATAAAATTATGATAAAATAGGGTGAGACACGGGTCTTGAACAAACCGGGTTTATCATAAGTGAAAAGGGAGGATGGTAGATGTTTTGGGATAAAACTGTTGAAACCATGGAAGAAGGGGCTATAAAAGAAATGCAACTACGGTTCCTCAACGAGACCTTATCCAAGGCCGCCGGAGCTCCTTTTTACCGTAACCTTCCGGTTAAGGAAGTTAAGTCCCTGCAAGCCTTTGCTACCGTTCCTTTTACGAAAAAGCAGGACTTGCGGGACCATTTTCCCTACGGCTTTTTACGTACGGACCTGTCGGAAGCGGTCCGGCTGCATTCTTCCTCCGGAACTACGGGCAACCCTACGGTCGTTTTCCATACAGTGGACGATCTTGAAAAATGGACGGATCAGGTGGCCCGTTGCCTGTATATGGTGGGCGTCCGCAAGCAGGACGTCTTCCAAAACACCATGGGGTACGGGCTTTTCACCGGCGGCCTGGGTTTCCAGTATGGCGCCGAAAAGCTCGGGGCGCTGACCATTCCCATCGGCCCGGGCAACAGCAGGCGGCAGATTTGGTTTATGCAAACCTTCGGGACAACCGTCGTCCATATTCTCCCCAGTTATGCCCTGCGCCTTTTTTCCGTCTTTGAAGAGATGGGTCTTGACCCGAAGAAGGATACCAAATTACGGATCTTTCTCATCGGCTCGGAACCCCACAGCGAAGAGTTACGCCGCCAAATTGAAGAGCTTTACGGCGTTAAAGCCTACAACTCCTACGGGCTCTCCGAGATGTGCGGGCCGGGGGTGGGCTTTGAATGCCCCTACCAGGACGGTATGCATATCTGGGAAGACCGCTATTTCGTAGAGGTGATCAACCCGGAGACCGGCGAAGCGGTTCCCGACGGCGAAGAAGGCGAACTGGTCCTCACCACTCTACAGAAAGAAGCCATGCCGCTGCTGCGTTACCGGACCGGTGATTTGACCAGCATCATCCCGGGCCGGTGCCAGTGCGGAAGGGTCCATAAACGGATCGCCCGGATCAAGGGGAGAGCCGATGACATGCTGATCATTAACGGTGTCAACCTCTTCCCGATCCAGATCGAAAAGGCCATCATGAAGATTCCGGGGGTGGGGAAAAACTACCTGATCGAAATAAAAACCGAGAATTTCATGGACAAACTCTATGTCAAGGTCGAAGTGGAGCGGGAGATCTTTGAAGGAACCCTTTCCAGCCTAACCGGTCTGCAAGAACGGATTACAGAAGAACTGAAAGCAGAGATTCTCGTTACTCCCACGGTCCAACTGGCTGAGCCCGGTTCCCTTCCGGTCTGGGAAGGGAAGGCAAAACGTGTTTTCGACAAGAGAGAGAATTAATTACAGAGGGGGTGTGGGCATGGCTTACCACCTGTCAATCTTCATGGAGAACCGCCCGGGAAAACTGGAGCGGATCACAAAAATCCTGGCGGATCATGCGGTTAATATCAGAGCCGTCTCCTTGGCCAGTGCCGGGGAGTTCGGGGTGGCCAAGTTTCTGGTGGATAAGGGCGAAACGGCATATAACGCCTTACAGGAGCAGAACATCACCGTCTCCAAACGCCGGATCCTTATCATCCTGCTTCCGGATAAACCCGGCGCCATGCACGATCTTCTTCAGGTCCTGGCGGAAAATGAGATCAACCTGGAAGACTGTTACGGTTTTGTCATCGAAAGGGGAAAACAGGCGGCCCTGGTGATTGAGGCGGAAAAATACCCTCAAGCCGAAGGAGCGCTGCGGGGAAAAGGCTATAAGTTGCTTTCGGATGAAGAATTAAGCAACCTGTGAGGGCTGAGCAACTAAACCAACTGCCGCCCCGAACCTCTCCGTCTTGAAGGAACCGGTCAATATTTCCGCTTTGAAAGGAACTTCAGGAACTGGTCAAAAAAAAGCGGGAGTTGCCGCGTGGCGATAGCTCCCGCTCTCTCTTTCTCCGGTGGCCTAGTGCCTGAGTGCCTAGTGTCTACAGTCCGCCCAGGGAGATGGTTTCCGTCATTTCGTCCACGGCTTTTTCCAGGATCTCCGGGAGTCCGGTGATCCCCACTTTCATAAAGCCCTGGAGCAACAGGGAAGTGGCTTCTTCCTCCGTCAATCCCCTGGCCATCAGGTACTCCACCGCCTCCCGGCTAATCGGTCCCACCGCTGCTTCGTGGGTCAAATCAGCCCGCGGCGCCCCCTGGACCTCCAGTTCGGGGATGGCCGCCATCTCCGTGCCGGGGGAAAGGAGAATCCCCTTACACTCCAGCCGCGCCTGGGCGGTATTACTGGAAGCCACCAGCTTTCCCCGCATCATAATGCGGGAGCGGCCGTCGGCTGCCGCCCGGCTGACCGCCTCGCCCCGGGTATTTTCCGCGTGTAACTCCAGGACCGTTCCCAAGTCAAGAACCGTATCTTCCTGCCCGTAAACAATGCTGTTAAACCGGGTCCTGGCCCCTTTCCCCCGCAAAACCGCCCGGGGGTTGCTCTGCAAAGAGCGGACGGGTTTAAGCAGGAGATAATTATTGATAAACGTGGCATCCTCCTCAAGGATCGCCCCTGACCGCGGGCGGACATGAAACTGTTCCGCCCAATTATGAACCATGGTAAACGAGAGGAAAGCCCCTTTTTTGATGTAGAACTCCGAGATCCCCAGGTGCATACCGGTCTCCACCTGCGGCACAGTGGTACAACCGCTGATAATTTCCGCCCGGGAACCCTCTTCAGCGATGACGATATTATGTACCCGCTGGCTGCTTTCATTCTCCGACTGCAAAAGACAGGACTGAATCGGCCGGTCCACCTGGGCCCCGGGTAGAATCCTTATAAAATAACCGCCTTTCTGGTACAATGCGGCGTAAGCCGTATACTTGTCGGCATCAACCGGAACTGCCTGCCACCAATAGTCCCAAAGCCAATCATATTTCTCCAGGGCCTTTTCAATGGCCATAATCTCCACCTGGCCTTGATAGGCCCGGCCTACCTCTTCATAGAGGACGGCGTCGTTCTGTTGCATAAAAGAGCCGGCCCGGTCCCGTTCCTCCGGATCAAATCCAGATAAGAGCATGGCTTCCTGCATTCGCCGGGAGAGGTCCTCCCCGGTGGCAGCGGCGCCGGTCTCCTCTTTCAGGTAAAGGGCGGGGTCAAAATCCGGCCCGAAAGGGGACGGTAGGGTCAGCGCTTTTTCAGCCCTCTCTCTTAACTGCCTTAAATGCGTTTGCAGGTTGCGCATTCCAAACACCCCTCAAATCCACGTTTATTAATCACCTCAAAAAGGTCCCTGGGGTTGCCTTCACAGACCAACCGCCCGTTGATCAAGACATAACCCCTGTCGGCATTGACATAATTAAGGATATGCCCGGTATGGGTAATAATCAACCCGGCCTTTGCGCGTTCCTTAATCTTCTCCCCTTTTAAAAGGGAATTAAGGGCTTCCCCCACCACGGCGATATTCTCTAAATCAACACCGGATTCAGGCTCGTCCACCAGTAGTAACCGGGGATTCTGAATCATCAGCTGTAATAGTTCCGCCCGTTTACTCTCCCCGCCGGAAAAATTCTCGTTTAAGCCCCGGTCCAAAAGATGATCACAATTCAGGGCCTGCGCCATACTACGCCAACTGGTCTTGTACCTTTCCGCCAGCAAGCCGGCTAAATCCCTCAGCCGCACCTCCGGCAGGGCCGGCGAGTGTTGTACGGCTATTCCCACTCCCAGCCGCGCCCGTTCATCCACGGAGAGCCTGGTGATATCCTCCCCGTTATAAACCATTTTTCCGGAGACAATCTCCTGATCACCCATGCCCATAATCGCCCGGAGCAGAGTGCTTTTTCCGGAACCGTTCGGTCCCAGGAGAACATGAACTTCCCCTGGGGCGATGGTGAGGGAAATATCCTCCAGGATTATCCGATCCCCTGCTTTAACCGTCAGTCCTTCAACTTCCAGCATAACTCAACACCCCCACCGCTTTTCATGAAAATACCGCCCTTTTCTTAACTGCACATGCGTTGTTTCAATGCCAAAACCGCCGGTTTCATCCGTATCCCCGACCGGGTTTCATCATAACAACATCGCCAGGATGGCCTTTTGCACATGGAGCCTGTTTTCCGCCTGGTCAAAAACGACTGATTGCGGCCCCTCAAAGACCTCCTCCGTAATCTCCTCACCCTTATGGGCCGGCAGGCAATGGAGAACCACCGCCCGTTCATCCGCCAGCGCCATTAACCCGGCATTCACCTGGTACGGACGGAAAACCGCCAGACGCTCTTCCCGCTCCGCCTCCTGGCCCATGGAAACCCAGACATCGGTATAAACCGCATCGGCGCCGCGCACCGCCTCCCGCGGATCATCAACCACCGCCACCGTCCCGCCGGTCTCCCGGGCAATCGCCGTTGCCTCTTCCACCACCGCGGACGACGGCCGGTAAGCCGGGGGCGTCGCCACAAAAACTCTCATTCCGAATAAAGCCCCGCCGTACAAGAGGGAATGGGCTACGTTGTTACCATCTCCGACATAGGCCAGTTTTAAACCGGCCACCCGCCCCTTCTTCTCGTAGAGGGTAAAAATATCCGCCAACGCCTGGCAAGGATGGACCCAGTCCGTCAGGCCGTTGATTACCGGAATACCGGCGTAGCGGGCTAATTCGACCACGTCGTCATGGGCATAAGTACGGATCATAATCCCGTCCAGGTACCGGCTGAAGACCCGCGCAGTATCGGCAATTGTTTCGCCCCGTCCCAACTGTAGGTCCTGGGTATTCAGAAACAGGGCATAACCACCCAATTGCCGCATGGCCACTTCAAATGAGATCCTGGTCCTGGTGGAGTTTTTGGCAAATACCATCCCCAGGGTCTTCCCGGCCAATATCTCCTGTTGCCGGTGGAGGTAGGATCCGGTCTTCAAGTGCCCGGCGGTTTTTAGCAGCAACCACAATTCCTCCGGGGTAAAATCCTTTAGAATCAGGAAATCCCGTCCTTTTAAACTTTGCAAAGAGACCACCCCCGGTAAAATATAATAAATTATACATTAGTTCCTGGGTGAAATCAATTATTTTTTCCCCGTTCTACCATCCGTTTCCGGATCTCCTTTTCATACCCCTGGTCACTGGGTTGGTAATAAACCTTGTCTTTCACCGGATCGGGCAGATACTGCTGGCGCACATAATGCCCGGGGTAATCATGGGGGTAAAGGTAGCCTTTGCCGTGGCCCAGCATCTTTGACCCCGGATGGGAGGCGTCCCGTAGATGCAAAGGAACTTCCCCCGTTTCCTGGCTTTGCACATCAGCCATTGCCCGGTCAATCCCCAAATAGGCTGCGTTCGATTTTGGTGCGGTTGCCAAATAGACCGCCGCCTGGGCCAAGGGGATCCGCCCTTCCGGCAGCCCTACCATCTCCAAAGCCTGGGCGGCCGCAACCGCCACCGTTAACGCCCGGGGATCGGCGTTCCCAACATCCTCGGCAGCGGCAATAACCATTCTTCTGGCGATAAACCGCGGGTCCTCACCGGCCGCCAGCATCCGGGCCAGGTAAAAGAGGGCGGCATCCGGGTCCGAACCGCGCAACGATTTGATAAAAGCGGAAACCGTATTGTAATGCTCATCCCCGTTCTTGTCATACCGGATAACCTTTTGTTGCACCGAATCTTCGATGATCTCCGGGGTAATGTAACGTATGCCATCCGTGGCCGGTCCGGTACTTAAAACCGCCAGTTCCAAACCGTTCAGGGCTGTACGGGCGTCACCGCCCGCCACGTCCAGCAAGTGCTCCATGGCGCCGGCGGTCAATTCCACCTTGTACTCTCCCAGCCCGTTTTCCCGGTCGGCCAGGGCCCGCCGGATAATAGCCTCCACATCCCCTCTTTTCAACGGTGACAAACGAAAAAGACGGCACCGTGAGAGTAAAGGAGCGTTTAACTCGTAATAAGGGTTTTCGGTGGTCGCGCCGATCAGTAGAATCGTCCCGTCTTCCACCGCCGGGAGCAAGGCATCCTGCTGCGCCTTGTTAAAACGGTGAATTTCATCCAGGAAAACCACGGTTTTTTGCCCGTAAAGGGCCAATCTCTCCCCGGCTTCCTGGATCAACTTCCGGACCTCTGTTACCCCGGAGGTTACCGCATTTAACCGCTCAAACCGGGCCTGTGTGTACCCGGCAATCAACAAGGCCAACGAAGTCTTCCCGGTTCCCGGCGGCCCAAAGAGGATCATTGAGCCCAAACGGTCGGCCTCAATAGACCGGCGCAACAGCTTGCCCGGTCCCAGAATTTCTTCCTGGCCGGTAAACTCATCGAGGGTCTTCGGGCGCATACGGTCGGCCAACGGCGCCTCTTTTCTTCTTTGCCTTTCCCCGGCAGCCCGGAAAAGATCCATAAGGCACCACCTCTCCCTCATGATATTCGCATTCGCTGCCGGATCTCCTCCCCGCGCCGGTTCTCATCCCCGCGCCCGCACCCGCGTGGCACAACTAATCTCTCCGGTGGGCTCTACCCAGACCCGCCGGGCCGGCTCCCTGCGCGTCCCCTGAAAATCCAGCCGCCACCGGTCAAAGGTGAAAGTCGCCTCTTCCAGCGGGCCCAGCGTCACCCGGCTGCTTTTCGCCCAATCTTCCACCATCTTCAGAACCTCACTGGTCTTCTTCGCTTCCCCGCCGGTCAAAACCAAATCCGATTTCTCAAAGGCCTCATGCTGGTAAGACGGGGTGAACCCGGCAAACTCCTGCCGGTCCACGTCAACCCCTTTCAACTGCAACAGCAGACGAAAGGGGCCATCCTGTTGCAAGCGGCGGATCTCCCCTCCGTAAAAATAAATACTTGCCTCCACCGGCGCCCCCGCCCAGTCAAACTCCTGGGCTGTATAGGCCAAGGTCTGCCAATTATCCCCTACCAGCGCCTGCAACTCCCCGCAAAGCCAAAACTTCTCCCCGGCATAATTCCCTTTCACCAGAACCGTAAAGCCCAAATGGTCCGGGACCTGATTGCCGTTGGCATCAGCCAAAAAAAACCGGCCGGGCAAAGCCGGGTAAAACCCTTCTTCCCCCTGGGAGCCGGTTACCGGGGCAAGCAAAAAAACGCCGAAAGCAAAAGATAGAAATAAAATAAGATACCTGGCAGTACTGTGCTTCATTGGAAAACCCCCTTTATTGCTGCGTCTTATGGTAGATCTCTGCCGGTATCTGAATTTTCTGTTTTTCTGCGCAAACTCCTCCAGTGAATTTTTGCCGGTCATTTTGCCAATAAACGCTCTACCGTCATTGTCACCTCGTTAGTGTTAAAGGGCTTGATTAGAAAATCCATGGCCCCAGCTCTAATCGCCTGGTAAATCAGGTTTTTCTGCCCCTCTGTGCTGCAAATAACAATTTTGGCTGTGGGACTATAGCGGATTAGATCTTTGATCACTTCCAAAGGGTTACTATCTTCCATAATCAAATCCTTAAAAACAAGATCAGGAGAGATTGTCCGGAAGATCCGCAACCCTTCTTCAACGGTACTAGCTTCATAGACTTCATTTCCGCCTTTGGTTAAAATTTCTCTAAGAACCAGCCGGAAGAGCGGGGAATCGTCAATAACCAGAATCCTGGCCATATCCCCCCCTCCTTCACAATAGCTTTCCTGATTCTATTTCCACGCGTAACTACGCACGTTAATCTCTCTTCTATCTATTCATATTAATTTCTACAAAATTTTAGAAACTCCTCCCTCTCTTCCTATTTATGTAAACTAAAACTGCTCCCTAAATTCCGCTAATGATCCGTTATGAATCTCGTACGACCAATTGCGCCCGGTGTTGTTATCCCAATTGTTGGCATCGTCACGAAAACAAAAATTCAAACGGGAATCATCCACTACTTTGATTCGTGCCGACCAGGCGCCATCCCTAGTTTTGCGCATCGGGATAGTCTGGACGTTTGACCATTCCCCGTAGCCAAACCCGGCATGAAGATAGACCTTACCACTCCCGGTTTTGCTGAGCATTCCCTTATATTTAATGCGAATCTCATCGCCAAGAGTCACCGGTACCGGTTCCAAATAAATCCCTTCTGCAACTTCAGCCATTTTTTTCGGGGGCATCTCCCTTCCTCCTTCGCAAGTCATCTGTCGTGTGTACTATTCTGCCCAAGGAGGAAAGAATAATACCTTTCTCGTACGCCAATCACTCCCACTCAATTGTCCCCGGGGGTTTGGCGGTTATATCGTAAACAACCCGGTTAATCCCGGGAACCCCGGTAATAACCCGGCGGGAAATCCGGTCCAAAAGCTCATAAGGCAACCGGGCCCAATCGGCAGTCATCGCATCCTCACTGGTCACCGCTCTTAGGACCAGGACTGATTCGTACGTCCTCTGGCCCCCCGTCATCCCGACGCTTTTCTCCCCGGTCAAAATGGCAAAGGACTGCCAGAGTTTCCGGGACCAGCCGGCAGCGGCAATCTCCTGCTTGACGATGCTGTCCGCCTCCCGCAGCAGGGCCAGTCTTTCCGGGGTAACCTCGCCGATCACCCGCACCGCCAAACCCGGTCCGGGGAAAGGTTGCCTCCAGACCACCTCTTCCGGGATGCCCAATTCTCTGCCGGCCGCCCGTACCTCGTCTTTAAAGAGCAAGCGTAACGGCTCCAGAAGTTTGAACTGCAAATCCGCTGGCAGGCCGCCTACATTATGGTGACTCTTGACCTTGGCGGACTGGCCGTCTTCCATCATGCTTTCGATGACGTCCGGATAAAGGGTCCCCTGAAGTAAAAAATCGATCTTCCCCAGTTTCCGTGCTTCTTCCTCAAAGACCCGGATAAACTCCTCACCGACCGCCCGGCGTTTTTCTTCCGGATCAACCACCCCGCGCAGCCGGTTCAGAAACCGTTCCGCCGCATCGACCATAATCAGATTCAACTGGAACTTCTCCGCAAAGATCCTTTGCACTTCCGCAGCTTCGTTTTTCCGCAGCAAACCATGGTCCACAAAGACGCAAGTCAATTGCGGACCAATCGCCCGGTGGGCAAGAACCGCAGCCACCGCCGAGTCCACCCCGCCGCTGAACGCACAGAGGACCCGCCCTTTGCCAACTTCTTGTTTAATCCCGGCAATTGCCCGGTCAACGAACGACCCGGGAGTCCAGGAAGGCCGGCAATTACAAGGACCGAAGAGAAAGTTTTGCAAGATAGCAGGCCCGGCTGGAGCCGGGGTTGCCTCAGGGTGAAACTGCAGCCCGTAAAGGCGGCGTTCATCGTTGCCCACCGCAGCTATGGGCGTATTGGCGGTTGCCGCCATAACTGTGAAACCCGGCGGCGCCTCTTTTACCCGGTCGCCTTGGCCCACCATCCGGACTTCAACCCCAGCAGGCAACTGGGAAAAAAGCGGTTTTTCCTTTTTGATCTGCAAAATCTCTAAGGTATGTACAGGGTCACACGTTTGAGCGCGCGTGCATGCTGGTGTGTTCGTGCACGCACCGTCTTCCCGGGAGGAAACCCCCGTAACCTCGCCGCCGAATTCCCGCACCAAAAGCCCCATACCGTAACCAATAGCCAGGACCGGGATGCCCAGGTGAAAAACGTCCGGATGACACTTGGGGGCGCCGGCATCATCGCACGCGCGCGCACGTGCGCGAATACTCCCCGGTCCTCCGGAAAGAATTATCCCCCGGGGGGCCAATGCTTTCAGTTTTTCCGGCGGGGTGTCTCCGGGCAAAATCTCACTGAAAACCTTTGCCTCCCGGATCTGCCGGGCTAAAAGCCGGCTTGATTGAGCGCCAAAATCAAGAACCACAATGGTATCCATATCCGTCATTTTTGCACCTTCTTATCTTTTGCTTTCCAAAGACAGGGACTGCCTTAATTCCCCTCTTTTTCTCCATTCTTCTCAGCGCTATATACCTCCGGTTTTAACACGGCAATCATGGGTAATTGCCTATAACGCTGGGCAAAATCCAAGCCGTACCCGACAACAAACCGGTCGGGAATTACAAAGCCGTTGTAATCCGGGGTAATCTCGATTTTCCGGCGTGAAGGTTTATCCAGCAAGACACAGGATTTTAAACTCGCGGGCTGTCGCGAAGACAGGGTTGTTATTAAATATCTGAGGGTCAATCCGGTATCAACTATATCTTCAATCACCAGAACATGTTCATTTTCAATACTGACATCTATATCTTTAATAATACGGACAATCCCTGACGAACTGGTGGAAGCCCCGTAGCTGGAGACGGCGATCAAATCATAGCGCAGGGGTGTTTTTATCTCCCGGATCAGGTCCGCCATGAACAGCAGCGACCCTTTTAAAACACCGACCACGACCAATTCTTTACCTTCATAATCTTTACTGATCTGGGCGCCAAGTTCCTTTACCCGTGCGGCAATCGCCTCCGGCGAAAAAAGAACCTCTGCCATTACTTCCTTCATTAGTACTCCTCCTCTTTCCCGTTTCTATCATCTCCACGCGCCTCTCCCGGTAAACTTGGGGGGGTATTGACAGGCCGCGCCCGCGCACGCACGAATTAATCTAATTAATCTAAACCGCAGCCGCTCTGTTGCAGGCTAATGCCAAGCCGGCGCGCACGTTCCCCGTGCGCGCGAATTAACCTAAAGCACCGGTTTCTTTCTCTCCGCGTGGATCTCCGTCTGCACCTCAATTATTTGCCATTTATACTTTTTTCGCCCGTACTTAACCCGTTCCAAAACCAGGCGTTCCGTACGCTCCTGGACCGTATATTCTTCCCCGCTGATATACTTAAGCCGGAAACTGCTCCGGAAGGACGGGCGGTCCGCTGGAGAACCTTCTTCCGGATCGATCCTCAGATCCTCCACAATAATGAAGGGGAAACGCACCCCCTCATAGAGCATCCGGGTTTTGGAGATAACATGCAACATGGTGGTTAAGTTGATATATTCTCTCCCGGCTTCACCGGTCACTGTCTGCTCCAACAGCATATGGTCTATACCGGCCAACCCTTCGTAAAAGTAGGCAACCACCTCTTCCGGGGTTGTCTCCGGGGTAACCACCTCCTCATACCCGGGCCGGGTAAAAAAGCATAGGATCACCAAAACCGGGAGGATAATGAGGACCGGCAACTTTGCCTTCGCCCACCACCGATACGCTCTCCTTTTTTGTTCCAGCCGGCGCCGCACCCGCTCCCCTTCGCCAGCGAAACGCTCTTCTTCCCCGGCCGTGGCCAAAAACCGGTCTTGATGATATAATTCGCGGATGCCGGTTAAAAATTCCTGCAACCCCGGCCGCCGCGCCGGTTCCTTGGCCAAAAGCGCCTGAAGTAAAACCGCCAGCCCGCTCCCGATCTCCGGTTGGTGATACCTGGGGTCCAACGGATCTTCCTTTAAAATTGCGGCGGCAGTCTCTGCTTTACGCTCTAAAGGAAAAGGATAAACCCCGGTTGCCAAATAATACATGGTGAGGCCGATGGTATACAG
>FZPS01000015.1_pt117 | contig 26360 bp, 24 predicted proteins | sample 1817821 | NCBI WGS metagenome assembly FZPS01 (sample SAMEA104158645, study PRJEB21678) | metagenome | place: Germany | collected 2015-04-21 | reverse complement strand
GTGCAGGGGGGCATCGACATGGGTCCCCGTGTGAAGATTCATTTCCAGGCGCGTTTCATAAACATGCCCCTTCCTTTCCGGAAGCAAACCTGGTTTTTTTTCATCCCGGTTTTTGTATACCGGCATCTTTTCCGATATGGTCATGGAAATGTCATAAATTTTCATCCTCATCCTCCGAATTGAACCAATGTTTTCCGTCTCTTTTGATCATCTCCCAGGCCCCCTCCGGTCCCCAGGTGAAAGGAGGGTAGAAGTGGAGTTTGCTTTTATGTTCCTTCAACCCTTGTACAAACCTCCAGGAATGCTCGATTTCGTCCCAACGCGTGAAGCGGGCGGAATCGCCCTTGATCGCATCATCGAGCAGCCGTTCATATGCTTCGGGTGAATTGAGCCCGATATGGCAGTTCTGGCAGAAGTCCATCTTCACGGGCACGATTTCGTCCGTCACCCCCATTTTCTTGGCGTTGAAACGCAAGTAGACACCTTCCTCGGGCTGGATTTTGAAGACGAGGAGATTGTGTAAATCCTCATCGTAGGGCGAGGGGAATTTCTTGAACTGGATGATGATTTCCGTTTTCTTCACGGGCAGTCTCTTCCCGGTCATGATGTAAAAGGGGACGCCGCGCCAGCGTTCGGAATTGAGGAAGAGCCTGAGCGCCAGGAAGGTCTCGGTTTCTGAAGTTTCAGAAACATTCCTTTCTTCGCGGTAAGCGGGAATGTTTCCGTCCCCTGAGTACTGCCCGAAGACGAGGTAGTTTTCTGCTTCCTCCGGCGTAAGCGGCCTCAAAGCGGAGAGGATTTCAACCTTCTTATCCCTCACGGTCTCCGTGTCGAGGTTTTCCGGCTTCTCCATCGCGATTAAGCTCAGGAGTTGCAACAGGTGGCTTTGGAACATGTCGGAAAGCGCACCCGCGCGTTCGTAATAATTCCCGCGATCCTCGACGCCGATCGTCTCCGAAGAGATGATCTGGACCTGTTCGATGAAATCTTTGTTCCAGAGGGGTTCGAAAATCGTGTTCGCGAATCTGATGAAATGGATGTTCTGCGTCATCTCTTTTCCGAGATAATGGTCGATTCTGTAGATGTTTTCTTCCCCGAAGGAGTCCGAGAGGAGTTTGTTTAAGGAGGCGGCGGAAGGGAGGTCATGGCCGAAGGGTTTTTCAATCACGACCCGGACACCAAAATCCTTAGGGAGTTTATTTTTTAAATTTACGGTGATGGTTTCAAAATGTTCGGGCGCGACAGCAAAATAAAAGATGGCAAGTTCCGTGCCGCGGAGCGCTTCAAAGAGTTGCGGGTATTCTGTTTCCTTCGTGAAATTCATTTTCAGGTAACGGATTTTTTCCCGGAGTTTATTCCAAATCTCAGGTCGGGGTTTGTTTCGGGAATGGTTCTTCACATGCTCCGCCGCTTTTTCCCGGTAGAGTTCGGAATCGAAATCCCTCCTGCCCACGGCGATGATTTCGAAAGTTTCCGGAAGCCTGTTTTCGGCCTGGAGATTATAAAAAGCGGGGAGGAGTTTTCTTTTTGTCAGGTCGCCTGTCGCGCCGAAGATTACAAAAGTTTTTTTCAAGACTCATTTCTCCTTTTGTTGCTTTGTAATTTATTATTATACTAGCCCATTTGTTTTATTATTTCAAGGCAATTGCTTTTCAGACATTTTATTAAAACATGCTGCCTGCAGATTTTGATTCAAGACCTGCAAACATTTTCAAACAAAATTTGCATGTAAACATTTTCATTCTCTTGTTATGCCGCTTTCTCTGTGGTACAATTGTAGCGTAGTTTTGTAACTGTAAATTTAATAGCATCGCCAATATAATCCGGATAATTTGGTTCCGGAGTCTCTACCAAGCGACCTAATCGCTTGACTATTGGCAATGGGCCAGCGATAAGCTGTTTTTAAGCAGGTCTAAAAGCAGGTCTATTGGTAAATATTGGCGAGTACTCTATGTGCTTGCTTTTTTATTTACTGCAAAACTAACAATCTAACGAAAGGGAAAAGGTATGAACGACTTTTTCAAACTCAAGGAAAATCGTACTACTGTGACCAAGGAATTGGTTGCTGGCTTGACGACCTTCTTCGCCATGGTTTACATCATCTTCGTCAATCCTGCCATCCTCATGAATGCGGGAACCCTGGACAATCCGATGCCCCATGGCGCCATTTTCCTGGCGACGATTATCGCGACCGTCATCGGAACTTTGGTCATGGGTCTCTTTGCGAACGTTCCCTATGCTCTCGCTCCGGGCATGGGCCTCAATGCTATGTTCACCTATACGATTTGCAAGGGCATGGGCTTTGCTTGGCAGGAAGCTTTGGGAATGGTGTTTATCTGCGGCCTCATTAACATCATTATTACAGTTACTAAAATCAGAAAAATGATCGTTAGGGCGATACCGGAGAATCTCCAGTTCGCCATCGGCGGCGGAATCGGTCTCTTCATCGCTTACATCGGCGTGAAGAATGCGGGCATGCTCACATTCACCGCCGATCCTAATCATTGGTTTGCAATCCCGGGCGGTGGAGTCGTGGTCGACTCTACTATCGTTCCCTCATTGGTTGATTTCAGTTCCACCGTTCCGATATTGGCAGTCATCGGTTTGGTAATCTCCATTGTTTTGATGCTTCTGAAAGTTAGGGGAGCGATTCTCATCGGCATCATCGCCACCACCCTCATCGGCATTCCCCTGGGAGTAACCGATCTTTCTCCGCTGAAGACTCTCTTCCAAGACATCGGAAAACCGTTCCAAGAACTCGGGACAACCTTCGGTGCTGGCTTTAGAGGCATCGGCACTCTCTTCCAGGATGCGTCAAAAATACCGATGGCATTGCTGGCAATCTTCGCTTTGAGTCTCACCGACACATTTGATACAATCGGCACCTTCATCGGCACCGGCAGAAGAAGCGGCATTTTCACCGACGAAGACATCGCGGCCGTCGAAAACAGCAAGGGCTTTAAAACCAAAATGGAAAAAGCTTTGTTTGCTGACTCGATCGCGACTTCGGTGGGTGCCATCTTCGGAACTTCCAACACGACGACCTATGTGGAATCGAGCGCGGGCATTGAAGCCGGGGGCAGGACCGGACTCACATCCGTTTTCACAGCTGCGTTTTTCCTCCTCTGCGTATTCCTGGCTCCGGTCGCGGCAGTGGTTCCCGGAGCAGCTACCGCTCCAGCATTGATCGTGGTCGGCGTTTTGATGGCAGGAAGTTTCAAGGACATCAATTGGAGCGATTTCTCAGAAGCCGTACCTGCCTTCTTCACGGCGCTCCTGATGACTCTTGCTTACAACATTTCCATCGGGATTGCTTTCGGCTTCATCTTCTATGTGATTGTGAAACTCTGCCAGAGGAAAGCAAAAGAGATCCATCCGGTGCTCTGGGGTAGCGCGGGTCTTTTCCTCATTTATTTCTTGCTCACTGCACTTGATGGTGCCGGAATCATATGAAAAAGAATAATGACGAATTATTGGATTAAAGACGAATCCATGATTCGTCATTTTTTTGGGAAAAAATTAAATAAGGAGTTAGATATATGATTGAAACCAAAAAAATAATCGGCTATTTGCCGGACGAAAAACCTTCATTCTTGAAGCTTCTGCTCTTTGCCTTGCAGCAGATCATCGTCATGTTCCCCGCGACCGTTCTCGTCGCGATTCTCACCGGCTTTCACGTTTCTACAACCATCTTCGCCAGCGGTCTGGCCACGCTTTGCTTCATTCTAATCACGGGGAAGAAAATTCCCCTTTATTATGGGTCCAGTTTTTCCTACATCACGGCTATCTGCGCGATTACCATTCCCTCCGAATACGGCATACCCGCTCCCGACGCTCTGATCTCCCAAGCCCAATTCGGAATCGTCCTTTCCGGTTTGATTTCCATCGCCGTGGGGCTTTTGGTCAGGAAAATCAGCATGGAAAGAATCGAAAAAATCCTGCCCCCGACAGTGACGGGAAGCGTCGCCCTGATCATCGGGCTATCCCTTGCCGGCACCGCGCTCAAAAACATGGTGGATCCGGAAGGTGTTTTGGGAGTGACGGAGGATAACTTTAATTTAGCCCAGAATTTAAGCATCGCGATCGGTCTCGTTACCCTCCTATCTACCATCTTCTTCTCGGTCTATGTCAAAAAAGGAACCTTGGGGCAGATTCCGATTTTGCTCGGTCTCCTGCTCGGCTATGGCTTGGCCTATTTTGTGGGGAAGGAATATGGGATCGGCTTTGTGGATTTCTCGCTCGGAGCCAACGAACCCTTCTTCAAACTCCCCCATTTCACGTTGCCGAAACCTTCCTGGGAGGCGGCGCTTGCGATCATGCCGATTGCGATTGCGACGATTCCCGAATCGACTGCACATCTTTATCAGCTCGATTTATATGTGAACAAGTTGGCGGATGAAAAGGGAGTTTCGAAAAAGTATGGGATTGCAGGAAAACTTGGCTTGAATTTGATCGGTGACGGCTTGGGCGACATGATCAGCGGCGCCATCGGCGGCCCCGCCGGAACCAACTACGGCGAAAACATCAGCACGATGGCAATCACCAAGAATTACTCCATCCACGTCCTCATGGCCGCAGCCATTATCACAATGCTGCTTTCCTTCTTCACGCCCCTCTCGGCTGCCGTCTATTCGATTCCCAACGCCGTCATCGGCGGGCTTTCGGTCTACCTCTTCGGCGTCATCGGGGCCCAGGGGATTTCGATCATGCTCGACAAGAAGGTCAATCTCTTCGACGCAAAAAACCTTTCCGTAATTGCCACGATTCTGATCATCGGCCTCGGAGGTAGTTTCTTGGGAAGTGTTCCCTTCTTTGGAATCGACCTTCCCCCGATTGCCACCGCAGCGATTTTCGGAATTTTCCTGAATGCGGTCTATGAGTTGATTGACTTCTTTGCGAGAATGCTGAAAAAAGAAGCATGAAAAAAATCCTCTTAAGGCCCGGCTTTAAGAGGATTTCATTTTCTTGATGAAAAGATGTGCGAAATGATGTATAATGCTGGTAATGGGGGCGGAAGAACATGAAAGACATTCTGAAAAAAATCCTTGATTATCTGGTGAAAACCTTCAACGGCATGGCCTACGGTCTCTTTTCAACACTAATCGTCGGCACGATCATCAACACCGCCGGGGAATTGCTTGATATAAAATTCTTGACCGAACTGGCGGTGTTACTGAAGAACTTGACCGGCGTCGGGATCGGCATCGGCATCGCCTGGAGCCTGAAACTGGAAGGTTTGCGTCTGGTCGCCGCGGGCATCGCGGGAGGCATCGCCTCCGGCCTTAAAATCGGCGATCCGATGGTGGAATACCTCACCGTCATCGCTGCGATCGAGGTCCTGAACCTCATTTTTCGAAAAAAAACCTTTTTGGACATCATTCTGATTCCGCTTGCGTCCTCTGCCGTCGCTTACGGCGTGTACCTGCTCATAAATGAGCCCGTGTCGGGCATGATGCGTTCGCTCGGCGAATTCATCAAATGGGCGACCGGAGCAAAACCCTTCCTGATGGGCATCATCATTGCGGTGGTCATGGGCATGGCTCTGACCGCGCCGATCTCTTCGGCTGCCATCGCCATCGCAATCGGGCTTGACGGCCTGGCGGGCGGAGCGGCGGTCGTCGGCTGTGCGACGCAGATGCTGGGGTTTGCGGTCATGTCCCGGAAGGACAACAATTTCGGAACCGTGGTTTCCGTCGCTCTCGGAACCTCCATGCTGCAGTTCAAAAACATTTTGAAAAAACCTCTGCTCTGGCTTCCGCCGATCATCGCGAGCGCCGTTTTGGGGCCGCTGGCGACGCTCGTTTTTCAGACCACCTGCACAAAGGAAGGCAGCGGCATGGGAACATCGGGCCTGGTCGGACAGATCGGAACCTTTCATTCGATGGGGGATGCCGCTTGGCCGAGCATCATCATCCTGCAGTTTGCGCTCCCCCTCGTGCTGGTTTTTCTATTGGATGTGCTTTTCCGGAAGGCGGGTTGGATCAAGAAAGGGGATTTACAGGTTTAATCTTCATTTAAGGAAACTGTTTTATCATACTCGCGAGGGTTATTATTGCAATGATTTTTCAATTATGATAAAATAATTTTAGGTATGGAGGTGACTTATGCCAACCAGAACATTCCTGAATTTACCCAAGGAAAAGAGGATTAGAATCCTCAGGGCGGCCAAGAAGGAATTTTCGCGCGTGCCTTTGGAAAAAGCGGTGATCGCGAACATCGTGAAGGAGGCGCAGATTCCGCGCGGAAGTTTCTATCAATATTTTGAAAATGTCGAGGATCTCTTCATTTATCTGATTCATTACATGTACGGCATCGACAGGAAAAAATTCCAAAGATACCTGCGGGAAACCGACAACGATGTGTACGAGGCTTTGAAAATGAAGTTTTCCGACACAATCGACAAACTTGCAAACGAAGAAAACAGGCAATTCAGAATCAACATCATCTCCACTATTTTCAATGACAAAGCCCGCGAGGACCTGCTCGAGAAAATCATTGAACCGGATGTGGAACTTGATCTGACTTGTTTTCCGGCCGAGGTCAGGAAATCGAAACATTCGCATAAAATCGTGAACCTGATAAAAATGATCGGGAAAGCCTGCCTGGAAAAGTTTCTGACGAAGCGGGCGCCCGCCGCGGAAGTGAAAAACCATTACAACAATTACATCGATTTTCTGAAAATGAGTTTCAATTTATAGGCGCAAAAAAGCGCCTTTTTTTCATGATTCTACTTTTTGTAGACAAACTCTACTCATTATTCATTGGCATCCGCCTGTTTGTGGCTTATAATTTCACTGAAAGCAGGTGGGACCATGATCATAACGGTAGTATGCGACGTGCTGGGCAAGGAAAACAACGGCACGGCCATCGCAGCCATGAATCTGATCAGAAGCCTGAAGGCAAAGGGCCATGAAGTGAGGGTCATTTGCCCCGATCAGGACAAGAAAGACCTTCCGGGGTACTATGTGGTGAAGACCCTGAATCTCGGGCCCTTAAACAATTACGTGAAGAAAAACGGAATCGCGCTTGCCAGGGGGGAGAAGCAGGTGCTTGAGGAAGCGATCCGCGATGCTGACGCGGTTCATTTGATGCTTCCCTTTTTCCTGAGCAAGGCGGCGGTGAAAATCGCCAAAAAATTTAAAAAACCCCTGACCGCGGGTTTCCACTGCCAGGCGGAAAACTTCACGAACCATGTTTTTCTGATGAACAGCAAACTGGCGAACAAGCTCACTTATAAATATTTCTACCGCACCGTTTATCGCCATGTCGACTGCATTCATTATCCGACGCAATTCATCAGGGACACTTTCGAGAAAATCGTCGGAAAAACCAACGGGGTCGTCATTTCGAACGGCGTGAACGGCGAATTCCGGAAAAAGAAAGTTCCGAAACCGGAAGCTTTTCGGGACAGATTCGTGCTCCTTTCCATCGGCCGCTTCAGTAAAGAAAAATCACAGCGGATTCTGATCCAAGCAGCGAATCTTTCCAAACACAGGGAGAAACTTCAGCTGATTTTTGCGGGGGCGGGACCCCAGCGCGAAAAATTGGAAAAGGTGGCGGGGATTCTTCCCGTGAAGCCGCTCTTCCGTTTCTTTTCCCGACGAGAGTTGGTCGATTGCATCAATTATTCGGATCTCTACATCCATCCTGCGGAAATCGAAATCGAAGCGATTGCCTGTCTGGAAGCGATCAGTTGCGGTTTGGTGCCGGTGATTTCCGATTCGCCGCGGAGCGCGACCCGGCATTTTGCCCTCGCCCCGGAAAATCTCTTCCGTCTGAATGATCCGGAAAGCCTCGCGGAGAGAATCGATTATTGGCTGGACAATCCGGAAGCGAGGGAGGAAGCAAGCGAAGCCTATCTCTGCTATAAAAACAAATTCGACCAAGGGGGCTGCATGGACGCGATGGAAGAAATGATTCTCAGGAACGCGGAGGCAGTCCGATGAATAAAAAAGTCATTTATTATTCCGATCCCGTGGATGACGATTTCGCGGGAACGAAGATCAAGCAAATCGACATCGGGCCCGATTTTCCCTTCATCAACAGAAACCCCTTCTTCCGTTTGGCGAGTTTCATCCTCTATTATTTCATCGCCTTTCCCTTAATCACTATCTTTTGTTTCCTGATTCTCCGCCTGCGCGTGAAAAACAGGAAAGCCTTAAGAAAAGCACGCGGAACGGGCTACTTCCTTTATGGGAACCACACGCATTTCTTTGACGCCTTCACCCATTCCCTGATCGCCTTTCCGAAAAAATCCTATGTCATCGCCAACCGCGATGCGATTTCGATCCGGGGCTTGAAACAGATTGTGATGATGCTCGGCGCGCTCCCGATTCCCTCCGGAATGGAAGCGATGAAGCAATTCACCCGGGCGGTGGAAGAAAGGTGGCGGAAAAAAAAGGCAATCGCCATTTATCCGGAAGCGCACATCTGGCCCTATTACAATAAGATCCGGCCCTTTCTCGCGACTTCCTTCCGTTACCCGGTGAAACTGAATTCGCCGGTCTTCGCCATGGTCACTGTCTACAGGGCAAGAAAGATTTTCAAAAAGCGCCCGCCCAAGCCGACCATCCACATCAGCGAACCCTTCTACCCAAGAACAGATCTTCCCTGCCAGGAAGCGAAGCAGGAGCTCAGGGACAGGGTGCATGCCTGGATGACGGACTGCATCGAAAAGCATGGCAGTTTCGAATACATCCGCTATGAATACAGACCTAATTAATAATCCCCGCAGGGCGGGGATTATTTTTTGTAATAGACCTTCAAAATGAACCAGGAAAGCAATATCAATTGCAGGGGAATGCAGACGATGTAAATCATCCACATCTTGTCCACTCGCGGATAGAAAGTGAGATGCAGGGAGAGCGCGATCGTCCAGATTAGGATCGTGCCGATGATGAGTTCATAGAGCCTGCTGTTCCACTTTTTTCTGAAAAATATGAGAACAAAAGCGGAAAAAGGCAGGGCATAGATGAAGACGAGCCAGGGTCTGGAAACTCGGAAATTGCTGATGATCAAAAAAACGAAACTGATGGTCGCGATCGTGTAGATCACCACCGTCGAAAGCAGGGAGATGATTTTTTCCGCCTGGTAGATTTTCTTGTTTTCCCCGAGCTGATCGGAGATGAGGTCGTTCACGGTGATGTTATAAAAATCGGCGATGAGCGAAAGGACATAAATGTCCGGCAAACTTTCTCCCCTTTCCCATTTCGATATCGCCTTGTCAGAATAATTGAGCGCGACCGCCAATTCCATCTGCGTCAGATTGTTCATTTTCCTGTATCGGATCAAGTTTTTCGAAATAGTTTTCTTTAATTTTTCCTCATTAACCATACTTCCATTTTACATTATTCCCCATAAAATTTCAAGTTAGCGTTGCGATGGCTTTTCTTTTGTGTTATAATAATGGCGATTGCGGTTGCTTTTCAAAGCATTAAAAGGGAACACGGTGAGAATCCGTGACAGCCCCCGCTACTGTATGGGATTAATGGTTCCGTAAGATCCACTGGGAAACCGGGAAGGACGGAAACCATGCTTGAAATCCCGAAGTCAGGAGACCTGCCGTAATCAGCGCGAACCATTTCGGCGGGAAGTGGGTTTTGCGAGCAGAGAAAATTGCCGCCGAAGCGGCATTTTTTTATCAGGAGTGCCCATGAGTTTGAAGAGATCGCATCCTGCCCCGGTTTTTGTGCATCTTGCCCTGGTCATGATTCTCACGATGCTGGTAAAGAATCGGGCAGTTCTGGCGCTGTCCCTCGCGGCCGGGTTATTGACGCAAACGCTTCATGAAAAAATCAAAGCAAAAACCCTGCTCTGGAATTTGCTTTTTTCCGCGCTGATAATCATCCTCAACCCGCTTTTCAATCAGAACGGCTCACCACTCTTTTACATCGGCCGGCTCAGGATTACGGAAGAAGCCCTCTTGGCGGGGCTGGACATCGCTTTGATGATACTGGCCGTCATCCATTGGTTCATTCTCTTCAATCATTTGCTTTCCGCAGACAAATTCATCTACCTTTTCGGAGGCGCGCTGCCGAACACCGCCCTGCTTGTTTCGATGGGATTGCGATTCGTTCCCCTCTTCTCCAAGCAGGGGGAAAGAATCGGCCAGGCCCAGAGGGCTTTGGGCCTGCATGGGGAAGGTTTTTTCAATAGAGTCAAAAGCCGGATGAAAACCTTTGTCGCGCTCATCTCCTGGTCCCTGGAAAACGCCCTCGATGCGGCGCTGGCGATGAGAGCGCGCGGATTCGGCTCCGCGAAAAGAACGAATTACGGACCCTATCGCTTCCGGGGGAGCGATCTCGCGTTTTTGATTGTTTCGATATCGGCATTCATTGTTGCCATCTCTCCGCATTGCAGGGTTTTGGGGGCGGCCCTCTTTTTCTTCGGCGGAGCAATCCTGGAAATGAAGGAGAAATTGAAATGGCATTGGTTGCGGTCAAAAATCTAAGTTTTCATTACGATGACAAACCCGCTCTGAAGGACGTGAGTTTCTCGCTTAGGGAAGGGGAATTCGCGGTGCTGACGGGACCCTCGGGAAGCGGAAAATCAACGCTTTTAAGAATCCTTAAGAAAGAAGTCGCTCCGAAGGGAAGGCTGGCGGGCGAAATTCTAATTTTCAATCGACCCCGGGAAGAGCTTTCCCCGCGCCTCTCCGCGGAAATCGGATATGTCATGCAAAAGCCGGAAAACCAGATCGTGACCGCCAGGGTATACCATGAACTGGCCTTCGGTTTGGAAAATCTCGGCTTTCCCAAGGAAAAAATCGAAAGCAGGATCGGGGAACTCGCTTCCTTTTTCGGAATCGCTTCCTGGTTCAGGAAGGACACTGCGGAGCTATCCGGGGGCGAAAAGCAGATGCTTGCGCTCGCTTCGGTCATGGCGGCGGGGCCCAGGCTGCTTTTGTTGGATGAGCCGACGGCGGAGCTCGATCCGATCGCCTCGGAGCAGTTCGTTGCCCTGCTCGGAAGGCTCAACCAGGAATTGGGGATCACCATTCTGCTCGTTGAGCAACGCCTTGATTCCGTGCTGAAGCTTGCGGACAAATTGCTCGTCATGGCAGCGGGCGAAATCATCGTTCAGGGCAAGCCGGAAGAGGTCCTTCCCCGGCTGGAAAATCCGGAAAGAGTCGCGCTTCCGAGCGCCGCGAAGATTTTCCTCGGCTTAAAGGGAAGCGGTCCCTCTCCGCTCACGGTGCGGGAGGGCGCAGAGTTCTTAAACAAATACAGCCCGGGAATCGGGGAATTTTCGGAAAAGATTGAGTTCGGACAAAGGGTTTTGAAAATCAGAAATCTCTGGTTCGCATACGAGAAACATTCGGAAGTCTTCCGGGGCGCGGATTTGGACGTCCATGAAGGCGAAATCCTCACCCTGGTCGGCGGGAACGGGAGCGGAAAAACGACGCTCCTGAAGCTTCTGGCCGGTTTCTACCCACCCTTGCAGGGGAAAATCAAAGTATTCGGTAAGAGCCCCAAAGCCCACGGGAACGCATATTATAAAGAAATAATCGCCTATCTCCCCCAGAATCCCCAGGACCTCTTTTTGGAAGAAACCGTCGGGAAAGAAGTGGATGGCGAAACGCTGAGGGAATTTGCCTTGGAAGAACTTGCGGAGAGACACCCCTATGATCTGAGCGGGGGCGAACAGCAGCGCCTCGCGCTCGCAAAGGTATTCGGAAAAAAGGCGCGCCTGCTCTTGCTGGACGAGCCGACCAAGGCGCTCGATCCCCAGTGGAAAGGGAAACTGCTCGGAATTCTAAAGGCAAGAAAGGCAGCCGGCGTAACGATCGTCATCGCGACCCATGATCTGGATTTTGCTGCGCGGGTGGGCGACCGCTCCGGGCTCGTTTTTGACGGGAGGATCCAAAGTTTGGCGCCTCCCCGGGCCTTCTTTACGGAAAACACATTTTATACCACCGCCGCGAACAGAATCGCCCGCCGGCTCTATCCGGAGGCGCTGACCGAAGAAGAGGTCATCGAACTGGCGAAAAAGTACGGTGAGAGAGATGAAGAGAATTAGCTTCCTCCTTTGGATTTTGATCATCCCCTTGTTGTTGTTGCTGGAGGCGACGGGGGAATATAGGATCATTTCCGCGGCGATTGTGGTTTTGGCGCTGCTTCCCTTCTTTTTGCGTTTCGAAGGCTCCCGGCCCCGCGCCTTGGAAATCGTCCTCATCGCCGTCCTGACCGCTTTGAACGTCGCCCTGCGGATCCTTTTTTCGCCCCTCCCCTTTTTCAAGCCCGTCACCGCGCTCATCATTCTCTCCGCTCTCGTTTTCGGAAGCGAGACCGGATTCCTGATCGGGGCCCTGTCGGCTCTGCTTTCGAATTTTTACTTCGGGCAAGGGATTTGGACTCCCTGGCAAATGTTTGCCTGGGGGCTCGTGGGGGCGCTTTCGGGAACCGCGAAGGGCATCCTTGATTTTGAAAAACCTTTGCTTTATATATGCATGATTCTCCTCGGCATCTTTTCTGCGTTCCTTTACGCCGGCATCATGGACTTGCAGACCGTGTTCTTCATCGAGAACCGCTTCCATCTGCCGCGCTTTCTGGCGGTGGCGGGGGCATCCTTTACCTTCACCCTGGTGCACATGGCCGCCAATGTCGTTTTTCTCACGGTTTTCGGAGGAGCTGTGTTAAGAATTTTCAAGAGAATCCAAAGCAAATACATCTGATGCTTTTGGAATACCCGGATTCATGATATAATGATTTCCGGAAACACTAGGAAAGGTGATGACCATGGAAATCAAAACAATCGTCCGCCAATCGGTGGTCGCTGCCCTCTATGTGGCCCTGACCCTCGCCGTGAGCCCGATCGCCTACGGACCGATTCAGTTCCGAATTTCGGAAATTCTCGTGCTTCTCTGCTTTTTCAGGCGGGATTACGTCGTCGGCCTGACTCTGGGTTGTTTCATCGCCAATTTTTTCAGCCCCATGGCTCTGACCGACGTGCCCTTCGGAACGCTCGCGACCTTCATCTCCGTTTTTCTGATATCGAGAAGCAGAAACATTTTTCTCGCTTCGCTCTATCCGGTCGTCGCCAACGGTCTCATCATCGGCCTGCAACTCCACTTTGTTTTCGGTCATCCCCCATTGTTTTCGATTTTGCAGGTCGCCCTCGGAGAATTTGTGACGGTGAGCGTTGCGGGCGTGATTGCCTTTCTGATGCTCTCCAGAAGCAAGGCATTTTTGGAATTGATCGAAGCAAATCAGAACATCTAGCCCCCAGGGGCTTTTTTTATAAACTATGAAATTTTCTCTTGTTGTCTTGGCGAACAATGAACGATCATTGCTTTAGTCAATATTGACATTGAATGATTAAAAATTATAATTTAATAAAGAGCCCTTCTTATATAAATTAATGTCAGGTTTTCCCATAGTTAAGCGTTTTATAAGTGAGAGGATGAGTTTGCTATGGCACCAAAAATGATGTCGGAAGAAGAATTTTCAAAAAAATATGGTTTGTATTCACAATTATTATTTAACATAAGCTATGGTTAACGCGCAATCAAGAGGATGCAGAAGACATACTTCAAGAAGTTTTTATGAAGTATATTAGATTAAACCCTTCATTCCCAAACGAACAGGAAGAAAAATATTGGCTCATCAGAGTAACGATCAATGAAAGCATTAGCTTGACCAGAAAAGCATATAGAAGAAAAAAAGCATCCCTTGACCATTGCGCAATATACAATTCCCAAAAAGAAGACCATCTTATTGATTTAGTAAGGATTCTTCCAGAAAAATATAAAAGCGTGATTATCCTATATTATTATGACCGCTTGTCGGTCAGAGAGATTTCAGAAATCCTAAAAATCAGTGAATCCGCGGTTATGAAAAGAATGGAGAGAGGCAGAAAAACTTTAAGGAAATTAATGGAGGAAAATTGCCATGAAATTGGATGACATCCTAAAGAATGTGTCTGGAAGCATCCCCGCCGTCGACGCATCCTTGGAAAGCAGGATTTACCACCAAGCCATAGGGAATAAACAGGTTCGTTCCCATAGAAACATAAGATTGGCATTAATGATTTTCATATTGGCAGGTTTTGCGCTGGTTCTTTTTATCAAAAAACCATATAAAAATAGTTATTCATACTTAAGCATCATAGTATATTCAAAAAGCGATGCCGGTTACTATTCGGAAAGTTTGGAAAAAGAAAATGCTGCTTTCCTTGGTGAATACACATTTCCCATGGATGTTCTTCCGGGTTTGCCCATGACATTCAATTGTGACAACTCATTGCTTGCAATTAGCGTTGACAACGGTGAGTTTGCATTGTGGCATGATTATGAGATAACTCAGGAGGATGATGGCTTTGCCGTCTTCACTCCAACTCAGGGCGAAAAGAAGGGCTTGGAATATGTGGGGAATAATTATTTGATAGAAGGAAGTTCAACCATATATTGGGTTCCCCATGAATCTGAACACAATGCAACGATAATCTATAAAATCATCCAAAACCGGGAAGAAATATCGGCGGGCAAAATCATAATCACAAATGAGAACGGAATATATAAAGCAACCTTGAAACAGGATTAATAAGTTTTTGCCGGGCAGCGCATTTTGTATCATAACCAAGAGAATTCTCTTGGTTTTTATTTGTATAAATGATAACACTGCTTTTTCGGAATAGGCGCGAGGATTTGCGCATAAGTTGAAAAGAGGGGAAACATGCTTCAAGTCCTTTTGTTCAGCCTGCTCGGCATTTTGGGCACCGCGATCGGGGCCCTGTTCGGCATATTTTTCGGAAAGAGAAGAATCGGCGGGACGCTTGCTGCGACGGGCGGGATCATGCTCGGGCTCGTCCTCTTCGATCTTTTTCCGCTTGCCGTCCGCCTTGCCGATCCCATCCTCGCCTTTCTCGCGGGCGGGGTCGGAGTTTTTGGGGTGCTCACCCTATGCCGGACACTTCCGAAAATCAAGCCCCTCCGGGAAAGCAACAAAATGTTCGCCATGGGGCTCCTCCTCCTGGTGTCGATGAGCCTCCATAATTTTCCGGAAGGGATGGCGATCGGATCGGGCAGCGCGGAAAGCGCTGGGACCGGTCTCTTGGTCGCGGTTGCGATTGCCCTCCATGATCTTCCGGAGGGGATGGCGGTCGCGGCTCCTTTCGTCGGCGGCAAACTAGGCAGCGGGAAGGCGTTTTTGCTGGCCCTGTTTTCCGGCCTTTCCACAATCCTCGGTGCTCTCCTCGGGTTTTTCCTCGGGAATCTCTCCCCCAAAGCGAATGCCCTTGCCCTGGCGCTTGCCAGCGGCGCCATGCTGGCGGTGGCCTTCCGGGAATTGCTTCCGGAAGCGCGGAAGAACTCTTCCCCGGCGGAAACCGGCCTCTTTCTTGCTTTGGGAATCCTGGTTGCCCTGATATTGATCGCCCTGCTTTGAAAAAACGAAACCGCAAGGCCTCCTTTCTATTATTTGTTTGAAATCAACGGAAAGGAGTTTTTTTATGTTCAGGAAATTTTTCAGCTTTTTATTGGTTTTGTATGCCGCTTCCGGGATTGCAGTTTCCGGAAACAGTTGGGAACACCTGCCCCTCGGCAAGAATTATTTCGATCCGGACAATTACTTCCTCCTGGGTGAGTACTACGATTGGGAATTTTACTGCAAAAACCCCTTTCGGATCAAAGAAAACACGGTTTATTCGCTCTATTCCCGGAGATATGGGGAGTATTTCTTTGCAAGCGCGGACATCACCTTCTATGACGGAGCCGGAAACAAAATCTTAAAACATCCCCCGGCCCGCATCCGCCGATACCTCGGTTATGGCATCATGGAGATCAGTTTCACCTCTCCCGTGGGTGCGCGCTATTTGTCTTTGGATTTTTCCATTAGCATCGCAAGCCAGCCACCCCTATGCGAAGATGAACTCTACGAAGCGATCATGATTTACGAAGGCGCAAATGCCGACCAATATGAGGAATACCGGGGACCGGACATGACCAACGAAGTCGTGGATGAGGGGATGTGGGGGTTTTTCCGGACCAATGTCGATTCTCCCGTCGCGGTCTCCGCACTGAAATCCGCCCTTAAGGCGTGGGATTATGTCGACGGGAATGTCGAGATCGAGATTCTGGAAGATGCCTACAGCGCAAACCGGGACAGGCTCGGGACCTACCATGTGCTTTTCGGAGCGACCGACAGTTCCGGGAATGTCTCCGCTTTCCGGGTTTACATCGAGATTTTCGACGACACTCCCCCGCTGATCAGCGGAAGCAAACACTTGGTCGCCTCGGCAGCGGAACCGCTCACGGCAGCGGACATCAAGAGCATGCTGACGGTTGCCGACAATTACGATCAGGAAGTCGAGTTGCTGATCGCCGAAGATGGCTATACGCCCAATTGCCGGAAAATAGGAACCTACCGGATGGTCTTCCTCGCCCGGGATTCTTCCGGAAACGAAAGCTGTTTTACAATGACCATCGAAGTGCGGGATTTGGAAGGGCCGCGGATCACCGGTCCCCAGAGAATCAGGAAACCCTATCAGGAAACGCTCCTGCTTGAGGAGATACTGAAAAAATACCGCGCCGCCGACGACATCGACGGGGATGTTTCCGGAACCATCCGCGCCGCAAGCGAAAATTATACGGAAAACATGTATGAAATCGGAGTCTGGACGATCAGAATCGAAGCCAGGGACGGCAGCGGGAACGTGAGTTGGTTGGATGCGGAAGTGGAGGTCTATGACGGCAAGGGGCCGGTTTTCATCATCCAAAGAAACAAGATTGACATCGAATTGCAGGAAGAGGCCCCCGATCTGACGGCCCTGGTTTATGGCCTGCAGAAAAGCGGGAATCTTCCCCGCGGGGTGTTGAGGGTGGATGAGGACGGCTATTCCGAAAACAAAAAAATCCCCGGCACCCACCGCGTGACCCTGGCGGGGGAAGGGGGAATTTACGAATTGTCTCTCAACATCAGGGAAAAGCAAGCAACGGCAAGCAAAACCCTCTGGGAAAGAATCATTTCCTTTTTCCGAAAAATCCTCAATTAGGATAATCGTTCCGGAAGAGTTTTTCGAGTCTGCTTTTCGGGACCGGGTCATAACCGCCGCGGGAGAGGGGATTGCAGCGGAGGATTCTCCAGGCGGTGAGGAAGGAAGCTTTCAAAAAGCCGAATTTCTGAAAGCATTCCAGGCCATAATTGGAACAGCTGGGGTGGTAGCGGCAACGTTTCTGTTTATTCTGCGTGAGTTCCTGGTATTTTTTTATCAATTTCACCGCTAATTTATTCATAAATAAATTATATTATAATTCCCCGCCTTATACAAGGCAAATTTCTGGTATTAAATGCGGAAAGATGTAAAAAATATAGACATGATTTATGTTTTGGTTGTTTTTGTGCTGCTTTTGATTACGCCCATCAGGGTCGTGATTACCAAGGATGAGACCAGGAGCGACATCGATTTTTACTTCACGCGGATCTTCAATCTGCGTTTGGATTTTGATGAGTTCATAAAATTGTTGTTTACGGAAGCGGACACTCCGGAAAAAATTTCCCCGGCTAAAATCCTGCACACTTACCAAAACTATAATCGGTTCAGTCCCTTTGTCCGGACCGCGACGCGCATGGTCCCCTTGGACAAGATCACGGTGATAGTAAAAACGGAAGGGAAGAGTTTGGAACGCCAGACCTGGAATTTCGTCTTTGCCTGGATATTTCTTGGCTATTTCCAGAATTTGGTCCACGGTTATTTCAAATATGTGAAGGACGAATACTATAACCAGGTTTCGGCGGAAAAAACGGCGATTTTCTTTGAACTGCGTTTTAATTTCCGCCTGATTTATCTTCTCTTTTCCGGAATCAAAAACATCAATCGGGTTCCGAAATTAATCAATCCCAAGAAAGGAAGAAAGAAACATGGAGCAACATCCAATCGCTGATCTTTTTAAGATCTCCCTCGATTGCATCAAGGAAATGATCGACGTGAACACGATTTGCGGGGAGGCGATTGCTGTGAACGACGAGACATCCGTCATTCCGGTATCCAAAGTCAATTGCGTTTTCGCTACCGGGGGCTGCGAGCAGAATAATGTAAAAGCGGGGGGGGAGCGCCATCCTTTCGGGGGTGCGACCGGAGGAACGCTCACATTGAAGCCGATCGGCTTCCTCGTCTGCTCAAAGAACGACATCAGGCTCTTGCATTTGGACGAACAGACCCATCTCTACGAAAAACTGATCGACGAAATCCCCGCAATCGCCCAGGATCTCAAAAATATTTTTACAAAACCTCCCCAGGTGTCGAGCCTGGAAGTCATTGAAAGAAAAGAACGCCCCTAGCGGGCGTTTTTTCGGAAATTATCTTCCCTTGCTTGAATTGCCGCGCGATTTATGGTAATATATGTTTTAGTTTGATGAGGGATATATGAAAATTGTTGTCACCTCGGACAGCCATGGCCGGGTCGAAATCTTAAAAAGAATCGCCGCCTCGGAAAAGGCGGATTTATATCTGGACGCCGGAGACAGCGAGCGGGAGGAAAGGGAACTCCCCCCCTTTCTTTCGGTCAGGGGAAACCGCGACCATCTCATAACAAACCGCTACCGGATTGTCACTGCCGGAGGCATGAGGATCTTTCTTTTTCACGGGAACCGCAGTCCCCTCGACAGGGATTATTTGGCGCGGCTTGCGAAGAATAATGATTGCCAGATCATCATTCACGGGCACACGCACGTGCCCCGGCATGCGGTGCATGACGGGATCCACATCCTCTGCCCCGGTTCCGTCGCTTTCCCCAGGTCTTTAAAGGGGACGACTTATGCGGTGATCTCGCTCGGTCCCGAGATTGAAGTTGAATTCAAGAAGGTCAGAAGATGAAGGATAAAGTTGATCTTTTTTATGATTTATTCGATGAAGCGGCGCTGCTTCATTACGAAACGCTGGAGCTCAAATACCTCGATGCTTTCATCAAGGTTTCGGAAGGGATTCTTTGGGGGGAGTTGGACCGGCGCTTGGACGAAGAGAAGCAGGAAAAGCTGAAGAAAATTTATGAGAAAATCAGCGCCTGCGATTTCTGTAATGAAGAAATCAGGCTCGCCCTGGAATTGTTGCTGGTGAAGGGTTTCAAACATGAGAACCTCTCTTTGGATCTGATGACCCCCGACAGCATCAATTACCTGTTTGTGAGGATCATCTCCCGGCTATTTCCGGAAGGAAGGATTGCGATTCTGGACACCGCCCTGGGAACGGGGAATCTCCTTTCCGCGGTTCACAACAATCTCAAAAACGAAACCGTCCTCTGTGGGATTGAAAGGGATGAGCGGCTCACGCGGATCGCCTGCCTGGCAGCCGATTTGCAGGGGACGGAAGTGACCGTTTATTGTCAGGACGCGCTTTTGGATGTCTATGAGGTCGCGGACGTGGTGATCGGCGACATCGATTCCTATTACCTGGCTGAAGGCCTTCCCCTGGAAGATGAGCTCTATCAAAGGGGCGTCCGCTATTTTCCGTATCTTTTGCTTCATAAACGGCTGAAGAACATCAGGCCCGGCGGTTATTTCATTTATCTGGTAGACAACGATATCTTCCAAAAACCCAAGGGGGAGATTCTGAAAGCCCTTCTTGAAAAGGAAGCGCGGCTCCCGGGTTTGATTTTGCTTCCGAAAACAATCGTCCAGCCGGGTCATCCGGGCAAGAGCATCCTGATCGGAAAGAAGGCTCCCGGCATGGGCGCGCTTTCGGTTTTGGAAATCCCCGATTTCAAAGCGGACACATTGAAGAAGACATTCAATAAATTAGACATGATGATAAAAAATATAGCGGAGGAATAGAAAATGTTGAAAATCATGGCAGTGAACGCCGGCAGTTCTTCATTGAAATTTAAATTGTTTCAGATGCCAGGCGAAGAAGTGATTACGGAAGGGATTGTTGAAAGGATTGGGGCGGAGGACGCCTATTACACGATTGTCGTGAACGGGGATAAAATCAAAAAGGTTCTGCCCGTGAAGAACCACAGCGTCGCCGTCAGGCTGCTCTTGGACGATCTTGTAGAAAGGGAGATTGTCCGCGACCTTTCCGAAATCAACGGCGTCGGCCACAGAATCGTCCAGGGCGGGAGTTATTTTCCCGATTCCGTGCTGATCGACGAAGACGTGATCGCAAAAATCGATGAACTGGCTGCGATTGCGCCCTTGCATAACCACGCCCATTTGATCGGCATCAAGGCCTTCATTGAAGCCCTGCCCGAGGTTCCGAATGTGGCGGTCTTCGACACTTCCTTCCACCAAACGATGAACGAGGAAACCTACATGTATGCCATTCCCTTCGAATGGTATGAGAAGTATAAAATCAGAAAATACGGCGCCCACGGGACGAGTCATAAATACGTTGCCATGAAAGCCGCGGAAATCGTCGGACGCCCCATAGAGGAACTGAAAATCGTCACCTGCCATTTGGGGAACGGTGCTTCGATCGCTGCCGTGAAGGGCGGGAAATGCGTCGACACTTCGATGGGACTGACTCCGCTTGAGGGGATTCCGATGGGAACCAGGAGCGGGAACATCGACCCTGCCATCGTCGGTTTCATCAGCGAAGCGGAAAACCTGACGGCTTCGGAGATTGTTGAAATATTGAATAAGAAATCGGGGTATCTGGGAGTCTCCGGGGTGTCGAATGATTCCCGCGATTTGGAAGCGTGCATGGCGGAAAACAAACGCTGCAAGCTCGCGCTCGACATCCAAACGAAGCGGATTGCGGATTACATCGGGAGCTATTACGTCCTGCTTGAAGGCATCGACATCATCGTTTTCACGGCCGGAATCGGCGAAAACAGCAGCCGTTGCCGCAGGGACGTTCTGAAGAGATTGAAAGTTTTGGGTGTAGAAATCGACGAAGAGGCGAATACTAGACAGCGGGAGATTGTGGAAATAACCACGAAGAACTCAAAAATCAGGGCCTTCGTCATTCCCACGAACGAGGAATTGATGATTGCCCGGGATACGGTCAGAATCGCCGGATTATGCGCAAAATAAAAAGATATTTACTTACTTTGCTCATTGTTTTCATATTTGCAATCAGCGGTTGTTCCGGAAAAACCAGGGGCGGTTTCGACGCCTTCACGGAACAACTTTTTCTTGCTTGGGTGGCTTCCCCCTTGGATGCCAATTTTTTGGTGAAGGATGCGGAGGCTTTCGGTTTTGACGAACTCGAAGTCGAACCCCTTTCTTTTTCAAAAGAAGAGCACGAAGCCCATAATCGCTATCTCGAGGAGGTGTTAGAGGAACTTAGGGGTTTCAATTATAAAAAACTGGATGCTGAAAGGAAACTCACTTACAGAGTGCTTGAGGATTATCTGGAATCGGAACTTGCCTATGCGGATTTTTATCATTACGCAACTCCGCTTGGGAGCTACCTCGGCTACCAAGCCCGGCTTCCCCTCCTCCTTTCGGAATACCATTTTTATACGAAACGGGACATCGAAAATTATTTTGCCTACCTGGAAACCGCGGAAACCTCCTTCCGGAACATCCTTGCTTTTGAAAAAGAAAAAGCCGCCAACGGGTTCGGAATGAACGACCGGCAGATTGAGGGCATCATCAAACAGTGCCGGGATTTTCTGTCCCCGAAGGACAATTTCCTGCTCTCCGTCTTTGAAAGCAAACTCCGGGATTTGGACTATCTTTCGCTTGACGAAAAGAACCTCCTTACAAAAGAGCACCGGGATTTAATTGAAAACAAGTTCCTGCCGGCCTATGAATTCCTGGCCAATGAGTTGGAAACCCTGAAGGGAAGGGCCAAGAACAACCGGGGGCTTGCCCATTTTGAACGAGGACGGGAATACTATCAGCTCCTCTTCCGCGAAGCGACGGGAACGAAGATGGAAGTGCCCGAGGCCTACGCCTATCTGGAAAGAAAGTTTTCGGAAAGTTTTTCCCGCATGCAAGGGATTTTGCTTAAGAGACCGGATTTGCTGCGCGCATTTTCTGCTTTGAAAATCTTTCCGGATAAGAGTTACGAGGAAATTTATTCATTTTTTGCGGAGAACTGCGCCGCAGATTTTCCGGGAATCGGCGCTGTCGAAGTCAGAATCGAAAACATCCACGCTTCCCTGGAAGAAAACTCTTCGCCGGCGATGTATTTTCTTTCGCCGATCGACGCCGAGGTGACGGAAGTCATTTACGTGAACGGAACCCTTTTCCGGGAACGCTCCGCCTATGCATTTTTCACCCTTGCCCATGAAAGCATCCCCGGGCACCTTCTCCAACACACCGTTTTGAAGAACGGGCCGCTTCCGAAAATCAGAAAACTCCTGGGTTATTCGGGATATGCGGAAGGGTGGGCGACATATGCGGAAACATATGTCGGGAAGTACCTGGAAATGGATCAGGACTTGCTTGCTCTCTACCATTTGAACGACGAGCTGACTTATGTGGCGCTCTGTCTGGCCGACATCGGCATCAATTACCACGGCTGGAGTTTGGCCGAATTCGAGGATTTCATCGGAGGTTACTTCAGCATGAGCGCAAGCGAAGTCGAAGATCTCTATTATAGGCTGATCGAAGTCGCTTCGAATTACCTGGAATACTATTTTGGTTATTACCAGTTGCTTGATTTGAAGGAAAAGTTTTTTAAGAAAGCGGCCAAGCATGGTTTGGACAGCGATTATCATTTCCATGAATTCTATTTGCAAACCGGGCCCGCCCCCTTTTACATTCTCGAAGAAGAAATAGATAGGTACCTCAAAAGCCGAAGTAATTCGGCTTTTTTTTGACGGAAAGCAAAGTTTTCCTCCTAATATATTGGCGGAGGTCGATCATGAAAAGATTTGTTTTAATCATCCTGGTTTCATTGTGCTTTCCGGTTGCGGTTTCCGGAAAGACAATCGTCACGACGGAGAACTTGCTTGGGGATTGGGTTCTGGAGGAGGATGGATTGCTGCTGACGGACCATGACGTCCTTTGGGACGAGGAGGGGGAGTACCGCGCGGATTACTATGATCCAAAAATCAGGACGGAAATCCGCAGGCAAATAATTGTCAGCAACCGCGAGGATTTAAAAAACGGCATCTCACGTTTATATGAAGAAACCGGAGCCGATGTTCCGGGCTTTACGGCCACAGGTTTTATGCCCCTTCCCGACGGCTGTTTTTTCCTGTACGGAGAAATTCATACGGGGCATATGCCCTATAAGACTCAGGACAGGCATGTCTTTGCCTATCTTGCCTGTTTCAAAAACGGCTTTAAATTGTGGGATATGATTGTCGATCATGATCATTACGGCTCGTTTTCCGATGCCTGCCGCACGGAAAACGGGATTGCCCTAATCGGGCAGCGGGATAATCCCGACCAGGGCAAGAACGTCATCGTTTATGAATTTGATTCCGAGGGAAGAATCATTTACGAGAAGGAGTTTTTCGGGAGCGGGGACGATCATGGGCTCAGGATTTTCTACGAAAAAGGAGCTTTCCACATCATCGGCGTCACGATGTCCGACGACGGCCCTTTCAGGGGCTCCGGAAGCCGCGACATCTTTGTGGGTCACCTCAATAGAGACAAAAGCGCCACGCTCCATGTCCTCTCTTCACCGGACAGGGACGAACTCTGGGACGGCATATACTCGGGAGGGGAATTTTATATGCTGGCTGAATTCGATGCCGGGGGAGAGAGGCGGCAGCAGCTGCTTTACCTGGACCAGAAGAAAAATCTGCGCACCTTTGATTTGGGAGCCTTCGGCCGGAACAGCGATTTCAAAATATCAGAAAGGAGCGGAGAAATCGTCCTCGCCTTCAGGAAGGGTTCGGAGGAAGTCCGGGCCTTGGTTTTTGGAAAAGATTTGCGTTTGCTTAAGGAAAAGAAATTCAGATTTTCGGAAATCCGCGCATACGGGCTCCTTTCCGGATATGATTGTTTCCTTGCTTTCGTCCTCGGTCAGTCGGGAAATGAAAGACTGTTGATAACGGATCTGGAAAGCTTCCTTCTGGAAGAAAAGATTTCGGGCTTGAAGGAGGTTGTCGGGATCTTCCAGGAAGAGGACGGCAAGATTCTGTTTTGCCTTGCGAGGGAGGACTTCTTGGTATGCCGCTTTCAGAATTTCCGCCTTCTGGAAAACCTTCGGGAAACGGAAAACACAATCATCTTGGAAACGGAAATGCGCTATAACGGAAAGGCTTTGGCGAAAGCAAGGGAGGGTGATGGCATTCCGGAAAATGCTTTCGGAAAACACCTTGTCCTCCACCGCTTCACATCCGAGGATTTTGTGTTTTACCTGGCGGATGAGCATTATTACCGGGCGCGCATCAACGTGAGGAATGGGGAAGTGTATGACATCGGCGTGCGCCTCTTTTTCAACGGCGAAGGTTATCTAAACAACAAAAAAATCGAGCCGGGAACCAGCGTCGAGGAACCGGGGCACTATCTTTTGGAAATCCGTTCCGGGGAAGAAAGATACGCTCTCGTGTTCGAGGTTTCGGAACTGAGCGAAACGGAATCCGGTTCGGTTGCATGGGAAGAAATATCCGCAGGCGCGCTCAAAATGAAACCTGCGGAACGAAATTCCGGGACATCGGAACTTGCTTTGCAGGAAGACCAACCAAAGAACAATCAGCTCTTCCCCGCACTTTTGATCGGTTCCCTGACGGGGGCGGCCCTGGGTCTCGTCATCCCGAAAATCAGGAGGGGGAAGAATGCTTAAAATGCTGTTTGTTTTTCTTTCTTCCTTCATTGCGGGGAAATACCAAGAAATTGCTTCAGCGACCGAAGAATCGATCCGCGACGCAAGGGGCGGTTATGTCCTGTTTGAGGAAGCGGGGATTTTATGCCTCCGTGATGAAAAAGCCTCCTGGGTCGTCCAGCTTCCCGAAGCTTCCGAGCATCTTTCGGCATTGAAAAACGGCAACTATCTCTTTCTTTACAGAACCGATGCCGCCTGGGAAGTGCAGGAGTTTGACTTTTCGGGCAAACTCCTGCGCTCGGAGGTTCTGATTAAGAACCCGCTGCTGCTGAAGGACGCAGTATACACGGACGCGCTCTATCTTTCGGGGAGCATAACCGTTTATCAAGAGGATTTCTTGCTTGAAAGAAGGGAGAATCGTGCAGGGGAGGACGCGATCATCCTTTGTTTTGACGAGGACTATGGACTCCGTGATGTCCGGATCTACGGGGGTTATCTGAACGAAAGCATCTGCAAACTCGTTCCCGCGGAAGGTTGTTTTTATGCCGTGGGGAGGAAGGATCCGGAAAGCGGGGGCGATTTCGGGAACGGCGGACGGCAGGCAAACTCTGTTTTTGTTGCCAGGCTTTCTGAAAACCTGGAGTTGGAGGATTATGAAATCCTTGCCTGCAGCGCAACTCCCCTCGCTTTCGTGCACCACAAGGACGCTCTCTATCTCGCCCTCCCCGACCGCCTTTATAAATTTGATTCCGATTTGAATGTTCTTTTGAAAAAGCGCTTTGAGAAAAACTACCGGGGAGCAAGGATTACCTCTTATGACAAACTCCTCTTCTTCGGGGAAGAAGAAGTGGAAATCGTCGACATTCTTGATTTCGGTTCCGAAACGCTTTCCTCGCAGCATTTGCGTGAGGATGCGGAAATCGGGATTTTTCCGGATGCTATTATTGTGGATGGATTCAGGTATGATCTGGCGAGCCTTGAAGACTTTGTCGTTTTCGAACGTCATGTTCCGGAAATCGAAAGTCCGAAGACGGTGCGGACGGTTTTCGGGGAAGCGGAATTTTTGGAAGAACTCTCCGAACCCCATTTCGATCCCCAGGTGCACGGGGAATATCTGAAAGAATTCCGTTTCCGGAGCGCTTCCGAAATCTTTTTCTCCGTCTTCAGAAAGGTGGAAGTTCCCTTGCGTGCCAATGTCAGCGAGGGCGGGATTTATCCTTGCGGTTACCGCCTGCAGTTCACGGGCCATGGGGAACTGGACGGAAAAACCGTCCTGAACAACCATGTTCTGGACAGGGAAGGGAGCCGAAGGCTGATCCTGACGGACAATTCTGGAAAGAAAACGGAGATAAATTTCACGGTTTCGAAAGCGCAGACGGAGTTTCGGGAAACAGTGGCAACCGTTTGGGATTTTGAAGCGGAAGCCGGGGAGCCCTTCTTTTTGGAATTGCCGCTTTCTGGCATCGGTGAGAGGATCATAAAAAGCGTGGTCGTGAACGGTGAAGAGATCAGGGATTTGCTTTACGATCCCGCGGCGGGCGTCCTCACGATTCCCTTGGAGGAGAACGTTCCCGGTATCAAGCATTATTATTTTGAAAGGCTCCTCTATTTCGAAGATGGGAAGCTCTTGAACCTTCCGCTCAGGCAATTGGTCACCGTCAATCTCCTTGAGCAAGCCCCGAGGATCTCCATGCTGGAAATCTCCCCCCTGGTTTTTGAAGCTGAAGTCGAATCAGGGGGAACGCTCCGATGTTTGGAGG
>FZPS01000174.1_pt90 | contig 26365 bp, 23 predicted proteins | sample 1817821 | NCBI WGS metagenome assembly FZPS01 (sample SAMEA104158645, study PRJEB21678) | metagenome | place: Germany | collected 2015-04-21 | reverse complement strand
CGACGAAGAAAAACGCCGCCAAGGAAGCGATCCGCCTATTGCGCGAATCGAACATCCCGATCGCGGGCATTGTTTTAAGCAATACCGCTAAAAGAATCAGACGAATAAGCAAATACTATTCTTATAAATATAAATACACATCCAAGAAATGATGAACATTCCGATGACCGACATTCATACGCATATCCTGCCCTTTGTTGACGATGGATCGGATTCGATCGCAGACTCTTTGCGCATGGTTGGGGAGGCTATGGCGAACGGCGTGAAAAACATAATTCTCACCCCTCACGCCCTAAGAACCGGAATGCCGAAATTTACGAAGGAAGATCACCGCCGGCATTTTTCCGAATTTCAGACCGAAGCGCGCAAACACTTCGACGTCAACCTTTATCTCGGTCAGGAAATCGCCTACCACCCGCAAATTATCAAATATCTGCAAGATAATAAACTTTTGACGCTTAATGATTCCTCTTATATTTTATTAGAATTACCGTTTTTTGACCCGATCGAGGATTATGAGGAATTGTTTTACAGCTTTTCCGTCTTAAAATACAATGTTATCATCGCCCACATCGAACGTTATTACTACTTAAGTTACGGCGACATAGTTTCGCTTAAAAGATACCCGGTTTTGTATCAAATCAACAGCAATTCTTTGACCGGCGAATCGGGGAGATATTTACGGAAACGCTCGATGAAGATGTTAAAAGACGGCTTGGTGGATTTTATCGGCAGCGATATTCACGTCAGTCGGAAGAATGATTTTCATCTCGCCTATCAAATGGTAGCGAGGTATTTATCGGTTGCCGACGCGGACAGGATATTTGTCGAGAATCCTAAGCGGCACCTGAATGTCGCGTAGGGAACGCGGAAACGATAAAGTTATATAAATCAGGCATATTTGCCGATAAAAACGATGAGCAAAAATCATCGTTTTTTTTTATTGTCATTTAGCTGAGCATATAAGGTTTTTTTCCGGATATATTTTGTTAATTCATTTAACAAAACTCTTGAAGTTTCAATTTTATTATGATAAAATGAAACTGCATTTTTTTGATAATTTGTCGAAAAGGGGTAATATAAAATTTTTATGTTATCCTTTTAGTTTTTATTATGGTCCTAAAAATTATTAGAAAGGAAACGATATTGGTAGAATAAAGGGCTAGTTGATGATGAAAATGAAGGAATATGTGAAAAAACCAATTTTTTTCGAAAGAAACAGAGTTCATCGCTTATATCTGGGAGGGCAATCGTTCGCGGATTTTTTTCTAAGCGAAAAGGAAGCGGACAATTATTATCCCGAAGAATGGATTGCCTCGACGGTGGAAGCGAACAATTCAAAAAGTTATAGATTGCGCGAAGGCGTAAGTATCGTTCGCGGTACGAATATATTCTTTGACGAATTATTGGAAAAGTATCCGGAAGAACTTTTGGGCAACAGGAAATATGATATTCTTGTCAAACTGATAGACAGCGCGATAAGATTGCCGATTCAAACTCATCCGACAAAAGAGTTTTCCAAAAAACATCTTAATTGCGAATACGGCAAGACCGAAGCGTGGCTTATTGTCGATACCCGTCCCGGCGCCAAAATATACTTAGGCTTTAATGACAAATATACGCGCGAATATTTGGAAGAGTTGGCGGTCATAAGCGAACACGATAAGGAAATAATGACCGCGGTATGTCAATAAATCGAGGTAAAAACAGGCGATGTGTTCATGATAAACGCCGGAGTCGCGCACGCAATCGGGGCCGGCTGCACGATTCTTGAGATCCAGGAGCCCACCGATTTCACCGTTCAACCGGAGTATTGGTGCGGCGATCAAATTATCAGCGATCAGGAAAGATATATGGGATTGGATAAGCGCGTGGCCATGTCGGCCTTCAATTTCGATTTAGTAGGCGAAAGTGTAATTAAAAACAGCGCGCTCACGCCAAGGGTCGAAATGGAATCCGCAGCGTTAAAAAAAGAAAACTTGATATCTTATGACGATACGACGTACTTTGCCTTGAACCGATATTCGCTTAAAGGCGATAGCTTGCCCTTGCCTTACGGTCCCTCCGTTTGGATCGTTCTTTCCGGGGCGGGGAGGATCGCGGGCGATTATTATCGCAAAGAAATCAAACAAGGCGATTATTTTTACTTGCCTTTCGCGGCGCATCTTGTACGTTGACGGAGGAATATTGGCTTATATCGGGAAGCAACCATAATAAATCTTTTTCAAAACAAGCTTTAGCTTCGCGCTAAAGCTTGTTTATCTAAGAGCGCGCGGAATCGTATTTTTAATGGAAATATGTGATGAGTTGTAAAAAGTCTTGAATTAGATTAACTTTTGTAGTATAATTTTAATAAGTCTTAGAGATATTTTAAAATAGAGTAGAGAGGTATATTATGAAAAAAAGAGTCATATCTTTTTTGATTATGATTGTTGTTGCTTTGGCCCTTATAGGATGCGATAAGTATTACGTGAAGATTGAAGGGCCGGAAACGGTCGAGCAAGGCGAGACCGTAAAGTTTGAGGTGGATACCAATTATCAAGACCCGGTCGCGGAATGGTCCGTTAGCGACGATACGATCGCCTCGATTGACGAAGAAGGAAACTTGACCGGTCTCGCTGAGGGCGAGGTCACCGTAATCGTCGAGGTCGAGAAGGCCGGCAAGGCGGAGAAAAAAATCGAAGTCGTGGCGCCGTCGTTACCGGCGTATACCCCGGCGCAAATAAAACCGCTTTTGGCGGCATTAAAAGAAGCATACGATACTTCGGAACACGGTCACATCAAGATCGAGATCGATGACGATCTCGCGTTGGAATTGATATATAACTACGACGGCGAAGTAATCGAGACTATGATGTGTAAACTAAGCGGCAGCGAAAACGCTCATGTTTATATAAAAGACGATTTTGCTTATATGTCCATCGGCGAAGCCAAAAGCAAATCGGAAATGACTGATACCGAGCATTATACGATAATCAATTCCTACGGTTTCGCTCTTTTCGTGGAAAAGGCTACCGGCTTTTATGACGAAGATCCGTTTTTCGATGCTTTGTCCGCGCCTGAAAAAGCGGGCGACACGCTAATTTACGAGCTTGATTTAAGCGCGTATAACGGCGTCGCGTTTGACGCTTCCGCGAAAGACGCCATCAAATTATTAGTCACTTTCGCCGAGGGCGAAATCGTCAAAGTTTCGGCGGAAATTACCGCGGGCGATGAGGTAAATAAGGTTGTCGTGAATTATTTGGGAACGGACGCGAAAACAATCGATTTCCCCGCCGACCTTGACACATACCCGCTTGAGTAAGAAAATAAAAAGTGATAACAGTTTAATAGTTTAAAGTTATCACTTTTTTTATTTTGCGGTTGAAAAATAAGTTAAATATGATATTATATTTGCGGATACATCAGACGATCGGAGGATAGCGATTTGAAAAAAACAGTCTTGTACGAGGAACACTTGCGGAACAAGGCGAAAATGGTCGAGTTCGCCGGGTTTATGATGCCGATAGAGTATCAGGGCATCGCCGCGGAACACCGGGCCGTTAGGGAAAAGTGCGGCCTTTTCGATGTTTCGCATATGGGGGAAATTAAAATCGCCGGAAAGGACGCGACCCGTTTCGTTAATTATTTGATAACCAACGATGTCGCCGGCTACGGGGAGAATAAAATGATTTACGGATTGATGTTGAAAGAGGACGGCGGCGTCGTTGATGATTTGATGGTTTATAAATTCTCCGACGAGCATTATCTTCTCGTCGTCAACGCCGCGAACAAGGATAAGGACTACGAGTGGATAACCGGGCGCAGGGAAGGATTCGACGTCGCGATCGAAGACCTGTCGGACGATTACTCGCAACTCGCGCTCCAGGGTCCCCTGGCTGCCGGCGTTCTCCAGGGCCTTACCGAATACCGGCTTGAAAATCTTAAGGCATTCGATTTTGACGTTTTTCCAATCGCCGGCCGCGAATTCGTCGTTTCCCGAAGCGGTTATACCGGCGAGGACGGTTTTGAAATTTACGGGTCTCATCCCGATATTTTAGCCCTGTTCTCGAGATTGATTGAAATTCCCGAGGTAACCTTATGCGGGCTCGGGTGCCGCGACACGCTCCGATTCGAAGCGGCCATGCCTCTATACGGTCATGAGATCGGTCCCGACATCAATCCCTTGGAAGCCGGATTGGGTTTCGCGGTCAAAACAAGCAAGGATTTTATCGGCCGCGAAGCGCTGTTGGCCGCCAAAAACGCAGGGCTGAAAAGAAAGATCGTCGCCCTCGAACTCTTGGAGCGGGGGATAGCCCGCGCCGATTATCCGATTGAAGCCGAAGGGCGGGTTATCGGCCGCGTCACGACCGGATACATGATCCCGACCACCGGCAAAGCCTATGCCTTCGGATTAATCGAGAGCGCGTATTCAGACATCGGCGTCGAGGTGCTGATCCATATTAGGAAGAACAAAATCAAGGCTAAAGTAAGAAACAAAAAGTTTCTCGAAAAAAAATATATTAAATAAGGAGATAAATATGAGCAAAGTATTGGATAACTTAAAGTATGCGGAAAGTCATGAGTGGGTTCGCGTTGACGGGAATACCGCGGTTATCGGCATAACCGATTATGCGCAGGAAAGTTTAGGTTCGATCGTTTATGTTGATCTCGGCGCCGTCGGCGACCGCGTCGAGCAATTCGGGGAGTTCGGAGCCGTCGAGAGCGTCAAAGCCGCCTCCGATTTAATCGCCCCGGTTACCGGAAAGATTATCGCGATCAACGAGGAAGTCGTCGATAATCCTGAGCTTGTAAACGAAGACGCGTATGAAAACTGGCTTATTAAAGTGGAACTTGAAGACACGGGCGAACTCGACAAACTGCTTGATGCCGCCGCGTATCGGGAGTTATTGGGGTAATGTTTAAATACATTCCGCACACTTCCGCCGACATCAAGGAAATGTTGGAAAGAATCGGCGTAAGCGATATCGACGAATTATTTTCCGAGATACCGGAGGCGGTGAAAAACCGGGCGGGGTACAATCTTGAACCCGCCTTTTCGGAGATTGAGCTGCGGCGCCGCCTTGAGGAACTGGCCGCCAAAAACAAACCGCTCATCTCATTTTGCGGGGCCGGGGCATACGATGTCTACACGCCCGCGATCATCCCGTATCTTACATCGAGACAGGAGTTCTTAACGTCTTATACGCCATACCAGCCGGAGATCTCGCAAGGCACCTTGCAGTATATATTTGAATTTCAAAGCATGATTTGCGAGTTGACCGACATGGACGTAAGCAACGCTTCTGTTTACGACGGCGCCACCGCCACCGCGGAAGCGATGTTTATGGCCGTCTCTCACGCGAGGAGAGGCGCGGTGTTGGTAAGCGGGACCGTCAACCCCAGGACGACGGAAGCGCTTAAAACATACGCGTCCTTCCGTAATCTCGATCTTCGCGTCGTTGAAGAGAAAGATTACGGAATCGATGTTGACGCGATGAAAGAAAAACTAAATGACGAGGTTGCGGCCGTAATCGTTCAAAACCCCAATTTTTTCGGGTATATCGAAGATTATCGCGACCTGGCCTCCGCGGTCAAAGCTAACGGCAGTCTTTTGATTATGAACGTTGACCCCAGCACTTTAAGCGTTTTAAAGACCCCGGGCGAGATCGGCGCCGATATCGCCTGCGGCGACGGCCAGACACTGGGCATCCCCTTAAGTTACGGCGGCCCGTACGTCGGTTTTATCGCCGCGACGAAGGCGCTTTTGAGAAAGATGCCGGGGAGGATTTGCGGGATGACGAGCGACGTTGACGGCCGCCGCGCCTTTGTCTTGACTTTGCAGGCGCGGGAACAACATATTCGGAGAGAAAAAGCAACTTCGAATATATGCTCAAACCAGAGTCTTATGGCCTTGCATGCGGTCATTTATATGAGTCTTATGGGGAAAGCGGGCCTTGTCGAGGTCGCGAATCGCGCCGCCGCGAACGCCCGCTACCTGCGCGAAGGCTTGCTTGGGACAGGTCTTTTTGAAAATGCGACTGACAGGCCGTTTTTCAAGGAGTTTGTCCTGCGCTCTACCGTCGATATTGGCCGGTTGCGCCGCCGATTGCTTGACGCGGGAATTCTATTCGGGCTTAATCTCGGCGAACTGGATCCCAAACGCGAAGACGAGATTTTGCTTTGCGCGACCGAAGCCCGCAGCAAGGCGGAAATTGACGATTTGATCGCGAAAGTCGAGGAATTTGCTCATGTATGATAAATTGATATTCGAACTTTCAAAACAAGGCCGGCGCGGTTATAGCTTGCCGGCGGCGGAAGTCCCGGCAGCGGAAATACCGGAAGAATTAAGGCGGAAATCGCCGCTCGATATGCCGGAGGTAACAGAACTCGACGTCGTCAGGCATTACACCAATCTTTCCCGCAAAAATTACGGCGTCGACCAGGGGTTTTATCCGTTGGGTTCTTGCACGATGAAGTATAACCCGAAAATCAACGAAGAACTCGCGTCGCTTTCGGCCTTCGCGCGCCTGCATCCGCTGCAACCCGCGTCCACGGCGCAGGGGGCGCTCGCCGTGTATTTTCATTTGGAAGAAATGCTTAAGGAAGTAACGGGAATGGCCGCGTTTTCCTTCAGTCCTTTCGCCGGCGCCCACGGCGAGGCCTGCGGTTTGATGATCATGAAGAAATACCACCAATCGCGCGGGGATTACAAACGGACGAAAATAATCGTTCCCGATACCGCTCACGGCACTAACCCGGCCAGCGCGAGCGTCGTCGGTTTCGACACGTTGGTGGTCGGTTCCACGCCCGAGGGGACGGTTGACGTCGAAAAATTAAAAGAGCTTCTTAACGACGAGATCGCCGGAATCATGCTTACCAATCCCAACACGCTGGGGATATTCGAAAAGGATATCATGGAAATCGCGCGGCTCATGCGCGAAAACGGAAGCCTTCTCTATTACGACGGCGCTAACCTGAACGCCTTGCTTGGCGTCGCCCGTCCCGCCGAGATGGGTTTTGATATTATTCATCTGAACCTGCATAAGACGTTTTCCACGCCGCACGGCGGCGGCGGTCCCGGAAGCGGGCCCGTCGGAGTCAGGGCTGATCTTGCCGATTTTCTTCCCAACCCGCGCGTAGTCAAGCGTGATGACGGGTACGCCCTGCATTACTCCGACGCCTCAATCGGGGCGATTGGCGGCTTTTACGGCAATTTCTTAGTCGTTTTAAAAGCTTACGCTTATTTGTTGAGCCTCGGGAAGGAACATCTTGACAAAGTCGGGAAATTTTCCGTCTTAAACGCGAATTATATAAAAGAATCATTAAAGGACGATTATCTTTTGCCGATTAACGGTCTTTGCAAGCACGAGGTCGTTTTTGACGGGTTAATTAAGGGCGGGGCGACGACTTTGGATGTCGCGAAGAGATTGCTTGATTACGGCTATCATCCCCCGACCATATATTTCCCGCTTTTGTATCACCAGTCTTTGATGATCGAACCGACCGAAGCGGAATCCAAAGAAACGATAGATGATTTTATTGCCGTGATGAAAAAGATCGCTGCGGAAGCCGTCCAAAACCCCGAGTTGCTTAAGGAAGCGCCGCATAACACGCCCGTAAGGCGTCTCGACGAGGTCAAAGCCGCGCGCCAGCCGGTAATAAAATATAAGGATATGCCATGAAAGATATCATAATAATCGGCGCCGGGCCCGGCGGCTACGAGACGGCCATTAAAGCCGCGAAACAAGGTCTCTCGGTTCTTTTAATCGAAAAAGATAAGTTGGGCGGGACTTGCCTGCAAAAAGGATGCATCCCGACCAAAGCCTATTACCAGTCGGCCGCGGTTCTGAGACAACTTAATCAACGCGAGGATTACGGGATTACCGGGAACTTTGCTTTCCAGTTCGAGAAAACATATAAAAGAAAAGAAAAGATCGTTTCCGACCTGACCCAGGGCGTCGCTTTTCTGCTTAAAAGGCATAATGTCGAGGTGGTCTATGGTCCGGCTCGCCTCGTATCGACAAAAGAGGTCGCGGTTGATGATAGCGTGTATCGGGGGAAAAACATTATAATCGCCACGGGTTCAAAACCGGCCGTCTTTCCCGATTGGAACGTGTCGGCGGCGATAACGTCCGATGAATTGTTGGCGCTAAAGGAAGTTCCCAAGAAGCTCGCCATAATCGGCGGCGGCGTTGTCGGTATTGAATTCGCATCGATTTTTAACGCTTTTGGAAGCGAAGTCGAGATATTCGAGATTGCCGATACGATACTGCCGATGTTTGACAGAGAAATCTCCCGACGCCTGCAGTCCTACCTGAAGACGCAAGGAATCAAAATCCATACAGGGGCGCGCGTGCTCGGGTTGGAAGAAAAGGGGAAGATTTATTACCGCGCCGGAAACGAGGAAAAGTCGAGCGCGGCAGATAAAATCCTAATATCCGTCGGCCGGATCCCGAATATCGACGGTCTTGGCTTGGACGCGGCGGGAATTAAATACGATCGCCGCGGCATAAAAGTTAATTCTTATTTCCAGACCAATGTAAAGAATATTTACGCGATCGGCGACGTGACCGGGAAAATGATGCTCGCTCATACCGCGACATACGGCGGCTACCACGCATTAAGTCACATATTGGAAGAAAAATCGCGGGTTAATTTTAAAATCGTTCCCAGCTGCGTCTTTACGTTTCCCGAAGTTGCGATGGCCGGGTTAACCGAGGCGGAGTGCGGTCGGTACGAATATCGCGTCCACAAAGCCTATTTCCGCGCTAACGGCAAAGCCGTGACCATGAACGACGCCGACGGTTTTATCAAAATTATCACCGTTAACAACAAAATCAAAGGCGTTCATATTATCGGTCCGCATGCCAGTGACTTGATTCATGAAGCGGTTATCGCCATGAACGGCAACATCGCGGCCGACCGGTTCGCGGAATGCATTCACGCCCACCCGACCTTGGGAGAGATATATCTCCAGGCGTTTGAACAATAAATTTTTAACAAGAGCGCGTTAAAAACGCGCTTTTTTTGTTTGCGACGAAATAAAGAGCCCACAAGAAATCATCTTCGCGACTGAAGCGACTTTGGCGAACGCGCGCTACGCGCAAGCCGCTCGGTTGGCTTACGATAACTTAGATTACGGTTTAAAACCAAGGGTTTCGAATTACGACGATTTGCTGGCCGCCTTGGTAGAACGGGAGCCGGCAAGGCAAGCCGACATTAATCCCGTAAAAAAATTATAAATGAAGGATAGTCTTTGAATAACGGGCTAACCACGCCGTGTGGTTGGCCCTTTTTTTTCGGGGGATAAAACGAGTATACAATTTTGATTGTAAAAATATCGTTATCTAACAATATAGGAAATTATTAAAGTATAATCGAATATAAATGATGAAAATATAAGTTATTTGTTGTAAAAAGGGGTGGATTTTGGTATAATAACATTTATAGAACGGAGGATTCACTGTTGCTCACGCGTTTGAAATTCGGGTTGTTCCGCCCCTCGCAAGTATCGAGTTTAAAAGACGATAAAAAAATATACACGGTTTTGTTTTTTATTTTAATGGTATTATTATCGCTAATACCTTTTGTCATATTGGTGAGCAAAACCGATACCCTAAGTTACGAAACAAAAAGGGAAATCAGGTCGCTTTTCCGCGATTATGAAATCCCGTATGAGATAAGGGATTATAAACTGACAAAAACAAGCGATAACGGGGAAGACAAATTAAATATTCCCGTGAACCAGGCGTTTTATATTGTCTTTGACGACAAGCTGGAAAGCGAGCCGCAGATTACGCCCAATAGAATAACCGTTGTTTTTGCCAGGGAAAAAGTATATTTGATTCATTTTTTTTATCGGAAAGAGCTATTTTCATATAGCGAATACAGGGATTTGGAGAATCTCGATCTATCGCTTGCTAACGCGGACGATCACCAGTTTTGGGACAAGGTGTTCCCGATCGTCCGGGACCAACTCGATAAAACCCGCCATTATAGTTTACTGATGCAAATCGGGGTTTACGGATTTTTATTTTACGCGATAGAACTGCTGATTTTCAGCCTGATAGTGACGTTGTTTCTCAGGACGTTGATCCAGGTCAAGGCGAACGTCAAGTTTTCCCAGCTATGGCGGCTGATAATATACCTTTTGGCTCCTTACGTGATATTTAGATTGTTTGCCGATTTGTACGGGCTGTCTATTTTGTCTTATGTCGGCATCATCACGACCATCATATACGCGATTAAGATGAATAACTCTTTAACAATCGGAAAGGGTGTTATAAAATGAGTTTTTACAACCATACCGCCATCGAAAAGAAATGGCAAAAACGGTGGCATGAAAACAAAACGTTCAAAACGCGGTTCGAACCGGGAAAACCGAAGTTTTATGTTCTCGACATGTTTCCTTACCCGAGCGGCGCCGGCCTGCACGTCGGTCATCCGTTAAGTTACACGGCGACCGATATCGTCGCCCGCATGAAAAGAATGCAAGGCTATAACGTGCTGCACCCGATGGGGTGGGACGCTTTCGGGCTGCCGGCGGAGCAATACGCGATTACGACGGGAAAGGATCCCGCCGATTTTACAAAGAAAAACATCGGCGTGTTTAAACAACAAATGAACGCCTTGGGGTTTTCATATGATTGGGACCGGGAAATCGCCACCTGCGACCCGGAATACTATAAATGGACGCAATGGATTTTTACCCTGCTTTACAAGCGCGGTCTCGCGGAAATAAGGGAAGTTGAGGTTAACTGGTGCGAAGGTTTGGGAACCGTTCTCGCTAACGAGGAAGTCATTACCGTCGACGGCCGGATGGTGAGCGAAAGAGGTCATTTCCCCGTCGTAAAAAAACCGATGCGCCAATGGGTGCTCAAAATAACCGAATACGCGGAAAGGCTGCTTGAAGACTTGGAAGAGCTCGATTGGCCGCAGTCAATTAAGGAAATGCAGCGAAACTGGATCGGCAAAAGTTCCGGAGCGGAGGTCACGTTCCGCGTCGCCGGCTCCGACGAGGAATTCGTCGTTTTCACGACCCGTCCGGACACGCTTTTCGGCGCGACTTATTGCGTGCTCGCGCCGGAACACGAGCTTGTCTTGAAAATCGCCGCCGCGGATCGAAAGGAAGAAGTCTTAAAATATATCGAATACGCCAAAGCGCGCAGCGATTTGGACCGGACCGATTTAAACAAAGATAAAACCGGGGTTTTCACCGGCGCTTACGCCATCAACCCGGTCAATGAAAAACCGGTCCCGATATGGATCGCCGATTACGTGCTTTCCTCATACGGGACGGGCGCGATTATGGCCGTTCCCGCCCACGATCAGCGCGATTACGAATTCGCGAAGAAGTACGGCCTCCCAATCGTAAAGGTGTTGGACGGGGATATTTCCGAATCCGCGTTCGTCGGCGACGCGCCGCACGTTAATTCGGGATTCATCGACGGGACGGACCTGGAAACCGGTATCAATAAAATAACCGAGTGGCTCGAGGAGCGCGGTCTCGGGAAAAGAAGCGTCAATTACCGCTTGCGCGATTGGATCTTCAGCCGCCAGCGTTACTGGGGCGAGCCGTTCCCCGTCGTTTTCTGGGAAGACGGCGCGACGGAAATATTGGAACTTGACGAGTTGCCGTTATTGTTGCCGGAATTGCCGGATGTGAAAAAAGGCATGGTCGCCGAGGCGCCGCTTGCCCTGGCCGCGGACTGGCTTAACGTCGTCCGCGCCGACGGCGTCAAAGGCCGCCGCGATATCAACACGATGCCTCAATGGGCGGGAAGCTGCTGGTATTATATCGCTTATATTCTGAAGGAAGAAGACGGGTTTATCCCCCTGAATACCCCGGAAGCGAAAGAAAAAATTAAAAACTGGCTGCCCGTCGATTTATACATCGGCGGGGCCGAGCATGCCGTTTTGCATCTTTTGTACGCCCGCTTCTGGCATAAGGTTCTTTATGATTGCGGGATCGTCAACACGAAAGAACCCTTCAGGAAGCTTTTCAACCAAGGGATGATTCTCGGCGAGGACGGCGAGAAGATGTCCAAGTCCCGCGGGAATGTTTTAAATCCCGACGCCTACGTCGGGGAGTACGGCGCCGACGCGTTCCGTTTGTATGAGATGTTCATGGGTCCGTTGGAAGCCGACAAACCGTGGTCAACAAAGAATATCGAGGGCGCGCGCCGCTTTTTGGACCGCGTTTACCGTCTTTATACGGAGTTTGCGGAAATAGTCGGGGAAAACAAAAACTTGGAGCGCGTTTTTCATCAAACGGTGAAAAAGGTAACCGAGGATTTCGAGAACCTTCGCTTTAATACCGCGATTAGCCAGATGATGATTTTTATTAACGACTGCTATAAAGAAAGAAAAATCCCCCGCGAGTATTTGGAAGGATTTTTGATCTTGTTGAACCCGATATGCCCGCATTTGACGGAGGAATTGAACGAGACTGTCTTAAAGAACAAGCCAATCTCCGAAGCGAAATGGCCGGTTTACGACCCCGAGAAGATCAAAGCCGCCGCCGTCACCGTGGTCGTTCAAATCAACGGAAAGATCCGCGATAAGATTGATGTTGAAATCGACACGCCGGAAGAGCTTTGAAGGACATGGTTTTGGCGCGCGAAAAGGTCAAGCAGTTTACGGCGGGCAAAGAGATTAGAAAAATTATCGTCGTACCCAATAAAATTGTAAATATTGTCATTTGAAAAATGCCGATAATGCTTCTTATCAATAGTTTTATGTGATATAATGAAAGAAAAGGAGGCCTGAAAATGGTAAAGGAAACATCGGTCGAAATAGGCGACGTCATCAATCTTGCCCGCGGGGAAGAAATCATTAACGTCTATGAGGGCTTTAAAACGCAAAACCCCAGCGGTTACGGCTATTTTTTGATTACCAACTTTCGTTTCGTATTTTTCAAAAAATCCACCGAATGGAGCAACAAAACCGTAAACACGCTTGAAATCCCGGTAAATCATATCGGCGGGATCAAAAGCGAGTACGGGCGAAAAGCGGTAAAAATGCAAGTATTAATCGCGTTGGGCATTATCCTGTTGTCTTTGGTCGGATTCGGTCTTAATTTCGTCCTGGGGAAAGTTATGCTCTATGTTAGCGCGCCGGTGTTGTTGGCCGGTCTGTTGGTGCTTATTTTCAGCAGACGCCGCGTGTTCACCATCGAAATATTCACGAAAAGCACGATGGGGTCGGTAGTCTCTTTAACCAACGATTTTTTCAAACTTAAAAAAGCGACCCGGATCGTCGTCCGTTCCGAAACGTTCAAGATGATTCGCGATTTAGGCAAAACGATTACGGAAGCGCAAAGCTATCGCCCGAAGCCGATCCCGGAAAAAAGCGCGGGCTCATTGCCGAAGATCGAGGGATAATCCGGTCGTGAAGTGCGGGCGGAAAAGAACCGTTTTCGATTTGCTTTCCGTTTATACTTGCGCAGGGTGCGAATATCGCCGCGAGGACGAATTAATCGTTATCGGCCGGCAAGTTATCGCAGTTTATTATTTGGGCGATAATTGCCCGCACCTTCCCGAAAGGGACGACTACGCCCTAAGCGGCTCGTCCAAACTGCGGTTATTGCTTAAGGACGCGATTTCGCACGACAACGAAATAATGCTTTTCCTTTTTGAACAATTTAATCTGCGCGACTACTACGATTTATTCGAGAAAATAATGGACGAAGGATTAAGCGTTCAGGTTATTTGCTTAAGCTAGGCGGTTTTCCCGCCTTTTTTAAAGAAAAAAGGGGAGATTATATTTCTCCCTCTTGCGTTGTTTCAATTATTCCGTAGTTCTGATCCTCGCGCAGGTAAATGACCGATACTTTGTTGGTTTCGCTATTCAGGAATACGAAGAAATTATGTCCCAGCATCTCCATTTGCAGGATGGCGTCATCGACCGACATCGGCCGTAGCTCGACTTTCTTTTCTTTTACAAGATTCGTGGCGATAATCTCGGTCTTCATTTTTTCCAGATCGAAATCGCTCTGTGCCGAATAATATCGCGCTATTCCCTCGCGTTTTTTCAGGCTTTTGTAAATTTTGGATTTGTGTTTTCTGATTTGCGCTTCGAGTTTGTCTATCGCCAGGTCGATCGCGCCGTAAATGGACTGGTTTTTCGCCTCGGCCCGTAATAGGATGTTCTTGGTCGGAATGGTGATTTCCACGGTCTGATGAGAGTCATAAACTTTGCAGAGAACATTAGCCTCCAACTCATGCTTTTTCGAAAAATATTGTTCAATCTTTTGCAGTTTGTTGGTGACATAATTCCTGATCGCTTCGGTAGGTTTAAATTTGTTTTTGCCCCGAACAATAACTTTCATGTAACAGTCTCCTTTGCTTAGATTCTGATTTTATTATAACATACCGATTGCTTCAATGCAAAACAATATGCATAAAATTATATGTGTCAATAATAGTATTTATTATTTTGCCCGAATTATAAATGAGAGAGAGGAAGAATTTATGAAGAAAAAATTTCTCGCGATAATTATCGTCTTTATCGCGATTGTTTTTTGCGGGAACGCGGCGAAAGCCTACGACTTGATTGATTTGGAAAAAGCCGGCGGCGGGTATGTCACCCATAGGGGAACCGACATCCGCGTCCGGATTCCCGACGCCTACGAGATCCCGGACAGGGATTTTCGCGGCGTCTGGATCTCGACGATGACCTCGGACATCGACCGTTTTCGCTCCGTCGAACAATACAAAGAGGAAATCAACAAGGTTTTCGCCATCATGGAACATTATAACCTTAACGCGATGATGTTTCATGTTCGGATTTACAACGACGCCTTATATGATTCGGCGTTAAACAAAAGATCGACTTACTATTCGGCCGTAAATTTTTCGGAATGGGATCCGCTCGCGTGGATTATCGAGGAATGTCATAAAAGAGGCATCGAGTTTCACGCCTGGATGAACCCGTACCGGGTAAAATCAAGCGGCGCCCCGGACGATTTGGCCGCTTACGCCGCGACCGAGCCGGCATCAAACATCGCCTCGAACCCGGAGTATTTGTTACACACGGCCGGTTCAAGCGGATCAAAAGGAATCATTCTTAACCCGGGAGAGCCCGCGGTCAGGGATTTTATCGTCGAGACATGCCTTGAGCTCGCGGAGAAGTATGACGTTGACGCCATCCATTTCGACGACTATTTCTATGCTAGCGGCGTCGACGACAGCGTCACCCGGGCCAAATACAACACGCAAGGGCTATCGGTTGAGAATTTCCGCCGCCTTCAGGTAGACCTCTTTATCGAGCAGCTTTCCGCGGCCTTGCGCGACTTTAACCTCCAAACCGGAAGGCTCGTCCAACTCGGGATTTCGCCGACTGGAATCTACCGTAACGGAAGCTATACCGATAATTACGTCTATGACGATAACGGCAATTTAATCTCGCCTTCCGGGTCAAACACCTCGGGTTTCGCGCATTACGGCGATTATTTGTACTGCGACACGAAAAAATGGATCGACAACGAATGGATCGACTATATCCTTCCCCAAAGCTATTGGGGATTCGAGCATAAAGTCGCCGGTTATGCTGACGTGATGGATTGGTGGGACAAGGTCGTCGAATACAAAAACGTTAACCTTTACTCGGGGATGGGGGCATATATGATCGCGAGCGCCGGCGATTGGAAGAACCACCCGCTGGAGGCGCTTAATCAGTTGAAATACGGCGTCAAACTGAAAAACGTAAAAGGTCACTGTATCTACAGTTTCAAGCACCTCAGGTATGCCTACGAGGAAACCGGCGCCGCCGACTACGCCGCAAATTTCCGTAACGTCAAAGAGGAAGCCTGGAAATACAAGGCGATTATGCCGGAGATTAGAACATATAACCGGGTGAAACTTCCGCGATTGAAACAATTACAAATATCGGTAAGCGACGATGAAAAAGTCTTAACTTTCGAGAATAACCCGTACGCGAAGTCCTACGTGATCTACCGCAGCAAAACCCCGATTACTTACGCTCCGGAAGAAATCTATGATATTATCGGCGCCGAAAAGTCCGCCGCGACAGTGACCTATGTTGACGACTCCCCCGGGAGCTATTATTACGGCGTGAAGGTAATGTCGAACACTAACGCGCTAAGCGAGGGGGCGGAAGTTATTGGCGTCGAGCATTTTACCGTTATCTTTAAAAACGAGAACAATTCCGTCATCGACGTCAAAACGGTCAAACCGGGGGAAAGCGTAACCCCGCCAACGATAATCAAAGAAGGATATGATTTGGTCGGGTGGAGCGAAGATTTATCCTCCGTAAACTCGGATTTGGTCGTTTACCCTATTTTTGCGATTAAAAGACTGACCGTCACTTTCATTGTCGATGAGGAAATATACGAGGTATTATCCGTCGATTACGGCGGGTCGGTCCGCCGCCACGCCCCCGGAAGCTCCCGAAGTCGAAGGTTACGTCTTCAAAGGCTGGGACGCATCCTTTACCGACGTAACGTCGGATCTCACGGTAACGGCGCGATACGAGAAGCAAAACGCGTTTTTCTCGTGCGCGAACACGATTTATCTTAACGCGTACGGATTATTGGGCGCGGCGTTGTTCATATTCTTGCGTCGGGTCCGAAGAAAAAATCAGCAGTTTTAACCGCTGATTTTTTCATTGCGGGGTGTCATTTTCCGAAAGGAAAAAACTTGTATAAAAGAGTAAAAAATGATATTATATATATAATAACAAATGCAGAAGGGAAGATTGGCCTGTGTTTAAAAAATTATTTGACGCCAGTTATCGGGAATTAAAAAGAGTAGCGAAATTGGCCGAGCGCATCGACGCTTTGGCAGAAGAATATAAGAAGTTTTCGGATGCCGATTTAAAGGCGCAAACCGAGATTTTCCGCAAGCGCCTGGCCGCCGGGGAGACGCTTGAAGATTTGATGATCGAGGCTTTCGCGACGGTCAGGGAAGCAGCTACGCGGGTATTGGGGCTTACGCCCTTTAAAGTCCAGTTGATGGGCGCCGCCGCCATGCACGGCGGTAATATCGCCGAGATGAAAACGGGCGAGGGTAAGACCTTGACGGCGACCCTCACCGCCTATCTTAACGCCTTGCCGGGTGACGGGGTTCATATCGTTACCGTCAACGAATATCTCGCCTCCCGCGACGCCCGGGAAATGGGCGAGTTGTTTAAATGGATGGGGTTAACGGTCGGGCTTAACTTGCGCGAGCTCTCGAGCGATGAAAAACGCGAGCAATATAAGTGCGACATCATGTATTCGACCAATAACGAGCTTGGCTTCGATTATCTTCGCGACCATATGGTTCTATATAAAGAGCAAATGGTTCAAAGACCGCTGAATTTCGCGATCGTCGACGAGGTTGACTCGATTTTAATCGACGAGGCCCGGACCCCGCTTATTATTTCCGGCGGCGCGAAAAACGTAGCCGCTTTATACCGGCAGGCCGACATGTTCGCCAAGACTCTGAAGGAAGAAGATTATCAAATCGATATCAAGGTAAAGCACATCACCTTGACGGAAAGCGGCATGGAGAAAGCGGAGCGCTTTTTCGGCGTCGAGAATTTGTATGACATAAAACACGTCAGTCTTCTCCACCATGTCAACAACGCCCTGCGCGCCAATTATATTATGCAGCGTGACATCGATTATGTCGTCCAGGACAATAAGGTCGTCATCGTCGACCCCTTCACCGGCCGCCTGATGCACGGCCGGCAATGGTCGGAAGGCTTGCACCAGGCCGTCGAAGCGAAGGAAAGAGTGGAAATCAAAAAAGAAACCCGGACGATCGCGACGATTACTTTCCAGAATTATTTCCGGATGTATAAAAAGCTCGCCGGGATGACCGGAACGGCGAAAACCGAAGAAGAGGAATTCCGGAATATTTATAATATGTACGTGGTCGAAATCCCGACCAACAGACCGATGATTAGAATCGACGATAAGGATTTGATGTTCTTAACGTCGAAAGCCAAGTTTAAAGCCATTGTCAGTGATATCGAGGAACGCTACCGGCGCGGGCAACCGGTTTTGGTCGGCACAATCGCGGTTGAGACGAGCGAGATGCTCTCGGAAATGCTTTCCCGCCGCGGAATACCGCACAATGTTTTAAACGCCAAAAATCACGAGCGGGAAGCGGAAATCATCGCCCATGCCGGCGAGAAGGGCGCCGTTACAATCGCCACGAACATGGCCGGCCGCGGAACCGACATTAAACTGGGTTCCGGAGTCAGGGAATTGGGCGGTCTCGCGGTAATCGGCACCGAGCGCCATGAAGCCCGTCGGATTGACAACCAGCTGCGGGGACGGTCCGGACGCCAGGGCGACCCCGGCTACTCTCGGTTTTATCTTTCCGCCGAGGACGATCTTTTGCGCCGGTTCGGCAGCGAGCGATTTAAGACGATGCTCGGGTTTATTGTCAACCAAAAATCCGGCGAAGAAATCCCGCTGGAATCAAAAATGTTCTCGCGGTTCGTTGAGAACGCGCAAAAGCGGATTGAAGGCAATAACTTTGACGCTCGAAAAACGGTATTGGAATACGACGAGGTATTAAGAAAGCAAAGAGAGATCATATACGGCCAACGTTCGGAAGTATTGTTTTTAGACGATATTAGCGACATTATATTGAAAATGATGACCAACACCGCCTACCGGGTTGTCGGCGCCTGTCTTTCGCCTGAAAAACGGAATTTAATCGACGCCCAGGCTTTGATCAAGGAAATCAACGGGATATATTTCAGTCCGGGCTACGTTTCGGAGAGCGATTTTGAGGGTCTTGATTTGGAACGTGGGGTCGCGGTTTTCGTCGATAAATGCAAGGCCTTGCTGGATGAGAAGAGGGCGAATTTCCCCGAGGAGATTTACCGCGAGTTTTTAAAGGTCATCCTGCTGAGGATAATCGACACCTATTGGATGGAACATATCGACGCCATGAGCGAGTTACGCCAAGCGGTGCGTCTGCAGGCTTACGCACAAATCAATCCTCTGCGCGAGTATCAGGAAGTCGGTTTTCAAAAATTTGAAACGATGATAATATCAATCGAAAGCGACGTCACGAAATATATCAACCGGGCGCAGATACGCGATAACCTGGTTCGGGAAACGGTCGTCAAACCGACGGGGACGTATTCCGGCAAGGAAGATGACACCCGCCGCCGGGCGCCGGCCAAATCTTCCAAGGTTGGACGCAACCAGCCTTGTCCGTGCGGGTCCGGCAAGAAGTATAAGTATTGCTGCGGAAGCAGGTAAATTTATAAAAAAGGAGGGATAGTTACGGAAAATTATCAGATCAATAAACACATCGAAGATTTTAAGGAACGGCTCGCCGGGTTAAAGCAAGCCGTTAAACCTGAGGAACTGGCGGTCTCGCTTTCCGCCGACGAGAAGACGATGTCCGATCCCTCTTTTTATAACGACATGAACAAAGCCCAGGTCGTGCTTAAACGCGTCAAAGACACCAGGGATAAAATAGAAACTTATAACCGAATTAAAGAGAATATCGAGGAATTGGAGCTTTATTTCGATTTTCACAAATCCGAAGGAGACGCGGGCGACGAGATCGCCGAGTTGATTAGAAAAATCCGGGAAGAGCTGGACGGGTTTGAAATCAAGATATTGCTTTCCAAGGAATACGACGATTTCCCGGCGATTGTCGAGCTAAGGCCCGGGGCGGGCGGGACCGAATCGCAGGATTGGACGGAGATGCTTTTCCGGATGTACGCCCGCTACGCCGAGAGAAACAATTTCCGGTTAGAAATTACCGATTACCAGGACGGCGAGGAAGCGGGAATAAAAAGCGTCGCGTTCACCGTGACCGGCGATAAAGCTTACGGTTATTTTAAGGGCGAGCACGGCGTGCACCGGCTGGTTCGAATCTCGCCTTTTGACAGCAACGCCCGGCGACACACATCGTTTTGTTCCTGCACGGTTATCCCGTTGATTGACAAAGACTTCAATATCGAAATCAAACCCGAAGATATCAGGATTGACACTTACCGCGCCAGCGGTCACGGCGGTCAAGGCGTAAACACAACCGATTCGGCCGTCCGAATCACGCATTTTAAAACCGGCATCGTCGTGAGTTGTCAAAACGAGCGAAGTCAGATTCAAAACCGGGAAAAGGCCCTTAATATTCTAAAGTCCAAACTGCATCGGTTGGAAATGGAGGAGCATGAAAAAAAAGTGCGCGAGATTAGCGGCGAGCCGCTTTTAAATCGGTTCGGCGGGCAAATCCGGTCATACGTATTCCATCCTTATTCGCTAATTAAAGATCTAAGAACGAATTACGAGACCGGGGATGTCAACGCCGTGATGGACGGCGACCTTGAAGGGTTTATCTACGCTTATTTGCGCTCCGAATACAATGTGAGGTAATCTATGAACCTGACGGAAACTAACCAGCGGAAACGTTTAAGAAAAAAAATAAAGGAATGGATTTACATTACTCTGGGCGTCGCCCTGATCGCGTTTTCTTTCAGTTTTTTTATCGAGCCAAACAAATTAGTAATCGGCGGGGTCTCCGGCGTCGGCGTGATAATCAACGTAAAAATCCCCGGCTTCAATTCCGCATTCGTTATTTTTGCGCTGAACGCGATATTGCTCGTTGCCGGTTTTATTCTTTTAGGCAAGGAGTTTTTCGTTAAAACGGTTTACGGCTCCCTCGCTTATCCCGTCTTTATTTTTATTTTCGATAAGTTCTTCGCCGCCGTCAATTTGTACCGTTTTTTGACCGAAATCGATATGATCAATATCATTATTTTTTCTTCCGTGATCATGGGCGCCGGGATTGGTATTGTCGTCAAGTACGGCGGGACGACCGGTGGGACCGAGGTCCTGCAAAAGGTTTTGTTTAAATATTTGCATATTCCCTTTTCATATTCGCTTTATCTCCTCGACGGTATCGTGATATTTTTGGGTATTATCCTGAACGTTCAAAGCCTGAATCACGGGCTTTACGTAATCGTCTTTATGTTCTTAAGCGGGGCGATAATTGATTTGGTCGTGTTCGCGGGCTTTAACAAGCGCGCCGTCTACATCATTTCCGATAAAAACGCGGAAATCAAAAAAATTATCCTCGATGATTTCGAGCGCGGTCTTTCAAGCATTAAGGTCGTCGGCGAGTATTCCAAAACCGACCGGGAAATGCTCGTGTGCATCCTGTCGACGATCGAGTACGTTAAACTGCGGGCGATAATCGAATCCGTCGACCCGAACGCTTTCTTCTTTGTCGTCCGCGCGAGCGAGGTGCGGGGCGAGGGCTTTAGTTATGACTGACGATCGCGTCGTCATTGAAAAGGTCGAGGTCCATGGCAAGAAATTTCGGGTTACCACCGGCGAGGGCGAGTATTTGTTTAGCGAAGAGACTGTCATAAGGTATGGCTTGTTCAAGGGATGCTCTTTCGCCAAAAGTCGGTTTGAGGAAATAGTTGACGAAGAAAATTATCAAGTCTTGTTGAACAAGGCGATTAAATTCCTGGCCCATCAGGAAAGAAGCGTCAGCGAGGTCGAGGAATACCTGCGGAAACGGGACGCGGATGAAAGCGTCATCGCCCGCGCCATCGAAAGACTAACCGCTTACGGTTATTTGAACGACTCCCGCTACGCGGCGTTGGTCCTTGATTACGCTTTTTCGACGCGCAAAGGCCCGCGTTATCTGGAAAACCGGCTGCGTCTTAAAGGCGTCGCCCCCGAAATAATCGCGGAAGTAATGAACCGATATGACGAGGCGCGGGAGGAGGAAATAGTCGCCGGGATTACGGATGAGTTTTTAAGGAAAAACGCGGGGATTCCGAAATTAAAACTGCAGAGAAAATTGTATCAGAAGTTAATCCGCGACGGGTTTTCCCGAGAAATCGCGACCCGCTTTGTAAATAACGCCGATTATCCTCCCGTCGACGAGGTAAGTTTGCGCGCGGAAATCGCGAAGCTGATTGACGGCGCGGATATGCCGTCCGGCGGGGAAAAACAAAGGATCATAAAAAAAATGACCGCCAAAGGTTATTCATATCACGATATAATCGCCGCGATGGATGAAAATGAATAATTTTTACCCCGCGTCATATTATATAGTAGGGTGATGTTATGAATAAAAAGAAAGGCAAAGGCGGTCCCGCCAAAGATCGAAAACTGATTCATTATAAAGAGCTGGAGCGTAACGTCGCTAACGAGATTGCGAAGGAATTTTACGATAAGCCGCCGAAGAAGGGAAAATGAACTTTCTTTTGTCCGCGGTTAAAAAAAGGCAAGCAAAGTTGCCTTTTTTGTTTTATGTCATGTAAACCCCGTTTACTCGAAACGTTTGCCCTTTAATTTGACGACCCTACGCTTAAGCGTCGGCCGTAGTTAATTCATGCGTGTCCTCCCGCTTAAACTAGAATTTCTTTTGCATGTAAAACAAAATGAAACTAAACAGCGCGAATTAGCGATATCAGTTTTCCCGTATGTCAGAATGGGCAATATTTGTATATTCGCGACTATTGGGAATACCTATATGCGAAAAAAAACGTCAGGACAAAGAACGGTAATTTTTCGCTTACATATTAATAAGACAGATTAAAGTCAAATTTTGGTCGAAAAATTTGTTTTTTTAATATCCACGTTAAGCGCCGATTGACTCCCGCGATAAACCGGCGGGGAACAGGTTTTTTTTCCGCGGCCTTGGCATTTACAAACAGGCAAAAATATGATAAGATTTAATCTGTAATTAAGTCGATAAGAGGAGAAAAATGAGAGAGTTTAGAAGGATTTTATCTTTATTGATTATAACGCTTTTACTGTTCGCGTTTATCTCGCCGCCGGTCTCGTCCGCCTATGAGCTGGTCCCGATTCCCCGCGCCGGAGGCAACGGCTACGTTACCTACCGGGGCCAGCAGGTCCAGGTGAAAATGCCCGATAAACCCGTGGAAAAAGAAGCCGAGTTCCGGGCTGTGTGGGTCAGTCCTTTAGTTAGCGATATCGTTTCTTATTCTTCGGCAAGTTCTTACAAGGCGCAGATTTACGAAATATTCGAAGTCATGGAACATTATAATATGAACGCGCTAATTTTTCACATGCGCATTTTTAACGACGCCCTGTATAAGTCCAACCTTAACCCCGTTTCAAAATACATGGACCGGGCCGATTTCGACAAATGGGATCCGATAGCTTGGGTTATCGAGGAATGCCATAAACGCGGCATTGAATTCCACGCCTGGTTGAATCCTTACAGGGTATCGTCAAGCACTCCCGCCCAGCCGCTGGCGGAGTACGCCAAGCGGTTCCCGTCCTATAACGTCGCCTCCCGCCCCGAATACTTGCTAACCGGAACAAAAGGCGTTATTCTCAACCCGGGGGAACCGGTGGTAAGGGCGTTTTTAATCAACACTTGCATGGAAATAATCGAAAATTATGACGTAGACGCCATTCATTTCGACGACTATTTCTATATCAGCGGAATCGACGACAGCGCGACCCGGCAAAAATACAATAACGAGGGTCTTTCCGCCGATGATTTCCGCCGGAAACAAGTTGACCTTTTTATCGAGGCGTTATCGCAGCGAATCAGAAAATATAACGACGAGACCGGACGCATGGTGCAATTGGGAATCTCGCCGACCGGCATTTACCGCAACGGCTATTACTCGGCAACCGCGCAATATGACGAAAACGGCAATTTAATCTCGCCTTACGGCTCGAACACTTCGGGTTACGCGCACTACGGGAGTCCGCTTTATTCCGACACGAAAAAATGGGTCGACAACGAGTGGATCGATTATATCGTTCCCCAAAGCTACTGGGCGATGGAGCATGTCTCCGCCGGTTACGCCGACGTTATCGATTGGTGGGTAAAAGCCCTGAAACACAAAAAGGTTAACCTGTATTTGGGAATGGGGCTCTACATGGCGTCCGATTCGTCCAGCGCCTCCTGGTACACTAACCCGCGCGAAGCCGCGAACCAAGTCCAGTACGCGAGCCAATACCCGGAAGTAAGGGGACACGTCATCTTTAGTTATAACCAGGTCCGTTCGGCATATAAGTCTGGCGCCGGGCGTTATCACAGCAATATGGAAAACGTGCGGAGCGAGATGTGGAATCGCCCGGCGGTTTTACCGGAATTAAGAAATTACGCCCCGATATACTTGCCCGCCCCGGCGAGCCTTAACGCAAGCAAAACCCCGGTCGGTTATCGCCTTGACTTCGCCGTCGTCAAGGACGCCAAGTTTTACGCGATTTACCGCGGTTCCGGCGCCCTTGATTTTTCCTCCGCCGAGATAATCGACATCGTCGGCGATATTTCTTCAGGAGGAGTTATTAGTTATATCGATGAGATCGATACCGGGAAAAACTACGTATACGGCGTAAAAGCGATATCCGTTAGCAACTCTTTGGGCGCGGGAATTTCGGTTTCCACCCAGGGCGCGGATACGGGCTCCTTGCTTGATCTGGGTCAAATTACCGATATCGCCGTCCCCGAGGTCGCGCATTTTCATTCGATAATCCGGCTGCGGTGGCTTGAGCTTTCCCATACTTTGGGCGGCCCGATTTCTTATGACGTATATAAGTCGACGGAAGACGGGAATTGGGAATTGGTGTCGGGCGGGGATTATCAGATCGAAAAAAGCGGTCATAATTGCACGCTTCAAGTCAGATTGGGTGGCGAAAGCGTCGTTAATTTCAGGATCGATGCCCGAAATCGGATCGGCCGTTCCTCCACATATTTCAGTTTGCTCGCTAACGAGCGTTTCGACTACCTGCGGAATTTTACCGCCGTCGGCGAAATACACGCCGGATCGGCGATGAATTTCGTATGGACGAAACTTAAAGGCGAGGGGATTACATATAAAGTTCAATCTTCGCCCGACGGATATTTTTGGACCGATATTACCTCGGCGGATAATCCCGTTGTCGACGCAGGCGTGAATTGCTTTCAGCCTTATGTTCTCCCGCCCGGCCGCAACCAGAACTACTACCGGGTTATCGCCGTCACGGACGCGGGAAAAATCGTATCGTCGCCGCTTCTATTGAATTCTTATGAAAAAATAGGCGATTTTGCCATTAAAGTCAACGGCGAGCCGTATCAGGGCCCGGTGACGGTCCATGAAAACGACGTCGTTCGCATTACTTGGGATAACCACCGGTTCGGCGACGAGGAGGTTTCTTACCAGACGAGGATATCCGCCGACCAAAAAAGTTGGATGCCCTTTAAGCTTCACAATCTTAAAAACACGTTGACGCGCCACGGGGATATTTGGGAACAAACCGTTGTTACGGATTTTCGTCATTTTACTTTATACGTTCAAATCGAGGCCTTTACGGACACCGGCAAGAGTTATTCGCAGGTCATCGAGCTGCGCGTTCAAATGGAAACTTTGGACGTCGCGCGTCTCGTCGAGTATATCGCCAAGGCGCCCGAACGTTATTTATATAAAACAGACATATTCCGAAAATAAAAAGAGCGCAAAACCGCTCTTAGCCTGTTGACAAATTCCTTTTTTAATACCGTTTAAAAAAGAAGTTTTTAAATTTGTACCGCAGTTACAAAATAAGCGGTTTAAAAGAAGCGTCTCAACCGAATATTGGCGAGATGCTTTTTATTAATTTTCGCATCACACATTGAAAAAAGTTTCATGGATAGCCCATCAAACTTTTTTTTCTTAACCATATTAACAAAAAAACTACCGATTGTTATTATTCTTTACCCCGTTTCAGGATATTGATAACGCCCTTCTTGATGATTTGCTCAATGGAGGAATCGGTTACCCTTCCAATCGTGACCTTACCACTGGACTTGATGATGATTGAAGCCTTTTGCGTCGTCACCCCAGCCGCGTCGACATCGCCGCTGCCGCTAATGTTGATGTCTAGTTTCCGGCAATAGCCCTTCCCGATTTTGACGTCGCCGTTCCCGGCAACGCGCAGCGTCATTTCTCCGTCGTCAAGGATATTGGCGATGTCAACTTCCCCGGAGCCGTTAACGTTGACGTTAGAAATGACCGCATTTTCAATTTCCAGCCTGCCAGCGCCGTTGATGGTGGCGTCCAAGTTTTCGACGGTCTTCCAGTTCAGGTCGCCGGAGCCGTTCACCACGCAGTTGGACGCTTTCGTCTCACCGGCTTCCATCGAGCCGGAACCGTTTATCATCAAATCGCACGAAGCGAAATCGCGCATTTTGATATTTCCCGAGCCGTTGATGGAGATTTTCCCACTTTTGAACATGGCGATGTCGGAAACAAGCTCGCCGCTGCCGTTTACCTTGATCGCCGCAAAGTTGCCGGTTTCGCGCGGCAATTCGATCCTGATGTGGTTGCCGTCATACTTGTCGGCATTATACTCTTCCTTATCCCTGAAACGGATGATCAGGGTGTCTTGATTGGTCATGACGTCAAGGATGTCGATAAAGGCCGCGTCGCCGCGCGCGCGGACATGGCA
>FZPS01000019.1_pt65 | contig 26368 bp, 24 predicted proteins | sample 1817821 | NCBI WGS metagenome assembly FZPS01 (sample SAMEA104158645, study PRJEB21678) | metagenome | place: Germany | collected 2015-04-21 | reverse complement strand
CTCTGGAGAATAGCATGTGTTTCGTTAAGTGCACCTTCAGCAGTTTGGATCAAGCTGATACCATCTTGTGCATTACGCTGGGCTTGCTTCAAACCACGAATCTGGCCGCGCATTTTCTCAGAGATAGCCAAACCAGCAGCGTCATCACCAGCACGGTTAATTCTCATACCGCTAGAGAGTCTCTCCATAGCCTTCGCGCCGTTGGCTTGGTTTACACCCAACTGCCTAAAATCAATTTCTGACTTTCCAGATATTTATAAAAGCAGGACCCCGCAAATGCCTTTTCAGAAGGACTTTGCAAGTTCCTGTTTTCGACCATTGTTGTTTCTAAAGAGAAAATAAAGAGGCGTTTTTCTGGAGAAAGAAGTCCATTGATGTTTCTAAAGGACACACTCATTAGAAAAACTAATGATAATTGGAACATCACCCACGTTCTGCCTTGGATTGCGTTAAGTCCATCCTTTCTCCACATCAATGGTCTTAGTAAAGATATTATAATTGCCCACAATTAGGTTTACTTTCTCCACCATTTTCATTCTAACTTCATCTGGTTCAAATCCTAATAGAACTAGTAAGTGATACTGTAGCAAGGCTTCAAGGTAACAGGCTACCCAAGGTAGCTCCTCGGGCGAATAGGCTTTTTCAAGTAATTCTGGCTTGTAATGGGTGTAATAGTTCCTTGTATGAACAAGTTTACTTATAGGATCACTAGTGGGCGGAACCCTCGGAAATAACAACAATCTGCCTTCTCCAAAAATAAGATCAGCAAGACGGCTTCTCAAGTGTATATACCTGCTCTTTTCTTGGTTCTCACTAAATAGAAAAAGCGACCACCTCTTCCTATTATCGCTCTCTTGGGAAAAGGAGTTCACTAGTTCCTCAACTCTAGCTCGATATTCGTCTAAATCGTTTGCGAAAAAACGTGCATGATATGTCTCTAATGCCTGCATCAAGTTTAAAAATGTAATTTCTGGCTCATAAGCTTTTGAGAAAGTCGAGAAATATAAATCCAATACAGGTTTCAGCATGATATAGTTTTCTTTCCACTTACCAAAGCCGCCATTTTTCATTAGAGAATCCAGCGTATACAAGTAGTCCCACGAGTTTGTGCTACGAACGCTAGGTTTTCCACCAGTTCCAATAGATACATCTACAGGGATCTGCCTATTCTTCGGATCACCACAAGTTGAAGAATCCCCAGAGATGTGCGGATAATAATATCTAATTTGGTGCGGAGTTATCCTTTGATTTACACCAAGGCCAATCAAGTACTGTATGGATAAAGCATCATCCATTATGGAGTCCCACGGGGTGGGGTCCCTATACGATAACTCAACCAAGACCCGTTGAATTATCCTGTTCTCTTTGCTATAAGCGTTACCTGTACGTCCCTGGGAGGGATGAAAAGTTAACTTGGTATTTTCGTCATAGTTAATGGTTATGGGTTCTTTTTTATTCCACAATATATTAAATCCCAAATCCTCTTGGAGTTTCCATTCATAGCTGCATAGACCGGACCATTCGACTATCTCACCAAAATCAAATAAGGCTCCGGTAAACTCCATTTCCCTTTGCGATTCCACCTGCAGATGCCAAAAGGCATAATCAGCGTGAATAATTTGTCTAGAATAAGACGCAACATGAGTAAAAGGGTGATTAATGAGGCAATTATATAGCAGTACCTGCGCACCGGAAAACAGTGTACCAGAAATGTATGGTAGGGTTCCCAAGTAGGGCAGGCGAGGCCATGGATCTTCTCGACTAGCCGGAAGATCGATGACCAACGCAACATCTCGCTCATCTTCATTTATGAAAAGCACTCCGTCGAACAAAGATTCCTTCTCGTAAAGTCTCCAAGTACCTGCGTATTTCTTGGTTTTCGACATCATGTTCTCCTTTCATTACGTTAGGCTCGTCATGAATGAGAAAGAAAGTTCAAGAGAGGACCATATCATCCTCCAAGACATGGTGTTCAACAAAACCTTTAGGATTCTCCTCAATTCATACGCGAATCGTTGATCATTCTCTCCGCTCAGTTAGGGACATTACACGAGCAATGAAAGATTGTTCTGCTTCAATAAAGAATTCCCGCGCTGTGCTTAATTCGTTATCTTCTGGCATACTTACACCATCTACCCAAAAGTGGGTTTCACTTTGCCCTAAAGAGTATAAAGACTCACTATGGTTCCTTCCTTGCCTTTCAGGATCGAACTTAGCCGATAGTGGATAAAGAAGCCCGCCTGCAAACACCTCATAAAACTGACTATAGTAGCTTATATAGGTATGTAATTGGAAAAAATCAGTTCGGTCATAATCATAATGATCGAATTTCATTCTTTTGTATTTAGCATCCCATACCATAATTTCATTTCCGCGTTGCAGAACTATATCAGGTATCAAAGAGCGACGAAAATCCATATCGGAATATGTAATTGCTTTTTTATTCTTTAAAGTCCAACCGTAAGGTTCAAGAGCTTTACCCAATAAAGATCTTATGTATAGCTCCCAAAGTTCAGCCATATCTATAAAAAACTGTAAGAATCATCATCTTGGTCACTTTGCAGGTTGCCAATTTTGTTCCTTTTGATTATTTCCCACGATAAATCCACAACGGGCTTATACGCCTTAAATATATCTCTATAGACAATTTTCCTATACTGATTCTCGTCAATAAATTTAGCCGTTTGAACGAATGATAACTGTCTAATCGCATCTTGGGCACTCGGTGAAAGGTTAATTGCGCCAAGATAATAATCCCTATTGAGAATATCGTAAGCCTCACTAAGTATAGTACCGATTATTTCATCTAGGGCCTTTTCTTGGTAATTGCTTATTACCAATTCTTCCGAATATAGTGGTTGAATAGACTTTCTAATATTCAGCCTTCCTCTAATCGTCTGCCCTCGATGTTCTCTTTGTTCGTTACGGAAAGGAAGGCCGTGTCTATTTGCCTTCCCTAGCATTAGCATCCACGAAAATGAAAGCATTTTCTTCACCAAATAATTAAGATCACTGTCCTGATAGAGCAAATTTTGTGTCGATTCGGTCAACCTAATATTAAATACTTCCTCTAACATCCGAAACAATTGCAGCACGCCGAAACGTGGGTTTATCTTAAATTTATACCGCTTGCCAGCATAGCTAAAGCTTGCTTCCCCTACTAGTCTGCCAGCATACCAACGAAAATCTCGGTAATTAAATGTCGCAAACGGCAATTGCTCTTCTTCGGAATCAGTGTTACGAAAATGAAGTACATTCAATGTACTCGTCCGGGAGACAAAATGCTGAATTGCCTCAGAATGACCATTCTGGTTCTCAAAAGGACAACAGTCATTGGCTTCTAATAAAATGTATTCTTGACTACTCATAATCCATATTCACTTCTCAATTTCGCAATTTTTTCTGCACGAGTATTGCTATCTAGATTACCTAGAAATGCCATTATCATAGGCTCTAGTGATATATCCCACAAAATCTCAGCTGGTCCATAGTCGTTTCGATAAAGCTGCTTTTGTGGTCGTGACCCTCGCACATCAATATAGCTCTTATAGATATCAACAATTTCACCAAAAAATGTATGTCCGATTTGATACTGTTTTCCAAATTCAGGCATACTGGAAATTGCTTCATTAAGAGCTTTTGCATATTGAATAAAATCATCAATTTCCTCTTGCTTCAGTCTTGTTTTCAAGCTTTCATTTTTGGAATCTATTATTTCGCGCAATACCTCAGCTTCAAACCCATAGAAAAACCACAGGAAGCGTCTACGCAAAGCAAAATCAATTCGCTCAAGAGAAAAGTCGATTTCATTCATTGTACCAATTATGTATAGATTCCGAGGAATTGTCAGGGTCAGATCACCAAGTCCCAGCCGGATCGGTTCCTCTCTGTTCTCCAGTGTGGAAAAAAGCTCACCAAACAAACGTGACAAATCCACGCGGTTAACTTCATCTAGTATTAGTACATGGGGCATATCATCATTTTTGTTGATTCCTTTGTCTTTTCCCGCTGCCTCACAGATCTTAAAAAATACACCCTTGGTAGGTACCGTTGTATGGTTTCTTAACTGAACTCCAGCGACAAAGTCCTCATAGGTATAGTTAGGATGGAGCTGCAAATGATGAATGCGTCCCTGTACCGGGTCTACTTCTTTTCTCAAAAAGCGAGCAACATTATCGCTATCTTTAAAGTATGTTTTGGTAATAAGCGCTCTTGCAAGTCGTTTGGCACTGAAGGTCTTACTAGTACCTGGAGGACCATATAGGATTAGACCTTTTTTGTACTGTAACCCTTGAATTTCTGAAAATCCTCCCTGATGCAAAGAATAATTCCATATTTGTGTTAGCTGGCCCTCATAGAAATCAAAATCTGGTTTCTGCAAGAGATGCGTGAGCTCAGTTCTAATAAGTAGAATCTTATCATCGATATTTAGTTCTTCATTCGCCTTCTCTTCTGGCGACAGTAGGCCTGAAAATGAATCTACGATCCGACTTTTATGGGTATCTGACGCTATTCTTTCATATCTTTCGGGATAGGAGATATAGGTAATTATATTGCAAACCGCTAAGCTCCTATCGGGCAAATCATCGATAAAAGGCTGTGGCAAAGCAAAGTTTTCAAATTCTTGTCGATATTTCATATACAAACAGATCTTCTCTACCCATTCAATAACATCGGATGCGCTAGTTATCTCTGAGTCCACAACCTTACTTCTAATGAAGCGAATCACCAAGAGAATAAACCTTATCTCCCAGTATTTATTATTCTTATGATACATACCAGCGTTACCAAAACCTTCTGGGTAAACATCATTAAGTTCAGGATCATCAAGACCAGTGGTCCGTTTCGTAATATCTCGCTTAGTGGCTATCGAAATATCTCTAACGGCAAATGCCCATAACCATTCAGCATGAGCAAATACAAGGCGTGTTAATAAATCGGCATCCGCAAACTGCTTCTTAATCTTGCCGCCAAAACTGATGTCACTTCCTTCAATAAAGTTGACGACATACCTATTAAAACAGTTATTGATAGTGGTGTCGGATAAAATATCATCATGGTTTGTTAGATAGCTATGGCCGTCTAGGAGAAATCTTTTAACATAGTCATTATAATATTGATAGATATTTTCATCTTGCCTACGTCTCATTTCATTACCTCCAAGCCTGTATTTCTTCGTTTTAGATTACATCTTTGTTCCATGCCTTGCATACAAACCCTCTTTATTGCGAACAATACGGCCTAAAATCCAAAAAAAGGGCCTGAGGCGAACATCCCTCGGCCCCTACCTCTACCCTTCTAGTAGTTTCATCACTTGTCTTGCGTACCCATACTTCTCCATAAACTGAATTAGAGCGGCTTCTACGATAACTCTTTGCGTTACCCCCGTCTCTGCGGAGAAATCACGAACAAGCTGGTCCAAGTTCATACCCATCGTAAAGGATTTGGTTACCGTTACTCCGCTGGCGAATTTATAATGAGGGATCTGATTGGTGGCCAAGGAGGACCCCAAAAGCTGTTCCAACTCCTCTTGATGTTCTTGCAGAAAATTCAACAGCGGCAAGAAGTCCTCAAAAGAGGAATATCTTGGACCATTTTGCTCTGTTACGGTTCGTTCTGGTTCAAAAGAATCGTCCTTGGTCACACTTTGCGACACCTCCGTCTCCTTAGGCGTAGGGGTAGACCCCTCTTTAATATAGGTTCGCATTTCGGAGGACCAAAGCCAGCCTTGCGACTTCATGTAAACGGTTAAATCTTTGCGATCCCGAAAGCCTGCCTTAGCTGCGATATCTACAAGATCTCTGCTACCAGATTGCAATTGGTCCAGAACAATTCTCACCGGTTGCGGTACAAAAGGTTCCTGCGTACATTGCTTCTTTTGCTCCGGTAGTAAGTACATGCCATCATTACAAATATAGCCTCGTCGCCTCATTAAGACGTCAATTCCACGCCAGTCCTTATACCCTAAGGACTTAGCTAACTCATCCCTCGTACGTCCAGCCTCTAATCCTTCAAGAACTCGTTTGACTTTCTCTTCGGTCGATAGTTTTTGTTGACTCATTACAGTCTCACCTCCATATAACCGCTACTAGATAGACCCTCTTGTGTGGCAACTCTGTGGTAAGCAGTGCCCCAAGCACTGCTTACCTTACAATCGTTCTCAGAGAACATTTACAGCATGTAACATCCGATCATCGTGAAGATGGGCATAAACCTGCGTTGTCGCTAGATTTGTATGTCCAAGTAGCCTAGAAACAACTAATATATCCTGGGTCTCCTTGTAAATCTGTGAGGCAAACGAATGTCTCAGTGTATGAGGGGTAATGTCCTCAGACCAGCCCAATTTACGCTTGGCGTCCCGTAGTAAGGCCTGAATCGTAGTCGTTGTAATTCTTCCAGTTTTCTCTGTGGCTAAGAGATACTCCGAATCTGCCCTCCAAGTCAAGTAGTCCTGAAGAATGGCTGCAAGTTTCGGTGCTACAGGAACTCTCCGATACTTGCCTCCCTTAGCATTTCGGATGTCAACCCACCCACCGTCATCTGAAAGATGAACATCATCCATTTTTAAATTCGTGGCTTCGGAAATCCTTAGGCCGCAATAGTACATGAGCCACATGGCGACTTTGCTTACCTCATGATCAACCGCATCCACCCAAACTTGTACTTCTTCTGGAGTAAGGAATTTCCGCTCTGCCTCAGGAACCTTGATGTTTGGTACCTCTTCAGCAAGATTCGTTGTGATGTGATCTTGTTTGTAAGCCCATCGCAAGAATCCTCGGATGGTGGCGGCCAGACGGCGCCTACTCGATGGCTTATAATCCCTTCCCTCTTTAAGATACAGAAGGAAATCTGTAATGTCTTGGCTGGTAAGGTCCTTAGCATAAACTGGGCCATTATGCTCCTCTTCTAACCAGCCTTGCCATTGCTTTAGATCCTGCAAATAACCCTTGATGGTCTTCGGGCTTCGTCCAAGTGTAACTAAATGCAATCGGTATTGTTCCCAAGTATCTTGTAATAGCAGTTTTGCTCATCCTTTCACTAAGGCTTTATTGATCGTTCTATCAAAAATATAATATATACCCTAAAGTACGTTTGCCACGTCATGAAGCAAATTTTTTGGGGATATATCCTCTACATGGACAAAATCCAAAAAATACGTGATGTTATGCCTAAAGAGGTCAAAGGTGCGGGGCTTTCCTTACCCGGTAAGGACTAAAATCCACTTGGAAGCAGAGCTTTAGTTGCCCCACACGATTGACACTATGCTTTATGCATTAACGTAGCTTACGTCTTTAGGCTCCAATAGCAGGAATATACTCACTCAGATCATGCTCGAGATATTCGCGCTTGTAAGCAAATGCCAAAAAATCACCTAGGGCACTAGCGATTGAAGAGCGGGTTTTGGCTGAATAACCCAATTCCTGATCCATCCAGACAAAAAACTGAGTGATGGCCTCTTCAGTTAGAACTGAGACCTTAGGATTTACCCCAAAATGTTCCTCGACCCACATAAGCGAAAATGTAATATGCGCCCACGTGCCCTGAAAACCATCTTCTAAGGCATGCTCGTGGACATAGTCCTTCTCCAAACTAAGCATTTGTTGATGTAATAACATTGTAACTCCTCATTTCTATGGTTTATTGTTTGTGGAAGCCTGTCAGGACAGGCCTCCATTGACCTTTATCTCTCTAGATATACGTGAAACAAACGATGAGTGAATGATATATTCCCAACTTCCGTTTGAACGTTTCCTATAAATACTGATCCCTGAGATGAGCCCCATTGCCAAGTGGCGCTTAAACCAGCGCCCATAATGCCGCTGGCGTTTAAAGCTCAACCAAAGTGAACCAAACATCTCCCGAAGAGTAAATACGCCCGAGGGATGGTTCTGGATGAGCGCGTTGAGAAAGTCAAAGTCTTCCATCTCCTCAGGTACACCATTCTCGTTGAGTCTAGCCTTCATGATTTCACCTCCCTTCAATGGGCATAAAGTCCTATTAAGAGAAACTCGATTTCCTAGATGATTAGGTTTTTTGGTTTGTATCGGGAAAAAGAGTTTCAAAACGGGAAAGCGGGAAACTAAACGGGACCTCCAAACTTAGTCCCAAAGGGAATCTCTAAAGGATTTCCCGTTTTCACGTTCAAAAAGATAGACTGTCTTAGATCGTCCGCAGTAAAATACCTTTTTTCCAAGGCTTTAAGGATCAATTACGCCTTGTCAAAAAGCTCTTTTGCTACTTAGCGAGAACCACTCACGGTTCCCGATAGCGAAGAGTCTCTTTTTCAATCAGCTCTCCCCTGCATCCCTAGGGGCTCTCAACAAACGAAATCGGGAAAACGGGAATTTCTTCCGAAACATCGACTCAGGCGGCATTTCTACGCCCCGGATTGTAAATCTCCTTCGAGCTTTTCCCGATTCAGAGACGGGAATCTGTGGGATCTTCCTCAAGCAACTCAGTGTCCTCGTCCAAGATCCGAATCACATATAGATCAAGTCTAGGACTTGTGGGACTTAGCTTTCTCTTGCGCGTTAGCCTGTCTGCCTCGCAGTTGAGCTTACCTTCCTCCTTCCAGCGGCGTAAGATGATCCTAGGTTCTTCAAAGCCACCGTCTGTTAGGATTTTGGTAAACGCAGACTTGGTGATCGAAAGCTCGAGCTCTCCACCTTTGAGTCGGTCAAATCGACCCCAGTGTTCTTGGCTCACCATTTCAAAATCACTAATGTCCTTGGTCAACTGGCCGTAATTACGACTAAATCGGTGATGATTTAGAGTTACCTGCTCAAGGAGATAGAGATACGCTTGGGTAGAGATGTCTCGGTCCTCACCAGAATCGTGTTCGTGAGATATGAAGAAATCGAGTAGGCCATCAATATTCAGCTCAAAATCTAATACTTCTACTACAAGCTCTGCCGTAACCAAAAGCATTGATAGCTTCAAGGACATACGCGGTGCAAAGCGATCCTTGGAGTCAAGCTTATCTAATATTTTCCGTCGCCAATGCTCCAAACGCTTCGAGATCTTGTCCTTCCCAAGCTCTGTTAGATGCCTAGCTAGTCTTGGGGCCGCATGACCATAGTTCTGGAGCACTGCGTCCTTAATGCTTTCCGCATTGGATGCATCTTTTGTCCAACTGACCGATGAAAATTCAAGAATTCGAACACGCAAACCCGCATTACGATTGCTCTTACTTAATAGTCCATGCTCACCCGTGCTAAGGATGGTAGTGCACCAACTGGCAACGTCTTTGAGCTCTAGCTCCTTCGTCATGCGAGCCTTTTCCCGTCCCTCGGCGAGGGTGTAGATGACACCTGAAAAGTCTTTAAATCCCGACATGGATGCCTCGTCAAATGCTATGGGAAGGCCGTAATTGCCCCTTAAAGTACCCATCATGGCATTTCTCGTGCTGTTCCAACTCGATAAAAGTCCGCTGCTCCGGGAATCTGGATTACCGCCTACAGAAACAGCTAGCATTGCTGCAGTTGTCTTACCCATGGAGCTATCTCCTGTAAGGTGAGCTATCAGCGAGCCTTGTCCACCGTCTTCACCTAGAAATCCAACGACAATGGCGGAAGCCCCTAAGACCAAAGCGGCTTCGAGAGGAAGATGGCCCAAAACCTCCGTGCGGATCATTGCTTGCCACCGTTCGAAAGTCCCCGCAACGAGATCGAGCGGGCCCGTATAGAGCGACTTTACGCCGACGGCTTCGGAGTGCTTGAAAACCGCCTTATCTCGGAAAGTCGCCCATCCGACTGTCTTGTGGACATGAACCTGCGGTGCTATGAGCTCTTGGTTTCTGAGATGACGGATTACATCAAGAATGTTTTCGTCGAACGTGTCAGCACCTCGGTTAAGTAGTAGGGGAAGTTTCTGTTTTGTCAGATCTCCCCTGCTGACCTCCACGTTTACCTCCCGGCCATTATAATAAAAGGCAAGGACATAAGTTACTATACCGTCATCTAGGTCTGTATGAATCGACTTAATCCAAATCGCTCTAGCAATTCTGGTGTAGGAAGACTTATCACCTCCACCTTTTCTTACGATGTGACCATTCTTAAGGACGATATCAGGATAAGGAAGAGAACTGTGTTCTTTGACTGCCTTAGGAATGAATCTGGCAACATTGCTCGAATTAACCATCTATGAACTCCTTTCTTTGTTTTTATGGGGATGCTTCTGGCACGGCACCCTAAACGAGCCATAGCAAGCGCCATAAACGTAATGAGTGTTCGTCATCGTATTGCGGTGCATCTACGTCTACACCGACATCAACAACTACGCCTACCTACTGTTAGACAAATGAGGCGAAGCAAGCAAGGCATCGCCAAGATTAGGGTATCAGCTTTCCGGATCTAATCCTATGACACAAAACTAAAAAGAAAATGTCACAGACTGTATGATAGGATGTGCCGTTTCTAGGGAAACCGTCTCCGTGCCTCGAAAATGCCCACGGAGACGGGTAATCCTGAGACATTGCTAATTCGTTTCATCCGGTGGTAAGCCAAACTCATTTTGCAAATGCTGAGCCACCGCTTTATTGACGAAACGTGTCATGGATGGAATTCTTTGTTCTGCTAACAACGTGCGTAATCTTGAATCATTCTGCTTTGTAAGATAGCCCGTCCACCTTACGTGCCGCTCACTAAACTTCGCTTTGGGTTTATAACCTGATTGCTGCGTAACACGAACGGGTTTGGCCACCACATCCATAGAAATGGGTGGCCGCTTCTTTAATTTTGCCTTCTTCCTTGGGCGCGCTGACTGCACTTGCTTTTTTTTCGGCAAATCAAACACCTCCGATTAATATGGGTGGGTTGGCGGTCGCCTAGACGATGGCGGCTACGCCAACCCCCTAAATTATTGTTCTTGATTTGCCCCCTATTTTGGGGGCAAACCAGTAGGAGGTTATGAATCCTCGGTGTGCGGGAGATATGCTATTTAACTGTCAAGGTACGAGCTTCGGGCAATGGTCAAAAAACGTCAGCCCTACTACATTAACTATGGCTTATAAAGTGCTAGTGAAATTCTATGTCTGCGGAACTCGATTCAAGTATTTCTGACTAGTTCGTTCCGTCCTTTACGGAAGACGGTTCATAAACTCTTCGTCACGTGAAACTTTCTGGCACAAATTCATTTCAGTACTTATTTCAGATCTATTGGTGATAGCTCGAATTAAGCAGCAAAGTCTTCGTGGTCTAGTTCAAAGATATCCACGGGGTTACCCATAACATCCTGCATTGTTCTTTCTAGTGCGACAATGTAAGACTCTCTGTAGGTTTCATTCTGAGCATCAAACCAATCAGCAGGCAAATCCCAGACGATGGACAAAAAATCGTGATCATTGTCGTATTCGGTTGGGACGAGGTCTTGTTCCTCTAACTGCTTTGAGATCTCCTTCAGCGCTTCCAAACGTTGACCTTTTGCCATTGTTGTAACATGCTTTCCATCGACCTTGTCCATAACGCATACCAGTTTGTTGCAGCGCCTGAATTCAACTTCACCCAAGATAGGGTCATGCTTGATATACAATTTGATTACCATCCTTTCGATTACCGATCGCTATTTACTAAACAGGGCTTTAAGGATGGGTAGTCCCATCCTTAAAGCGTTCGTCTGATGCGCTATCTCTCAATAGAAAGCCCTAACTCAGCAGCAGAAACTGGAAATTCCCTCCATTCCTTTCCATCCAAGAGTGCTCCTGCTCTCTTTTACCCTACCCGCTCTCCATCAGCATTGAACATGCCCATGTGCTTAAAGAAGAATGGAACTCCATTGCGCTTGCATTGGTCTCTAAGCCCAATAGCCCAAGCCTCTTCCATCCGCCTTGCCCTGTGGCCAGTTTCTCCACCTACAATCGCCCACTGGATCTGCTCCATGAGGTAGTCTGGAACGACTACTTCACTAAGCAAGGGCTCAAACGAGACAAATCGGACCTTGGCGGGAATCTCAACAAGCTTTTCGATCCTTGATACGTAGTCTTGATTTTCAACGGTGACGCCTACCCAAACATTATTAGGAACTATATCTACGTGTTTTCCCACCCAGTCTACCATCCGGTCAGCTCGCTTAGTGAGAATCTGAAAAGTATGGTGGCTAGCTCTTGCCATCGTCTCAAATACTTTAGCGAGGTGATCGTCGGGCACTTGGTCATAGAATAGGTCCGTCATTGAGCCAACAAAGACCATGCTAGGTTTCCGCCACTGCAATGGGTCTTCCAAACGGTGCTCTCTTAATTCGAAGTCAAAGCCGTTCGTAAAGTGATGATTTGGCACCCCTCTAAACCTCTCTGCGAGCGCAGACGCGTAGCAGTTCGCGCAGCCTGGGCTAATCGGCTGGCACCCCGTACAGGTGTTCCAAGTCTTGTCCGTCCATTCTATCTTTGTGGTATTTCCGGGGGAAGCTCCCCTTCTGGTATTGGTTGTTTCTAAATCGGCCGTTCTGTTACTTTGTGTCTCTGTCATGAGCACACACTCCTCTTCTTAAGTTTTTGTGGTAAGATGTAAGGAAAGCCCTTAGTGTACTTTTACGTACATTGGGGGATATTTCCCAGCTCCATTCTCACACATAGCCGACAGAGAATCCACGCCATGATTTGTCGCCAAAATGCAGCTTATTTATTCGTACTTAGATATAAAAAAAGTAACCAGCTAAGTTATGCTGATTACCCTGCCTGGTTTCATTCTTACTACTTGCCCCTACTAGACAAACTCATTTCGGGAAATTATCGTTCATTTTCTCCTTAAGAAACCCTACATCTATGTCATAGAAACGCCTTTCTATGGGGTCCAATGCGTCCACGATCTCTTGTACGTCTGACTCAATCTTTTGCAATCGCCTTCCAATCGTTTCATAGCATCGTCTTCTGTCCTTCTCCGGCAAAGCCATAACAGACACCCATATCGTCGCTAAAGTTCGATCACCCTCAATATGCGGGTTTTCATAGGTCGTTAGTCGATATAGCTGACTTTCAACATTCAACTTCATGACGGCCAATTTATGGCTACCATCGGGATAGTTACTCTCTTCAATAAATTCTCTTTCGATAATGCGGTTCATGAACTGGATACACGCGTTCATCCACTCATTAGCCTGCTCATCAGTCCCTTGTTTTCCCTTCAACAATTTATCATGAAAAAACGAGACCCACGGCTCGCTAGTTACGGTAAAACAAGATAACAGTGTAGCTAGAAATACTGCTCCCTCAACGCTGTATTCGTAGGATGCACCCTTTTTTGGCTCAGGTTGATGGATATTCATAGTGCGGGCTAGGAAAAAATCTCCTCTATCGCTATCTGTAGGCCATTCAAGCGCGGGATGATCCTTCACAAAAGCTACCAGGCTTTTGATGTGTTTTTGGTAAAGCCTAAGTTTTGATTCGTCATCAAGAATACTCTGATCAACTAGGCCGATTACATCCCTTTGACTATATGTTCTTGCTTGCATCCAAACACCTCCATTCACTTCTCACCGCCTCAACTTCGGGGTCACTACGTCGACAAGAATAAAACTGGCTACAGAATTATAGGAATGCAGTAAGTGGAGCTGACCAAACCCACATGAAACAAGGGTTTGGTCGATCAAGTTAGCATCTCAAATTTTTCAACGAGTTACATTCACCCTTTTTCAGCTAGTTCCATCTCCCCAAACTCAAGTTTTGGAAGGCTCTCGACAATTTCCACCGTCTGAACGCTGACATTTATAACGCTTAGCAGTAGGTCCAGAATGTACCTCGGATTACCTACTTCTTCAGCCCAATTATTAGGATCATTGGTAATGCCGCTCCTCTTATCAGTCGTAACTCGATAGCGTTCCACAATCCAATCAATGGCGGATCGACCGTTAATTACATATTCATAGGCCTTCTGTGGTATACTTGAAATGGTAATAGAGCTGTTGTAATGGATGGTAGATTTGTCATCTACGGTGCGCATCTTACCTTTGACCTCTCTCTTTGTCTTGGCGTACCGCATCCTCTCTACTTTGTAGTGCTGCTTATCCGCGCCCTGCACGGTAACGCCATCATAAGGTGGGACGTCCTCATAATTAATGTGCAGATCCGCCAATTTCCGGCCAGCCTTACTAAAGGCCCAAAAATCCCTTACATCCTCAACCAGCGGAATCCTTGGCAACATTTTCTGCAAATCATTAGCAAAATTCTCCTGGTACTGCTTGTCATGCAACATTCCATAAACATAATAAAAAATGTCTTCTTTACTAACACGTCGCCCGTACTGTTTCTGTGCTCGTCTCAGTATAAAATCAGAAATTCCGTCTCGACGCACAAAGACCTTACCTTCTAAGTAGTCGAATAGGCTGTTAGCAGACACTTGTTGCTCCTGATAATAATACATAGGAAAACACTGAGTATCACCTGCTAAATGTAAATCAGCCATGACATCTGTAGCTATTACGCCCAAACCGGTATTTGACCCAGCCGAAGAAACAGCAATTACTATATTTTCACTAGAGTCATCCGGGAAAAACATTCTGCCTAAGCCAGGACTTTCAGTCAGTTCTTTTGTAGAGTAATAGAACAGCTTAGTGAATGGTCTATACGCAGACACGACAACATCTTCATCACTAAAGCCTAGTTCTACACCTCGTTGCAAACTATTACGCAAACCTCTAGTCCATTTGATCTTTTTCGGATCTACATCTACGAAGTCAGCTGCCTTAAGGTCTGGATTCGAAAACTTCTGCTGCCAAAATGCTTTTCGCTGCTGTTCATACATGGAAATGAAATCAACCATGTTTCTCTCAAGACTTCTTTTACTAAAGTTGAAAACCCACGTATCCCTGTTAGTGGAAACACCAAGCGAATGAGTAACAAAAAACGAGTCGCTTCCACCATCGAATTTCTTATCCGCGGCCAAAGGAATGAAAGTATCAAAAACACTGGTCCGCTGGTTCAACCAGTCCCCATGTTCATTAGGATGAATCTTCTGCCACTTCATATTCGTATCCGCAATAGAGCGATAGCTTTTGATCTTAGCAAGCTTTTCATCCCGGCTAAGATAATCGCCAATATCATGGTAGTAGATGCGAGCCTTCTTATTTCTCGATTTGGGATTCTTCACTAATAAGGTAATGGAAATCGGCGTTCGCGAGCCTTCCCCAAATACGTTCCCAGCCTCTTTCCGACGTAGCTCTCCTTGAGTCCTGGCATTACCCCGCAAATTAAATACCCATATGCTCGAAAACTCTTCTTCAATTACCCTTCTGAAACCATCCGTACTATTACCATCAAGCCACGCTCCATTGCTTACATACGCGATAACCCCGCCATTGTCAGGATCTAATCTATCCGTACTCCAGCGGAACGCCTTAATATAAGCGTCATACAACGATTTGTTCAAACCTGCCGAAGATCGATCAGCGTAGGTAGAAGCAATTCGCGCCTCCAACTTCGGATATGTTTGATTTTGCGCGTTATCGTTTGCTGATCTTTGTCCAATAGAATAAGGAGGGTTCCCCATGATAACAGTAATAGGCGCCTTTTTCTGCCGTTCGGCTCGCTCAGAGTTGAGCCGAAGTGTTTCCGAAATTAATTCATCGTCAGATTCACCAAGCTGGAATGTATCAGTGAGTACAATACCTTCAAACGGCTTATAATTACTATCTTCCCCCATCAAGTCATGGAACACGTTTTCGATATTCACGGCTGCAATGTAGTAAGCTAGAAGTACAATCTCATTAGCATGTAGTTCGTGGAGATATTTGCGCTCTAAGTCGTCCTTGCCTATTAACCCACTTTGCAGCAGGCGAGTAATAAACGTTCCAGTTCCAACGAAGGGATCAAGAACATGAACATTCTCATCAGAGATGCTTCTCCCAAATTCCTTTTTCAGCACAGCTTCTACCGAATTTACGATGAAATCCACAACCTCGATAGGAGTGTAAACGATACCTAACTGCTCAGCCATTTTTGGAAAGGCCATTTTAAAGAAGGTATCGTAGAGCTCTATGATAATCTTCTGCTTACCTTCGGCGTTATCAATGCCCTCAGCCCTCTTCCTAACAGAATCATAGAACTTCTGTAGTGTATCAGACTCTTCAGCTACCGTCTTTCCTTCTAGCTTCGTAAGCATGTTCTGCATCGCTACAGAAACGACATTGTTTTTCTCAAAGGAGTATCCTTCAAAGAGGGCCTCAAAAATCGGCTTTGTAATAATGTGTTGAGCTAACATCTCAATGGCCGCTTCATCTGTAATGCTCGGATTTAAACTCTTCCGCAGCCCGTTGACAAACTTATCAAAAGCAGCTCTCTGATCGGACTTGCGCTGCACTAGACTCGTGATTCGCTCGATCTGCCTTTCAGCCAATACTGCAACATCTTTAGCCCACTGCTCCCAGTATCTTCGCTCACCGACCTTCTCGACCATCCGCGCATAGATGACTGACTGCAAGTCCTCGAACTGTAACGCCAATTGCCTACTCAGCGCTGTAGAGGTATACTTACCCTCGTCTTCGCGAACCAAGAGAGGCTTACCATCCTCATCGAAAGTATAATCCGGTCTGCCGATCAGAATGTTGTCTGGTTTCTTTCTGTTTAGATCAATCTTGTTGACTGTAGCATTGAACCTATCATCATGTGCTCTGAGGGCGTTAAGGACGGTCCACACTACCTTGTAGCGCTCATTATCATCAAGCGCCACTTCTGGTTCAACGTCAGCTGGGACAATGACAGGGATAATAATATAGCCATACTTCTTACCCTCGGCGCGGCGCATAACTCGGCCTACCGATTGAACCACATCAATTGGCGAGTTTCGAGCAGAAAGGAACAAAACCGAATCAAGTGAAGGAACATCTACACCCTCACTGAGGACCCGTACATTCGTTATAATTCGGCATTCATTGTCAGGAGTATCTTCCTTGAGCCAAGACAACATTTGATCACGTGTAGGGGCATCCATAGTACCATCCATGTGCTTGGCCTCGGTAGTCACCATCACTTTTCTCTGTTCTGCGGGTAGCTGGCTCAAGTAGGCTTCATTGGCGACATTATAGGAACTGGCGATCTTCTTAGAATCTTTAATGGTCGAACAGAAAGCAACCGCCCGCTTCATAGGGCTGGGATCCATTTCCTTCGTCGCACCTTCATCGCCTATAAACTGCTTAGAAAGTGCATTAATGGTACCGATAATCTTAGAAGTATCATCAGTATTAACTTCCATCTGGTTACCAGAAATCATCCGCTGCACAGCAGGCGGCACATCATTATCATTTAGGGTGAGAATTAAGACCTTATAATCGGTCAGAAGTCTTCGTTCCACTGCCTCCCCAAACCCTAGACGATAAATTTCCTCTCCATAAATATCTGGATCATCCATGGAGCACAAAATTGCATCAGCTTCGGCAGCCTTACTCTTAGCATCATCACTATAGAGCCGTGGCGTAGCCGTCATATACAAGCGCCTCTTAGCCTTAATAAACTCCCCATCATGAACCTTGACGAACGCAGATTCATCTTCCCCCGCTATTGAAACCCCTGTTGTACGATGGGCCTCGTCACAGATAATCAAGTCAAACTCAGGGAAGCCATTCTTGAGTAGAACCTTTTGGGTTTCGGCAATTACATCAATGGACTGGTAGGTCGAAAATACAACAGTCATGCCGGGACGTTTTGCCTTTTTGATCTGCCTAAACTGATGTAAGATATACTTCGGATCAGTTGAAGCTGGGTAAGCTAAATCAACGACACTAAATCCATCGCCTTCTTCTCCCGCTTGCTTTTGCTTTGTTACTTTAGGATCGGAGCAAATGGCTATGGCGTTAATAGGCTCGTCTGCATCGGCTGACCATTCCCTAAGAGTTTGACCAAGTAAAGCGATAGATGGTACCAAAAAGAGGATCGTTCCCTTACCATTTGTCTCGTTCTCGGCTAGCTTGAGCGCGGTAAATGTCTTTCCAGTCCCGCAAGCCATGATTAGCTTCCCTCGCTCATTCTTTTGGAAATACTTTTTGGCCTTGTCAACGGCTTCCCTTTGATGTGGCCTGAGATCTTTTTTCCTATGTCTAGCTTTATCACCATGAATCCCTTTTTCCAACGCATCCCAGTCTACAGGAGCATCGGTTAGGTCATGAAGGTTTATTCTAGTGACTGGAGGGCTCTGATTCTTGATCGCCTCCGTAGCATTAGATGTCCAGATATTAGTTGTAGAGATCCACAGCCTATGAGCAAAGCGAGTTGTCTGGAATTGTTCATTCTTAAACTCCCTGCTTGAGGTAGAGAGAAAACTGTCCACCATAGGTTTATCTATGACAGAATCCTCTTGGAAACACTTACACTGAATAGCCCAGTAATCCCCCTCCTGGGTTAAACCTACTAGATCTATACCAGTATCACTGCCACCCAAGTCTCCTCGGCTAGGAAACTCATTCCAGAGCCAAACCTCCCTAAACAAATGGGCGTATTTAGGATCAGTCTTAAGATAAGCCTGCATAAGGCGTTCAAAACGATCACCTTTATCGCGTTCAGAAAAGGATATCTTTCGATATTTCTCTAGGATCAGCTTAAATGACACGATCACCAACCACCTTCCTGGGCACATTACCTAATTAGACAAATCCCTCGAAAAACCTTCCCCAAGCGGACAAAGCAATCCATGCCAAAAAAAGAAGGCATGGTCACACTAAGCCCGTGCCTTCCTTTTTCATCCCTAATACTCTCTAGCCAGGAGCATGGTGGAGTAGTCACCGGAGTCAATCACGTAGACCTTTTCTGTAATGGGATCCGCAACTGTAATGGCATGTGTTCTTAGATATTCCGGTTGTTCTGTGCGGTGGATCACCAATTGGTTAGCCTTCACCTCTGGGTCTGTAATTTCCTTAAGCTCAAAGACCTGCAAATAATCCATGTTGCCATCAGACTCTAACTTCAATGCATCAACCCTAGACCACAAAAAGATGGTTAGCTCCATGGGAAGCTCATGATTAATGCCCTTTGTAATGTAGCGATTACTACCAAACATCGTCATTCTCCTTCCTACATTAGCCCCTGTTCCCGAAAACTGGTGTACCGCTTCCCATCGCCTACAATGATATGATCGAGCAGGTCAATCCCTAGAAGTTCCCCGGCCTTCTTTATCCTCTCGGTAACTGAAATGTCGTCACTACTAGGGGTTAGCTCTCCGCTGGGGTGGTTATGGGCTAGAATGAATCCCGCCGCATTTGACAGAATGGCCGCCTTAAACACTTCCCTCGGGTGAACTAAGCTAGAATGAAGTGTCCCCATGCTGATCGTAGAGATGGCCGTTGGCTGGTTCTTGACATCCAAACATATAGCCACCACCTTCTCCCGATCAGAGTAGGCTAGAAAGTCCTCCACTAAGTGAACAGCATCCTGCGGGGTATTAATATAGCGGGGCTCATACAGTACACTTGATTCTCGCACGAGCTTAACACTAACAACGTTCACTCTTTTTGCTGGTATGTTCTTCGCCAAACTTGTTGTCATTCCGGTGCTCCTTCCTTTAGGTAGAAAAGGCCCTAATCTCCTATGATGGGGAGCTTAGGGCCATGCTAGTTTTAAGGTAATGAATTTCTTTAGAACCTCTTTAGTCGTCCTTGTATTCTTCTAACTTCGCTGCTAGCCATGCTTCTACTTCATGGTCAAAAGCACCAACAGCACTGAAAAAGACCACCCCGAAGCTATCGTTGTAAAGTACTAAAAAGCGGTAGTACTCCACCCCATCTAAAGTCATGGTCTCAAACCACTCGGGGATACAACCCAAAATTCCTTCGTCCTGATGATTGAGTCCCATTTCTCTTAGATCCCGCACATTGTCACCAGCTTCAAGGAGTACCACATGGCCGGTATCTTCTAGCCTATAGGTGTTGGGTGACATGTCTTCGAGATCAGCCTGCAGGTCATCAAAAAACTGAATCAAATGCTCAGCAAGTTGGGGGCTGATAGCCCTTGCCTCTTTCAGTAGACGTACATCATCTTGGTTCTTGATCACTCGCATAGTTACTCTCCTTTAGCTTAAAATGAAAAAACTCCTGGACTTCTAATGAAATCCAGGCTCCTTGCTACTCGTTGTAACCTCTGACCAAGCGTAGTGTTCCGCCAGCCATTCTTCATCTTCGCTCGTACCTTGTCCCGGCACGCTAAAGATGAAAACCATCCTTTCGTTGTCCGGCATGAGCATGATCCGGTAGACTTCATGATCTTCTACTGTCAGTTTGCCCACATACTCCGGCCACATCTCTATCAGTTTCGGGTTTCCGGGAATCATAGGGAGATATAGAGCATGTAGACTGTCCTGTGGCTCTAGGACAATAAGCTCTGCAAACCCCTCCAGCGTAAACTCCTCCAAATGTGTCTTTCGATTGTAAGCTGTGAAGAGTAGCAAGAAGAACTCACGCAGGTGACCCAAGTACCACTTGGGTAGCGAATCTTTTTGCTTTATCAACCGTAGGTCATCAAGCGTTCGAATTATAAGCACGGGTATGCTCCACCTTGGGGACCATCACAAACGGGACACCGCCAAAATCCTGAGTGGTGGTAATAGGAGGGGTTACATGCTTGGGTAGCACCGCATTCAGAGCAGCAGTTGTGTTCCTCTAGCATGATTCTGAGCCTATCTGACCCCCTGATATTCCCTTTCGCTTCAAGCCAGTGAGCTTGCTTGGCAATCTGATTTAGTTCATTGGCATAAGTAAGCATTTTACACGTCCTTTCTCAGATGATTCAGTTATTTAGAGCAGGTCAACGGCATCTTGCTTGTCTTGCCTGCTGGTGTTGATGTAAAAAGCGACTGTGGTCTGTATGCTGGAATGGCCGGCTAACTTTGAAACAGTCGTTAGCGGAACTCCTACGTTAAGGAGTCTGGTGCAAAATGTGTGCCTAAACTTGTGGGGCCGCATCGTGATAGCTAAATACTCTCCATGCTTATTTAAGAGTTTGTTGACGGCATCCCGATCCATCTTGCCAGAGCGTTGTGTAAGTAGGAGGTATTCGCTCTCGGAGAATTTGTGTTCTCTACGCTCTGTAGCCATGTATTCCTTTGCCACCTCGACCACCTCTGACCGCAGGGGGACTTCTCTGATTTTTCCTCCTTTACCTACCACATGAAGCTGCATGGTAAGGAAATCTAGATCTTTAAGCCTGATGGATACTAATTCACTTACTCTAATTCCGGTATAAAGCAAGAGCAACACGATCAGCTTGTCCCTTAGACTAACTTTGTCTTGGTCTTGAATGTAAAAGAGGAGGCGTTCCACCTCATTTTCGGTGTAGACCTCCACTTCTTGTTCTGATCCATAGGCGATCCGTGTTTTATCCTTCTTTAGATCCACCACCATGCTAGTCATCTGGCCCTGCTGGATTAGAAATTGGTTGAAACAGACCAAGCTGTTGATCTTCTTGTTGATGGTATTCACCTTGTAGTCAAGGGACTCTAGGTGCTGCTTATAACTGGTAACGAAGAACCTAACGAGCTGCCCATCAAATGAAGTCCCTTTCGTGCTTAAATATTTCAAGAAGCCTTGCACATCACCAACATAGGAGAGGATAGTGGAACCCCGCTTACCATCCTCCTTCAGATACTTTTCAAATTCTAAGACGTAGTCCATGCCACCCTCCCATAATATACTCAAATACCTCGTAATGGTCCATTCTAGCCGTTTTCACGCTCTGACTGATAAAAGCTATGCGCTAGGACACCAGCGGCGTTTAAGTGGCGTATACGTGGTTTAATCAACTACCATTTCACCATGATTGAATGCTCCGGCATGCAGTACCTCGCCATTTTCGGCAAAGAGAATTCCTTCATCATGGTATAGACCCTTATGAAAATATCCTTGGTAGAGCAGCTTTCCATCCGGTGTAAAGAGTCTGCCTTTTTCAGAGAACAGCCCTTCATAAAAGACTCCTTCATAATGAAGCTGGCCATCGGGATAGTATTGCTTACCCCTACCGCTATAAGCTCCATCAGCGAATTGGCCTTGATACTTCACAGCCCCATTAGAGTAGTACTCTTGACCATTGGAGATCAATCCCTCCGAGAACTCTCCCTGATACAGGATACCTCCATCTTCTCGGTAAAGAGTGCCTTGGCCATTCATGGTGCCACTCCAGAACTCTCCGTCATACCAGAGCGTTCCATCTTCTAGAAATACCTTACCTTGACCTTGGGGTTGACCACCTTGAGAGCCACCTTCATAGAGTACACTTCCACTGGGCCATAAGAAGCGCATTGTAAGAAACTCCTCTAGATCCACATGGAAGGTACTCGAAGGGCTCGGCCATTCCACTAAGTGAGCTCTAGCCTCACCTTCTAGTTTGATTCTCTGTTCGGGTACATCGCCAAGCCGAGCCAACTTCTTTTGTGTTGTCCAACTTAATCCCAGCATCATGCCACCACCCATCCACTTTCATAAGATTCAGCCACAACAGCCATGGCTACACCTGTAATAAAACCTGCTACAAACCAGCCCACCTGATCACCTTCCTTCACTTTTTTGTTTAGCTTTCTTCCAGCAGTAGATGCCTACGACTACGCCTGTATAAAACAGGGTGATTGGATCCAGGAGATCACCTCCTTCATCAACCGATCTCTTCAGCACAATCTTTGATAGCTCCCTCACCAACAAAAACTTCATCTTTGGCTAGGTCGTGGACGTTGCCTTCGTCAGCACTGGGGCCGATGTTCATCCAGCCTAGAGCGGCACTAAGTCCCCACTTCTCCTTCAACTGATCAGCAATGTCACCCCACATCTCTGGATGAATCTTAATCTTCATGGGATCAATTGCTTGCACGAGATTCCAACCTAGTTCCTGGTAGAATTTGATGATGAAGTCAATTGCGGCGGAAAATTCATCAACCCTAACGTCTGGCCACTTCTGTTTCATTCCGTTCACCTCCATTTGGGCATAAAAAATCCCCAGCAGAGATTAACTCCACTGGGGCAAGATTTGATTTGTTCTTGTATCCCGGTTATATCCGGACAAACATGGGCCAGAGAACTCAACTCACGGCATAATTAGGATTCTTCAGCGAGTGGTAAAGCCCAAGAGCCATTGGGTAATGGCTTTACGAGATATCCTGCCATCAATGGTTTTTTTGCAGTCAGTACGCATAGAGTTCTTTAGCCAGTCTAAGCAGTCTAAGCTAAAAAATGATTCATTATTCAACTTAATGTAACCTTCACAATCCAGTGGAATCAAAGTAATAATATATCCTTGAAACCCTCGTTGTTACTGTTACATCAACGAAGCAGAATCAGCATCAATCTACAAAATCAAAATTGGGTGTAAATCACTTAGCAACACCTAAAAGACTCCCGATACGATGATGATCATCAATTTTCATGTACACGTCTGCTCTCGATTCGACACGAGTATCAGCCATAATATGGAACGCAGTATCGCTCCCAGCTTTACTTAATCAAAACTAAAAGAGATCCGATAAAAAGCATGTTGGGCAGGAAATTTCCTGCCCATTTTGTGATTTAGTTGATTTGCCGTCCCTGCTAGTCCAGCGTTCGCTCCAATTCATAAATAAGCCACTGATCATTACTTCTGAGAAATCCTATGCGCCAAGGCTCTGAAGTAGTTTCGCGAGGATTCTGGCCGAAAGAATAGTAAGTAGCATCTAGGAAGAACGTTCCTGTGACTACCGCTGTATTCGATGACCTAGTAATTTTCCGATCGTGTATGCTGAGAGCATGAATTGTCTCTATGCCTGTTCTGAGCGTCATTAACCCCGCAACTACTTCATCACGGCCAGTGATTGAAGCTTCGAGATTACCTACCGTTTCGATCAGCTTAACATTGGTTGTCAGTACAGATCCAAGCATATCCTCATGCCCTGCGCGAAAAGCGTCCAGCGCCTTATCTATTACCGCATTGATCTCATACTGTTCTACAGATGATCCCCCGCCGCTGCTACACGCCCCAAGCATCAAGACTAGGAACAAGAGCCCAACCATCCTAGCTATCCCTTTCACAACGTAACCTCCCTTAATGATCTTTCTTTTCCTCCGTTTTACTCTTGATACCGCAGTATTTCACTTTCTTCACTTCAAGCTCAACCTCTAGGAATTGTCTTAACCTGATGTGTTGTGAAAAAGTGAGTACAACAAAGAAAACCGCATGGTTTTTCTTTATTGTGGCCTCAGGATTCCACAAACACTCTAGGTGACAAACCTCCCATGTCTTACGGCATCTTGTGCCAAATTCCTTCGTACTGTCTATCCTAGAGGTGGAACGTCAATCATGCTCCTTAGCTGGGTCAATGCCCTAATGGAAAGTATTGCGCTTGACTGCCCCGGCTCAAAATGATGGTAAATCTGTGTTATTGGTACCAAGTTCAAAAATTTCAACTTGCTCTTAAATCAGACCATTCTCAGCGGCTTGAGAACAGGTACTCATGGGACTTTGAACAGAATCATACGACTAGGCTGTCACAACCTTTTATGCCGCTTGCGCTGCATCAGCCATTACGACCTTGATTTTACTGGGATCATACTTGGTGCCCTTTTTCAGCAGGGCAAAAATGACTCTCAAAAGCTTCCCGCACAGTGCGATGAGTGATTGCATCTTTGTCAAAGGGTTCTGTATGCGAGTTAGGTTACGCTGGTGCAACGAACGAAACTCTTCGTTTGTTGCAAGAATCGGAATCATGGTCTGGTACAATGCATGACGAAGTCGACTACGTCCTCGTTTACTGATCGTGGTTTTTCCTTTGTATTTACCCGAGCTGTTTGCACGCAGATTCAAGCCAGCATATTTGATTAGTTGCCGGGGATCCTTAAATCGCCGGATGTCACCAATCTCACTTACGAAAATGGCAACGGCAACCATGCCGACCCCCTTAATTGCCAACAGTTCTGCAGAATGAGGAATCTCGATAAGACTCTCCTGCATGGCGTCTTCCACTTGCTCCATTTGCATCATAAGAAGTTCATACTCTGTCATGATGTTTTGTAGACTCATCACCGCAGACACGCTACCCTCGGTTCGACCAATCGATTGCTCGGCAATCGAGCATAGAGCCTGTGCCCTTTTAAGGCTTGGCCTCTTCATTTCTTCCCGCCAGGCAAGTAGTATTTCTTGGGCCCCTGCTTCAGCCATCCGTTCGGGTGTGGAGAAGCGGCGTAGTGCTATCCATGCAGCCTTTCCACGCCAGTTCTTAAACACTGTCACAAACTCCGGGAAGTGAATGTCTAACCACCTAACAATCTGATTGCTTAAGGATCCAAGTCGTTCCTGAATGCGCTCTCTTTCTCGTACCAACTCTCGTAGTTCTTGGTAACTACCATCCGGGATGTAAACATCTCTGTAACGACCATCTTTGACGAGCATTGCAATTGTCTTGGGATCCTTCTGATCGCTCTTGCTGGGAGTATTGTCATCCAGCTCTCTAGCGCATTTTACGTGGTAAGGATTGAGGATTGCCAACTTATGGCCACGAGCCTTGAGGTGATCGCCTAGGTTAAACCAGTAGTGCGCCGTTGGTTCAAAACCAACAATCGCCTCGGTCATTCCATGTTTCTGCTGGATTTCTTGTACCCAGGCATCGAAGAGCACAAAGCCCTGTGCAGAATTTTCAAATCGCAGCAGTTTACCGAGTTCGATTCCTCGATTGTCAAAGGCCCTAGCATAGTGCCATGTCTTCGCAATGTCCACTCCAACAACCAATGTGTCATTTTTGATTTGCAAAATCTTCTCGTTTTGTGTACGCTTCATAGTAGAGACACTCCCAAATTAGTATTTGTGCCTTCCTGGCTCGGACAAGCACAATACTATTGTATTGCGGGAGGTCTCTTTTTTCAAAGTCCGTTCTTACTCATTACAGGAATGCTCCTTATATTTCAATTAATTAGCAAAGTTAACCTTTTTAAAGGATGCGATGAAGAATCCATCCAAACTGTGCAAATGTGGTAATATCGTTCTTTGACCTGGAAGCTCCCCATTGGGGAACCATTCGGGTAATGGTGAACTTTCAAATAAATGATTATTTTCCAAAAACCAATCCACAATATCTTCGTTCTCCAATTTATTAATTGTACAAGTGGAATAAACTAATAATCCTCCACAAGCAACGTAATTAGCGGCTGTGGATAAAATCTTCTTTTGAATGCTTACGAGTTGCTTAACTTCTTCGAGGCTTTTCTTTATCCGGATATCCGGCCGGTGTCGCATGGTACCAAGACCTGAGCAAGGTGCATCAACCAACACCCGTTGAGCCCGGGGTAAATTCAAATCAACGGTGGCATCACCTCGCCTGGTCTCAATGATGGTTATTCCAAGCCGCTGTGCGTTTTCATCCACCAGCTTTAAACGCTCCAAACTAAGATCAAAAGCTACAATCTTACCTCGATTATCCATAAGCTGAGCCATGTGGGTTGTCTTTCCCCC
>FZPS01000151.1_pt296 | contig 26380 bp, 24 predicted proteins | sample 1817821 | NCBI WGS metagenome assembly FZPS01 (sample SAMEA104158645, study PRJEB21678) | metagenome | place: Germany | collected 2015-04-21 | reverse complement strand
GTTGAATCGTTGAATGTTGCCGGTATGCAGAAGAATCACTGTCTTGCTCAGAGCATCTCCGATGTATCGTGGAGCGCTTTCTTCACGATGCTGGAATACAAGTGTCAGATGCATGGGAAGACGCTCTCAAAGATCGGGCGGTTTGATCCGTCATCAAAAATCTGTAACTGGTGTGGGTACATCAAGCAGGATCTCGTTCTTGCAGAGAGAGAATGGATCTGTCCTGACTGCGGTACTCACCATGACCGCGATATCAACGCGGCAATCAACATCAAGAAATTCGCCCTGCAAGATCAAGATCTTGTTGGGGTATCAGGCGCAAAATGCGCCGAAGGGCCTGTGGACTCGCTCCCGCTGGGGAGGAGAATGATAGCCGGGAAGCCCCGCCCGCGAGCGTGGGGTAGTTCACTAGCCTTTGCTATCTAACCGGAGATGAGAGTCTATGGTCAAAAAATATTATGAGTCCGATGCTGACCCCCGCACCCTGGAGGGGAGAGTCATCGCCGTCATCGGCTACGGATCTCAGGGTCGTGGGCAGGCGCTGAACCTGCGTGATTCGGGTTATCAGGTCGTCATCGGCCTGCGGCCCGGCGGCAGCTGGCAGAGAGCTTCAGAGGATGGGTTTGAGGTCTACCCGGTTGCGGACGCCGTCAGGCGTGCTGATCTCGTCCAGGTCCTTCTCCCCGATGAGACCCAGGCGGCTGTCTACCGCACCGATATCAGTCCTCATATCAAAGAGGGCGCCTGTCTGTCCTTTTCGCACGGGTTCAACATCCATTACGGCCAGATCGTCCCCCCACCCACGGTCGACGTGGTCATGGTCGCTCCGAAGGGGCCCGGTCACATGGTCAGGCGGACCTACGAGGAGGGAAAGGGCGTCCCGGCCCTCATTGCCATCCACCAGGACTGTACAGGGAATGCGAAGGCTCTGGCGCTCGCCTACGCCCGGGGGATCGGTGCGACCCGCGCGGTTGTGCTCGAGACGACGTTTGCAGAGGAGACCGAGACCGATCTCTTCGGGGAGCAGGCGGTCCTCTGTGGAGGGGTGACCTCGCTCATCAAGGCCGGGTTTGAGATCTTGGTGGACGCCGGATATGCGCCTGAGATGGCGTACCTCGAGGTCCTGCACGAGATGAAGCTCATCGTCGACCTGATCTACGAGGGAGGGTTTACGAATATGCGCGACTCGATCAGCAACACCGCTCAGTACGGTGACCTGACGCGTGGCCCCCGCGTCATCGGACCGGAGGTGTATGCGGCGATGCAGGAGATCCTGGAGGAGATCCAGGATGGCGAGTTCGCGCGGGAGTGGATGCTTGAGAATATGGTGAACCGTCCGGTCTTCTCCGCGCTGACGAGGGCGGATGAGGAACACCTGATCGAGCAGGTTGGCCGGGAGATCCGTGGGTTTATGCCGCAGTTCAAGAAGTAACCCACCCCCTCACTTTTCAGCCGATACCGGTTTATGCTCGCGACGGGTATACCCCCGTATGGCCGTCTGCGTCATCTATCATTCGGAGACCGGGAACACCCGGGCCGTCGCCGAAGACCTTGTCACCGCGATCGGGGGCGATCAGATCGAGGTAAGAGACCTCGCCGGATACTCGAAGGTGGGTAGGTACCTCAGAGGCGCGCCCCGAGCCATGCGCCGAGAGTGTGCTGATATCGAGCCTGCCACGATAGACGTCTCCGGCTACGAGGTCGTCGTCATCGGAAGTCCGGTATGGGCCGGTAACCCGACGCCCGCGATCAACGCCGCTGTGGTTGCCCTCTCGGGGATCGAGGGCAAGGCGGTGGTTGTCTTCTGCACATCGGGTGGAGCGCCGAGAGGGGCCCTTGAGCGGTTGCAGGCGATGCTTGCGAGCCGGGGCGCAGATGTCCGTGGCACGGTCCATGTCGCGGGCCGGGAGGCGCGAAAACCCGGGGCCACGGGGACCCTGATCGATCTCGTCCACCGGTCGCAAAGGGATGAGGTTGTTCAGTAACGCATCAGGCGGGTCGTCGAGGAGAGAGCTATCTCAAGCTCCACAGGTGTGATGACCACCGTCTCATCCTTCAGCCTGAGTGTGAGGGTATCGCCGCCTACCCTGCCGATGATCCGGTGCTTTACCCCCGCAAGGGCTGATTCATCCTTCACCGCGACCAGGAACCGGCCGTAGGTCTCTGAGAAGAGTTCTTCCAGCGGATCTCCCTTGAGGGTGACCTCTGATCGTGGCGCGACCTTCGCGAGCGCTGCAAGGAGTCCACCGGAGGAGAGGTCGGTGGCGGCGGTGACCCGGGCGTTCCGGACAAGATCGCGGACGGTAGCGACGGTGGTCGGGTCGGCCATCTCGGGCACACGGCCGCCGCACCCGCTGACGGCATCGAGGATCGATCCCCCGAAGTCGGGTTCCGTCGCACCGATCAGGGCGAGGAGATCCCCGTCCCCCGGCAGCGTCCACCGTCTGACATCCCCGCGACCCACCATCCCGAGCGACGGTGTGGGCTTGATCTGTGTCCCGAACTCATCGCTCTCGTTGTAGAGCGAGACGTTGCCGCCGACGACCGGGATGTCCATCCTCCGCGCTGCATCCCCGAGGCCGAGGACGCACTGCTCAAGCTGCCAGGAGATCTCCGGGTGCGCGGGGCTGGCGAAGTTGAGGCAGTTGACCAGGCAGAGCGGGTCCGCGCCGAGACAGGCGAGGTTGCTTGCGTTCTCGATGACGGCGTTCGCCGTCCCCTCGAAGGGTCTTTTATAGATGTGTCTTGGGTTGCACCCGCAGGAGAGGACGAGCGCTTTATCCTCCAGGCGGAGCACGGCAGCGTCGTTCTGGATCGAGACCGTCCTTTGCTGGGCATCGTGGTCGTACTGTTCGTAGACCCAGTCTTTGCGGGCCACGTCCGGGTGGGCGAGGACCGCAAGCGCGAGATCCTTCACCGCCGATCCCGGGCGGGTGAACGGCACCTCCGCCGAGTAGGGTCTCTTTGGCCAGACACTGAGCGGCGCTCCCCCTACCAGCAGGTCTATGGGCAGATCAACGACGACTTCGCCGTGGAACTCCACGATGTAGCGGGGTTCATCGATCACCTCGCCGATATCGCTCCAGTCCAGGCCGTACTTCTCTGCGATCTGGCCCACCAGATCGACGTCCCCGGGGGCCACCTCGACCAACATCCGTTCCTGGGTCTCGGCGAGCATGATCTCGTGTGGCACCATACCGGTCTCCTTGAGGTGGACCCGATCCGCGTAGATGATCGCTCCGAACGTGCTTGCCATCTCGCTCGACGCTCCCGCAAGCCCTGCCGCCCCGAGGTCGCGGCAGGAGAGGATCTTTTCGGTCTCTGCCATCTCGAGTATGGCGTCGATGAGGAGCTTCTCGATATGGGGATCGCCGACCTGGATGCTCGCGGCCTCTGCATCCTCGGTGAGATCGCGGGAGGCAAACGAGGCCCCGCCAAGCCCGTCCCGCCCGGTCGAGGAGCCGATCAGCACCAGGTGGCTGCCGGGTCGCTTCACCCGGGCGGTGATGTAGCTGTCCGGGTCCACGATGCCGACACAGACGACGTTCACGAGCGGGTTGCCTGAGTAGGAGTGGTCGAAGACGATCTCTCCCCTGACGGTCGGCACCCCGATGCGGTTGCCATAGTCAGCGACTCCAGCGACGATCTGTTCGAAGAGGTAGCAGTTCTTCTCCTGGTCGAGGGGGCCGAGGTAGAGCGGATCCATCAGGGCGATAGGACGGGCGCCCATGGAGAGGATGTCGCGGACGATCCCGCCGACGCCGGTGGCGGCACCGTTGTAGGGGTCCACGTAGCTTGGGTGGTTGTGGCTCTCCATCGCGACGGCGAGAGCACAGGTATCGCTGAACCGCACGATGGCGGCGTCATCACCCGGTCCGAGCAAGACCTCGCTCCCCTCTGTCGGCAGTGTCCGGAGAAGGGGTCTGGTGGATCGGTAACTGCAGTGTTCGCTCCAGAGGTTTTCAAAGCAGGCAGTCTCGACGTCGGTCGGGTCACGCCCAAGGGTTTTTTGCAGTAATGCAAGGTCCTGAGCCGATAACATACTGTAAATCTGGTGGGTTGCTCATCTAGATAAGCGTGTGTGCGAGGCCAGGGAACAGGGGAACCACTTATTTGATGTCCCGTGACCCATAGTAGGGTATGACGTTATCATACGAAGACCTCCTCAAGGAGGCATATACCAATATCACGGAGCCGACGGAGGCTGAGGAGCGATTTATTGTTCCCACCGCCCGCGCCTTCATTGAGGGGAAGACCACGGTTCTTGAGAATTTCGCTGAGATCGCAAGCACCCTCCGGCGCGATCAGGATCATCTCATGAAGCACCTTCTCGGCGAACTCGGCACTGCCGGAAAGATCGATGGGGCGCGGGCCGTCTTCTCCGGGAAGTTCGAGCAGGAGCAGATCAACGCGATCATACATAGCTACGTCGATGATTACGTCATCTGCTCGGAGTGCGGGAAGCCCGATACCCGTCTGGTCAAGTCCGGTCGGATCCTTATGCTCCGCTGCGATGCCTGCGGCGGCCACCGGCCGGTGAGGAAGCGGAGAGCGACCGTGGATCCCTCTGCGGCGGCAAAACCTGTTGAGGGTGCTATCATGGACGTGACACCGCAGTTCCTCTCGAGGCGTGGTGACGGTGTGGTGAAGATCGATCGCTACACGATGTATGTCGCAAACGCAAAACCGGGTCAGACGGTGAAGGTCAAGATCACCCGGATCGCCGGGACGATCATCTTCACCGAGCGCGTCGATTGAGTGAGATCGGTCTCACCCCTCTTTTTCCCCTCTACGCGGCGTCGAGGGCTTTGATCTGCCGGAGGAGTTCACCAGCACAGTCAGAGAGCCGTTTCGCTGCGTCAGTGATCGCGAGGAGAGGGGGCCGGCCGCCGACCGTGGTGACGACGAGCTCTGGGTCTGAGAACTGGAATGCCTGTCGATGCTGCGCTACATCCACCCCGGGATCGTCGATGAGTTCAACGGCGAGCGCGTTTATGTACGTCTTGCCCTCCCCTTCGAAGAGGATCCGGGCCTTGTCGTCAGTCAGCTCAAGGAGCTTTAGTTTCGTGACCATACCTACCTTATTCTGGTTTTGGGAGTGGCATATAGGTATGGGTGGATCGGGTCCATGGACCTCCGCCGCGTATCCGGCAGGGGGGATCCATGGGAGCGCTGCAAAAAGAGGTCGTCTCTCGATCTCCTTTTGCAGCGGGCCTCCGGGTTCCCCACGGTTTATCTTTCGGGGCTCTCGGGGGCGTAGCGGAAAGACCCCGTCCGCGAGCGCGGGGACGGACGCTCCGCCCCTTCGTCATGCATTCCGTGTACTTACCGCAAACTATATCACAACATAAAATATAATAATATTTGTATGCTTCGAGCCTACAAGTATAGGATGTATCCTAGTCAGGAGCAGGTTGCCTCTCTCATGCACCACATCCATGCCTGTCGGTTTGTGTACAACAATTCTCTGGAGCAGAAGATCCGGGCATACGAGCAGGATGGTAAAAAGCTCTCCTGCTTTGACCTGAACAACCGCCTTCCCGCTCTCAAGGAAGAGCATAATGGATCTGCCCTGACTGCGGTACTCACCACGACCGCGATATCAACGCGGCAATCAACATCAAGAAATTCGCCCTGCAAGATCAAGATCTTGTCGGGGTATCAGGCGCAAAGCGCGCCGAAGGGCCTGTGGACTTGCTCCCGCTGGGGAGGAGAATGATAGCCGGGAAGCTCCGTCCGCGAGCGCGGGGTAGTTCACCTGTCCCCCTTCCCTATACTTACAGAAGAGGTTTACACCATGGAGATCGCGTTTACCAAGTTGCAGGGAAACGGCAATGACTTCATCTTGATCGATGAGCACGACCGGGAGGTCATACCCGAAGATATGAAGGGAGCGTTTGCGGCGCTCTACTGCGACCGTAGGTTTGGCATCGGTGCTGACGGCGCCCTCTTCCTCCAGGTATCGGATGCGGCCGATATCAGGATGCGCCTCTTCCAGCCAGACGAGAGTGAGGCTGCGTTCTGCGGTAACGGCATCCGGTGCCTTGCGAAGTACGCCTACGATGCCGGGTACGTAGAGGAGTCCTGTTCGGTTGCGACCGGGGCCGGGGTCGTCGCGGTCACGATGGGGTATGCGGACGATGAGTTCTCCGCGACCGTCGCCATGCCGACGCCTGCGTTCGAGCGGAGCGCTATCCCCGCGACGGGGAGCGGAGAATACCGGGAGGAGATCCTGGGGTTCACCGTCTATGCGGTGCATACCGGCGTTCCCCACGCGGTCATCTTTGCAGAGGAGATCGATGCCGTCGATATCGCTGCGGTAGCCCCTACCATACGGAGCCATCCTACCTTCATCGAGGGTGCAAACGTCAACCTCGTCGAGGTTGGTGGCGAGGATGCCCTCAGGATCCGGACGTTCGAGCGCGGTGTCGAGGACGAGACCATGAGCTGCGGTACCGGCGCCACCGCATCGGCAGCGGTCGCCCGCCATCTCGGGAAGGTCGGAGATGTGGTGCGGGTGGAGACGGCGGGAGGTCCGCTCGTCATCCGCTTCGGTGAGTCGGTCACCATGGAGGGGCCGGCCAGCACGGTCTTTGCAGGTGCTATACCGCTCTGATCCCGTCTTGCGTGATCACAAAATCGAATGAGATGCCCTCCGGCCGGGATCGGTGTTTCACGAGCACCGCCCGCCGGATGCTATTCTTTCTCTCGAGTCTGATGATGGCCTTTGATATGTGTTCAAGCGCCGTCCCCCCGAGCCCGGATATCCGGTCCCGCTCCACGTCCACGTAGATCTGGTTGGTGATCAGGGCTGGAAGGTCGTATTTCTTCGCGAGTCCGAGGAGCTTGACCATCTGGTGCGAGAGGGTGCGCACCGTCTCCCGCCCGAGGCTGAGCTCAGTCCGGTAGAGGGCGGTGACTGAGTCCACCACCACCAGGCCCACGGGGGCCGTCCCGCCCTTCCGGAGCAACCCCTCCGCATCAGCGATCATCGCGCCCTGCTGGGTGAAATCGAGCGGTTCGAAGAGGTAGAGCCGATCTGCGAGATCTTCGGCTCTCTCTCCGGCGATCTGCGCAAACCGCTCGACCGAGAACCCCTCGGTATCGATATAGACGACCGAGTTCCCGGCCCTGAGAGCCGTCACCACCGCCAGCAGACAGAGGGCGCTCTTGCCGCTCGCGGGTTCACCATATATCTGGGTGATCGCCCGCCGCTCGAGTCCGCCGCCGAGCAGGTCATCGAGGGCCGGGCTCCCTGTGCTGACCCGGTCCGGCCTCATGGCTCCAGAACACCTCGTTCGATGAAAAGGCGGCGTGCAGCCGCTTCGACCGCGCCGGTAACCTCTCGGAGCGGGACCCCGATCTCCTGTGCGCACGCCGCCGCCTGATCGTATTCGGTCTTGAAGGAGGTGATCTTCCCTCCCGCCCAGCCGCATTTCACGTCGATCGTCCTCTCCCGGCCCCGGAGAGATACCCTGACTGGTTCGACCGTCCGTTCAACGACCGTCCGATGGACCATCGGTATGCACCGTATACCGAGCGTTCCGAGCTCGTCGGCCATCACTCCCGTGAGGTGAGCGGTCGTGCCGGGATGTGCGACCACCCGGATGAGGTGGCCACTCCGTCCTTTCTTCATGACCACGGGGATGGCGCTTGCGTCCCGCGCCCCCTCGTCCATCAGGCGGCCGAGGGTGTAGGCGAGGGTCTCCCCGGTCACGTCATCCACGTTCGTCTCCAGGACGTCGACCCGGTCGCTGTCCGCTTCACCCCCGGTGATGAGGTGCATCGAGCGGAGGACGTTTGGTCTTCCGGGAGGGTTTCTGCTCCCCGCCCCGTAGCCGATCGCCCTGATCTCCGCAGGGCCGATATCCTCCGGCTTCATCGTCGCAAACTCAGCAAGGAGGGCGGCTCCTGTCGGGGTGCAGAGTTCCCGCTCCTCATCTCCCGGCACCGTCTGCAGCCCCGATCCGGCCAGGATCGCCACGGTCGCCGGGGCCGGGATGGGAAACGTCCCGTGAGCCCCGACCGCAAACCCACTTCCGAGCGCAACCGGGAGGACGGCCACCTCGTCGATGTCCAGGGAATGGAGAGCGGTGCAGGCACCGACGACGTCAGCGATGGCGTCGTCTGCACCTACCTCGTGGAAGTGTGCTCCGGGTCCATGGATGCTCTCCTCAGCGCGGTGGATCCTGAGAAAGACCCGGCGAGCCATATCACGTACGGAGTCGGGGGCGTCACTCCCGGCGACCCGATCGAGCACCTCGTCCAGACTGCGGTGGTGCACCGGGGCATGCGCTCTCACCTGGACGGCCTGGATCCCGGAGCGGTCTACCCGCTCCATCGTCGGTTCACCGACGACTGAGCGCATGGCTGCTCTGACAGCCCCTTCATCTGCCCCCAGATCGAGGAGAGAGCCGATGACCATGTCGCCTGCGGCCCCGCTGAACGGATCGAAGAGAAGTATGTTCATGCATCTCCAGTACTTATAAATCCCCGAAATATAAGAACTAGAGGTAATGCCCGAGATGTACTTGAAAGTAGATAGCGCTTATCCGGAGGATCAGGGTGCAGGAAAGGCACGGCTTGACCCTGATACCATGCTGCAGCTCAGGCTCAGCCCGGGTGATCTCGTCATCATTGAGGGGAAGCGCCCGACCGTGGCCAAGGTATGGCGTGCCATGGTGAATGATTGGCACCAGGGTAAGGTCAGGATTGATAACTTCACCCGGCTCAATACCGGTGCCAGCATCGGGGATCGGGTGAAGATACGGACGCTGGATGAGGAGGTCGAGGCGAAACGGGTGGTGCTCGCGCCCCCGGAGGATCTCCCGAAACAGCTTCCCATCAACTTCAGCAACGCCGTCAATAAACTGATCGACTTCCCGGTCGTGAAGAACGATTCCGTGCCGATCCAGGCGGGGCTTCCGTTTATGCAGCCTCAGCTTGTCGCGTTCAAGGCGGTGGTGATCGAACCGGAGAATGCGGTGATCATCACCAAGAATACTAAGATCGAGTTCTCCGAGAAGCCGGCTGCCGGGTTTGAGGGGGTGAAGAGGATCAGCTACGAGGATGTCGGTGGTCTCAAGGATGAGCTCCAGCGGGTCCGCGAGACGATCGAACTTCCCATGCGCCACCCGGAGATCTTTAGAACGCTTGGGATTGAGCCTCCAAAGGGTGTTCTCCTCTACGGTCCACCGGGGACCGGGAAGACCCTCATAGCAAAGGCGGTCGCGAGCGAGAGCGGAGCACACTTCATCTCTATCGCGGGGCCGGAGGTGATCTCGAAGTACTACGGTGAGAGTGAACAGCGGCTTCGTGAAGTCTTCGAAGAGGCGCGACAGAACGCACCTGCTATCATATTCATCGACGAGCTCGACTCCATCGCTCCCCGGCGTGAGGAGGTCACGGGGGAGGTCGAGCGGCGTGTGGTGGCTCAGCTCCTCACGATGATGGACGGGCTTGAGGAGCGGGGACAGGTCGTGGTGATCGGGGCAACGAACCGGCTGGATGCGATCGACCCGGCTCTCCGCCGGCCCGGCCGGTTCGACCGGGAGATCGAGATCGGTGTGCCGGCGGAGTCTGACCGCGCTCAGGTGCTCCAGATCCACACCCGCGGTATGCCGCTTGGGGATGATGTGGATATCGGATATATCGCCCAACAGACTCACGGGTTTGTCGGGGCGGATCTCGCCGCTCTTGCCCGTGAAGCGGCGATCAAGGCGCTCCGACGCTACCTCCCCGAGATCGATATGGAGGCTGAGGAGATACCGCCAGAGACCCTTGAGAAGATGGAGGTCCAGAGCAAGGATTTCCGCGATGCTCTCCGCGATGTGGGACCGAGCGCCATGCGCGAGATCCTCCTCGAGGTGCCCCATACGTCCTGGGAGGATGTCGGCGGGCTTGAGGAGGCGAAGCAGGAGATCCGTGAGGCGGTGGAGTACCCGCTCACCCGGCGGGAGCAGTTCGATGACCTCGGTATCGAGCCACCCAAGGGCGTTCTCCTCTACGGTCCGCCGGGGACCGGGAAGACCCTCATAGCAAAGGCTATCGCAAGCGAGAGCGGTGCGAACTTCGTGCCGGTCAAGGGTCCCCAGCTCCTCTCGAAGTGGGTCGGGGAGAGCGAGCGGGCTGTCCGTGAGGTCTTCAAGAAGGCCCGGCAGGTGGCGCCGTCCATCATCTTCTTCGATGAGCTGGATGCGCTCGCTCCCGCCCGGGGCGGGGGTGCTGAGTCGCGTGTCACCGAGAGTGTCTTAAACCAGATCCTCACCGAGATCGACGGTCTTGAGGAGCTCCGGGGTGTGGTGGTCATGGGTGCAACAAACCGGCCTGATATGGTCGATCCGGCACTACTCCGGCCTGGACGGTTCGATCGGCTCGTCTACATCGGTGAGCCTGCCCAGGATGATCGTGCAAAGATCCTCGCGATCCATACGCGGTACATGCCGATTGAAGGCTCCGTCATAGAGGATCTCGTCGATATCACAAAGGATCTCTCTGAGGATGAGATCGAGGGCCTCTTCCTGGCCGTCGGGGTCGACGGTCACGTGGACCTCGAGGGTATCAGAGCCCGCCGTGCCACGATTCCGGCGGGGGATGGTGAAGCGGTCCAACGCTACCTCAGGCGGCAGAAGATCGTCGATCTCCTCGCCCAGAATGAGGTGCGTATCAGCGATCCCGTGCGGGAACGGCTTTTTGCAGAGATTGCGGCCAACACCGAGGGGCTCGTCGGTTCAGATCTCGAGGGGCTCTGCCGGGAGGCGGCCATGCTCGCCATGCGGGAGGGCGCGTCGGTCGTGACGTCTTCGCACTTCGACCGGGCGCGGGAGAAGGTTCATGCGACGATGAACGAGAGGGTGCGGCAGTACTACGCACGGGTGCAGCAGCACTTCAAGGGCGGGCTCCCGCAAGAGGTGCAGCCGCCCGAGTACCAGTAGGTGGGTTGGAGCGACGGCTCCCCTTCATTTTTTACTACACCGCCTCAGGGCATCGTAATGGTTATTGCCTCAGGCCTTTTATCCTGATTACGATGTTTTCATACTTCAGTGACCCGGATAACGTCGAACATTTCTCGATAGGATTTGACCTGGCCGGGAAACACCTCCCCGAGTCCGTGATCATACAGATCATAGCGGAGATCGAGGGTGTGCAGGAAGACTACCCTGATGACCGGAACGCTGTCATTGCGCTTGACGCTCTGTACGATATCCTCGGGGAACGATCTGGGGCGATATCCGCCCTTGCACACTATACCGTAGTTTTTGAGAGTTCGATCGCCATGCTCCGCACGGCGCGACAGTTGACGCTCCAGGGAAGAGTGGAGGAAGCAGAGGATCTGCTTTCGAAGATCGTCCAACTGAAGAGCGAAGGGTCAATGCTTGGAGAGCTCTGCACCCTGCTTGCATTCGCCCGCTTAAACGACAGAGAGGCATTCGCCACCACATGGCACAGACTGGTTGAGCGATACTGCCTCCCGGAGCCCGTCGCTGAGGAGGAGTTCTTTATGCCTCCCGATGAGTACACACTGCTCCATAACCTTCCGTTCAGAGAGCAGATCGAGGGGCTTGAGTACCTTTTCCAGTATGAGATCCAGGAATTCAGAGACGCGGAAGTATTTGCTCTCATCGATGATCTCCGGAGTTATCTGGAGTTTTTCCTCTATAGGATCCCTGCACAGGTTCTGGAGTATGATACTGCCGGGTGCCTCCTGGCACTCCAGGTGGTCAAAGCGATCTCTGATGGGAGCCGTGAGGTTGCGGAGAAGATACTCTCGATGCATGGCCCCATATCCGATGAAGAGCGCATCGCAGCGATCAACGAGAATGTTGAATCTATCCGACAGTCAGGCGTGAGTGCAGTCGTGATGAGCGGCATGTTACAGTGGATATCTGATCCCGTGCAGCCGGCCGAGGAGATGCTCGATGCGCTACGCAAGCAGACCGGAGGGGATGACAGGTCGATCCTTGAAGCGTTCCATATAATGAGCTCAGAGTTGCCTGAGGAGACCCTCAAGATGTTGCTCCTGGCACTTCTGGAGACTTATCCGGATGACCGCCGCATTGTCGAGAGCATATACGAGATGCTGGAGTCGGAGGAGAGGTATGATGAGGCGCTGGCGCTTGCCGAGCGTTATGAGTTCCTGAGGCAGGATGGTGAGTCATTCGATCAGTTGAAACTGAACGCACTCTCTTCGTCGGATGAGGAGGCAGCCTTCCGGTTTCTCTTCGGGCGGATGAAAGAAGGGTGCATGTTGGAGCATTACGCCGACCTGTTCGATCTGGCGCTCGAGCTTGACCGGATGGACGAGGTCTCCCAACTCAGATCGATCTTTGCTGCGGAGCGGATAGCTGCGGGAACCCATCTGCTGAATGCGCTGGAACGCCTGGAGAAGAAGGATATCAAGGGGGCCCTGGCGCTGATCGAACGAGCAAGGGAAGCAGGCCTCCGTGGAGATCTCGCCCTGATGATATCGGCACACACTCTCCTATCGGCTGGCTATCCCAAACGGGTCGTCGGGCTCTGTAAGACGATGCTCAAGAGATCGATGCCTCCAGAGGAGGTCTACCCGCTGCTCGTCCAGGCATACCGGGATCTCGGTAAAGAGTCCGAAGCACGCGCTGCGGAGGCAGCACTTGCGGCGTTGCTTTTAGAGCACGCCGAATAACTTCACGCGATAGAAGGCTCCGACGTCCGGAGACTGAACTCCGCGCCTGACCTGTGAGGATGAGCCGGCTGTCATCGTCTGGTACATGCCGGCCCCAGATCACTGCGCCGTGGGGATATGCCCGGGCATATCCCATTCTTTTGGGTAACTTATTTACTGCACCCTGGACAGACATATACATCAGAGTGCATACTTGCTGCGCGGAGACTTCACATGCCAAACTGTACCACGTTCCTCGACGCCAACGCCCATAACCCTGCAGAGATCGCTCTCATCGTCCCCTCCCGGGGAGAGTCCTATACCTACGCCGATCTCCGCGACCAGGTCGCCCGGATCGGGCGCGGCCTCATCGACCTCGGGATCGGGCATGGGGACCGGGTCTGTATCTACCTGGAGAGCTCACTCGAGTACCTCGTCACCTACCTCGCCCTCTGGCGCATCGGGGCCGTCGCCGTCCCGACGAACCGGGTCTATCGGGAGGATGAAGTTCTCTACGCCGTCTGCGATGCAGGGGCAACGGCCGTCGTCACCGACGGGGAGGGGGCAACCCTCGTCGGCCGGATCAGGGATCGGGCGCCGACCCTCCGGTACATCGTCGCGGTCGGCGGGGAGGCCTGGCAGGCCTTTCTCCGTGCGCCCGCCGATCTCCGTGCGGCCAACTGCCGGTTTGATGATCTCTGCCAGATCCAGTACACGTCCGGGACCACCGGGAAGCCCAAAGGGGCGATGCTCACCCACGGTAACTGGATGGCGGCCATGGACGCCGAACGCGAAGTCCTGGGGCTCACCGCAGATGACATCTATCTCGGGATCTACCCGATGGGGCATGTCGGGATCAGCTGGGGGCTCTCCACCCTCCGGGCTGGCGGGACCTATGTCGTCATGGAGAGGTTCGACCTCGCCGGCTACCTCGACCTCGCCCGCAGGTACCGGGCCACGGTCGTCGCCGGGATGCCGCCGGTGATCCACTCTCTCGTCCAGACCCCGCCTGGGACCGAGGCGGCGCTTGCCACCGCCCGGGTGATGATCAGCGGCGGCGGTCCCCTGATGCCCGGTGTCTGGAAGCCTTTCTACGAGCGGTTCAGGATCCCGGTCGTCAACGCGTACGGTCTTTCTGAGACGATCGTCGTCGGGACCGGGACCGCCATCCGTCCTGACCACTACGCGACCGCTGATGAGTTCAGGAGCGTCGGTACACCGGTTGGGTTCTCGGAGGTGAAGATCGTCGATGCCGATGATCCCGGGCGGGAACTCGGGCCCGGTGAGGATGGCGAGATCGCCCTCCGGGGTCCGGCGGTGGCTTCCGGCTACTGGGGGATGCCTGCGGAGACCGAGGCGGTCTTCCTCCCGGACGGCTGGTTTCTGACCGGTGATATCGGTTACCTGGACGGGGACGGGATGCTCTACATCACCGACCGGAAGAAGGATATGATCGTCATGTCCGGGTGGAAGGTCTACCCGACCGAGGTTGAGAACGTCCTCGTCCAGCACCCGGGCATACTCGATGCGGCGGTCTTCGGGTGTCCGGATGATCGCCGGGGAGAGGTCCCGGTGGCCGTGGTCACACTCGCCTCCGAGAACGGTCTCGATTCCGGCGATATCGTCGCTTTTGCCCGGAACCACCTCGCGGGGTACAAGGTCCCGCGCCGGGTCATCATAGCCGATGATATACCGAGGGTGAACGGGTGGAAGCTCCTCAGGAAGCGTCTCAGGGAGGAGTACTGCGCCTCAGCCGACCGGGCGGGGTGAGTGGTTCGCTGCAACGGGGGATTTTTCCGGCCGTGAGAGGGATCCCCCAGATCGGGGTGCTTCACTGCCGCAACATTAAGAAATGAGCGGCGAATACGTATATGCGTGGCATACACCACCAGACGTTCAACAGGAATTACGGGTCTGGACCTTGCACTTGAGGGCGGGTTCCCCCCGGGTTCCCGCATCGTCATCTTCGGCTCCCCTCTGAGCGGTCTTGAGCTCCTGGCAGAGCAGTTCTGGGAGGTGGAGGATCGGACCGGCGCCTACCTGATGCTCGATACCATGCCAGGTGAGGGTATGGTCGATGCACGGGGTATGGACCCCGCAGCACTCGTCGGGGCCATGCAGGGCGATCGGATCGTCGTGGATTCTCTCTCAACGGTGATCCTGGAGTGGGGGATCGATGCGGCCGTCGGTCTCGTCCTTGAGGATACCCGCGAGATCGTTTGTGGAGGGGCAAACATCATCTATCTCCTCTATACGGGTCTCCACGGCCCTGCTGAGGAGGCTCGGGTGATGCGTGCGGCCGATGTCTTCATCACCCTCCGGCACCAGATCCACGGCAACGAGTTTGAGCGGATGCTCTCCATCGAGAAGTTCCGAGGCGAGGATGTGCCGCGTCGGGTGATCCCCTACTACATCATGGCGAAGGGCCTTGAGCTCTCGACGACGAGCAGGGTGGTCTAGTCTCTCTCTGCTCTGCCCGGGGTAGGGGAGGGGGGCATATTGAAGGCAGTGATAGGGGAGGGGGAGGCCCCGCAAAGCCAGGTTATTGCCGTCATTTCGCGTGATTGTTGGCACTGCACCTCACGCATCAAAACCTTTGACGATACGGTGACATGGCGTACTAGCCGGTGTACCCGGCCCGGACTTCACCTGCCGCGACGACCATATTCTTCAGTTTCCCAGATGCGACGTCCCGCGCCTGCATCCGCAGGCCGCAGTCTGGGTCGATGAGCATGACCTCAGGTGAGAATACATCGACGCCGGCCTCAATCCGCTTCCTGATGGTCTCGATACTCTCGATGGCGGGGTCCGCTGAGTCCACGCAGCCGTAGCCGATCATCCGGCCGCGCAGGTCTTTCTCCGAGAGCAGGCCGAGGTTTCCGGGGTTGTTGGCGAATTCAAAGTCAAATATAGCGACGTTCGCCTGGAGGATATCGTCGATGACCGCTGAGAGTCCTCCACAGACGTGGAGGCCGACCGGGATCCTGAGCCTTGCAACGATCGCGTTCACCGCCTCAAGCCCTGCGGCGATGTTTGCGGCCCCCGTGGAGAATATGGGTTCGTCGATCTGGAGGGTCGTGACCCCGGCTGCCTCCAGGTGCGCCGCCTCGACTGCGAGCGCCTGGGCAAGGTCCAGGATCAGCTCGTCTTTGCTCCGGTAGAATGGCGTCTCGATGACAAGCCCGTGCGCAAGCGTGCTCGGGCCGGTGAGGATCCCCTTCACCTTCGGGTGCCGGGTGAGGGCGTACCGCGTGTCCGCGACCGTGATGGGTTGGCGGGCGGGCAAGACCTTCCCGACGACCGAAGATCCCCGGATGCCGGGGAGGCGGGAGGTGAAGGCCCGGATCATGTCGCCCCGGACCTGACCGTCGGAGATGATATCGATCCCGGCCGCGATCTGATCCCCGACCGCCGTCTCCACCGCGCCCCGCAGGGGGTCGGCAAGGGCCCGGATCCCCGATCCTCGCACCACCGGGTAGCTCCCGACCACCGTGGTGGGTAGGAGTCTTCTCGTGAGTCTCATGGTGTCAGTCTGTGTCGGTCGCGCGGAAAGAGTACCGCCTCGCGTATGTTCCCGAGGTCGAGCATCGTCATCACCAGACGCTCGATGCCGAGCCCCCACCCGGCGTGCGGGGGCATGCCGTACCGAAACGCTCTCAGGTAGAACTCGAACGCCTCAGGCGCAAGGCCCCTTGCGCGGATCTGTTCCACAAGGAGGTCGTGGTCGTGGACGCGCTGGGCACCGGAGGAGAGCTCCATCCGGGGGTGCATCAGGTCAAATGCCTTGCAGATCTCGGGTCTGTCCGGGTAGGGCATCGCGTAGTAGGGTCTGATCTCGGTTGGCCAGTCGACGATGAAGTAGTGCCGGCCGATGTTGCTTCCAATGGCCCGCTCAGCCGCCGGGGAGAGGTCGTCGCCGAAGGTGAGCTCTTCTTCGAGGCTTTCGTTCGCGATCTCGATCGCTTCGGTGTAGAGGATCCTCGGGAAGGGTTTTTCCGGGATGGTAAGGTCGATCTCCAGCTCCGCCAGGTCTTCGCTGCAGGTCTCTGCGACGCGGGCGTAGACGTGGATCATCAGATCTTCGAGGAGGTCCATGACGTCGTTTTGGTCGGCAAACGAGATCTCGAGATCGAGCGATGTGGCCTCGTTGAGGTGCCGGATGGTGTTGTGCTCCTCGGCGCGGAAGATGGGTCCGATCTCGAAGACCTTCTCAAAACCCGCAGCCATCATCATCTGCTTGTAGAGCTGCGGGCTCTGGTTCAAGAACGCTTCTTTCTCGAAGTAGGCGATCGGGAAGAGGTCGGTGCCGCCTTCGGTGGCGGCGGCGACGATCTTTGGGGTGGTTATGTTGATGCAGCCCCGGGAGTGGAGGAACTCGGTTGCAGCACAGGTCACCGCCGAGCGGATGGAGAAGATGGCGCGGATACGCGGTCTCCTGGCGTCCAGGAACCGGGAGTCGATCCTGGTATCCATCTCAGCAGGGACTTTCTCGGCGACGTCAAGCGGGAGCGGGCTTTCTGCGGCGCTGATGATATCGAGTTCTTCAGGGACGATCTCGCGTCCTCCGGGCGCTTTCTGGATCGCCTTGACCCCTCCCCGGACCCGGATCACCGACTCCCGCGATATGTTCCGGGCGGTCTCGGCGACCTCCGGCGGGACCTTCTTCTTCGGTATGGTCACCTGGATGATGCCGGTCCGGTCGCGGACGAGGAGGAACGTGAGCCCCCCGAGATCGCGGATCTCATGCACCCAGCCGGTGATGTCGGCGGATTCGGACTCTGGGGTTACGGCCTGTATTGGTTGACGCATGTGAAAAACCTGGGTACACTATGGGCCCCGGGAGGTATTTTGTCTTGCGCTCCGGCCCCGTGGGGGGAGTTTTCGCACCGTATCTTACCCCGCTGTGCCGGATGGGATCGAATGGGGTCGTGGCCTTCAGTCGACTCCGGGCCACTTCTGCGAAGAAAAGGTGGATGGTGAGGTCTTTCAGAGAAAGACCGCGGCTGCGAGGACCGTCGTCCAGCGACCATCCATGACCCCCTCCGCCGACTGGCATGTATGGGTCGTGCTGATGATCCGGCCGCTGGCCTTGTAGATCTGCTCCCGTTCCTGCCATGCCCGGTCGGGATCGAACTCGATGCCGAGCGTTGTGGCGAGCATGGTTGCCGCGAGGTCTTCGGCGTACTCGCCCGATACCTCATCCGTCTCCCCGAAAGCATGATGTTCGGAGAGATAGCCGTAGGCGTTGCTCTCCTTCGGCATCGCATGTCCTATGGCGGCAGAGATGAGCCTGCTCGGCTCGTTGGTCTCATTCCGGGCCATGACAACGTAGACGATGCTGCCGGGTGAGAGGTGTTGGAGTCCCTCCTCTTTGGTGACCAGCTGACAGTTTGGGGGGAAGATACTCGATACGTAGACGAGGTTGTACTTCTCGATGCCTGCCTGCCGGAGGGCGAGTTCAAACGATGCCAGCTTGTCTTTGTGGACACCCACACCCTTTGTGAAGAAACACTTGGTCGGAACGAACATTAAGGATCATTCTTATCGCTTGTTTTTTTTAAAATTTTCGGTTATAACAACTACAATTAGAGAATGGAGATATTTTTTCGTAGGATTTTGGTATATCGCTGGAAAAAACAGACAATTTTAAAAATAGTCCAAAATATGGAGGATTTCTTGGTATGTCTGGATCTCCGGGACCTGATAGATCTTTCCCGGTCAATCTCAGGAGAACGCCCGGAACCGGGATCACCACCATGATTCGCCGGTATTGGAGGGGTGTGGGGTGGTGGTTCTGGCCGGTCGAGGGAGGGGTGGAGCGCATGCCGGATGCTACCAGAGGTTCATATGCTTCCGAGGCTACCACATCGCGGTGGGTGAGAGTGGTTTGACAGACTCGATCGGATACAGCCAGAAGGTGATGGAGCATTTCATGAACCCGCGCAACGTCGGGGTGATCGAGAACCCTGATGGTTACGGCAAGGTCGGTAACCCGGTCTGCGGGGACCTTATGGAGATCTTCATCAGGGTCAGGGACGACGTCATCGAGGATATCAGGTTCCGGACGTTTGGGTGCGGGTCAGCGATCGCGACGAGCAGCATGGTGACCGAGCTTGCGAGAGGAAAGACGCTTGAGGAGGCGCTCCAGATCACCCGCGACGATGTGGCGACCGAGCTTGACGGGTTGCCGCCCCTCAAGCTGCACTGCTCAAACCTCGCAGCGGATGCGCTCCACGCGGCGATCAGGGACTACCAGGAGAAGCGGGGATCCCGTCAGTAGCCGTAGATCAGCGTCATGATGCTTCTTGCGAGATCCAGGCTCTTCCCCCGGTAGACCATGAGGGTATCGAGACGGAGCGCTCCTTCGATCTCGACCGGATCGCGGGTATCCTGGATGAAGACGTCCACGAAGTCCTCGTAGAGGGCATAGGTCCCGGCCGACGAGGGTTCCCTCCCGGAGGCCTGCATCAGGGCCGCCGCCGGACCGCTGATGGGTGCATCGCCGATGAAGGGGCTGACCGCGATGACGCAGCCGTGCCGGCGGAGTGCCTCCCGGATCCCGGCGCATTCGAGGATCGGTGATACGCTCGTGACCGGGTTGCTCGGTCCGATCACCACCGCATCGCTCGCCTCGATGGCCTCGAGCACCTCGGGTGTCGCGACCGGCGCCTCCCGGAAGCGTCTGACCACGCCGTCGAGCTCGAGGGCGCCCCGGTGCTTCACCCAGTACTCCTGGAAATGCACCTCGCCCTGGTGTGTCTGAACGTAGGTCGTCACCTCTGAGTCGGTCATCGGGAGGACGGCCGCCCTGACGCCGAGCCTCTCGCAGATCGTCTTCGTCGCCTCGGTGAGCCGCATCCCCCTCCTGAGCATCTCTCCCCTCGCTATGTTGACCGCCCGATCCCGATCCCCGAGGGTTATGAACTCGTCGATGCCGAGCCGGGCCAGGTGGTCGTGGGTGATGTAGGTGTCGCCGCGTATCCCCCACCACCGGTCGGTGTCGAGGATGCCCGCGAAGAAGTAGACGACCGTGTCTATGTCAGGCGAGAGGTGACTGCCTGAGAGCCAGATATCCTCGGCCGTGTTGACGATGACCGCGATCTCTTGCTCCTCCAGCAGTTCCAGCATCCCACGGAGGAGTTTCGGGGTTCCGGTGCCGCCTGAGAGGAAGGTTATCATGAGTATTTAGCGTGTCAGGTACAAGCATAAGAGCATTTCGAATAACCCGCGCCTCTGGCGGCCCCTGCTGGAGTGATCCGTCAACGTCGAGGAGGCCGGTGCGCTGTCGGTCGCTTTTGCGTCGGCTGACGGGTCGTGTTCCAGCCCTGTGCCCCGGGTGCATGCTGGCCCAAAAGAGGTGCCCCCGTGGTCATGAGACCGCGTGGCGTATGATCGCCATGACGTCCCAGGCGAGCGACTCGGCCTGCCGGTCGTGCAGGAGACGTGTCTCCAGGCGAAGCGATCCGGGGATGTCGTCCGGGTCGTGGAAGTCCTGGATGAAGAGATCGACGATATCCTGGTAGAGACGAAACACCCCCTGCGATGTCGGTCTCTCGCCGGCGGCATACATCAGCGCGGCGTTCTTCGGGTCGGTCGGGGCATCCCCCCCGAACGGCGAGATCGCGACGACGAACTGGTCCTGGAGGAGGTCACGCATGCCTGCACAGTCGAGGATGGAGAGGACGCCCCGGGCGGGGTTGTCCGGGCCGATCACCACGGCGTCGCTCGCTTCGATGGCTGCCCTGACCTCATCCGTGATCGTCGGCGGCTCCGGGGCGGTCCGTATGAGCTCGCGCACCTCGGTGTCCGCCGGGGCGGCCATCCAGTACTCGAGGAGCGGGAGGCGTTCGGTCCCGGTATCGACGAGCACGCGGGCGTCTGCGTCGGTCATCGGGAGGATGGTCGCACCGATGCTCTGCGCCCGGCACTGTATCTGCACGACCTCGGTCAGGGTCGCCCCTTCCCGCAGGAGGTTCATCCTCGCGATCTGGACGGCCCGGGCACGGTCCCCGATCGGGAGGGGTTCGGATCCCGCCACCTTTGGGAGGTGGTTGTGGGTGGCGTAGGTGTCCCCCCGGATCCCCCACCACCGGCTGGTGTCGAGTATGCCTGCGAAGAGGAAGGTGGCGGCGTCGATGTCGGGCGCAACGTGGCCCCCCGAGACCCGGGAGTCCCCGGCGGTGCTTGCGATCACAGCGATGTCGCGGTCGTGGAGGATCTGCCGGGAACCGTCTATGAGCGCGAGGCCTCCCGGGCCGCCTGAGAGGAAGGTGATCATTCTCCATAGTATTATGAGCCTTCTGTGAAGAATCTTAACGGAACTGATGAAGATCATCAAAGACCCTGTCCACGGCTACGTCGAGGCGGACGATCTCGCGCTCAGGCTGCTCGACTCGATAGAGGTCCAGCGGCTCCGCCACGTGACTCAGCTCGGGTTTGCAAATCTCGTCTACCCCGGCGCAAACCATACCCGGTTCGAGCACTCGCTCGGGACGATGCACCTCGCCGGGCTCATGTGCGACAAGCTCGGGCTTGATGGTGATGAGGCGAGGGTGGTCACCACGGCCGCGCTCCTCCATGATATCGGCCACGGTCCCTTCTCCCACGCCACCGAACCGGTGATGGAGGAGTTTGTGGGGCGGTGTCATCACCAGATTGAGGGGATCGTCGAGGAGAGCTCGGTCGCCGGGATACTTGAGGATGAGGGGATCGATCCTGCCGAGGTCTGCGCCGTCATATCGGGCGATCATCCCTTCGCTGGAATCATCCACGGGAGCCTGGACGTCGACCGGATGGACTACCTCATGCGTGATGCCCATTATACCGGCGTCCCCTACGGGACGGTCGATGCCCATCGGCTCATCCGGTGCTCGGTCCTCTCAGGGCCGTCAGGGATTGCGCTTGATGAAGGCGGGATCAACGCCGCCGAGTCGCTCCTGATCGCCCGGACCCTGATGCGCCCGTCGGTCTACTTCCACCATGTGAGCCGGATCGCGACCAGCATGTTCGTCTACGCGCTCAGGGAGGAGGTGCTGGGCGGGGCCGACGCCCACAGGTTCGTGCGGATGGATGACGCCGCCTGCATGGAACGGTTGAAGCACTCAGGCTACCCGATCGTCCGCGACCTGGCCCGCCGGGTCTACGCCCGGGACCTCTACAAGCGGGCACTCTACGTCGGTGCCGACCGGGTGAACGCCGCAGCCCTCCAGCAGGGTCTGGGGCCCGCCCGGGAGCGGGAGGTGGCTGTCGCCATCGCCGAGACCGCGGGTATCCCCGAGGAGGAGGTCCTCGTCGATATACCTTCATCTCCGGGCACCCTCTCGATGGAGATCCGGGTCAGGAACAGCCACGCGATGATGGAGATCGAGGAGATATCTCCCCTGATAGGCACGCTCAACGATACCCGGCGACAGCAGTGGCGGCTCGGCGTCTACACCACCGAAGAGAATCGCGAGAGGGTGGAGCAGGCGGCGATCGAGGTTCTCCGGGTGAAGCGGGTGACACGGCAGGATAGGCTTGTGGTGACGTAACATGGAGAAGGAGTTTGTCGTCGGGGTCACGGGGGCGAGCGGGATCGTATACGCCCGCCGCCTGCTTGAGGTGCTCTGCGATCGGGCACGGGTGCATATCGTCGTATCCGACGTCGCCCGCCAGATCGCCGGGATCGAGGGCGTGGATCTTGCGGGGTTTGATGCCGTCTATGCTGAGAACAGTAACCTCGCGGCCGATATCGCGAGCGGTTCGTTTCGCTATGATGCGATGGCGATCGTCCCCTGTAGTATGAAGACGCTCTCGGCGGTCAGCAGGGGGTTTGCCGATACCCTGATCACCCGGTCGGCGGATGTCTGTCTCAAGGAGAGGCGGCCACTCATCCTCCTGGTCCGGGAGATGCCGCTCTCCCGGATCCACCTGAAGAATATGCTGGCCGCCGATGAGGCGGGGGCGACCGTGATGGTCGCAAGCCCTCCTTTCTACCAGCGCCCCGAGACGATCGATGATCTCGTCGATATGGTGGTGGCGCGGGTGCTCGACCACCTGGGGGTGGTTGATCACGGTCTTGGGATGCGATGGAGTGGATAGTTCATGCGCGATTTTCTAGATGATATGCGGAGGCGGGGCCGGGTCGAGGATATCGAGCGACCCTGCTCGGCGATATACGAGGCTCCCCGCATGGCGAGCCAGACCGATAGGATACTCTTCTTCCATGACCTTGACGGTCACCGGGCGGTGATGAACCTGCTCGGCGACCGCAGGGTGCTTGCGGAGGCGCTCGGTGTCGGGGAGCGGGATCTCGTCCGCCGTCTGGCGGCGATGACGTATGATGGCCACGTCAGGGATGCCGGGCCGTGTGAGGGCGCCGTCCCAGTCGATCTCTCCCGCCTCCCGGTGATGAAGCATTATCCTGGGGATGCGGGGCGATACTTTACAGCCGGGGCGATATTTTCGTCTCTTGACGGTGTCGAGAACGCTTCCATCCACCGTATGATGGTCCTCGACGATCGGCGTGTGGTGGCCCGTCTTGTGGAGGGGAGGCATACCCATAGCCTGCTTGCGGAGGCGCTTGCCAGGGGGGAGCGTCTCCCGGTCGCGGTCACGGTGGGGACCCATCCTCTTGTGACGTTTGCGACCTCCACCCGCGTCCCGCAGGGGAGGGAGCTTGCCTATGCGGCTGAGCTCATGGGCGGGGAGCTTGCCGTCCGGCGATGCGCAAACGGTGTCCGGGTTCCTGACGCTGAGATCGTGATCGAGGGCTATATCGGGGGTGAGGTCGCGGACGAGGGTCCGTTCGTCGATATCACGGGGACCTACGATCCTGTGCGCCGGCAGCCCGTGGTGGAGTTTACCCGGATGTACTGCAAGGAGGATCCCATCTACCATGGTATCTTGCCTGCCGGCGATGAGCATAAGCTCCTGATGGGCGCACCGTATGAGCCCAAGATCTACCGTGCGGTCGGTGAGGTGACTGGGGTCCGGGATGTGTTGCTCACGAAGGGCGGGGCCGGGTACCTCCACGCTGTTGTGCAGATCCGGAAGAGGACGGAGGGTGATGGGAAGAACGCCATCATGGCGGCGTTTGCGGCCCATACCTCTCTCAAACATGTCGTCGTCGTGGATGAGGATATCGATATCACCGATCCCCTCGACGTCGAGTACGCGATAGCGACCAGGGTCCGTGGGGATACCGATGTCATGGTCATATCCGGTGTGCGGGGGTCGTCGCTCGATCCCATGCGGCTCGGCGATGGGACGAACGTGAAGGTCGGGGTCGATGCCACGATCGTTATGGGAAGGGAAGACGAATTTAAGAGAGCGGAGTGGCAGTGAGTTCATGTACCTGGATGCAAGTGACGAGCGGGTGCTCGCCGGCGAGTTCGGCGAGACCCCGCAGAAGATGATGGAGATACTGGTCGCGCTCGGAGATGTCTATGAGGCCGAGAGGCTCATCCCCATAACGAGCGCCCAGGTGAGTGGTGCGTCGTATAAGACCATCGGGGAGTGGGGGCTTGCCTGGTTGCAGAGCCTCGATGCCCGGGTGGCGGTTCCGACCGTCTTAAACCCGATCGGGATGCCTCGGGAGGGGTGGCGGGAGTTTGGTATAGATGAGGAGTTCGCCCGGAACCAGGCTCTGGTCGTCGATGCCTACCGGAGTCTCGGGATCAAGCTTGAGTGCACCTGCACGCCCTACTACCTCAACATCACAGGGTACGGGGAGCACCTGGCCTGGTCGGAGTCTTCGGCGGTGGCCTACGCGAACTCTGTCCTCGGGGCCCGGACGAACCGGGAAGGGGGTCCTAGTGCGCTTGCGGCGGCTATAGTCGGGAAGACGCCCTACTACGGTCTTCATGTCGTCGCGAACCGGAGACCGCAGATCGTCGTCGAGGTCGAGGGATGGGAGGGGCTTCGGGCCGATCACTGGGGGGCGATCGGGCATGTCGCCGGGGGGAAGGTGGGGAACCGGATCCCGATCTTTTCCGGGATCCGGCCGAACCGTGATCAGCTCAAGGCGCTCGGGGCTGCAATGGCTGCGACCGGCGCGGTGGCGCTCTTCCATGTCGAGGGGATCACGCCTGAGGCGCGGGTCTTCTCGTTTGAGGTGGATGATCTTGAGCGTGTGGCGGTCACCCGGGACGAGGTCCTCGGTCTCTTCGAGGAGGTCGAGGTCGAGGCGGTCGCGGTGGGCTGTCCCCACTGTTCGGGCGCCGAGCTTGCGGAGCTTGCGGATCTCCTGAGGGGGAAGACGACGACGAAGCCGTTCTACGTCTTTGTGTCGCGGGGGGTTGCAGAGAAGCACCGCGATCTTGTGGCTGTGATCGAGCGGAGCGGTGCTCGTATCGTCCCGGATACCTGTATGGTCGTCTCGCCCAGGATGGATGAGTTCTCGTCGATCATGGTGGATTCCGGGAAGGCGTTTGCGTACGTTCCGGGGATGTGCGGGGCGGTTGCCCGGATCGGGACGCGGGAGGAATGTGTCGAGGTTGCGACGGGGTGAGGGGGCTCGCCTCCAGGGTCTTGAGCATCTTCTCGACGGCCCACCGGCCCCGGCCGAGTTCCCGGGCCACGATCTCCACGGCATCCTTCTTCGTTCTCCCGGACTGTATGAGGTGATCGAACCTGGTCTTGAGGGCCGCTTTATCGGCGTCGCTCCAGGGCCTGCCCCGGTTCGCCCTCGCGTCTACCACGGGTGTCCGCAGCGTCGGGAGGAGGGAGCCTGGCCTGATGGTCTTGAGGTCGTCTGCCCTCGCTGCAAAGATCTGGGGCGAGATCTCGAAGCCTACCGCCCGCCGTCCGAGGCCCACGGCGACTTTTGCAGTGGAGAATCCTCCGAGGAACATGTCGCAGACGAGATCGCCTTCGTTGCTGCTGTACTGGATCATCTTTGTGAGTAGGGCGGTCGGCAGTTCGTTCTTGTTCTTGATCTGTCCGGGTTTATACTCGCGGTTGATGATCCAGACGTCTTCCCGGTCCTGGTAGTTCAGTGATCCGCCGTCGGGGTCCCTCTCGCCGAGGCCGAACCGGGATTCGAGGTTGAATCTCCTCGGTCTGCCGGGTTTTTGGTAGTAGAGGATGTGGTAGTGCGACGAGACGTACTTTCTGCTCGTGTACACCCCGAAGGTATACTTCCAGATGATGTGGTTGATCTCCTCAAGCCCGGTCTCCCGGAGGGCTTTGAGGATGTGGTAGAGGTTTGTGTAGCCTGAGACTATGTAGATCGAGCCCCCGGGTCGCAGGATGCGTTCGGCCTCACGTATCCAGTCTCGGCTGAACTCGCCGTACTCGGATGCCGGGATCTCGATGTAGCCGTCGATCACATAGTCTTCGTCCCGGTTGTAGTGCTGGTGGAGGTCGTCGCCGCCGATCCCGTAGGGGGGATCGGTGATGATCAGGTCGACGGAGTCCGATGCGATGTGTCTCCTCGCCCCTGATACGCAGTCTTCGTTGTAGAATCTTCCCGAGGGGGTTATCACTGGCTCCATGCTTCTCCGCTATACGTGGATCCCCATGGAACCTAATCGTTTTTGCTTCCCCGTGGGGATACCCCCCACGATCCGGTGTAATGGGGAGAGTCTGAGGAAAGAACTGGCGCGGGGGAGGAGATGCCGGCATGTTGGAAGCAGAGACAGGGAGGAGGGTTTCTGCCCCCTCCGCCCACGGTCCAGTGTAATGGGGATACGCCCCGGATACGGCCTTTCCCCGGGTATCGCCATGACTGCCCCCGCCTCGGGAGGGGCGGGGGAGGAG
>FZPS01000181.1_pt71 | contig 26389 bp, 21 predicted proteins | sample 1817821 | NCBI WGS metagenome assembly FZPS01 (sample SAMEA104158645, study PRJEB21678) | metagenome | place: Germany | collected 2015-04-21 | reverse complement strand
GTCTTTTGTTGACCTTAAGCATTATGATAGTCAGCTTAGCCGCCTGTGGAACCAAGGAAAATCAGCCTAAAGACGGTGGTAATCAGGAAGGTCAGGTTCAAAATAATGATAGCAATGATTCTAGCGCCAAAAAGTTTTATATAGGCGGAATCGGACCTATTACAGGTGGAGCTGCTGTTTATGGACAACATGTTATGAATGCTGCACAGATAGCTGTTGATGAAATCAACGCAGCAGGTGGAATTAATGGTACATTAATTGAGTTTAGGTTTGAGGATGATGAGCATGACCCTGAAAAGGCTGTCAATGCATACAATACCCTCAAGGACTGGAACATGCAGATTCTTATGGGTACAGTTACATCAAACCCAGGTAATGCAGTTAAAGAAGAAACCAATGCAGACAACATGTTCATGCTAACTCCTTCAGGTTCAGCACCTGAGGTGGTTCAGTACCCTAATGCTTTCCAGGTTTGCTTTACTGACCCTAACCAAGGAGCAGCTTCAGCAATATATATAGGAGAGAAGGGTCTTGCTAAAAAGGTTGCAGTTATTTACAATAGCTCTGACGTATACTCAACTGGTATATATGAAAAGTTTGCCCAGGAGGCAAAAAATCAAAATCTTGAAATAGTTACTGCAGAGGCATTTACAAATGATTCCAAGTCTGACTTCTCTGTTCAGATTCAGAAGGCAAAAGACAATGGAGCAGAGCTTATATTCTTACCAATATATTATGAAGAGGCAACATTGATTTTAACTCAAGCATCTAATTTGGATTATAAGCCATTATTCTTTGGATGCGATGGCCTTGATGGAATTCTTGGTGTAGATAACTTTGATACAAGTCTAGCTGAAGGCGTAATGCTACTGACACCATTTGCAGCAGATGCTGAGGATGAGAAGACACAGAAGTTTGTTGCTAATTTCAAGGCAGCTCATGATGTTGTACCAAATCAGTTTGCAGCAGATGCTTATGATGCTATTTATATAATAAAAGCAGCTATTGAAAAAAGCGGAGTTACTCCTGATATGACTGTTTCCGAAATTTGCGAAGGAATGAAAACTGCAATGTTAGAAATGTCATTTGATGGACTTACTGGTGCTGGCATGACCTGGGGAGAATCAGGTGAGGTTAACAAGGAGCCTATGGCTGTAATTATTAAGGATGGACAATACGTTTCCGCTGATTAATTTGTTTTATGATTAACTTAATATTGTAATAATCTGGGAAACATACAGGTGGGATAATTAATTCTACTGTATGTTTCCTGTATTAATAGAAAAGTAAAGCCAATTAGTGGAATATTTATTAATATTATAAGGTAGAAATGTTGTAACAAGCCTATTCCCATGTTACAATATTATATAATTGTGTTAATTAAGCTAGAAATCCTGTATACTAATAATATTTGATTATGCATGCTTGGCATGCTGACGGGGGTAGATATGAACTTTATTTCTTATTTATTTAATGGTATCAGCCTAGGAAGTGTATATTCTATAATAGCTCTTGGTTATACAATGGTATACGGAATAGCCAAGATGCTTAACTTTGCTCATGGTGATGTAATTATGGTAGGTGGTTTTGTTATATTCACATTTATGAGTACCTTGGGACTTAGTCCTGTATTTGCTATTTTAATTGGGATAATTCTATGTACTTTATTGGGAATTACAATAGAGCGCATTGCATATAAACCATTAAGAAGAGCTCCTTCCTTAGCAGTCTTAATTACAGCTATTGGTGTGAGCTATTTTCTTCAAAATCTTGCTCTACTTATTTTTGGTGCTGAATCTAGATCCTTTTCATCAGTTATTCCTGTAAAGGCCCAGACCTTTGCCGGGGGTAAAGTAAGTATATCTGGCGAGGCACTGGTTACAATTCCACTTTGTATAATAATTATGGTTTCGCTTACTATCTTTATTCGTAAGTCTAAAGTTGGACGGGGTATGATTGCTGTAGCAGAGGATAAAGATGCAGCAGTGCTTATGGGTGTAAATGTGAATAAAACCATAGCTATTACCTTTGCAATCGGTTCAGCACTTGCTGCTATTGCCAGTGCACTTATGTTTTCAACCTATACTAACCTATCTACTACCTCGGGAGCCATGCCTGGTATCAAGGCATTTGTTGCAGCTGTATTTGGAGGGATTGGCTCCATACCAGGGGCTATGATTGGAGGAATAGTTCTTGGGATTATAGAGATATTGAGTCGTGCCTATATCTCATCTCAACTTTCAGATGCTATAGTATTCCTAGTACTTATCATTGTTCTTCTTGTAAAGCCAACTGGTATCATGGGTAAAAAGATACAAGAGAAAGTGTAGGTGGGAAAGATTATGAAGACAAAAAGGTTAAATTTTAAAATGATTAATAAGTCTACAAGGTATAATATGATTACCATTGGAGGCCTTATTATTGCATATATTATATGTATGTCTATGATTAGGGCAGGGTCCATGTCCAATCTGTTACAGAATCTTTTAGTGGCTTTTTGTTATTATTCAATTATGGCTGTATCACTAAATCTGACAGTAGGTATACTAGGACAATTAAGTCTTGGACATGCTGGATTCATGTGTATCGGTGCATTTGTGGGAGCGTTTTTTTCCAAATTAATGGTAAATACTATTGATAATGTATTTTTAAGGTTTACCTTGGCTGTTTTAATTGGGGCAGCTATTGCTGGATTATTTGGAATTATTATTGGAGTGGTTGTTCTTAGACTTCGTGGAGACTATCTGGCTATTGTAACCTTGGCATTTGGTGAAATTATTAAGAATGTACTTAATATATTATATATTGGAAAGGATAGTAGAGGTCTACATTTTTCGGTTACTGACACAGCTTCTCTAAACCTTGAGGAGGGTGGAATCGTTATTGTTAAGGGGGCCCAAGGGATTTCTGGTACTCCAAGAGATGCAACCTTTACTATCGGTGTAATTTTACTGATAATAACATATTTGGTAGTTGTTAACCTAAAGAACTCAAGATCTGGGCGAGCTGTTATGGCTATTAGGGACAATTCTATAGCAACTGAGTCAGTAGGAATAAATATTACAAAATATAAAATACTGGCCTTTTCAATATCTGCAGCCTTGGCTGGTGTTGCGGGAGTACTTTACTCACATAATATAGCCACAGTTCAATCATCTAAGTTCGGATATAATACTTCAATCTTAATCTTGGTTTTTGTAGTTCTTGGTGGCATGGGTAATCTTAGGGGATCTATTATTGCTGCTATTGTACTTACTGTTCTACCCGAATATCTTCGTGAATTACGAGATTATCGTATGTTAATCTATGCGATTGTTCTTATTGTAATGATGATATTTAACTGGTCGCCAGCTTGTATCGCATGGCGAAAGAAGTTTAAGGCTATTTTGGGGGATAAATTCAAGAAAGCAGAAAAGGAGGCGTAACCATGGAAGTCTTATCTGTAAAAAACATAGGTATCTCCTTTGGAGGCTTGCAAGCAGTTGATTCCTTCAGTATCACAATTAATAAGGGTGAACTTTATGGATTAATAGGACCAAATGGAGCAGGCAAGACGACGGTCTTTAATCTACTCACAGGTGTGTATAAGCCTGATATGGGGCAGATTTTATTAGATGGTGTAAATATCACTGGACTTACTACAACTCAAATCAATAGGGCTGGTATTGCAAGAACCTTTCAAAATATTAGACTATTTAGTAACCAGTCTGTTTTAGATAATGTTAAGTGCGGACTTCATAATCAATATAAATATTCTTCTTTATCGGGGATATTAAGGTTACCATCATATTTTAAGACAGAAAGACGTATGAATGAAAAGGCTTATGAAATTCTAGAGGTTTTTGACCTTCATAAAGAAGCTAATATTTTATCGTCGAATTTGCCATATGGAAAGCAAAGAAAGCTAGAGATTGCTAGGGCATTAGCCACTAATCCCAAGCTTCTTCTATTGGACGAACCTGCTGCTGGTATGAATCCTTCTGAGACAGAAGAGCTTATGGCTACAATAAATCTAGTAAGAGATCAATATGATGTTACTATACTATTAATTGAGCATGATATGAAGCTTGTAGCCGGTATTTGTGAAAAGATATTTGTTCTTAATTTTGGAACTGAGTTGGCTAACGGGCTTCCCCAGGAGGTCTTAAATAATCCAGAGGTAATTAAGGCGTATCTTGGAGAATAGAACTAAAAAACTAAGTCTAAATATCAAGGGAGAAAAATTCTCCCATACAGGTAGCTGATTAAATCTTATTTTCAAGGGAGAATAAATTCTCCCATGCAACTTGTTCTTAAGTCTAAATATCAAGGGAGAATTGGGATGTTAGAGGTTAGGGATTTACAAGTGTATTATGGAGTCATTCAGGCCATAAAGGGTGTTTCCTTTAATGTTAATGAAGGGGAAATCATAGCTTTAATTGGAGCAAATGGTGCAGGCAAGACCACTATTTTGCAGACGATTAGCGGTTTGATTTCGTCTAAAGAGGGACAGGTTCTTTATAATGGAGCTGACATAACGAAGATTCCAGCCCATAAAATTGTATCCATGGGTTTGGCTCATGTACCAGAGGGAAGAAGAGTGTTTTCCCAGCTTACGGTATATGATAATCTTTTGCTAGGCTCATATACAAGAAATGATAAGGATGAGAGGGTTGAAACCCTAAAGCAAATATTTAAAAGATTTCCTCGATTAGAGGAGCGTAAAGGCCAGATGGCCGGAACTTTAAGTGGTGGAGAACAGCAGATGCTTGCCATAGGTAGAGCATTAATGTCCAAACCAAAGATAGTATTGATGGATGAGCCTTCTATGGGCCTATCTCCTCTTCTTGTGGAAGAGGTATTTGATATAATCCAAAGTATCAACAAGAGTGGAACTACAGTCCTACTGGTTGAGCAAAATGCGAAAAAAGCCCTATCTATTGCTCATCGTGCATATGTTTTAGAGACTGGGAATGTTGTGCTAGAGGGTGATGCTAAGAAATTGATGAATGATGAATCAGTGAAAAAAGCATACTTAGGAGAATAGACTAGTTGACTTCACAAATTCAGGGAAGGTGATATGTGTGAGCAAATATGTAATTACAATAGCTAGAGGATATGGTAGTGGCGGAAAGACAATTGGAAAAATGTTGGCAGAGAGCTTAGGGATAAGCTTTTATGACCGTGAACTATTGAGGCTAGCGTCTGATGATAGTGGGATTAATGAGGAGTTATTTGTTAAGGCAGATGAGAAAGTAAAAAAGAGCCTACTTTTTAAGATTGCTAGAAAGGCATATAAGGGAGAACTAATTCCTCCTGATAGTGATGATTTTGTATCTAATGATAATTTGTTTAATTACCAGGCTAAAATAATTAAGGAATTAGCAGAGCAGGAAAACTGCGTAATAGTAGGACGTGCAGCTGACTACATTTTGAAGGATTGTGACAATGTAGTTAAGGTGTTTGTTCATGCACCATTAGAAGCATGTATTAAGACGCTTGTGGATATGACAGGTAAATCAGAGAAAGAAATTGAGAAGCAGATACTATCTATTGATAAGCATAGGGCTGATTATTATAGGTATTATACCGGTAGAAACTGGGAGGATGCTAAAAATTATGATCTTTGCTTAAATAGTAGTCAACTGGGATTTGATAAATGTGTTGAGATTGTAAAAGATTATCTTGATATTAGGTTTGGATAGGTTAGGTCTATTATTTTGAAAAGGGAGAGAGGGATAATTAATGATTTCTGATAAAATGCTAGATTTTGTTAAGAATAGTTCAGTGATTCGTGCAATGTTTGAAGAGGGTAAGAGACTTGCTGATATACATGGTAAAGAAAATGTATATGATTTTAGCTTAGGAAACCCTAGCGTAGAGCCTCCGGTTAGAATAAAGGAAGCACTAATAGAGGTTCTTAACGAAGAAAGTCCAGGTAAGGTTCATGGATATATGAATAATTCCGGACACGAGGATGTAAGGGAAAAAATAGCTATATCCATAAATCAAAGGTTTGGCACAAGTCTATGTAATAAAAATATTATTATGACAGTTGGGGCTGCAGGAGGCCTAAATGTTATATTAAAATCTCTCTTAAATCCTGGTGATGAGGTTATAACCTTTGCTCCTTTCTTTGGCGAATATCGCAATTACGTAAGTAACTATGATGGTATCCTAGTAACAGTAGCTCCCAAACTTGATAATTTCCAGCCTGATCTTGATGAATTCGAAAGAAAGATAAATGAAAAGACTAAGGCAGTAATAATTAATACTCCTAATAATCCTACGGGTGTGGTATATTCTGAAAAGACTATAAAAGACTTGGCTAATATACTATACAGAAAGCAGGAGGAGTTAAAGACTACTATATATTTGATATCAGATGAACCCTATAGGGAATTGGTATATGATAATGTTGAGGTTCCCTACCTAACTAAGTATTATAAGAATACTATTGTAGGATACTCATATAGTAAATCCCTATCTCTACCTGGCGAGCGTATTGGATATCTTGTAATTCCCGATGAGCTAGAGGATAGTGAAAACCTACTTTCTGCAGCTAATGTGGCTAATCGTATTTTAGGTTTTGTCAATGCCCCATCACTTATACAGAGGGCTGTAGCTAGATGCTTAGATGCAAAAGTAGATGTAGAGATATATAATAGGAATAGAGAACTTCTATATAATAATCTTTTATCTTATGGCTATGACTGTGTAAAGCCACAGGGGGCCTTCTATCTCTTTGTTAAGGCCTTAGAGGAAGATGACAAAAAGTTTTGTGAGGCAGCAAAAAAACACAATATACTCATCGTTCCTGGTTCGTCTTTTGGCTGTCCTGGCTATGCTCGAATTGCCTATTGTGTAGACTATGATATGATAGAGCGTTCATTACCTGCTTTTGAAAAACTGGCAAAGGAATATGGTAATTAACAACCCTTAAGTAAATGGAGGATATAATGTGAGTGGTAATACTAAAGCTTGGGAGACCAATATAAGAAGAGTTACACCCTATGTACCTGGTGAGCAGCCAAGGGGAAATTCAGTAATTAAGTTAAATACAAATGAAAATCCATTTCCACCTGCTCCAGGGGTCAAAAGAGTATTAAAGAATATGGATTTTGACAGCCTTAGGCTTTATCCAGATCCAACTATTGGGTTATTGGTAGATGAGCTAGCAAATTTCTATAATGTTGAAAGTGATCAGGTGTTTGTAGGAGTTGGATCTGACGATGTGCTTGCTCTGGCATTTTTGACATTTTTCAATTCAGATAAACCTGTGCTTTTTCCTGATATTACTTATTCCTTCTACCCTGTTTGGTGTGATTTATATAGGATTCCTTATGAGCTAAAGCCCCTAGATCAGAACTTTGGAATAGTTAAGGAGGATTATTATGAGGAAAACGGTGGAATAATTATTGCCAATCCTAATGCACCCACCTCTATATATGAGGAACTTTCAACTATAGAGGATATAGTTGCTAATAATCCAAATTCTATAGTGATAATTGATGAAGCCTATGTTGATTTTGCAGGCAGATCTGCTATTTCATTAATTGATAAATACGATAACCTTCTAGTTGTGCAAACCTTTTCAAAATCAAGATCAATGGCAGGTATGCGAATAGGATATGCTATTGGAAGCGCTTCATTGATTAAGGCTTTAAATGATATAAAGTACTCCTTTAATTCATATACCTTGAATAAAACATCCATTCTTGCAGGTGTAGAGGCTGTAAAGGATAGGTATTATTTTAGCAAGACTACACAGGAAATTATTGATATCCGTAAGGAATCTGAGGAAAGATTTTCACAATTAGGTTTTAGTTTTCCTAAGTCAGGAGCGAATTTCTTATTTGTTACCCATGAAAAAATCCCTGCTAAGAAATTATATGAACTATTAAGACAAAATAATATATATGTACGTTATTTTAATATGGCCAGAATAGATAATCATCTTAGAATTACTATAGGAACCAGAGACCAGATGAAAAGCCTATTTGACCTACTTGAAAAGTGCATTAATAACATATAATGTATATTAGTGCAAGAAAAAGAAGCATAACTGATACTTATTACCTCCTGTTCATTTTGCTTAATCTGATTTATGATATACATATAAGCAGATTAAGCTTCAATGTACTTGTAGCATGAGCAAATAAGGGGGAATTACGTGAGGATTTTGATAGCTGAAGATGATTTTACCTGCAGAAAATTTATGCTTAGATTCATGTCAAAGTATGGTGAGTGTGATGTTACTGTCGATGGTAAGGAGGCCTTCGAAGCATTTTCTATGGCATTAGAAGAGGGCGAGGGCTATGACCTGATATGTTTAGACATTATGATGCCTGTACTTGATGGATATCAAGCATTAAAGCTTATTAGGGGTTTGGAGGAAGAATTAAGTATACCAGATGAAAAAAGAGCTAAGATTATTATGACCACTGGCTTAAGTGAAAGGCGAAATGTTGTTAAGGCCTTTGACCTAGGCTGTACTGCTTATGCGGGCAAGCCCATTGATAAAAAAAAGTTCGAAAAGTTGCTTAAAAAGCTAGGACTAATATAGGAGTAGTTTTATGAATTATCAGCTAGAGCTGGATAAAATAATAAATGAAATCGAAGCAAGAAAGGCAGGTTGGCCTCCTAAGCTTCTAATTCACAGTTGCTGTGCACCATGTAGTAGCTATGTTCTAGAATATCTATCAAATTACTTTGCCATTACCATTTACTACTATAATCCCAATATATATCCAGAGGAAGAGTATAATAGAAGAGTCAAGGAGCAGGACCACTTAATCCAATCCATGTCATTAAAGCACCCTGTTTTATTTGTGGAGGGGGAATATGAACCAAAGAAATATTATGAAATGATTAAGGGGCATGAAGATGATGTTGAAGGTGGTGACAGGTGTTCCATATGTTATAAGTTAAGACTCGAGGAAGCTGCTAGACTTGCAAGGGAAGGAGATTATGATTTTTTTACTACAACCCTTACAATAAGCCCTCATAAGAAAGCGATTAAGCTAAATGAAATTGGTGAGGAAATGGGTGCAATATATGGTGTTTCCTTTCTTCCATCTGATTTTAAGAAACGAAATGGCTACAAGCGGTCTATTGAGCTATCAAGAGAATTCGACTTATACCGTCAGGATTACTGCGGATGCGTGTTCTCAAAAAAGGAAAAGGTCAAAAGAGAAAACAAAGATGATGTATAATTTTAAGATTGGCTAAAAATTAGTCGATCTTTTTTCCTTATAAAGAATTCTCTTAGTGTTACTATTACAGAAAAGCTATATATGCTAAGACTGCTAGATAGACCTGTAGTTATTAGGTATATTGTTATTTATTATTGTGCTTTTATGTGTTTAATTATGAAAAGTAAACAAACTTATAATTTATAAAAGGAAATAGTAAGTCCTTGTAGAATATTAGTATTATAGGTATCTTATAAGCTGATTAAGATAAAGCAGTTAACAATTAGCTATTGGTTTTGTGTTCGTAAGGAGGAAGGGATGTATAAGAGCTTAAATACTAGACAAAAGCTAGAAATTAGAGAACATGAGATATTAAGTCCATACGCAGCCTTTTCTGACAAGTCAATGGGAAGGGACTTTGAGGAGCCTCACTGTGATGTTCGTCCGATTTACCAAAGGGATAGGGATAGGATTTTGCATTCCAAGGCGTTTAGACGACTTAAGCACAAGACCCAGGTTTTTCTTGCACCAGAGGGGGACCACTATAGAACACGACTGACACATACACTGGAGGTTTCCCAGATAGCAAGAACTATAGCAAAGGCTCTTAGGCTTAATGAGGATCTTACTGAAGCTATTGCCATAGGTCATGACCTAGGCCATACTCCCTTTGGACATGCAGGAGAACGGGCACTTGATGATATATGTCCAGGAGGTTTTAAGCATTATCTACAAAGTATTCGGGTGGTTGAGCAATTGGAGAATCACGGTAGGGGACTTAATCTATCCAAGGAGGTAAGGGATGGTATTCGCAACCACCAGATGTCGACAACTCCTTCTACCCTTGAAGGAAGGATTGTAAGACTATCAGATAAGATTGCCTATATCCATCATGATACTGATGATGCTATACGAGGTGGGATTATTATGGAAGAGGATATACCTAAAGATTATAGGGAGGTTCTCGGAGAAAGCCCGTCAATAAGGTTAAATACCTTGATTCATGACATAATTAATAGCAGTGAGGGAAAAAATGATATTGTTATGTCACCTGATATAGAGGATGCCATGTTAAGACTAAGAAAGTTTATGTTTTCTAGTGTTTATACTAATAAAAAGGCCAAAAGTCAAGAGGAGCAGGCTGTTGGCTTGGTTAAACAGTTGTTTGAATACTACCAGGATAATTTGGAACAGCTACCTAAGGAGTTTTATACACGAATGGAACAGTTAAATGAGCCTCCTTATCAGGTGGTAGTTGATTATATAGCGGGTATGACAGATAGATATGCTGTTGCAAAATTTAAAGAGCTATTTGTTCCATCAGCTTGGAGTGTTTATTGATGCAGTATAGTGAGAGGAGTAAAGAATGTATTACCCTGATGATATAGTAGAAGAAGTTCGAATAAGAAATGATATAATCAGTGTAATAGGATCATACATAGGATTAAAAAAGTCAGGTAATAATCATATGGGTTTATGTCCTTTTCACAATGAAAAGACCCCCTCCTTTAGTGTGAGTCAATCTAAGCAGATGTACCATTGCTTTGGATGTGGTGTTGGGGGTAATGTATACACCTTTATTATGGAATATGAGAATTATACCTTTGTAGAGGCTTTGAAATATCTTGCAGAGAGAGCAGGAATAGCCTTGCCAGAGAGGGAGTATTCAGCAAGGGAAAAAAGGCAAATTGATATAAAGACTAAATTGTTGGAAATTAACAAGGAAGCTGGAAAGTATTACTATTATCAACTAAAATCAGATAGAGGACAAGCTGCTAGACAGTATTTGCAAGCTAGGGGATTTAATGAAGATACCATTAAAGCATTTGGTCTTGGTTATGCAAACCGATATAGTGATGACCTTTATAAATATTTTAAAGGTCTAGGCTACGAGGATGAACTCTTAAAGCAGTCGGGCTTAGTTTCTTTTGATGAGGTTAGGGGGGGACATGATAAGTTTTGGGATAGGATTATTTTCCCCATAATGGACGCAAGCAATAAGGTCGTTGGCTTTGGTGGACGGGTCATGGGTGATGGAATGCCAAAGTATCTGAATTCACCGGAAACTATGATATTTGATAAAAGCAGACTACTATATGGGCTTAATATGGCCCGTAGATCAAGAGAATCATATATACTTTTATGTGAGGGATATTTGGATGTTATGACCCTTTATCAGGCGGGATTTACCAATGCGGTAGCTGCTTTAGGTACTGCATTTACTATGTTTCATGCCAATCTTTTAAAGCGATATACTAAAGAGGTGTTTTTAACCTTTGATAGTGATGGAGCAGGAACAAAAGCGGCACTCCGTGCAATTCCTTTACTAAGGGAAGTGGGTATTAGTGTAAAAGTTGTCAATATGAAACCATATAAGGACCCTGATGATTTCATTAAGGTCTTGGGGGCTGTGGAGTATCGTAAGAGAATAGAAGAGGGAAGAAACAGCTTTTTATTTGAAATTGATGTACTCCAGGCTGACTACAATATGGAGGATCCAGAGGAAAAGACAAGGTTTTTTAATGAAACAGCTAAAAAGCTTCTATACTTTTCAGAGGAGCTTGAACGGAATTTCTATTTGGATGCGGTAGCCAAGACTTATAATATAGATGCCCTTCTCCTTCATAAGCTTGTGAATAAACTTGGATCACGGTACATGGGAGCCAATAAGGATAAGTTGCCGTATTCACAAACAAAGGTGAGAAAAAAAGCCGAAGATGGAATTACAAAAATCCAAAAGTTATTAATTACTTGGATTACTGAGGATGATTCCTTAATCAATAAGCTAAAGGGTATTCTTAAACCAGAGGATTTTACCGATGGTATATATAGAGATGTGGCCAAGCTGGTATTCGAGACATGTGAAAAGGACCAGGAAGTGAAACCGGCAAAAATAATTAACTGTTTTCAAAGTGCAGAGGAACAGACAGAGGCTGCCAGCCTATTTAACTCAAACCTATTAGGAGAGGTGGAGGAGGCAGATAGGCAAAAAGCTCTTCTTGATACGGTATATCGAATGAAGGAAGAGAGCCTAAACAGACAAAGCCTGAAGGCAATAGAGGACAACGATACTGAATTATTACAGAAAATCATCAGAGAAAAGGCTGACCTAAAGGGGAATATAGCTAGAGCTTTAAGATAAAAGCTTGCTATATTCCACATTCAAAAGGATTTGCATATTTCATTAAATGATGGTTAGAATATAAAAGAGCTAGAGAAGGAAGGATTATCTATGGACGAAAATATTGTTAAATTTACGGAACGACTAAAGGAATTACTGGTCTATGCAGAAAAGAAAAAGAATGTCTTGGAATATCAAGAAGTAAATGATTTTTTTGCAGATTATGACCTTAACCCTCGTAAGATAGAAAAAATATATGATTATCTGGAGAAGCATAATGTAGATGTTCTTCGGATATCTGATTCTGAAGAGGAAGATATTGTACCTGACGAGGAAGAGGAAGAGGCTGAGACCATAGATTTATCCGTTCCGGAGGGAATTAATATTGAGGATCCGGTTCGTATGTATCTAAAGGAAATCGGTAAGGTTCCTTTGCTTACAGCCGAAGAGGAAAATGAACTGGCTAGAAGGATGGAGGAGGGTGATGAGTTCGCTAGAAAGCGCCTAGCAGAAGCAAACCTTCGTCTTGTAGTAAGCATTGCCAAAAGATATGTAGGGCGTGGCATGCTTTTCTTAGATTTAATTCAAGAGGGTAACCTAGGGCTTATTAAGGCAGTGGAGAAGTTTGATTATCGCAAGGGCTTTAAATTCAGCACCTATGCAACCTGGTGGATTAGACAGGCTATAACAAGGGCTATAGCGGACCAAGCAAGGACGATTCGAATTCCTGTTCATATGGTTGAAACAATAAACAAGCTTACCAGAGTACAAAGACAGCTCTTACAGGAGCTTGGTAGAGAACCAACCCCTGAAGAAATTTCTGATGTTATGGGTATACCTGTGGAGAGAGTAAGGGAAATCCAAAAAATATCTCAGGAGCCAGTTTCCCTTGAAACACCTATTGGTGAGGAAGAGGATAGCCATCTAGGAGATTTTATTCAGGACGATAATGTTCCTGTACCAGCTGAGGCGGCCGCCTTTACCCTATTAAAGGAACAGTTGGTTGAGGTGCTTGGAACCCTTACCGAAAGGGAGCAAAGGGTCTTAAGGCTCAGGTTTGGACTGGATGATGGAAGGGCAAGGACACTTGAGGAAGTTGGTAAGGAGTTTAATGTTACTAGGGAACGAATCCGTCAAATTGAAGCTAAGGCATTAAGGAAACTTAGACATCCTAGTAGAAGTAGAAAACTTAAGGATTATCTTGAGTAAAATCGAATTATTTTTAATTGTTGGGGGGCGCATTGTGCCTCCTATTTATATGTATTATTTTCCGTTTACATGTATTGCTTCATATTGTATATAAAACCCACTTATGGGAACTGGTTTCATTTACGTATTAGGATAATACACTTTTTATATAGCAAATTAATAGAGCCCATATTATTTGATAAATGTAGTTTAAATAAAGAACTATAGAAAAGGAACACATAATATGGTAAAATAGCTAAAACAGATTATGGAGACAGTAGAATGCAACTTTCAAAAAGACTTCAAGCTGTAGCAGACATGATAAACCAGGGTCACCGGGTTGCCGACATTGGTTGTGATCATGCATATACAGCTATTTATTTAATAAGAAATAAAATATCACCTTATGTAGTGGCAATGGATATTAATCAAGGCCCTCTTGATATAGCTAAGAAAAACATAGACAAATATAATCTGGCAGATAGTATATCTACAAGAAAATCTGATGGTTTGCAAAAGCTAAGACCAGGAGAGGTTGATACCATTGTAATTGCAGGCATGGGTGGCCGTCTAATCCACCAGATACTTGTAAGCAAGATGGATGTAGTATCATCAGCAAAACATCTGGTGCTGCAGCCTCAATCTGAGATCCCTTTCCTAAGAAAGGCCTTAATGGGATTAGGTTATCTTATTATAAATGAGATAATGGTTGAGGAGGATGGAAAATATTATGTTATAATGAAGCTTAGGCAGGACTCATTGTACCAGAGTGATAAAAAGTACCATCTAGTTAAGCCTGAGCACATATGTTTTGGTAGACTTCTTCTAGAGGAAAGAAATCTAATTTTACTTAAGTATATGCAGACGGAGAGACGTCAATATATAAATATATATAAGGAACTGGAAAAGCAATCAACAAAGCAAGCTGTCACAAGGCAAAAAGAAATAGAAGATTTTATTAGGCTGATTGATATTTCAATTGGCTATTACAAGGAGGATAAGTGATGGAAGCAATTCAAAAGGTTAAGGTAAGGATAAATGATTCAACATACGAGTATCCTGTTGGTACTAGTCTCTTAGATATTTCCATTGACTTTCAGAAGGACTATGAGCATGAAATCATCCTTGCCTTTGTAAATGATAAGCTAAGGGAGTTATTTAAAACTGTAGATAAGGATTGTAGCATTAGCTTTGTTACAACGGCTGATAATGCAGGACACAAAACCTATACCAGGGGTATGATAATTATGCTATTAAAAGCCTTTTATGCTGAATTTGGTAAGGAAGATGTAGAAAAGGTATCAGTAGAGTACTCATTGGGTAATAGCTTATATTTTGATTATGTAGGAAAGCTAGCCTTGACAAAGGAAAGGCTAGATGCAGTGAAAAAGAGGATGCTAGATATTGTTAGTAGAGATATTCCTATAGTAAAGCGAAGTATTGGTACTGATGATGCCATTGAGTTGTTCTCTAAATATAGAATGTATGATAAGGAAAAGCTATTTAGATACCGTAGGGTATCCAAGGCTAACATTTATAGCTTAGATGGGTTTGAGGACTATTACTATGGTTATATGCCCCCTAGTACAGGCATGCTAAAGTATTTTGATTTATCAATATATGAGGATGGTTTTGTGCTTATACTACCTAGAAGAAAAAATCCTACACTTGTAGAAGAGTTTGTACCTAGGGAAAAATTATATTGTACCCTAAGAGAATCTAATCAATGGGCTAGGATGATGGAGATTCCAAATGTAGGAGCACTTAATGATCTAATATCTAAGGGCAAGCTCAATGAATTGATTCTTGTACAAGAGGCCCTACAGGAAAAGAAAGTAAGCGAAATAGCTGAGGCTATAAAAGAGGCTAAGGATAAAAAATTTATCATGATTGCAGGTCCTTCATCATCTGGAAAGACAACCTTTTCTCATAGGCTGGCTATTCAGTTAAAGGCCCATGGACTAAAACCTTATCCTATAGCTGTAGACAACTATTTTATAAATAGAGATAGAACACCAAGGGATGCTGATGGTAATTATAATTTTGAATGTCTAGAAGCTATTGATTTAGAGCAGTTTAATAAGGATATGACTGACTTGATGGAAGGAAAGCTTGTGGATTTACCGGTTTATAATTTTGTTACAGGCAAGAGAGAGTACAAAGGTAATCCTATCTCTATAGGTAAGGAAGGCATCCTAGTAATTGAGGGTATACATGGACTTAATGATGCTTTGTCATATTCGCTTTCTAGAGAAAGTAAATATAAGATTTATATTAGTGCATTGACTAGTTTGAATATAGATGAACATAATAGGATTCCAACCACAGATGGCAGGTTGCTACGTAGAATGGTAAGAGATGCTAGGACAAGAGGGACTTCAGCTCAGACAACTATATCTATGTGGCCTTCTGTAAGAAGAGGTGAGGAGGAAAATATTTTCCCATTCCAAGAGGACGCAGATATAATGTTTAATTCTGCCCTGATCTATGAGTTGGCTATATTAAAGCAATATGCCGAGCCTGTTTTATTTGGTGTAGATAGGGATAGTGAAGAATATTTAGAAGCCAAGAGATTATTGAAATTTTTAGATTATTTTGTAGCTGCACCAAGCGATGCTGTACCCAAAAACTCTATTTTAAAAGAATTTATAGGTGGTAGCTGCTTTAAGGTATGAGTAGCACGATAAGCCGGGTTCTGTCTTGGATGGTCATCTGTCTTGACTGTATGTTGCCATACAGCTCCAATATCCGCTTTTGCAGATATTGCGCAGCCAACCCGAAAGCACGGCGGGCAACCGTATCGCTTTCTGTTCGGCCTTGCTTCGGGTGGGGTTTACATAGCCCCTTCTGTTACCAGAAAGGCGGTGGTCTCTTAAACCACCTTTCCATCCTTACCATAGAAAAACAAATTACTATGGCGGTATATTTCTGTTGCACTAGCCTGGGAGTCGCCTCCACCGGATGTTATCCGGCACCCTGCCCTATGAAGCCCGGACTTTCCTCACCTTCAAAAAGGTGCGACCATCTATGCTACTCACATTAGGTATTCTAACATGATAAATCTTAAAAGTAAATGCTGAACTATTTTCAATTAAGTGAAAGATTTAGGAAAAAATTGAGCCCTTGGTTTAAACCAAGGGCTTCAATATTGCGCGAGAGTAGTATTCTAGTCATTTTTATAAACTATTTTAAATGGAAGAAGTAAAATATAATACTAATTATAACACAAGATAATAAAAATTGGAGAATATTTAGTAAATTTAATAACCATTTAAAAAATATGTAACAAATAGAATGAAAACTAAGTTAAATACATCTTATACACAATTATCAAATGATTAGATCCATAATTTTCTTTGAAATCCTAATACGCTGATACATGGCGGCATAGGTAATCTCATCTATATCATCAATATAATTCTTGGGAAAGTTCTTATATAAGCCTTTATCCTTTAATATATTGGCGGCCTTATTGTAGGCAATAGCCGCTTCCGTTTCACTTGGATATCTTCCTATAATATAATCTCCATTAATATGTATCTTGGCTTGGTAGATGGGAATACCATTTTTAAGGAGCTTAGTAACGCCGTGATATGGATTAATGATTTCGATATTGGAATATCTAAAATCAGTGTAATCTCCGTTGACAAAGCAATAATCTTTTCCTGCTACTGAATAATTCTTGATACCATAGCGGGAAAGTAGATTTACCTGCATACCATACTCGGAAGTAAACATATGTCTCCCCCGTTTTATTATCTTATGGCGGGCATAGTAGAATAAATCTTCTACATCGAATTTTAGGATCAAATCCTTTTCTATATAATATAAGAAGAAACTCTTGCGTATATAGATAGGATTTTTAAAATATATTTTGTTATCCCTAAAATTAATTAAAACCACCCATTTGTGGAATGATAACAAGCAGGAGGGGGGATAATTATAAATGGTCCATTTATTTGGATCTGCAAGAACCCTACCTGCAATCTTATATGCCCTGTGAGCAAAGGATTCCGTAGGGTAGCTGCCTAGGCTAATATGCTTTCCTAGATAGGTGATGGAGGCCCTATAGTATGGCTCTCCGTTTTTTTTACATGCAAGATATACACCTGGTAACATAAATATCCTCCAGTCTTATTAGAGCAGAACACACTTAAACTATATCAAAACATTGGTTTTATAGCAACGACAAACCAAGACAAATTGGAACAAGAAGTAAAGGACTGTAAAAACTAAACAATAAAATCCCTTTTACCTTTGTAGATAAGGAAAAAAACTACAAAATAAATCGTACTATTTCAGTAGAATATCAATAATTTAACAGTGCTGTACAAAATAATTAATATAAAGTTAATAAATTGTTAAAAATTACATGTGAAAAATGTACAAAAACACAAGAGAAAAATGGTAATTTGTTGACGGTATGTAATGCTAATGCCATAAAAAGGTAATGCAAATAGTGGTATATTACGAAAATGTCGCTTTCTTATTGACACTTAAAATTATGAGACATATAATTCACCTTAGCATTAGAGAGAATGACATATTTTGGAAACTATATTTGAATTAAAGAAAAGAGGATAATTATGACAACCATACATTCGTTTCTTCAGAAGAGAAAGCTGCATGAATTTACCTATGGAGTATACCTGGTCATTGCAGCATATGCTTTGTCTTTCCTTTTGCTTATCGTTGGATCTGATTCTCTATATAATATCAATTCCAAGGCAGAAGGTTTTAATAAGCAACCTAATGAAGCAAACAAGATATTTGTAACAAAAGAAGATGAGGATATCATAGACCTATATGACACTCCTAATACAGACCAGATAGATTATGAGGCAGATTATAGATATGATTATCTCCTAGACCATATAGATAAATATGCTCAGTCTATTACTGATGATAATACCAATCTGTTAATGGGATTTCCCATGACTAGTGAGGAATATAGCAATATGTTAAGCTATATGAATGGATATCCTGTAAATGAAGATGAAGAATCCTTATCAAGTCTTACTAAGATTGAATCAGACAGTGGAGATAATACTATTGCAAGTTTTTCTATAGATAGCAAGACAGCAAAAAGTATAGCTGTTTCGGCTTCAGCCAAAGACGGGGAAATGGTTTCTAATACGGAACTAGCTACTGATGATTTGGTGACAGAGGATTTGCCTATCGAGGAGACCAAGGGCTCTGTGCGACTGGTGGCTAGTAAGGAAGAGATAAAGATGCTAGAACGTATAGTGGAGGCAGAGGCAACTGGTGAGGGCATGAAAGGAAAAATATTAGTTGCCAATGTTGTTATCAATCGAATTGAAGATGAAGATTTTCCCGATACAGTAGAAGGTGTTATATTCCACAAGGTAGGTGGAGAATACCAGTTCTCACCTATATCAGATAAAAGGTATTGGAAGGTTAAGGTAACAGATGAAACCAAGGAAGCAGTTCAAAGGGCTTTAGACGGTGAAGACTATTCTGAGGGAGCATTGTACTTTATGGCTAGAAGGATAGCAAGAAAAAGCAGTGCTAGATGGTTTGATAATAATCTAAAATGGCTCTTTAAGCATGGAGGCCATGAGTTTTATAAATAATTTGCTTTTAGTCAAGAATTTTAACATAAAAAGTTATTACAATACTAGAAACTTATAATGAGATATGGTATAATCCGCCCTAACAGGCGGATTATTCTGTTAAAAAGAATGCCTTAGGCAGTTTATTTAAAACACATTTTAATAAAGGGGAATGAGAAGATATGAACCTAATCTATCGTAGTACAAGGAATAGTAATATGCAGATTACTGCATCTCAAGCTATATTACAGGGCTTATCTCCAGATGGTGGCCTATATGTACCAACTACTATACCGCAGCTAACTAAACCTATAAAAGAACTTTGTAGGATGAATTACCGTGAGTTGGCTTATGAAGTGTTAAAGCTATATCTAACTGATTATACAGAAGAGGAATTAAAGGATTGTATTAATAAGGCTTATGATGAAAAGTTTGATACGCCAGATATAGCACCTCTAAAAAAAGAGGGGGACTATCATTATCTTGAGCTGTTTCATGGAGCAACCATTGCTTTTAAGGATATGGCATTGTCTATTTTGCCCCATCTACTTACCACAGCGGCAAAAAAGAATAATATTTCAGATGAGATTGTAATTCTTACAGCTACTTCAGGAGATACCGGTAAGGCGGCCTTGGCTGGATTTGCTGATGTAGAGGGAACAAAGATTATTGTTTTTTATCCTAAAGATGGAGTAAGTAGGGTTCAGGAAAAGCAGATGGTTACTCAAAAGGGTAGTAACACCTATGTAATTGGGATTAGGGGTAATTTTGATGATGCCCAGGCCGGAGTTAAGAAGATATTTGGTGACAAGGACTTGGAGGAAAGGATGAAGCAGGCAGGTTATCGCTTCTCATCTGCTAATTCAATTAATATCGGAAGACTTGTTCCACAGATTGTTTATTATGTATACTCATATGCAGAATTATATAGAAGAAAAGAGATTGGAGAGGGAGAAGAAATAAACTTTGTGGTTCCCACAGGTAATTTTGGAAACATCTTAGCTGCATATTATGCAAAACAGATGGGTCTTCCAATTGGGAAACTGATATGTGCATCTAATGATAACAAGGTTCTGTTTGATTTCTTTCAGACTGGTGTATATAACCGTAACCGTGAATTTGTTCTGACAATATCTCCATCCATGGATATACTTGTGTCTAGTAATCTTGAGCGCCTAATCTATCATATTGCTGGAGATGATTCGAATAAGACCATGGAATTGATGGAAGCATTAGTGAAAAAAGGAGAATATCAGATAACATCTGATATGATGGCTAGGCTAGAGGACTTTATTGGAGGCTATGCAACAATAGATGAAACCCAAGCTGCAATTGACAAGGTGTATACTGAGTCAGATTATGTTATTGATACTCATACAGCAGTGGCAGTCAGTGTCTATAATAAGTATCTTACATCAAGTAAGGATCCTAATAAAGCAGTCATTGTATCAACAGCCAGTCCTTATAAGTTTGTAGAAAGTGTATTAGAGGCAGTTGGAAATAAGGCTATACCTGAAGATGATTATGCACAAGCAAAGCTTCTTAGAGATATTTCTAAAACACCAATACCCGAAGCCGTGGAAGAAATACATTCTGCCAAAGTTATACATGATACAGTATGTGATAAGGATGAAATGAAGGAATTAGTAGAGAGAATTCTAAAAAAAAGCTAATTATGACAAAGGCATGACATAAGTTTGACACATACAAGGTGCATTATATATTCATAGTCAAAGAGATGAGACAGGACCTTGTGGTGTAAGATATATGTCAGCATATGAAGTCACATCCTAATTCTACAGCTGCTTTCAAGCACCCTATGGGGAATGTGAGGAGTAAGGGGTTACCCCTACAAAGATTTGACTACAATATAATCGTCCGACGATGATTACTTTAGGGTAATAAAGGAAAGTCGGTTGAAACTGGTAACTCAACCAAATTATGAGATAAAAGGTCTTGACCTTTATTTCCTTTATTGTTATAATCATCTTGTTGTTGGAATGATTATATTGATGCGTTTCTTTCTCGTTTTGTAAGAGGGGTGTAGACGCAGAAATATAATACAAAACCATATATTTTTAAGGAGGAAGTAAGAATATGAAGACAAAATTCTTTAAGAAGTTGTCATTCGTTCTGGTAGTAGCAATGGTTCTTTCCGTATTTGCTCCTGCCGCAAGTGTATTCGCAGCTAAAAAGCCTGCACTCAATTCTACAAAGAAGTACTTACATCTTGGTAGAGTTGACAATGGACAGAACGAATTCAACTTCAACATTAAGAACAAGCAAAAAGGTTCCAAGTATCAATGGGAATCTTCTAACGAAGCTATTGCAGTAGTTAACGAGAAAAACGGTGTTACTACAGCAAAGGGTGTTGGTAAAGCCACTATATCTGTTACAATCACAGATAAGGATGGAAAAGACACAACTCTTAAAGCTCAAGTTATCGTAAGAGATAACATTGAAACCGTTAAAATTTCTAACCCTGTTGAGAAGGTTGGAGTTGGTGAAGCATACGACTACAACAGAAGCTTTATAACAGAGGCAGGAAGCACAAAGAAGACATCCGCTATAACCAGATGGGAAGTAGAACCTAATACAGCTACCATTGATGATAAGGGTGTATTCGTAGCAACTGAGCCTGGTGAGTATACAGTTACTGCTCTTTCATTCCAGTCCAAGGCTAGATACAATTCTTGGTTAGATAATCCTGAGAAGTATGCTGACTATGTGTTAGATACGGACACAACTAAGGTTACCGTTGGTGCTTCTATGACAGAAGCTAAGCAGGTTGACTTAGATACATTAAATGTAGTATTTGATTCAGTTATGGATGGTAAAGATATTGAAAAGAATATCATCATTAGCCAGTTGGTTGGTGAGACAAAGGTTAAACACAACGTTGCTAAGGTTGAAATGGGAACTGATGATACAGTTGCAACTATAGACCTTTACATTCCTTTTGCTAAGGGAAGCACATATGTTGTAGAGTATCCTGATATGGATTCAGTATCATTTGTAGCAGCAACAACTAATTCAGAAGACGTTGTAGATATGGAAATTACTACTACTACAGCTTTTGTAGGCGAGTTAACAGATGTAAAAGTTAAGTTACTTAACGCAGATGGTGTTGACATTACTAATCCTGAGCTTTCAACAAGAGTAACTATGGAATCTGATACAGTTGCTAATGTATATTTCGATGCTGGTGCTAAAAAGATCCAGATCTTTGAAAAGGGTGTATCAGCAACAGTAAAAGCAACATATCACTCCTATAAGCATGACACCACTACTGGTGAGGAAATTAATAATGTTACTAAATCTGGAGTTGTTATGGGTATTGATAAGCACGCTACTAATGTTACAGGTTTAAGTGCTTGGACTATTGTAAGCGATAACAATCCTAACTTTAATGATGTTAAGAAGCATATTGCAGTTGATGATCAAGGAAATGGAACTCCTCAGCTATTTGTTAAATTAAACACTAAGACAGGTAATGACACTGGTGATGTAAACAGCAAAGACAATTTTGAATTATTTGAATTCAAATCTTCTAACGAGAATATTTTAATAGTTGATAAGGCTACAGGTTTACTTTACCCTGTTCAGGCTGGAAATGTAACTATTATCGTTTCTTATGGCGCAGATGATAAGACTCCTGTGGCTACTGTACCAATTACTGTTAGCGCTAAGGCATCTGCTCATAATATTATACTAGATAGTTCAGTATTTAGCCTATCCAACAGTGAGCTACTTAATGATAGTAAAGATGTTAAAGTTACTGTTAAGGATCAGCTAGGCAGAGATTTCAAATTTGACAAGATTAAAATTGAAAGAGTATCTGCTCCTGTAGTTGATGGAGCTTTTGTAGCTCATCAGTTAGTAGATGACGGTGAAAAAGGAATTACACCATCTACTAATGAATATACTATAACTTTCAACGCTAAAAACAAGAAAGAGGGAACTTACGTATACAGAATAACTGTAGGAAATGTAACAAGAGCTATTACTGTTACCGTATTAAAGCCAACTGATGACAATGTTGCATATCATACACTTGAAGTTGGATCTGGCCCAGATATGAAGATTAATACTTGGGATGAATTAGATGCATCATATACTAAGGCAGTTGATATTAAAGTAGTTGCACGCTCAAAGAATGGTGTAGCACTTTATAATGTAGATCTTACTGATAAAAGTGATAAGTTCAGAGTAGAAGTTAAGGCTCCTCATGATCCTGCTGAAAACTTTAGTACTGATTTAGATAACGATGGTTCATACACTGTTGTTAAGACAGTAACAGGTGCTAGTGGATCTACAATAGTTAAAGCTCCTATCGGAACTTATGTTGTAACAGCTTATGAGTTAGTAGAGGGAGTAGAGAAGGTAGTTGGTACTAAATCCTTTACAACTTCTGATACTCAACCTACTGCAGTACTTTCAAAGGTAAATCATAACAACATTACTGTTGATTTAAGTACAGCAAATATTAGTAATAAAGAAGACGCATTATTATTAGCTGCTGTTAAAGATGCATTTGAATTTGCAGTAGATGGCGACAAAGATAATGTTAAAGTAATAGAAGTAGATGCAACTGGTACAGCTAGTTCTATAGCTATTAAGTCAGTTAAGGTTACTTATGAGATTAAGACAGGTTACTTCTTAGAGTTTACTGTAAATCTTAATGGTAGACTTTTACAGAAGAAATAATTAAACACTGACTACTTGTCAATATATGGAGCGGGATTCATAAGAATCCCGCTCCATTTCTTTGATCATAATTAAGTTAGTATTGGGCTGTTATTCTATTGAATCCCGCCCCTCAATTATTGGAGATATTATCTACTTATATACGTGACAAGTAATTCTATTCTGTAATATTCTTTCTTAGGAATATCACGAAAGTATCCAGATAGATTTGTCTGCTTTCGGCCTGGCGGAACATTTAAAACATATCTCTTTTCTTCATCAACTAAAATAAAATAACATTTACTAGTTTCAACATATCCTTTAAGTTCTTCGATAGAAAGAACTTTTGCATCTTAATGAGTTTAGTATATTTAACACACTTAAATGCTCTTATGACAGTATTGCTATTCTACCAGACAAGCTTATAGAATTTTGGGAGTCAACTTCTTTCTTGATATCATCAATAAATCACCTAATATTCAGATGAAACCATATAGCTTTAGTTCGTGTAAATTACATCCAATGTTATATATAATTAGGGTTACTAGGTAAAGTGGTAAATAGAATTAAATCAGCCGTTTAGGGCAGTCCTATATGACTTGATATAAAAAAACATGAGTAGGTTTGATTTGACTAAGAGGTAATCCTTGATTATCAGATAGTAATATACTTCTTTAAATGAAATGATTGAGAGATAAGAAGGATTTAATTAATTAGACACACGATATTTGCTATAAGCAATAAAACAAGAGATGTTAGAGCGGCAAGGCTTAAACATCTCTTAATAATTATATATTCTTTATGCCATTTTTTCTATCAGTCTTTAGCTCTTCTTCTATATAGGGCTTAGCCAGTCTATTAACTGTTATTCCAAGGCCTATTAGGGTCCAGAATACTGGAGCAACAGTAATGCTTGAATCATTAGCCAGGCCTAAGACCATATAACTTGTGGTAGCAACTAATATAGCCACGCCTACTTTAGCGTAATATGATTTGAATCTTCCCTTAATATATAATCTAACACTAGATATAAAATACATTGCATAAAACACTAGGAAGGCAAGAAGGGAAAGGAGGCCTGTTTGCACAGCTACTTGTAGATATAGGTTATGGGGTTTGGTCATTAATTGATCACTATATCCATAATTGTATAATCCGACATAATCATTTTGTGGGAAAGATATCATAAAGGTATCTGCACCAGATCCTAGTATAGCATGTTTCTTTAGCAGTGGTATGGTTCTAGACCATATATATCCTCGCCCTGAGGCATATTTTTCATATCCTGAAAATACTGCATGGGGTGCTTCTACTATCTTATCTAGCTTACCGTATTTGTTTAGATAATAGTAGCCGCCATCGGAGGTCTGATTTGTAAAAAACCAATTGTAATTATTAATTGTTACGTAGAAAATAGGTAAATCTTCATAGTAAGTAGCTCCAAGTTTAAAATTAGGAAATCTTTCATCCTGTACTTCAAATTCATTTAAATCTGGAACATATTCCATATCAACCGGCTTATCATTATTATCTAAGGCTATAAAAGAACCGTAGCCATCCTCAATAATATACTGTAGATGTAGAATGTTATCTTTGTAATTTATTATAAGCTCATTATCAGATGTAGTTATATTCTTAAGTGTAGGCTCAGACTTATTAAATACAGTAGCCTGTTTCATACGGTTAGTCAATATATAGTCATTGGCCTTGTTATATAGAACAATTATAGAAAGAACTAGCAATATAAGAGGAATGGAAAAATAAAAATATTTTATTATATATCTTGAGAGCATAATCAAGGCAATTATTAAAGCTACAGCTAGACCTATAATACCAGTTTTTGATTTGGAACCCAGTAAGCTAATGGATATGCCTACAAGAGCTAGAAGATAAATGGGAATCATCCATTTTCTTTTTCTGGTCAATGAAGCTAGTACTAAGAAAAATGATCCTGTCATAGCAGCGTAGGAACCAACATAGTTGGGATTATAAAAGGTTAGATATACTCTATTCTTCTCAAAATTAAATTGCACAGTATCTCTAGTGGCCCAATGAGCCTTTGGTAATATCATTTTTAATCCAATATCTGTTGCAAAAAAATCCTTACCTATATACTGTGTTAGTCCCAAGATGCTCATTACAATTACGCTAACAAGAAAACAGTTGATTATTAATCTTACATCTTCTTCGGTTTTTATAACTTGTAGACAGTAGTATACGATCAAACAATATCCTAGAAGAACAAATATAGATTCAAAATGTTCATGAATACCACTAAAACTATAAGATCTATATTTTGAAAAGATTGATGATAGTAATGCAAGCCCGCCATATACTGCAAGGGGAATTAAAACCCGTGGTAACACAATATTTCTTTTATCAGTATAGGCCTTGTAAAGTACAATTACAGCCATAATAAAAACGGCTAATAGGAAAAACCTTTGTTTATAATACAAGAAAAAATCAACATATAAATCATTGAAAGTAAACCATGAAAATTTCGATAGGTTTGCATTATATTCCTTAAGCTTCATAATGAATGGCAAAACTGCAATTATAAATATAATCGGTGATAATAACCATATACTTGTTCTATCGGTATTATTATCTTTAGATTTGTAATACTTTTTTGAGGTATGTTTATTATG
>FZPS01000154.1_pt34:0-25000 | contig 26389 bp, 16 predicted proteins | sample 1817821 | NCBI WGS metagenome assembly FZPS01 (sample SAMEA104158645, study PRJEB21678) | metagenome | place: Germany | collected 2015-04-21 | reverse complement strand
GAAGTTACGGGGTTAATTTGCCGAATTCCTTAGCCATGATTCTCTCGCGCACCTTAAGATACTCTCCCCAACTACCTGTGTCGGTTTTCGGTACGGACTAATATATACTCTAACGGCTTAGAGGCTTTTCTTGGAAGTATGATTACGGTCATTATCCGATCTCTTCGCAGATCTCGGTACTATCAGGTTCGACATCTATGGCGGATTTGCCTACCATAGATTTATCTACACCCTTTAACGTGCTATTCCGTCAGCACGCAAACCTTTCACTACTCCGTCCCCCCTTCGCCTCATATATATTAGGTACTGGAATATTAACCAGTTATCCATCGGATTGCCAGTCACCCGGGTATCCTTAGGTTCCGACTAACTCTGATCCGTCGAACGTAGATCAGAAACCCTTAGTCTTTCGGTGTCACGTATTTTATCCGTGATTATCGTTACTCATGCCTACATTTTCTCTTCTATACACTCCAGTTAAACTCGCGTTTAACCTTCTACGTATATAGAATGCTCTCCTACCTTGACTGTATTTTACAGCCAACTATAGTTTCGGTGTAGCAATTAATGCCCGCTCATTTTCCACGCCAACCCGCTCGACTAGTGAGCTGTTACGCACTCTTTGAATGATGGCTGCTTCCAAGCCAACATCCTAGCTGTCTACGCAGATTAACCTCGTTAATATACAACTTATTGCTAACTTTGGGACCTTAACTGATAGTCTGGGTTGTCCCCCTCTCGGACATGGACCTTAGCACCCATGCCCTCACTCCCATAGTTTAAATCAATAGCATTCTCAGTTTGTCTGGATTCGGTAGTCTTGCGACCCCTAGTCCAATCAGAGCCTTACCTCTATTGATTACCTATGAGGCTGCCCCTAAAGGCATTTCGAAGAGTACGAGCTATCTCTTAGTTTGTTTAGCCTTTCACCCCTACCCACAGCTCATCCAAAAACTTTTCAACGTTTATTGGTTCGGCCCTCCATCCACTGTTACATGAACTTCAGCCTGGCCATAGGTAGATCACTAAGTTTCGCGTCTAAACATAATAACTATTTCGCCCTATTAAGACTCGCTTTCGCTACGGATCCTCAGTTTATTTCTGATTAACCTCGCTATTATGCTTAACTCGTAGGCTCATTATGCAAAAGGCACGCCGTCACCTAAGTTATTATTTAGGCTCCGACCGCTTGTAAGTGCATGGTTTCAGGTCTATTTCACCTCGTTGCTCACGATGCTTTTCACCTTCCCCTCACGGTACTTGTTCACTATCGGTCTTCCACGAGTATTTAGCCTTGCCAGATGGTCCTGGCTATTTCCTGCAAGATTCCTCGTGCCTCGCAGTACTCAGGATCACACTCATCTATAATATTAATATTTCGTGTACGGGACTTTCACCCTCTTTAGTCTAACTTTCCAGTTAGTTCCACTATATTTATATTATAGACTCTCCTTCAGGATATAGTGCGTCCTATTACCCCATATAAGCTCTCACTTATATGGTTTGGGCTACTACCTTTTCGCTCGCCACTACTCAGGTAATCACTGTTGTTTTCTTTTCCTCCGGTTACTTAGATGGTTCAGTTCACCGGGTTCGCTTCATAGTTATCACTATGATGTTATGCATTTCTGCATAACAGGTTGCCCCATTCGGACACCTCCGGATCATCGGTCGCTCGACACCTCCCCGAAGCTTTTCGCAGCCCGCCACGTCCTTCATCGCCTGTGGAAACCTAGGCATCCACCATGCACTCTTATTTACTTCCTCTTATCACGGTTCGTATTTTATTTTTATTACCTATCTTTTCTCTACTTGTTTCTCCTCCCCCACTCAGTATGTTAAATAACTGTCTTTTAAAATAATTAAAATGGAGAATATCGGATTCGAACCGATGACCCCCAGCTTGCAAAGCTGGTGCTCTAGCCAGCTGAGCTAATTCCCCTCAGACTAATAGTCCCGAGCAGACTTGAACTGCTGACCCCTACATTATCAGTGTAGTGCTCTAACCAACTGAGCTACGGGACTAAATAATTAAGGAGTAAGGGAAAGGGAAAGGGAAAAAAAGATGCAAGAAACTCTAGAAAGGAGGTATTCCAGCCGCACCTTCCGGTACGGCTACCTTGTTACGACTTAGCCCCAGTCATCGAGTTTACCCTAGGTCGCTCCTGTTATGGTCACGAACTTCAGGTACCCCCGACTTCCATGGCTTGACGGGCGGTGTGTACAAGGCCCGGGAACGTATTCACCGCGCCATTGCTGATGCGCGATTACTAGCGAATCCATCTTCATGGAGTCGAGTTGCAGACTCCAATCCGAACTACGATAACTTTTCGAGATTCGCTCCTAGTCGCCTAGTCGCTGCCCTCTGTAGTTACCATTGTAGCACGTGTGTAGCCCTGGACATAAGGGCCGTGCTGATTTGACGTCATCCCCACCTTCCTCACTGCTTGCGCAGGCAGTCCCTCTAGTGTCCCCAGCTTTACCTGATGGCAACTAAAGGTAGGGGTTGCGCTCGTTGCTGGACTTAACCAAACACCTCACGGCACGAGCTGACGACAACCATGCAGCACCTCGTATGAACTCCTTCGCAGGCCTGCAACCTTTCAGCTGCATCGCTCATACGTTCTAACCCAGGTAAGGTTCCTCGCGTACCATCGAATTAAACCACATGCTCCTCCGCTTGTGCGGGCCCCCGTCAATTCCTTTGAGTTTTAACCTTGCGGCCGTAGTCCCCAGGTGGATCACTTATCACTTTCGCTTGGACACTGACTGTTTGTCGCCAATATCTAGTGATCATCGTTTAGGGCGTGGACTACCAGGGTATCTAATCCTGTTTGATCCCCACGCTTTCGTGCCTCAGCGTCAACTATGGTCTAGTACTCCGCCTTCGCCTCTGGTGTTCTGTGTGATATCTACGCATTTCACCGCTACACCACACATTCCAAGTACCCCTCCCATGTTCTTAGCTAAGCAGTATCGCCACCACTACTACAGTTGAGCTGTAGCCTTTCAATGACAACTTACTTAGCCGCCTACGCACCCTTTAAACCCAGTAATTCCGAATAACGCTCGCACCCTCCGTATTACCGCGGCTGCTGGCACGGAGTTAGCCGGTGCTTTTTGCTATGCTACATTCTATAGAATTATCTCGTAAATCTAGTTAGTCGCATAGTAAAGAAGTTTACAACCCATAAGGCCGTCTTCCTTCACGCGGCATGGCTGGGTCAGGCTTCCGCCCATTGCCCAATATTCCCTACTGCTGCCTCCCGTAGGAGTCTGGACCGTATCTCAGTTCCAATGTGGGGGATCTCTCTCTCAAAACCCCTAACCATCTTCGCCTTGGTGAGCTCTTATCTCACCAACTAGCTAATGGTCAGTAAGCCCATCTCATACCAGTACCTTGCGATACCTTTGATTATATCACATGTGTCATATAACCTCATGAGGAATTACCTGGAATTTCTCCCAGCTATGCCTCAGTATGAGGTAGGTTACCTACCTATTACTCACCCGTCCGCCGGTCGCCAACAATACACTTTCGTGTACCTTGATGCCCCTCGACTTGCATGTATTAAGCCTGCCGCTAGCGTTCATCCTGAGCCAGGATCAAACTCTCCATACTTGCTTGTTATAAGCTCTTTAGTTTTTTGACCCTCGCATCTTTCGTTTAAAACTCTCCCCTTCCCTACTCAACTCCTCAATTAACTTTATTTGTTTATCAAATATCTTTTATTTATTATAGCTTTTAATAATCCTTAATCATTTATTTATCCCCACTCTCAATTCCATTTTATTTTTATGGCATTTTGGTTTGCAAAATTACATACTTTTTTTATTATAAACAAATATTTTTATTGTTTTTTTCGTTTTACTTTTTATATTATTTTTAATAATATAGTAATCATCAGGTATATAACTATGTTTTTGCCCCATTACATCCATTTAATATTTGATTTCTTATTCTTTCTCTTTTTTTGAGAGTGCAAAAGTATATACTTTTTTTATTATAAACAAATATTTTTATTGTTTTTTTTTGTTTTTTAAAAAAACATAACATATTTATTGAGTTTTTTTAATAATAATTCTCTTATATACTCATAAAAATTATTATTTATCAGCTTTAGTTTAAGAATTATTCATTTATTGCGCTTCTAATAAATAAATTACGTTATTATTTTTAAAATTTTACTATTAATTTAAGATTAAGCTGTCTATCTGTTAAATAATTTGGTACAGCATACATTCTATCTGTAACATCTCTCACCCACACATAGGATGCAACATTTCTAATTTGCAAAAGATTTAATACTTCTAAGCTAAGCCAGCATTCTTTCAATGTCTTTGCTATTTTAGAATCTCCTGTAAATAGCTTAGCCGAAAAACCAATGTCTACTCTACGATATGGGGAGGTTCTATTTATATGTAAATATTTTTTATTACCAGGCGGTCCGAAAGGTAAGCCGCTACCAAATTGTAAAGCCAAGCTCATTTTAAAATTCGGATTATTTGGTACATAATCCTGAAAAAAAAGTGAAATATTTATTCTCTGATCGCCAGGTCGAGGAATATAACCAGGCGATATCTTTACACTATCGACAGGTATGTTATTTGAAATATAATTGGGTATTATACGTTCTCCATCACTATTATAATATATATAATAATAATCACCTATAATGTCCTCAGCGGTTTTCATAATAGACACACTAATCCAAGAATCTACATCTGGAACAAACTCTCCATATAGTTTCAAATCTATACCTGTAGCATAAGCTTTAGAACGTTGCTCTGGTAAATATCTTATTCTAATATTATCCACAACATAAGGTACAAGATTATAAAGATATTTATAATATGCTTCAGTGATAAATTTAAACGGTCTATTCCAAGCCAAAAAAGAATACTCCATTCCTAAAACAAAATGAAAAGATTTTTGATTAGGTACATTATCATAAATAGTGCCATCCCATCCTACCATTTCTTTCCAAAATGGAGGTTGCTGATATAGACCTAATGACAGTCTAAAAGCCATCAATCTCTGCCATTCTGGCGTATAACTAATAGAAAATCTCGGGCTAAACATAAAAGTATTATTTATACTGTAATATCCAGTTCTAAATCCTAAAATAGTAGTAATAGTGCCTTTGTCAATAAACTTCTTTGACCACATATCTTGTATGTAACCTGTTATATGCCAAGTGTTGATAGTTTTTTTGTTATGTAGAAATTCATAAAGATTTAATATTTGATAAGGTTGTGGCTGAGTATAGCCTATACTATCATGTATGTTAGGCAATGAATAGCCAGCCGAATCCATATATATCCATTCACGCATTTTAAAATCAAACCAATTACCTTGTCCTTTAATTCCTAAATCTATATTATGCTTGGTTATCTTATGATTAATTTTTCCCTCTAAATTTATTACTTGCAAATCCAAATAATTTCTACCGTGATTTAAATAACTACCTATTCCCATCAATTCACCTTGCCTGCCAAAAGTTTCAGATTCGAAATCTATCTCAAGGGTATGCAACCAATATTGACTCAATACATCATATATCTCCTGCTCATTAGAATAATAAGTGCTAATAATAGTTTTAAAAATTGTATTTGAGTCTGTAATATATGTCCACTTTAATCCACCCATCCATATATTATATAAATTTTTTTCAACACCTTCGAAATACATATTTATTTTATATGCTTCACTAATAGTACCAAACGAAGTTTCTCTAGATTTAGGATAAAAAGTAAATTGGTTAAAATTCCAATAACCTAGTGCTGCTAGTTCAGATCTATCATTAAACTGATAAGTAAGATAAGTTTGAAAATCAAAAATTTTAGGGAAATAATCTCCAGTAGTGGGTAATGTACTCAATAAGTATTTATTGCTTTTATATCTAAAACCAGCCAAATAAGTCATTTTGTTTTTTAAAAGAGTTCCCATAGTAGAAATATTAGCAGATAATAAGCTAGCCTGTATAGTAGTCAATCGATCAGATGGTCGAATATATGTAGCATCTAATACAGAAGACATCTTGTCGCCATACTTAGCTTCGAAGCCACCTGATGAGAAATCGATAGAGCTGATAAGATCGGAATTCAAAAAGCTCAATCCTTCTTGTTCGCTACTATGTGTTAACAGTGGCCTATATATCTCAAAATCATTAATATACACTAGATTTTCATCATAATTACCACCACGCACAGAATATTGACTGCTTAATTCATTGCTTGACTGTACTCCCATACCCATAAGCTTTATTAATGTTTCTACTTGTCCCCCTGGCGTAGGAAGTAATTCAGCTTTTTTAGGATCTAAACGTTGTATCCCCTTAGCTATGTCTACCTGCTCGGTGATTTCTACTTGTGGCAATAACATACTCGTAGTTTTGAGTATATAAGTTTTGGTAATATTTTTAATAGGTTTTATCAATGTATCATACAATCTTTCATAACCTAAAGTACTAATTCCTATTATCACTGTATCACTGATGGGGACAGATATTTCAAAAAAACCATTTTGATGAGAAGCTGTTCCTAGATTAGTACCTACTATACCAATATTGGCATAAGGAATAGGCTCATTATTTTGATTTTTTATATATCCATTTATAATTATATTTTCTTGACAATAAAGAGAAAAATTAAGAAATAATAGTAAAAATAAAATATTAATGTAATGGTTCATTGTAATAATATTCTTGTGATTTATTAGGTTGAGAATTTCTTTTAAATTGTCCCTCTTGCCAAGCTTTTACAAATGCAGCCCATGCAAAAGGATTTAATAGATTATTTGGTGGCAATTGCCCTGCATAATAATTTTTATATGATATCTCTTTTATCATTTGATTATAAGCAGATTGTCCATCGCGAGCTACATAATTAAATTCTTTATCTTTCCATTCCATAAAAGCTAAATTTTTTCTAGCTCTTTCTAAATCATCATCAGGTGGTACAGTATTAATAAAAGCTTCTTTAAACTTCTCTTTTGATGGCCAAGGATAAACAACCGTTTTATCTAAGTATATAGTATCAGTTATCATTGGTTGTATAAGATTATAAAAAGTATGCTTTAATGTATCAGGTATCTTAAAAAATACAGTTTTGTATCCTACAGCACTAAAAACAATGGTTTGCCCTTTTTCGCCGACAATGCTAAATAATCCATTAATATCACTCACAGTACCCCTCCTGCTGTCTTTTACAAATATATGTACAAATGGTATTGGACGTAGACTATCTGCAGTTACTACTATGCCTGCAAATTCTATTAATCTATTGTATTCGTTCTGAGCAAAGCCATAGGTTGCTATTAAAAAAAATATTATTATAAAAAAATACTTCATTCTTTTCAAAAACATATAAACGTTTTATATTTAGTTTTATTTAGTTTTATTATAAATTCAAAATTACTAATTATAAATAATTAGAAAATTTATAATAAATAAATTAATAATTTTAATATAAATTATGATATAATAAATATATGCCGAACTATATTATTGCTCATAATATTTTAATATTTATTGCTAAGCATATGTTAGTTTTTATTTTATTAAAAATTCAAGCTTTGTTAAACTTTTCGAAAACACTTTGATATACATCATGAAAGATAAAAAAGCCAGCATTATCAATTATCCACTTAGCCCCAGCTAAGGCCCCTACGGCAAGAGCTTTACGCGAAAAACTTTTATGTTCAAAACTAATCTGATCGTAGGGACTTTTGAAAATTACTCTATGAGTACCTACTTCTTCGCCTTGTCTGATAGAATTTATATGTAATGTATCCTCAGTATGGTCTAGGCTCCAATTTTTAAAAATTAGGTATTGTTTCATCAATATATTAGCTGCTTGAATAGCTGTACCACTAGGTTTATCTAATTTATGAATATGATGTATTTCTTCTAATTCTACTTTATAAAGGTCATAATTTTTCATAATACAAGCCAATTCATTTAAAAAATCAAACCAGAGGTTTACTCCAATATTAAAATTGCTACCCCACAAGACATTTCCATTATTGCGAATAGTATAATTTTTTACTTCATCAATATTTTTGTCCCAGCCTGTAGTACCTGAAACAACGGGCAAATTCATGTCAACACAAGTTTTTATATTATTTACGACTGCATCAGCATTAGTAAACTCAATAGCCACATTAGGTTTATATCGTATGATGTCATTTCTCAGATTATTGTCTTTATCGATAATACAGGCAATACTAAAATCTAAATCTTTGGCACAGTTTTCAATTTCTTTGCCCATTTTACCATATCCTATTATAGCTAATTTTATCATTTTTATTTTTTTTAAAAAAATTGTAATTTATTGAAACAGTAGGGATGATGAATGTATTATTATAAACAGGTAAATAAGATAGTTTAGTATTTATACTAAAATCAAATAGATGTGCATCTACTATAGCATCTAAAATATTTAGTAAGTAAACACATACAAATACAATAGCACTTATTTCTATATTGCGCTGATAAAAGTCCTTATAATAAGACAATTGTTCTAACGAATACTTATCAATATAAGGATCAATCGTGTTAGGGTCATCATCTAGCCTCATCTCTATGGCATCACGATAGTCTACATAATATTTACGATTATAAAAAAAAGCATATGCTGATCCACCTAGACCGGCATAAATAATAGGTATTTTCCAAAATTTTTTATTATATCCCTGTCCAAGTCCAGGCAACAAGGATGAATAAAGAGCTGCTTTTTTAGGACTATGGATAGAATCATTCTTTTGCGAATAAGAGTAATTTAATCTATAAGAATCGAAACTATAACCAGTAATAAGATTTTGTGAATTTATATTTATACAGAGTGAAATAGAGATAATAAAGATAAATATATACTTATTCATTTAAAAAAATATTAAAAAAATCCTCCATTTCTTCATCATTATTAAATTTTAATTGTACCACTACTTTGCCTTTAGTAGTAAGCTTTGACTTAGCTTCGATATTATATTTTTCTTTAATATTCTTTATTATATTTTCAGCTTTTTGAGAAATCTGACATTGTGTAGGATGGTTATCTGTTTTTTTATTTTTCAGATTAGATACTAACTGCTCTACTTTGCGAACAGATAATTCCTCATCAATTATTTTTTTAAAAATTGTCATTAGATCTTTTTCATCTTCTATAGATGCCAGTGCGCGAGCATGTCCCATAGATATTTTATCATATCTAATGGCTGCTTGTATAGCTGGAGGCAGATTTAATAATCTCAAATAATTAGAAATAGTGGCTCTATTTTTGCCTACACGCGAACTGAGCTCTTCTTGGGTAAGGTCAAACTCTTCAATTAATTTCTGATAAGAGTTTGCGATTTCTATAGCATTGAGATCTTGACGTTGTATATTTTCTACTAGAGCCATTTCTAGCAAAGCATCGTCATCAGCATCTTTAACAAAAGCGGGTATTTCAGTTAAATTAGCTAATTTAGCAGCTCTCAACCGTCTTTCGCCAGAGATCAATTGATATTTTTTATCATCAATTTTTCTAACTGTAATAGGTTGAATTAGTCCTAAATGTTTTATAGATTCTGCTAATTCATAAAGATTGTCTTCATTAAAATCTGTTCTGGGTTGATACGGATTGCTCTCTATCTGATCAATAGGTATTAAAGGGAAAGCTGGTGAAGTGAAATAATCACTATCAATATCACCCAAAATAGCTTCTAATCCTCTTCCCAATGCAGGTCTTTTACTTGCTGACATTTACATTTTCCTTCTTTGATTTATTCAAAATTTCTTTAGCTAGTGCAATATAACTTTGAGCTCCTCTACCAGTAGTATCGAAAGTAATAATAGTTTCTCCATAAGAAGGTGCTTCGCCTATACGAGTATTCCGAGGAATTATAGTATCGAATACGATATCTTTAAAGTGATGTCTCACTTCGTCTACCACTTGATTTGCTAAACGCAAACGTCTATCATACATAGTCAATAAAATACCTTCGATATCTAAGTTAGGATTTAACCTACTTTGCACTATTCTAATTGTATTTAATAATTTCCCTAATCCTTCCAGAGCAAAGTATTCGCATTGTACTGGGATAATCACTGAGTCTGCTGCTGTTAGTGCATTTATAGTGATGATACCTAGAGATGGAGAACAATCAATGAGAATGATTTCATATTCATTTTTGATAATATCTACTACTGTCTTCATCTTTTTTTCTCTATTCTCCATATTTATAAGTTCTATTTCAGCTCCAACTAGATTTATATGAGCTGGCAATAAAAAAAGATTAGGCGTAGAGGTATCTACTATGGCTTTATCAGGGGCTTCATTGCTAATAATACATTCATAAATACTTTTATCAACAGCTTTTGGGTCTATTCCCAGACCAGATGTAGAATTAGCTTGCGGATCAGCATCAATGATCAATGTTTTTAAATCTAGTGCTGCGAACGCTCCGCCTAGATTCAATGCAGTAGTAGTTTTACCGACTCCACCTTTTTGATTTGCAATTGCTATTACTTTGCCCATTTTTTTAGAAAATTATATCTTCGTTATCAGATTCCTCTAATTTATTAAAATCCTCAGTTTGTCCATCAGATTTATGAGAATTTAATATCTCTTCTTTACCTTCCTCAGGATCTACACCTGTCTGAATGAATTCTATAGCATATCGTAAACCACGAGCAAACTTATCCATATCCTCTTTATATAAAAATATTTTAGATTTTTTATAACCGAATTGCCCTGTTACTTCGTCTAATTCTTTTCTACTCTCTGTGATAGTAATATATCTATCTCCTGAGTTATTTTCTTTAACATCGAAAAAATAGGTACGCCTACCTGCTTTTACGGCTTTTGAATATACTTCTTCCCTTTTCATTATCCCTCTATATTTTTATTTTTTTTAAATACTTTGTTACAAAATTAAAAAAACTTTTTAATTTGACATATCATTTATTCTGTCATTTTATCTAAAACATGTAAAGCCAAATTTTTGATAGCTTGAGAGTAATCTTCACTAAAATCTTTTGTTACTCGATTAGCAATCGCTACACAAAGAGTACATGCCCTATGTCCCATTAGTTTAGCTAAACCAAATAAAGCTGATGTTTCCATTTCGAAGTTAGCAAGTATATGCCCTTGGTATTCAAAATTTTCAAATTGATTTATCAACTCAGGATATGCCAATGGTAAACGTAAGACTCTACCTTGTGGTGCATAAAAGCCACTAGCTGTTACCGTAATACCTTTGTGAAATTGATCAGAATTTAATTTATTAAAAAGTCCTTGGTCACCACTAACTATGTATGGGTTAGGAAGTGTATCTGGCCAATTTACTTTTTGTAAAACTGCTTTTTCTAAATCAGTTTCTCTAATAGAGCTATCATGCTTGTAATAGTGTAATAAACCATCCATGCCAAGGGCCATTTCAGATATAACCACATTGTTTATATCTATTTTATTATGCAGAGCTCCAGAGGTACCTATGCGTATCAAATTTAAACTTTTATGTTCTCTTTTTACTTCTCTTTTTTCTAAATCTATATTTGCTAAAGCATCGAGTTCATTTACTACTATATCTATATTATCTGTTCCCATGCCCGTAGAGACTACAGAAATTCTTTTATTTTTGTAATAACCTGTATAGCTAATTATTTCGCGATTGCGTCTACTCACTTCTATCTTGTCAAAAAAACTAGATACCCAATCTGAACGTTCGGGATCACCTACTAATATAATAGTATCTGCTATCTCATGAGGAAATAATGCTAAATGATATACACTACCATCAGGTTGCAAAACTAATTCTGATTTTTCCATAATTTATTTTTTTATAATTTTAATAAATTAAAAAACAAAGTTAAAAAAATATTTTATAATAACTAAAAACCTAAGTCTTATTAAAAAAAAATAATATTTCTACACTAAAATAAATTAGCAATATAATTATTATTCAAAAAAATTTGAATACCAATTCTTAGGATCTAAATGCCATTGTTCTAAAATATGTAAAACATCATATGGAATATATTTATTTGCAATAGCTATAGGTAATAGATTGGGGTAATCGGCTAGCGAAAAAACCTTAATTCCATTATTATTAAAGTCATTTTCTACTTTTGAGAATGCATAAGAAAAAATAGATATCAAGCCTATTACTTCACAGTTAGCCTCACGTATAGCACTAATAGCATTTTTACTACTTTTTCCTGTAGAGATAAGATCTTCTACTACTACTACTTTTTTATTTTCTGGCAAAAAACCCTCTATTTGATTATGAAGCCCATGTTCTTTAGCTTTAGGCCTTACATAAATAAATGGTTTATTTAATATATGGGCTATCAAGGTCCCCATTGGTATGCCTGCAGTAGCTACTCCAGCTATGTAATCAGCATCTGAAAATTTTTTAATTACTATTTCTTTTAAAAAATTTGCAATCTCAGTGCGGTGATCTGGATAACTTAAAATAATTCTATTATCACAATAAATGGGAGATTTGATACCTGAGGTCCATGTAAATGGATTTGTATAATTTAATTTTATTGCTTTAATTTGCAAAAGAATTTTACAAGTCTGTTCACAAATTTGCTCATTAAAAATCATAACTATAATGTATAAAATTTTCATCAAAAATAAAATAATTTTAATAACTGACAATATTCAAATTTTAAAACATATTAATGAAAAAGTACTTATTAAATATCAACCAGATTTGAATGAAATTATTGATTTATTAAAACAATTTGCTGATGATGATTTACATCAACAATTGATTTTAATTAATTATAAATTAGAAGACTTTTATATAAAATTTTATAACCTTTTTAAGGTTGTTTTGGGGGCTGGTGGAGTAGTTTTTAATGAAGAAAAGGATAAAATATTATTTATCTTGCGTAATGGAGTATGGGATTTACCAAAAGGGAAAATAGATTATGGTGAAAGTGATGAAAAAGCTGCTATTAGAGAAGTATGTGAAGAAACTGGTGTTTGTGATTTGACTTTAGTAAAACGATTAGAACCAACATATCATATATACTTTTCTAATAATGAAGCTTACTTAAAAGAGACTCATTGGTTTAGTATGAAAGCCAAAGAAGGTCAACCTCTAATACCACAAAAAGAAGAAAAAATAGAAATGGTTAAATGGTTTACACAAGATGATATTAAAAATAATTGGGACAATATGTATCTGAGTATTAAAAGTTTATTAGTAGAGAATAAGTTTTTTATGTTAGATATAGACTCACCTTAAAATTATATAAAAGGTAATAAAACTTTTTTTTAAAAAAAATCGTTATTGTTATAGTTTAATTTACCAGGGGTAATGAAACGTAATTTATATTAATTAGTCTAGGTCTTTATTTATTTTTACTCCTGTTTTCAGCAATGGGACACCCTAAAAATTTATCTAGCAATTGACATATTAAAGGGCGGATGATTTATTTTGTATTCCTCAATTTATTTGATCAAGTCATTAAATTTATTTAAAATCTTATTAATAGTTTCTTTTCTAGGTCTCATAGTTTTAGCCAATTCTTTCTCTACTTTGATTTTTAAATCTTTATTCAATTTATTTTTTATTGATTTAACAGTGTTGTCAGAAAGCTGTTTAAATAGAATAGCGATTTCTCTCGGGGTAAATTCTTCAGCTAGCTTATCAATTTGTTCTTTTGTAAATTTTATGTTATCTCCATCGCTTGTTATCTGAACATCGTGGGTAGTTTTTTTCTTTTTCGAAGTTATTGTCGATTTTTCAGTTTTTTGAGTTTTAGTATCTGAGGTAGTATGTTTCAACTCTTGAAAGGAAGTTTTTTCTTCAATTTTTTTATCAATTCTAATAATAAAATCACTCAATATATTCATATAATTAATATAAGCATCGTAAGGCGAGCCATAAGGATTGAAATACTTATGTACATCTCCATCAGAGAACCATTTAGTACACATATAATAAAAGTGATCACTTGTTTGTAGATACAACCAATCTCTATATATATCGGGGTCATCAGTTTGTGATACCTTGTCTCTGAGTGAATATAGCGTATTAAAAGCATCTTCTTGTAGTTCATTGCCTAGCCAAGCTGTCAAATCTCTTTCTTCGTCTGCCCATGAAGTGGGATACGGTACATGTAAAGGGGCTACGGGCTGCAGAAGCTCACTAAGCTCTGTAGGAGTTGCAAATTCATAATCTGAATGAGAGAATATACGATATGGGAGTGCACGCATGAAATCGAAAATACCAGTTTCTTTCCATTGATGTTCACCAAAAGTTTCATAATCCATAAATAAATTGACAACTTCGTGCTTACTGTCAATAGCATTGAGCCAGTCTACATATTTCTCTGCAGTGAGTGGCCACTGATCCCACTGTCTATTAGAAAATCTAAAAGCTATATCATCACTTAATTGATAATCTTTTAGCAAAAGCTTTAGTTCGGGATTAATAACGTTATAATAAAGGAAATGAGGGCTTTTCCACCCCAATATATGTTTAGCACCTTCAGCAAGCATAACTTTGTATCCAAGGTCAGCTACATATTCACCTATCTGATCGCTATAAATAAGCTCTGTATTTCTAAAAGCAGTACTAGGCTTCACACCTATCAATGATTTTAATTTATCTTGATGTAAATTAATTTGAGAATAAAATTCATCTTTTGAAATAACAGATGCTAAAGAGTGACTATAGGTTTCAGCTAAAAATTCTACCGATCCAGTCTCTGCTAATAATTTGAAGCTTTCGATAACTTCGGGTGCATAACGTTCAAATTGTTCTAATGCGGTACCTGTAATAGAAAAGGATACTTTGAATCTTTGTCCAAACTCTTGGATAAGTTCAAAAAGTAATTGATTCATTGGTAGATAACACTTATCAGCAACCCTACGTAATATATATTGATTTTGATAATCATCATAATAATTATGATTTATACCTATATCAAAAAAACGATACGTTCTTAATCTTATTGGCTGATGAACCTGAAAATAGAAACAGATATACCTCATACTTTTTTCATTTTAAAATTAAATATTCACTTAATAAAGATTCATAAAGTTGTTTTACTTCATACGCTGAGTTATCCCATTTCAATTGGTCTACCTCAGCCTTGCCATATTTTTGAAACATTTTACTAATAGCTGGATAGTGTAATATGCCGTATATTGCGTTAGCCATGGCATCTATATCCCAAAAATCTACTTTGATAGCATGCTTTAATACTTCTGATACTCCACTTTGCTTAGATATTACAATAGGTACATTAGACATTAGAGCTTCTAATGGAGAAATACCAAAAGGTTCTGAAACGCTAGGCATCACATATACATCGCTATAAGATAAAACTTCTTCTACCTCGGGACCTTTTAAAAAACCAGTAAAATGAATCTTGTGTCCTATGCGATAGCGAGCTGCTAATTTAACAATACGAGGAAACATATCACCAGAACCCGCCATAACAAATCTGACATTATCATCATATTTTAAAAGTTTTCGGGCTGTTTCAACAAAGTATTCGGGACCTTTTTGAAAAGTGATTCTACCAATATATGTTACTACTTTTTCTTTATAAGGTTTATCTACCTTGGGGCGTGAATGAAACTTGAATGCATCAGCGCCATTATATACAGTAACTACTTTATCAGGTTCTATACCATATCTATTAATAACAATACTTCTAGTATAATTAGATACTGTTACCACTTTATCAGCTTTTAACATACCTTCGCGCTCGATATTATATACATCTTGATTAATATTTTCACCACTACGGTCAAACTCAGTAGCATGCACGTGTACTATTAATGGTTTCCCACTTGTACTCTTAGCAGCTATGCCCGCTGGATAGGTTAACCAATCGTGAGCATGTATAACGTCAAAATCATGAGTAGCGGCTATTGCACTTGCTATTAAGGCATATCTAGAAACTTCATACATTATGTTGGGGCCATAAGAACCTGAAAACTCATATTTTCTTTTAAAAAAATCATTTTTTTTGATTTCTTCTTTTCTCAATCTTTCGTATTCTTCTGTATAAGCTTCTGGACTAATGTATGGGATTATTTTAGAAGCTACTTGAATATATTTCAATCTTTTCCAAAGTTCTATTGATGTTTCTTCTTCTAAATTTATTTCAAAATCAGAAGCATTCAATATTTTTATTTCATTGTCTTCGTCGCCGAATGCCTTAGGAACGACAAAAATAACATCTACACCATGCCTTAATAAGGCTTTAGTTAGACCATAACAGGCAGTACCGAGTCCGCCAGAAATATGAGGGGGAAATTCCCAACCAAACATTAGCACTCTCATAAGTTTTTATATTTTTCTATTAACCATTTAATTCTTAAAATTTCTGCAACACTCCATGCTTGGGAAATAGCACCACCTGGTTTATGTGGTGGATCACCATCAAACACTTCACTTATGCTACCTATCCCATGTTCGGCTAGTGTTGGTTCTAAATCATAATAAATTTTTTCTATAAATGGGAGACCTGCTTTACCATGAATTCTCAAATATCCTTCTGCAAAAGCACCTAAAAGCCAAGGCCATACCGTACCTTGATGATATGCCAAATCTCTTTCTCTGATAGGGCCTTCATAGAGGCCACGATAATTAGGACATTTTGGGCTAAGTGTACGCAAACCTCTTGGCGTTAATAATTCTTGCTGAATTCTTTCTAAAATAGAGAGTCTTTTTTTCTCATCGATACAAACATAAGGTAAAGATGTAGCAAACGTCATATTAGGTCTCACACACCAATCTATCTCATCATTGTCTACAAAATCTGCTAGATAACCACGCTCCTCATCCCAAAAATTATTTACAAATGATAACTCTACTTTTTCTTTAATAGGTAGCCAATCATTAATAAATTCTTCATCATTCACATGCTCCGCTAGATAAATAGTGTAACATATAGCATTATACCATAATGCGTTTATCTCAACAGCTTTGCCATAACGAGGCGTTACAGGTTTACCATCTACTATAGCATCCATCCAAGTAAGAGCATAACCTGGTAATTTAGCATTAATTAATCCATCATCACTCATCCATATTCCTTTGGCTTCGCCATTACGATAACCATATAGAATGGATATTAGATCATCTTTGAAATAACGCCATATTTTCATAGGAGTTTCATTAGTAAAAAGCTGATATTGCTGTATAGTCCAAAAAAGCCAAAGCGAAGTATCTGCTGAGTTGATAGCTACTCGCTGTTTTTTACCAACATTAGGAAGCAATGGTCCTTTTTTATCAGCTAATAAAGTATCAATAGCTTTTTTACATAAATCATAATTACCCGTCACTAAGGTTAATCCAGGTAATGAAATCAATGTATCGCGCCCCCATCTACCAAACCAATGATACCCAGCCTTTATCTCTACTTCATTACCACGTTGTATAATAAATTGTTGAGCAGAATTAATTAAATTATTTTCGTAACTATCTCTAGGAATCCTATTTTTTAATTCATTAGTAAATAATCTTTTTAATGAGTTTGTTTTAGTTTCTGATAAACCAGCACTGATAATCACACTTTCACCTTTCTTGATAGGAAATTCAAAATATCCAGGCACCAGCAAATCCTCATGTCCATCATAGCCTCTTTCTAATTCTTTGGTATATTCTATGTTATAATACCAATCTGGTGCATGTACATATTTAGACTCTTTAGAAATTTGTATATAAAGTGGACTATAACCTTGATATAGCTTCATTATAATTCCATTCTCGCATTCTTCATAATTTTTATTTGCATACATATTAGCTTTACTGAGAGTATGATAATTTCTAAAAGCAAGGAATGGTTTGAGACGCAGAAAAGTCTCACTATGTGCATCTAAAAGAGTGTATTTGACAAGGACCCTGTCCTCTTTATTAATAAATAATAACTGTTTAGATAAAATAACACCACCTACATGATAAATTAATGTAGGAATAGGCATACTATGAAACTCTTCTACATATTTATGACCTTTAGGAGAATAAATACCACCAGGATATCTGTGAATGCCTATATTAAACTCACTACCATGTTGTATGATACTTTCATCTAATGTAGATAAAAAAACATGCAAATCATCATCTAATTGTGGTTGAGGAGATATAAGTAAACCATGATATTTACGCGTATTGCAATAAATGATTGTAGTACTAGCATACGATCCTGCCCTATTAGCTCTGATTATTTCTCGATTTAATGAAAACTCTAAATTAACTAGTTGTTGTTTATCAAAAGATAAATACCCCATAAATTATATTATAAATAATTTTATGCAAATTTAATAAAAAATCATCAAATAAAAAAATAAATAAATTATATAAAGCTAAAAAATAATCACAATTATCAATTAAATAAAAAAATAATATTTTATAATTTTTTGCAAAAAATTTGTTTAGTTTTTTTTAAATCAAAACTCAAATAATCAGATACTTTAAAAAAAATTCGGCAATTTTATATCAATTAGATAAGTATAACATTTATTATCAACACATAATTTTTTATTTTCACATTTGCTATTCAAAGGTCATTTGTTTATTTATTAGTCCTAATAAATAATTTCAATATATTACATATAGAGCACCTCTAAAAATATGCTCACCATCTTCTAGGATTACTTTAATAGAATATACATACATATCTTGTTTTACAAATTCGTCTTTGTATTTACCATCCCAGCCTACATATAAGTCTGTAGTATAAAAAAGTTGTTTGCCCCATCTATCAAAGATTCTGAACTCATAATCCTTTATCGGCACATTAAAGCCCAAAGGCATAAAAGTTTCATTTAATCCATCAGCATTAGGGGTAAATGAATTAGCTATGTAAAACATTGTAGATGGTTTTATAATAACATTATTATAAGCTGTATCATAGCAATTATATTCATTGGCAACTATTTGTATTATAGTGTAATTACCAGCATTTGTATAGATATAATTGGGTTCCCTATCAGTAAAAATATCATTTTGCTCATTCTCTTCGCCAAAATCATAATACCAACTTGTAGCACCATAGCTTTCATCTAGTATTTTCACTCTACCATCATCCTCTGTAGTAATAAGAGGGAATATACTAAAACCGGCAATAGGAGAAGGATATATAGTTATATAATTAAATTTTGTTAAAGTATCAGAACAATTATATTGATTTTTTACTATTAAAGTTACAGTATAAACTCCATCATTATTATAAATATGTATAGGAGAATAAATATTAGAACTGTTCCCATCACCAAAATACCAGTAATATGTTCCATTATCGCTATTATTAATAAATTTCACACTTAATGGCTCACAACCACTTAGTGGTTCAGCTATAAAATCGATAATCGGTTTGGGATTTACCATTACTTGAGCACTATCTATTTTTACACATTCATAAATACTGTATCCTGTTAAATAATATGTAGTAGAGAATAGAGGCTCCACTGTTATAGATTGATTACTACTACCATTGCTCCATTGATATGTATGAGCCCCATTTGCTGTCAGAGTGGTGCTTTCTCCATAGCAAATAGATATATTATGTGGAGATATAGTGAGATTAGGTAAAGGATGCACAATAATATTAGCACTTACGGATGCAGTGCAACCCCACTGATTAGTCCCAGTTACATTATACGTTGTACTAACTTGTGGTGATACTGAAAGAGAATTATTAGTACCTAGCCCTCCACTCCATAAATACGTTTGAGCTCCATTAGCTACTAATGAGATAGTATCTCCTAAGCAAATTTCACTATTATTAGGATTGATTGTAACTACTGGCAAAGGATGCACGATTACTTTGGACCTAGCAGAACTAGTACAACCGTATTGATTTGTACCTGTAACAACATAAGTAGTTGTATTATGAGGTGTTATGGTTATTGAGGCATTAGCACCTAACCCGCCTGCCCATAAATAGGTATTTGCACCTGATGCTACTAAAGTAATTGTAGTATTATCACATATTTCAATAGAATCTGGATTGATGCCTACATCAGGTACCGGGTTTACAACTATGGAGGCACTCACTGAACTAGTACAACCATATTGATTTGTGCCTGTTACACTATAAGTGCTATTAGCATCAGGAGTAACTAAAATTGTAGAGTTATTACCTAAATTATTGGACCATTGATAAGTCATCGCTCCGCTTACAGAGATTAAAACACTTTTTCCATAACATATAACTGTATCTGTTTGGGCCATAGTCAAAGCAGGCACTGGATTTACAATAATTAAAAATGTATCTGATTGGCCCGTACATGTCAATCCATTATTAGTAAATGATGGTGTTACTATTATTGTAGAGGTTTGAGGTGCTGTACCTGTATTAGTAACAATAAAAGATGATATATCACCAGTGCCATTAGCTGCTAATCCTATACTTGAATTATTGTTAATCCAATTAAATACTGTATTGGGAACAGAACTAGTGAAATTTATCGCTGTTGTTTGAGTATTGTGGCATAAAGTCTGATCTGAGGTAGGAGATATGTCTGGTGTAGGATTTACAATAATTAAAAATGTATCTGATTGGCCCGTACATGTCAATCCATTATTAGTAAATGATGGTGTTGCTATTATTGTAGAGGTTTGAGGTGCTGTACCCGTATTAGTAACAGTAAAAGATGATATATCACCAGTGCCATTAGCTGCTAATCCTATACTTGAATTATTGTTAATCCAATTAAATACTGTATTGGGAACAGAACTAGTGAAATTTATCGCTGTTGTTTGAGTATTGTGACATAAAGTCTGATCTGAGGTAGGAGATATGTCTGGTGTAGGATTTACTGAGACAGTAACTTCTGTCGTTGCTGTACAACCAATAGTATCTGAACCTGTAACAGTATATGTAGTAGTTATAGTTGGAGAAGCTGTCACTGTTATTCCATTACCTAATCCATTAGACCAATTATAAGTTGAAGCCCCCGAAACAGATAAATTTGTTATATCACCCTGACAAATTAAAACTGGATTGGCATTTGCTGTTATCACTAGTTGTGGTGGCTGATTTATGGTTACACTTGCAGTATGCATACAACCATTATTATCTGATACTGTAACTGAATAAGTGCCCACACTTAAATTAGAAATACTTTGCGTATTTTGTCCATTAGACCATTGAAATGAAAATGGAGCAGTGCCTCCATTAATAATTGCTGTAGCTTGCCCATCTGTATACTCAAAACAAGTGACATCAATTTTAGAAATATTAAGATCAAAATCTGTTACAGTTAAAGGATATGTGATTGAATTTTGACATTGTGGCGTACCACTTGTTAGAGTTACATTATAGGTCCCAGTAGCAGGAAAAGCGTGAGTAGGATTCTGTATACTAGCAGTATTACCATCGCCAAAGTTCCAATTCCAATAAGTAACATTACCGTAATTAATTAATGTACTATCATAAAATTCAGCATTTAAGCAACTAGTAGTAAAGCTAAAATGAGGATCTATGTGTAATATTTTAATAGGAAAAGTGTACCAAAATCCGCAACCTACTGGCACATCAGGAGGTGTTACATAGCACTGTATCACTGAATCATTGAAGTTTTGTGGATTTATATTTATAGTAGATGTTGTTTCGCCAGTGGACCATAGATATGTAGCTCCTGGACTAATATTAGGAACTTGAAGTGTAGCTGATGAATCATTTTCACAAAATGTGTTTGCTTGAGCTACTAAATCATGAGGGCAAATGAAATCGACATAACCATAACCAAAATGTCCACTACGAGAACAATCTGCATTTGTTACTATTACTGTTACTGGTTGACCAACATAATTAGCTAATCTAATACCCACTGTTGTCCATGGCTTATACCATACCATGCCTCCAGCATTTATAAATCCAGGTATATTACTTGCTGCAGTATAATGTTGCTGACCACATGAAATAATTTGATTTTGTGAATTTAATATTTGTAATTCGAAATAGGGTTGTTCATTTTCTGGATGTCCAGGATCTTCAAATACCACAGCATATTTATAAATAAAATTTGTATCTTCTGGTCCAACAATAAATGAAAAAATTAATCTCTCAGCCTGAGCACCAGTTCCATTATTTCCGAGACGTACTGAATATGTGCCTCCACCAGGAGCCACTTTTGGAAAACCACCATAAGGATCTGTACCTCCCGTCTCTATTGTGTGCCTATTAGCCACAGGTGCACTACCCGTCCAATTACCTGCTGGATAACCATTATTTTTACCTGTCTGGCATGTCCAACCTGTGAAATTGCCATTCTCAAAATCTAAATTACCACAAGCACTCGCCCTTAGTTTTTTTTCCGAGTTTTCTTTTAATAGTCTACTGTGAGTTTCTTCTATATATTTAGCTAACCAGCTATCAAAATTAGTATCATTCAAATCACTTGATAATATTATTGCCTCAATAAAACCATCATCTGAAATAAATTTATTAGTGATTTGTATACTAGAATCCTCCATATTTTCTTGAGAAAATAAACTAACTGTGAAAAAAATTAATATTAAAAATGATAAATAATTTTTCATAACATATTTATTTATATAAATTAGACATATATTTTCTAAAAAGTTTAATATATTTAAAAATAAATTTATTTTGTTTTACTAAATTAAAAAATAATATTCAAAAATAATAATTATTTTTGTAGAAAAATATGAAAAAATTATCATTTATTTTGAGTGTAATAATTTTAAGTACTATAAGTTGTAAACAAAGCAAAAATCCTCTATTAGAAGAATGGGATACGCCTTTTCAAACACCCCCTTTTGATAAAATAAATGCAGGGCATTTCAAACCTGCTATCATTAAGGCAATGGAGATCCATAATAAAGAAATCGATAAAATAATAAAAGACAAAAATGAACCTACTTTTGAAAATTGTATAGTAAAATTAGATAATTCAGGTGAAAAGTTATATGAGATCACCTTAATACTTTTTAATATGATAGAAGCAAATTCTAATGACACCTTAGAACAAATAGCTCAAGAAATTTCACCAATGCTTTCTAAGCATAATGATGAGATTTTATTAAATGAAAAGCTTTTTGAAAAAATTAAAATACTATATGACGATAAGGATGATCTAGAATTAAATGATGAACAAAAAAGAACGCTAGAACTTTATTACAAAGATTTCGTGAGGGCTGGTGCCTTATTAAATGCTGAAAAAAAAGAAAAATTAAAAGATATTAATCAACAATTATCTGTATTAACATTAAATTTTGGTTTAAATGTACAAAAAGATAATAATAATAATCTATTAGTAATAGAAAATGAAAGAGATCTAATAGGCATGCCAGAAAATTTAATCGCTACTGGTGCTAAAATAGCTGAAGAACGTGATGTAAAGGGTAAATGGGCTTTCACTACAGACAAAGCAGTAATGATACCATTCCTTCAATATTGCCCTAAACGTGAACTTCGTAAAAAACTTTATGATATGTACCTGATGCGTGGAGATAATGATAATGAAAATGACAATAAAAAGTTGATTCAAGAAATCGTAACATTACGCCTGCAAAAAGCTAAACTACTTGGATATGAAACTTATGCAGATTATGTATTAGAAGAGAGAATGGCTAAAACTTCTTCTAATGTTTATGATTTATTGCGTCAAATATGGGCATATAGTTTGGTAAAAGCTATTGAAGAACGTGACGAAATGCAAAAAATTGTTATTGCCGAGGGAGATACTTTTAAGCTCAAATATTATGATTGGTGGTATTATGCTGAAAAAATTCGTAATGAAAAATATGCATTAGATGAAGATAAATTAAAACCATATTTTAGTTTAGATGCTGTACGTGATGCAGTATTTACTTTATCCAATAAACTTTATGGCATATCTTTTAAAAAACTTGACAATATTCCAGTTTATCATAATGACGTAGAAGTGTATGAAGTTTTGGATAATGATAAACAACATTTAGCGATATTGTATGTAGACTACTACACTCGTGCTAATAAGCAAGGTGGTGCATGGGCTACAGGATTCAGAGATCAATATTACAAAGAAGGGAAAAATATTTATCCACTTGTCAGTATAGTATTCAATTTTCCACAACCCATTGGTGAACATCCTAGTCTGTTGTCTATGGATGAAGTAGAAACATTCTTTCATGAGTTTGGTCATGCTCTACATGCGTTCTTTTCTAATGTTACTTACAAGAGATTATCTGGTTATGTACCAAGAGATTTTGTAGAACTACCCTCTCAGATAATGGAGCATTGGGCTTTCGAACCAGAAATGCTTAAACTTTATGCTAAACATTATAAAACGGGAGAAATAATACCTGATAGTTTGATTAAAAAGATTAATAATTCGAAATATTTTAATCAAGGTTTTGCTAAAACAGAATTCTTAGCTGCGGCATTTCTAGATATGGACTATCATACTTTGAAACAAATAAATGATTTGGATATACATTCTTTTGAGCAAGCATCAATGGATAAAATCGCTCTCATACCTGAGATAAAACCTCGTTATCGTTCTACATATTTTAATCATATTTTTTCAGGTGGATATGCTGCGGGATATTACAGCTATATATGGAGTGAAGTGCTAGATTGTGATGCTTATCAATCTTTTGTAGAAACTGGTGATATATTCAATAAGGATGTCGCTGATAGATTTAGAAAAACCATACTTGCTCCTGGTGGTAAAAAGGAAGCCGAACAGCTGTATATAGATTTTCGTGGCAAACAACCTGATATTAAATATCTTTTAAAAGATAGAGGTTTTATTTGATTTTTTAATTCTTAAAAAATAATGGTTCTATAACGTTTTATATGGGTTAAAGATTAAAAAAAGAGTAATTTTACAAAAATGAATTTGTTAATATTAGTTTTTTATTATAGGACAGTTAAATATTAACCACAAAGTTCTCAAAGGATGCACAAAGAACACAGAGAAGGATGGAATTAAAAGGGCTACAAATGGGACTTTGTGGACTTTGTGTAATAACTTGGTGCCCTTTGTGGTAAAAAAATCAACCTAAATAATTTATCCACAATAAACG
>FZPS01000197.1_pt124 | contig 26441 bp, 31 predicted proteins | sample 1817821 | NCBI WGS metagenome assembly FZPS01 (sample SAMEA104158645, study PRJEB21678) | metagenome | place: Germany | collected 2015-04-21 | reverse complement strand
CTCATTTGATGGTATTTTCAACTAATCAATATACAGGAAAGACGTGATTATGGGAAGGGGTTTTTTAACTTCTTCCCATATTTTTTTGAAAAATTGCATACTTTAATTTTACTCTAAGTTTGAAAAGTTTATTTACATAATATACTAAAGCGATTAATTTCAATAACATACCTATTATATTAATTTTAAAAACTCAAATAATAATTGTGAATCCTAAAAAATTGGAGGAAAACAGTATGAATAAGTGTCAAAAAATACAGTGTTCAGTTGGAAGTTGTATGTTTAATGAATTTAGTGAAAACTTATGTAATTTAGATGCCATACAGGTAAGTGCTGCTGCTAAATCAAACAGCGGTGCTCCTTATGATGAAACACTTTGCGCAAGCTATAAACCTAAAAAAGAGAAGAAATAAGTATACAAAAATTATTAAGTAAAATCACAACTAAGGTTCTTGTGACGTTTTGTTACAAGAACCTTCCTCCTAATAATTTAGAAATTTCGTCTTTTTTAAGTTTTCTCCACTTGCCTTCTGGTAAATCTCCTAAACTAAGATGTCCAAAACAAATTCTTTTCAGCTTTAAAACAGGATGTCCAATACTTTCGCACATTTTTCTAACTTGTCTGTTTTTGCCCTCATATATGGTTATTTCAACAATAGAAGTATTGTTGAAACTTTTAATTATTTTAAATTTTGCCGGTGCTGTAACATAGTCTTCTATTTTTAAACCTTTTTCAAACTCCTCTATTTTATCTTTAGAGGGAATTCCCTTTATTACTGCCCTGTATACTTTCTTAATTTTAAATTTAGGATGGGTTAGTCTGTATGTAAGACTTCCATCGTTGGTTAAAATCAATAGACCTGATGTATCATAATCAAGTCTGCCCACAGGAAAAATTCTTTCAGGTATATTTACCAAATCAACAACTGTCGGTCTTTGAAACTGATCTTTTACGGTAGTCACGTACCCTGCTGGTTTGTTTAGTATAATATAAATCATTTGTTCTTTTCTTTTTACTCTGTTGCCATCAAAACATATTATATCATTATCATCTACTGTTGTTCCTAATTCAGTGACTAGGATACCATTTACTGAAACCCTGCCTTTTAAAATAAGTTCTTCTGATTTTCTCCTTGAGGCAACCCCACAATCAGCTAAATACTTTTGAAGCCGTACTTTTTCCATAAATAAACCCTCTTTACCCAAAATACTGCCAAACTTTCAATATATAACCTCCAACTTCTCACCTCTAACTTCCAACCTCTACATTATACTACTACCAATGATAAATGTACAAGTATTAAGCCTCTTCATCATCAACTTCTTTAATGGTTTTTCTAACCTTTATTTTTTTCTTTATAGCCTGATTTGCTTTTTCAACAATATCAGGTACCATATCAAGTATTTTTTCCAAAGAAGAATTAATTGTAACAGGTAAAAGCTTTATCTGACCTTGACCTACAACCATAAAAGCAACAGGATTTATACTTACTCCAGCACCACTACCACCTGCAAAGGGGTATTTAGAAGATGAACCACCGCTATTTCCATCTTCCTCTCCACTGCTTTCCCCACTTTTTACTCCACAGCAGGAATTATACTCCCCTCCCCCTGCTGCAAATCCAAAGGACACCTTTGATATGGGAATTATCACAGTTCCATCAGGAGCCTGGACAGCGTCTCCAACAATTGTGTTAACATCTACCATATCCTTTATGCTCTCCATGGCTGTTGACATCAAACCTTCAATGGGATGTTGATCCATATTAATCACCGCCTAATTTTTTTATTACCCACTAACACATCTTTCAGTCTTAAATAAAGGAAACTTATCTTTTGTAAAATGTGTTAATATCATAAATCCTATAACAATAATATAGACAATTCTAACATTAAATATACAGTATAAATCTAAATTAATGCTTTTTTCCTTATAATTTGGTTTTATAACCATCTGTTTTTTTTCTATTTTAATAAACTGATGTAAAAAAGATATGATTACGCCACAAAAAGTCCACAAAATACCTGTTAATATAGATGTTTGACAAGCATTTCCCGTTCCAAAATTCATATTAAAGTTTAAATTTTTTAATGTTATTTTACATTTTAAAAAATTTTGTATTCTTTTTATAAAACAGCGGTGTTTTAAATAAAAAACCCTGCCACTTTCTATTTTATTTAAAATATTTGTATACCTTGTGTATTTTTTACCTTCTTCACCTTCTGCTTTTTTTATAAACCTATAAAAAATACCCTTTTTTTTAGCATCAACACTTGGAATTTCATATTTGTATTTTATTAATCCATTGTACAGAAAAAAAGACACTACAAAAATATCATCTTTAGATTTTCTTTTATATTCAATTACAATATTTATTTTAGATAATAGTATAACTATTATTAATACAGTTAAAATAATAATAAAAAAAATAAATTGGGTCATTATATCACCTCAATTAGGTATTTTTGCCCAAAAAATAAAAAAATACACTGAATTAGTGTATTTCTTTAGTAAATATTCGTTTTTTTATTCCTGGACATCTGTATTTGTTTCGGTATTTACTTGTTTTTCTGTATTTGTTTTTATTTCATTAAATTCTAATATTGGAAAATCTGAATCTGATTTAAAGCCAAAGCATCTAAAGAATTCTTCTGTAGTTTCATAAAGAAAGGGTTTGCCTGGCGCATCAAGCTTTCCACATTCCCTTATTAATTTTTTTTCTAAAAGTTTTGCAATTGAACTATCTGAATTAACTCCTCTAATCTTTTCTATCCTTACTTTTGTAATAGGTCTGTTAAAGGCTATAATTGCAAGGGTTTCCAGTGCTGCCTGGGATAAACCGCTTTTTTGACGGGGCTCAAATAATATTTTAATGTATTGGTACAACTCAGGTTTTGAACACATTTGATAACCTTTGTTTACTTCCCTTATGGTTATACCACGGGAAGGGTCGTTATTATAACTTACAATCATATTATTTAAAATAAGCTTAGCTGTTTTTTTATCTGTGCCTATAACTTCACAAATTTTTTCAATAGAAACTCTTTCCCCTGCTGCAAAAAGAAGCCCTTCTATAATTTTTTCATATTTTTTTAAATCCATAATGACAAATCCCCCAAAATATACATCCACTATAAACAAAGTTTTTTAGCTTTCTGCTGCTATTTTTTCATCATTAATATCATCAAAATTACTGTCCTCACGTTTATAAACAAGTATTTCAGAGAAATTTTTATTTTGTTTAATGGTTAATTTTTTTATTTTTGCAAGTTCTAATATAGCTAAAAAGCCAGTTACAATTTCAAGCCTTGACTTTGTTTTTGTTGAAAAGACATCAGAGAATTTAAAAAATGTCCTGTTTAAAAGCGTTCTAACAACTTCACGTATTTTACTTTTTAAAGATACTTTTTCACGCTGTAATATCTGAGTCATATTTTTTGTATTTTTATTCATCTTTTTTTCATTGCGCTCCATCAACTCAATATAAACTCTGGTAAGTTCATCATATGAAAGCTCTATAGGTTGTTCTTCTTCTTTTATGTCTATTTCTTCCGAAGGTTTATAATATATTTTCCTGTATTCTTCTTCACGAACCTTTAAAATTTCAGAAAACTTTTTATATTTTTTATACTCTGCAAGTCTTAATACAAGCTCTTCTCTAGGGTCTATATGTTCTTCCTCTTCTTCTTTTTTAGGGCTAGGAAGAAGAAGTTTTGATTTAATGTGGAGCAATGTTGCTGCCATTACTAAAAACTCACTGGCAATTTCTAAATCCATTTCCTGCATTTTGAAAAGGTAGTCCATATATTGATCAGTTATATCATCTATAGGAATATCGTATATATCTATTTTGTTTTTTTCTATAAGATGAAATAACAAATCCAAAGGCCCTTCAAAATTTTCTATTTTTATTGTACAGGCATTTGATAAAACACTTTCCACAAAATACACCACCAATTAATATCAAATTTTAACCATTGATATAATCTATTTTCATAGCCTTCCTAACTTCTTCCATTGTTTTTTGAGCAACTTTTTTAGCATTTTCATTTCCTGTATGAATTATTTCTTTTATCATATCAGGATTTTTTAAAATATTTTGCCTTCTTTCATAAATAGGTTCTAAATATTCAATCATTTTATCGGCCAATTTCTTTTTACACTGAACACATCCAATTTTACCAGCCCTGCACTGCTCTTCTATTTCAGAAACTTCACTTTCATTAAAAATTTTGTGAAATGAAAAGACAGTACATACTTCCGGGTGTCCTGGATCATCTTTTCTTATTCTAGCCGGATCAGTAACCATTGTTTTGACTTTTCGTATGATATCGTCAGGACTGTCTGACAAGGCAATTGTATTGTTATAGCTTTTGCTCATTTTTCTTCCGTCTGTTCCTGGAAGCACCTTTGCTTTTGTCAAAATAGCATCAGGCTCTGGAAAAACTTCATCATACATATGGTTAAAACGTCTTGCTATCTCCCGGGTCAGTTCTAAATGAGGCAACTGGTCCTCTCCTACAGGAACATAGTCTGCTTTATATATCAAAATATCTGCCGCCTGAAGGCATGGATATCCTAAAAATCCATAAGTGGTTATATTCTTGTCCTTCATTTGATTTAGCTGGTCTTTGTAAGTTGGGCAGCGGTATAGCCATGATAAAGGTGTTGTCATAGAAAAAAGCAAGTGCAGCTCTGCATGTTCAAGTACCGATGACTGAAGAAATATAGTGCATTTATCCGGGTCAAGCCCTGCACTTATCCAATCCACAACAAGGTCATTTATATTATTTTTAACTTGTGTTGTATCTTCATACCCAGTTGTTAGAGCATGCCAGTCTGCCACAAAAAAATAACAATTATATTCATCCTGAAGCTTTACCCAGTTTTCCAAAGCTCCAAAATAATTCCCAAGGTGCAGTGCCCCCGTAGGTCTCATACCACTTAAAATTGTACCTTTTTTCACAAATAATTCACTCTCCTAAGTAAAAATTATCTCTTTTACAAAATGTTTTCTAGTCTATAAAATCTATAAAAATCTATTTTTATTATCTTTATAAAATAAATTATAACTTTTTTTTTATTTAAAGTCCAATATATGTACTTTAGAAATTAATACCTCTAAAATAGCTATTTTACTTTAAGTAATAAGATTTATAACAGGTTTTAACACAAAAAATATAAAATTTAAAGTATACTCTTGAGCTGGAATAAGTATTACCCTCAATATTCCTGTATAAATTAAAATTATAAAAATTATAAAAGTTGCATATTGGTATTGCATAAATCTAAAGTAGTAGCGCTGGGGCAAAAAGAAAGTAAATACTTTTGAACCATCCAATGGCGGAAAAGGTAAAAGGTTAAAAATAGTCAAAAGTATATTTAAACTTAAGCCCATTATGGAGAAATTTGAAATTACAACTAAAGGTTCTGTAGAAGTAAAATTAGAATAAACATCAAATTTAAATTGAAGAAATAAAAATATAAAAGCAAAAATAAATGCTAAAATAAAATTGGATAACGGTCCTGCCAAACTAACCATTACAGTTCCTACTTTGCGGTTTTTAAAATTAGAAGGATTTATGGGAACAGGTTTTGCCCATCCAAAGCCTGCAAAAAATAGCAAAATAGTACCAGTTACATCCAAATGTTTCATTGGATTTATGGTAATTCTCTCCAAATCTTTCCCGGTGTTGTCACCTAGACGATATGCTATATAAGCATGTGCCGACTCATGAACAGAAATGGAAAAAGCAAAAATAATAAAATAATATAATATCTCTATTAACCCAAAGTTTCTAAAAAACATATTTTTCCTCTCCTCTAAAAGCATTTTATTTATCCTAATTTTTTAAGGAGCAACTTTTTAGCAAATTCCACCTCATCCTCTAAGGTATGTATATTCCCATTTAGCTTTTCTTTTAAAATCTCATCTAAAATTTTTTTGTATTTATAACCTGGCTCAACGCCCATCTCTTTTAAGTCATTGCCTGTAATATAAAGTTTTATATTTTTTAGTTTGTTAACATATTCCACCACTTTATTGCAAAAACCCTCATTATAAAATACCAATGTTAAAAGATATAGAGTCTCAAGGGAAAGACTTTTAAAAATATCAAAAGCTTGGTAATTACTTATATTAGTTATATTCATTGTTTGTAATATGTCTTTGGTTTTGATAAACCTATTTATTTCACCGCGTATTTCCCTTTTAAGTCTCATTTTTTCCATAGAAGATGCAATTTTATCAGTATCCATATTAGAATAAATAACTAAAAGACTCAAAAGAATTTTATCAATATTTTCATAACTATTCAAGTTATTTTTAAATTCATTAATATTATTAAAAGATTTTTCCAAAAGACTTTTAAGATTATTATTGTAATTTATTTCCGGATATATTTTGCCTAAAATCCCTAAACCATGCATACGCTCCATAATTTCCCATAAGTTTTTTTCTTTTAATATGGCAAAAAACTCATGATTAATCCGCTCAATGCTTACAGTTAAAAAACAATCTGAGAAAATTGCACTTTTTAAAAACTCTTCTGTACTTTTTTCAATATTAAAACCATACCTCTTTTCAAACCTTACAGCTCTAATTATCCTAGTAGGATCTTCAATAAAACTTAAATTATGAAGAATTCTTATAAGCTTATTTTTAAGGTCTTTTTTACCGCCATAAAAATCAACCAATTGTCCAAAGTTTTCACCATTTAGTCCAATTGCCATACCATTTATTGTAAAATCCCTTCTAAAAAGGTCATCCTTTATTGTTCCCCTCTCAACTGTTGGAAGTGCCCCTGGGTATTGATAGTATTCTTTTCTTGCTGTAACCACATCTATATAAAATTCATCATTTAATTTTATGGTGGCTGTTTGAAATTTTTCGTGTTTAGTGACTTTGCCTTTATAGTGTTGGGAAAGATTTTTTACAAAATCATAAGCATTTCCTTCTATCACCAAATCTATATCCCATGTACTTTTTCCCATAATTAAATCCCTTACAAATCCGCCTACAACATACAGGTTATACCCTAGTCTGTCAGCTGTTTCCCCAGCGTTATAGAGTATATCTTTAATTTTTAAAGGCATAGAGTCAATTTTGCTTTTAAAATTATCATCTGACTTTAGTTTTATAAAATCCATTGTCATTAAAATACCACTCCAAGAAAGCAATTATCCTACATTATATCAGATAATATCCAAATCAGTCTATTAAATTTAAAAATTTTTAAAAGAAGCTTTAAAAGTTATACTTTTATCCTTTTGCTTTTAGTTGTATAATAGTTAATTGTATAATAGTACGTTATTAGTTATTTTTGAAGGGGATAGAAAATGAAAAAACAATCTATAGCAAAAGGTTTTGCTGTTTTGACGGCGGCAAGTATATTTGTAAAAATACTATCTGTTTTATATATTCCTTTTTTAAGAGGTATTTTAGGTGACGAGGGGTATGGAATATATGGAGCAGCCTATCAAGCATACACATTTATATATGTAATAGCAAACTCAGGTATTCCTGTGGCAATATCAAAATCCATATCAGAGCTTACCTATATGGAAAACTACAAAGATGCATATAGAACTTTTAAGATAGCACGTTCTTATCTTATTGTTATTGGGGCTGTATTGGCAACAGGTATGTTTGTCTTTGCAGGACCTATATCAAAGGTTTTGCATTTTGAAAAATCTTATCTTGCAATTTTAGCCCTATCCCCCACCATTTTTATAACTGCTGTGGCATCAGCTTACAGAGGATATTTTCAAGGGCGGGGCAACATGACATACACTGCCATTTCACAGGTATTAGAGCAAATTACAAATGTAATTTTTACACTTTTATTTGCTGTACTTTTAATGAGGTACGGTGTGGAAGCAGCCTGTGCAGGAGGAACTGTTGGAACATCATTGGGGGCTTTAGCTGCAATGATTTTTATGATTTTTATATTTTATAAAAACAGAAAGTCTATAATACCAAAAAACAAAGTAAAAACCGATGTAAAAAGGTACCCTTACAAAGAATTAGCAAAAAAAATCATACATTATAGTATACCTATAACAATATCTGTAGGTGCCACATATGCTGGAAATCTTGTGGATATGGCCAATACAAAAATAAGGCTTATGGCAGGAGGTTATGCTGAAGATACAGCAACTATACTGTATGGTTTTCTAACTAAATATCAGCAGTTAATGAATGTACCTGTATCCATTGTGGCAGCTCTTGCTGCTGCTGTTTTGCCTTCCCTCTCAGGTTCTATGGCGTTAAATGACAAAGAACAGTTTGAGAAAAAGCTGCGTTATGCCTTAAGGCTTTGTGTATTTGTAGTTATCCCATCAGCGGTTGGTTTTTCAATATTAAGTGAGCCAATTTATTCTTTTTTGAAATTTGGTGGAGGCTATGAGCTTATGAAATATGGTGCTGCGGTGTTGGTATTTATGTCGCTAGTGCAGATACAAACAACTATTTTACAAAGTGCTGGACTGCTTTACACCGCTACAAGAAATGTTATTATTGGAATTATAGCAAAAATAATTACCAATTACTTTTTAATCTCAATACCTAGCATCAATATATACGGAGCTATAATAGGAAGTATTGTGGGCTTTGGTGTTCCCCTTATCTTAAATACAATTACAATTAAAAGACACTTAAATGTTAAAATTTATTTATTTAAAAACACTATAAAACCTATTATTTCATCTATAACAATGGGTATTGTGGTTTTTATTTTTTATAAAATATTCTATTTACTTTTTAATCTATTTATGGGAGAGTATTTTTCAAATGTGATTGCTGTAGTCATCTCAATAATTATCGGTGTTGCAACATATATGCTTTCAATGATTATTTTTAGAGGTATTTCTAAAGACGATTTAATTGAAATGCCTGATAAGTTTAAAAAATTCATTCCGGCAAAAATATATGATAGAATAACAAATTAGAAATTTAAAACCGTAAAGTTGTAGAATCCTAAAAAGAAACTGCAAAGTGATAAAAGATGTAAAGAACTAAAATATAAAGAACTAAAAAGTGACAAAAGCCAGAAGGAAAACGGAAAATGACAGAAAGAAGAAAAGTAGCAGAAAGAAGTGAAACGAAAAAATGATAATTTCAAAATTTTCAAAAATATTTTCAAAAATAAATAATTTTAAAAGCACAATTTTGCTAATTTTGTTTGTTTTATTAGCATCAGCAGCAGATTATATAATTTTATACGGACAAAAAACTTCTGCCCTTATAATGCTGATTATTTCAGCTTGCATATTTTTTGCAGCCCAATCAAATTTTAAAATAGGAAAGAAAACCGCTTTTATTATACTGGCAGTAAATATACCAATATTAATACTGTCAGTAAAAACAAGAATATATATTTTCAATATCCTGATGCTTTCATATACTCTGTGGTATATAATAACACCTTATGTTATTAAATTTAAAAGGTTTTACAGCGTATTTTTTTCGGCATTATTGATACTATCTTATGTGATTCCTTTTTCCGATATAATGTTCCCGCTGTTTCCCATTACCATGTACCCTTTTTACTTACTGGGATATAAATTAAAAGATATAAAAGTAACTAAGGTAAGGTATGGCTATTTTATTTTAATTTTAAATATTTTTGCATCTTCTTTTGTAATGTTTTTATTCCTTCAAAAAACCAAACCATATTTTGCAACAGGTGACCTAAGACTTGTAAATTTAAAATCACCATATGAAACATCGGCATATCATCCTTTTTGGGGAATATTTTTACTTTGGATTACAACAAGTATTTGCCTCTTTATAAAGTATTTTTTTAAAGAAAAAAAAGATTATACTGATGGTATAGAAACAAATGAATTTAAAGAAATTTTTAAAAAATTATACACACAAGAATTTAGTTTTCTAAGTTTTCTGTTTTTTACCCACTTTTTAATTTTTATAGCTGAATACGCTGTAAGGGGAGATTTTAAAGAAACCTCAACCGTAGTTTTTCAACCCGCCATAATGTTTAATTTAATTTTTCTACTAACCATTTATCTTTTTCTTACATCACTAATGGGAAGAGTATTGTCCACCGTTATTGTTTCTCTTTTAACGGCTGTTTTAGCAATAGCAAACTTTGTGAAATTTAAATATTTTGATGAACCCTTTTACCCTTGGGATACCTATATACTTAAAGAAGGAATTATGATATCAAAGGAATATGTGAATCTTACTTTAATATTTACCTGTATTTTGGTATTTATAATTGCAGTTATAATTCTTTTGATTACTAGCAAAAGGGTTCGCAGCTTTTTTAAGCCAAAAATCATACGGAAACTGTTCCCGCTGGCTGTTTCACTGGTTTTAATAAACGGATTGATAATAAATATACCGGGACAGGTTATAAAATTCTGGATAGCCAAATCATGGTATATAGGCAAAGTGGAAATGCTTGCAAACGGTGTGTTTGTGCAAAATTATATGTATCTTAAAAACTATGGCAAGTATGTTTTGGGCGAACCTTCCGGATATTCCATGGAAAAAATGAAAGAAATAAATGACAGGCTTTCTGAAGAGTTCCCCAAAAAATCTTCAACAAATCCAAAGCCTAACATAGTACTCATTATGTGCGAAAGTTTTTGGGACCCTACGGTATTAAACGGCGTACATTTCAGTGAAGATATTATGAAAAATTTTAATAAATATAAAAAGGGAGAAATAGTTTCTCCTGCCATAGGTGGCGGTACATCAAACGTTGAATTTGAAGCTTTGACCGGGCTTAGCACTTATTTTATAGGTCCGGGGGTACTTGCGTACAATGTGTATTTCAGAAGGGATACTACCGGCATTGTCTCAGTATTAAAAGATAACGGATACAATACAATTGCAATTCATCCCTATATGGCTGAAATGTATAACCGGGACAAGGTGTATAAATTTTTGGACTTTGATGAATTTATCTCATTGGACGGTTTTAACTCTGCTACTGATTTAAAGGGACCTTATGTATCAGATGACAGGCTTATGGACAAAGTCCTTGAGATTTTATCAAAAGAAAGTGATAATCCTAAATTTATATGGGTTCTTACAATGCAAAATCATGACCCTTATGTGGATAAATATGATAAATTAGAGGTGTCAGTGACATCGGATAAGCTTAATGATGAAGAAAAAAGCACTTTAAGCGCATACGCAGAAGGGGTAAGGGACGGTGCAAATTCTTTGGATAAACTTATTACCCAATTGGAAAACTCGCCAACTCCAACCCTTGTGTACTTTTTTGGCGACCACCTGCCAAGGATGGGCAGCTTAGAAAAAATGTATGAAATTTATGACCGCTTAAATCCTGAAAATGACCCGGACAAAAGAGAATTCAGATACTATGTAACGCCATATGCATCCTGGTCCAACTTTAAAGAAACCACATCCTTTGACCGGCCCGTTTCACCGGCTCATATAGCACTTGAAATATTAAAGGATTCGGGGGTTGAATACCCAAGCTATTTTAATATATTAGACAGGCTAAAAAAGGAACATGGCTTTTTGCACCAGATTTTAAGCAAGGATATAGACAGGGAAAACCAATATATAAAAGACTATGAAATGATTGAGTATGATTTAATTTTGGGAAATCAATACTTAAAGGATTTGGAGTAAGGAATTCCAGGGATTCAATGTCGTCCAGGTCAAAATAAAAACCATCATCATATACAGTAAATAAATTCCCATCTATCTCGTTTAGATAAGGCAGGAAGAATTCATATAAGTCATCTTTCAACGATAATGGCTTCTCATACAAAGCTTTTATTATTACTTCTTCCTGTATACCTTCATCCCTATTATCCGACACATTTCATAATAGCATTCCTCACATTCTTATAATTTAAATAGCCTTTGCCTTAAATATTTATATTTTGCTCACATTGTCCATGATTTTTTCATGAGTTTTATTATCAATATCATAACTTAGCGGTGAAATCTCATTTATTATGTCTTGTTCTTCATTCCAGCAATCTATTCTTATGCAATCAGCATCATCAAGAAAGTTGGTAACCAATATGCGCCAAAAATCAAATTCCTCCCATAAAGTAGGAGTAAAATATACACCATATTTTCTCAATTTAATCTAACCACCTTATATATAAATTCTTTCCTATAATCTTTTTAAAGTATTTCATTAATTTACTCACCTCTTCCGTTATTTCTTTTTAAAATTTGCCATGCAGAAAAACCCATTCCAGGCAGGGAGCCCCAATCAATTATAAAAGCTATCCACCACAACCTGCGATACGGATTAGACGGGAAAATCAAAAAAGCCGCACAAATAAGGCATCCTGATAAAAACGGAATCCAGGAAGGAGCAGGCTTACGTTTAATATACCCCTGCCAAAAAACCATCCAATTTAAAATAAAAATCCAAAACCCGGCAGCACCTAAAATCAAAGAAATCAAATATTGCATATTTTTCACAACATAAATCCTCTCTTTGATAAACTACTCATTTATAATCTTATTTCTGTATACTAAATCTTCCCGAGCGGTAAAACCTCTTTTTTCCCAAAAGGAATTCCCAATTTGGTTATGTGAAAAAACAACCAGTGCCACTTTGTTAATCCCTTCTTTTTTCAGTGCATCCAAAGCCGCTTCAACCAAAGCAGTCCCAACCCCGTTATTGCGTTCTTCCGGGGATACCGCGGCATGATAAATAAATCCCCGCCGTCCATCATTTCCGCATAAAATTGTACCGATAATCTTATTATCTTTTTCCGCAACAAAACATGTTTTTGGATTTCGCTCTAAATACCTTTCAATCCCCTGCCTTGAATCGTCCAAATCATTAAGTCCTATTCCCGGAGTATTGAGCCACAAATTATAAACACCGTCATAGTCATCAATTGTCATTTTTCTTATAATCATTTGCCTATCTCCCCCCTATTTTCTTGCCTTAAGTCTATTATTTCATCATTTATAGAATTAATGATTAGAATATATAAGTCATTTAAATTACTTACCAGAAAATTCACGGGGTATCTTGTTCACATAAAGGAAATTTTACCCATTCCCAATAATTCATAATTTCAATTTCGTAATTATCATTTTCTACATTATATCTGTGTGAGTGTGGTGCAGGTATCTTAACAGCTCCTTCTTTAAAACCTAAATCATTTAATTTCTTTTGGTTCTTACTTACATCTCCATAGATGTAAATAAGATTATGATTATCGTAAACAGCTAATTGCTTGGTTTTTATTGAACCAATCCAAATATGATGTCGCCCATCTTTTTCAAAATAGTCATTAAATTTATCTAAAAAATCATTGACCTCAGCATTATTTAATAAAATACTTACTCATATATATTCTTCCCCTAAGCCCATTCTGTTTATTTCACCTTAAAATTTACTATTTATATCTTTTTCTATTATAGACTATAAAAGATAACTCGTACATATTTTTTACTCCAAAAAATTCTTTGTACCTTATTCCCTGTTTTTTAAAGCCTCATTCATTGGTATTCTCCTAACTTTTCCAAGATGCAATGCATTAATCCCAAAGTAAGCTATAACCCCGACTAAAACAATTTTCACATAAACCGACACCGGCAGGTAAAAATCCATATACCCCTCAATTAATGAGGATATATATACCAGAATCATTTTAAATAAATTTGCCTCCAGAGGCAGACAAACCAGCAATGATATCAAAACCACAATTGCGGAAGTATCCAAATATAGTTTCCTTATTTCTTTTTTTTCGTACCCGAATACCTTCATAAAGGAAATATAAAGGGAATTCTTATCAATTACAATTTTAGTCAATAGGTACATCAATACTAAATAGGCAAATACAGAAAACACATTTATAATAGCAATAACATTTCCAAAGGAAATCATCACCTGTTTTGCCGCCCCAAGGAAATCACTTCTGTTCATGAATTTGGCAATATAAGCATCGTCAATATCAAGTTTTTTCTGTGACACATAACTGTTAAAGGTACCTGTATCCTTTTCAAGAAGCCTGCACAAATTATTTATGCTCATATAAGCTCCAAGATTATTGGTATACGGGCAAATTTCATCCACCACCAAAGAATATTTTTTCTCATAAACGGTATCCTCAAAAATAATCTCATCACCTACATTAACCTTTAGCTTTTTTGCAAAGGAATCGGATACTACAATGTGGTTTTCTTCTCTAGGTATCTTAAAGTCAATAAAAATATCACTGTCTTCTTGTACACCGTAAAAAGTTACTTTCACATTATCCTTAGTCAGGTAGTACTCCGTCTCTAAGGAATAAATTAATACCTTTTCTCCCCCTTTCGCTTCTACAGGAACTTTTAATATATACTGATACTCATACGGAATGGTGTCGTCAATGGTATCCACATAATAATCCATGAGGGGCTTTAAGCCTATTCCAAACATCAATAAAAAGCTGGATAAAAAAATACCAAAAAACAGTACCAGATAGCTTCCTTTATTTTGAAGAATTACACGAATCCTAAAGCGGTTTATAAATTTGAAGTTCGGAAGCTTTGTTGCCTTTTTTTGCTTTCTCTTCTTAAGGTCCTTTCTAAGAAAACGAAGAGGTGACAGGGACATTTTATTTACAAGGAGCAAAAGATTTATCACAATCATAATAACTATAGGAATTATTGTGGTTTTTATAAATGCTACCTGATTAAATTTGACGGTCAAAGGCGGCAGGCAGTATGATTTATAGTAAATCCGCTTAAACGGTTCAATCATCACCGTATACCCCAAAGCATTTCCCGCTACAGAGGCAAGAAATGTAACAATGACAGGCAGAGCTATGTAGTGAAGAACCAGTTCGGCTTTTTTATATCCCATCGAACGAAGGGTGCCGATGATTGAAGCTTCTTCCTCAATGGTATGTGCAGAAAGTACTGCAAATACAAAGGCAATAATTACCACCAGAATATAGATTAATACTTCCATTATAGGTCCGTCTTTTCCCATATCATTAGGAAGGAAACTGATACTTTGATTATCTTTTGCAATTAAGAAATCCTGGACATTCACACCGTTACCCACAAGAATCTTACGGATTCTGTTGGCGGCTTCCACCTTCTCTTTATCAGAGAGATTCCGATCATTGTGGCGGTAACTGTAGCGGTATGTAACGGTACTTTCCTCAAACCCTGCAAAGCCTTCATTTGATACCACACACACACCAAACCCGGTGGTATTCATAACCAGGTCCTGGTTACTCAAAAACAGGGAACTATAATCAGGCAAAGAAATTGTCCCTGAAACGGTAAATTTAATTTTGTTCAGTTCAAGAGAATCCCCCACCTTAATATTATGGTTTTCGGCAAATAACCGGTCCACTGCAATCTCATTTTTATCGGCCGGAAGTGAACCTTCAAAAAGAGCCGGGATATTCATTTCACTTCTTTCATTAAAAATATATACCTTTGTCCCTCCGTTGAATTCCTCCGCCGTGCTGTAAAAATTATCGCAAAGGACAATGTCTTCTTCCTCCAGCTTGCTTTTTATTTTATCTTCTAACGGAAACGCTGCTTCAAAATATCCGTCTTCTACCTTATTTTCAATCAGGTATTCATCCAATGAATACTTAGCACTCTCCATCACACACAAAAATCCGGATTCTAAAATGATGGTAGTGACCAAAAGCAAAAACGTACATATATATCTTCCCACATTTTTTTTGAGTTCGCGTAAATAACGTTTGCTTAACGGATTTCTCATGCCGGTCACCTCCTACCACTCTAACAGGCCGGCAGGTATGGGATTTTCATTTACATAGTCTGAGACAATGACACCATCCCGCATTCTTAGTACATGGTTGGCTATATTTTTAATTGCATCATTATGGGTCACAATGATAATTGTATTGCTGTATTTTTTATTTATTTCCTCTATAAGGCTTAAAATTTCTTTTGATGTCTGGTAGTCAAGAGCTCCCGTTGGTTCATCACACAAAAGAACGGACGGGTTCTTAACCAGGGCTCTTCCAATGGCACAACGCTGCTGCTGTCCGCCGGACAATTGAGAAGGCAGTTTATCCTTATGTTCATATAGACCAAGGGTTTTCAATAATTCATCTATTTCCAAAGGATTCTTGCTAAGGTATGCACATACCTCAATATTTTCCTTCAGGGTAAGGTTGGGAACCAGATTATAAAACTGGAATACAAACCCTAAATGGTTTCTCCTGTATTGGGTAAGTTCCTTTTCATTCATGTATTTTGTGCAGCTTTCCCCTATATCTACACATCCGGAATCTGCCGTTTCAATTCCTCCAATGATGTTTAGAAGCGTGGATTTTCCTGAACCTGACGGTCCAAGCAATACACATATTTCTCCGTCCTTAATCTCGCAGTTTACCCCCCTTAACACTTCAACTTTAGAATCTCCTTCGCCGTAAAATTTGTGAACATCATTTACTTTAATTCTCATTCACTATCCCCCTTTGTCATGTTAAAAAGCATAAAAAAAAACGGATACGTCGCTGTATCCGTTAACTTCCTATATTTACGAAACCCGGGTACAGCCACGCTATACTCGAGTCTCGTCATTTAATGCAAAACCAGGTTCGTGATTTTCACAAACCAGTATGTTGGCTTGCAACGCTTTCGCGCTGACTACTCCCTCAAAGGTAAATATATTTTATCATATAAAGTAAGTCGAGTCAATCCTTTTAATTCCATAATTTGCATTGTCCGAATAATATAAAACCCCGTCCTCCCAAAAGTAGATTTTGCAAACCTGTTTATTGCTTTTGGAAACGGAACTTTACTTGAAATTATTGGAAATTTCTATTTCAATATTTCTATAATTCCAACCTTACTCTCTTCTTCAGACCCATCCATTGGATTCATTGGAGAATGAATATTGTACATATAACCAAAACTGCCGTATCTACCTTTAATACCGTTTTTAACTTTATCCTCATCGATGGCAAAATGCTTTACTTTCCCGCAGAGTATAATCCATTTACTTCCTTCAAAAAGTGATTTTTCCCATTCAAGGCTGCATTCTAAATTTAAAAAGCACTCTTTAATTCTCGGTGCACTTACTACTTTTGCAGCCTCTAGTGTAAAACCGGATTTTTTTATTTCGTCATCAGAGTAATCATTATTCTTTATAGTTGAGTAACACTTTTCAAGGTTTGTTACATCTGGAAAGTTCACACAAAAGTCTTTGCGCTCTTTTATGTTTTTGTAAGTATGCTGATGACTTAACATTGATAAAATGCAATAGTAATTTTCACCTTCACCTGTAAACGTTGACCAAGCATGAAAGCAAGCATTAGGTTTATCGTTATCTTTATATGTTGTTACTAAAAATAACGGCTGAGGAATAGCACTTACATATTCCATCCAAGAAAATATATCATACTGACCCTCCCATTTCTGTGTAAGAGCCTTTGGTTTTTCAATACCTAATTCCAGTTTCATAAGTTATCCCTCTTTTAACAAAACGGTTATACTTTTAATCGCAGTCAGTGACAATAACTATATGTCCTCAAGGCTTATTTATTCATAAATACAAGCCGAATATCTGCTTGAGAATCTCTTGTCCACCATTGCAAAACTTCAACTGCCACCTTGTTTTTGGTAACAAAAATATTTCCGATACCACCATCTATGGCCGAATTATCAATTGTAAACTCTCTAATAAACTTGTTATCGGTTCCGTCTAATTTCACGCTGTACAGCTTTAACTTTTGTGAATAATATATTCTATCTTCATATATGTTAAATTCAGGTACTTCATCTAAACCTTCAAGAATAACTTTTTTAGTCATAGTTCTTAGATCATAACCTATAATATTATAGACAAACCTTGGTGACTCGTATGCATAATAAACCACTCCGTTATGTGTAAGAGGCGTATCAATAGCAAAAAGCTTTGGCAATAACGGATTTCTTTCCTTGCTGCCGTTTAAATCTGTCCAAATATAAGGTTTTTGATTATATGTACTTGCAAAATACAAATTATTGCCTTCCACACAAAAAGCCCATAGTGATTGTTCATTGTTTATCATCGTTTCATTGCTGCCATCTAAATCAATTCTCTTTAATGTGCGGGTATAGTTATCATTATTCCAATCATCAAAATATATCCAATCGTCTACTACCAACATATATCTAGCTTCTTCATTTACTTTATTTGTTACTTTTGTAAGGTTAGTGCCATCTTTTTTTATTTTATAGATAGCATATGAATGATGGATTTTTTTGTCTCCAAAGTCTTTTAAGAAGTAAATCCAATCACCAACTAAATTCAAGTCATATATAATTTCGCTTGTTAATAATAACTTTTTATTACCTCCATTTACATCCATTCTATATAACTTATCTTGCCTCTTAAGCCTATTTTGCTCTACATAAAATATGGTTCCGTCATTGTCCTCAGCTACTATTCCCCATTGTCTTATGTTTCCGGCCGTATTTCCTAACTTTTGGTTTAAATCACGTATTAATCTGTCCATCAACTCTTTATCTTCAACTTCAGATAAATTGCAATTTTTATCTGAAACCGATACTAATCCATTATAATAAAGTATGTCTTTTTTTAAGAGTTCTTCAACGAAGAACCTCAAAGGCAAGTAAGTTCTGTTATTAATTAATTGCGGAGGAACATCTATTTCTCTTTCAGTGTTGTTTAAAATAACTTTATTATTGCCTATATACATTGTTAATTCGCTGTTATTAATACTTATATCTATTCTTTTGTTGCTTCCGTCCCATTTTATATTTCCACCAAAATTCTCAACAAAGAATCTTACCGGCAACAACGTTCTTCCATCAATAACAATTGGTGTAACTGACGAATTTGAAATATCTATTCTGTCAAAAAATCCATCAACATAACATTTGTCACTTCCAATAAATACAATTATTTTATCTTTTAATTTGTTATCAATATAAATGCCTTCATAAATGTCTTCATCCTCTAACGAAAAAGCTTTTAAATTTGTACTGAAAAGTAGAATTAAAACCAATACATAAACAATACCTTTTCTCATTCAATCGCTCCTTTACATAAATATAGTTTTAATTACTTATAATTCAAAATTAACAATCATAATTTTAGCATAATAACATTTTTTTTGCAACATACTAAGTGTTTAAATAATATAATTGCTCCAATAAAATTGGTACTAACCAAATTCCCCATGCCACAATAAACCACATAGCAAATGTCTTGAAACTTTCATTAAAAGCTTTGATAATATGTTTTCTCTTTTCAATTGCTTTTATTGCTTTATCATTGAGAATGTTTAAAATGTCCATACATCTATCCCATCCTTTCTATGGCAAACCCTACAAATTCTCATTTCTCTGAATTTTACGTACCATCACTGCTTTCATAAATTAAAATACAGGTACATACTTTCCTTTTAATTTGTTTTTCGCCATCTGTGTTACTTCTTTTATAAATTCAGATTTTGCTTTTGTATATCCATCACGATTAAATTCGTATATCTTTTTTAGCTCTAGCTTGAGCTCACCGTACCTTTTTGCCAAATCAGGATTACTGATCAAATAATCTCTAAAATATAATTCATCCCAATCTCCGGGATATCTGACATGGACATGATAAGCCTGTCCTTTAAATCCTTCCGGAGTATATCCCTTTAGAAACATTATATGGGGAGGAGGGTTATCAACCTGGGGACTATAGATATATCCAATCTCCTCCATCTTTCTTATTATGTAGTCATTCTCAACATATTCAAATACTTCAAGCAAGATATCAATAGTAGGCTTTGCAAGCATTCCGGAAATTGACGTACTACCAAAATGGTTTATTCTGAATATCTTTTCAGCCCCAATTGCTTTTTCAATATGTAATTTTTCCTCGCTATAAAGCCTGGGCCAATCTTTATTGTATTCAGTAATTATTATAGGAAATAACCTCCATAGCTCCTCATTGCTCATTTCAGAAAGTTTTTTCATTTTACTTGTCCACCTTTATTCTTCTTTCAGAATTCTTTCTTCAAATCTTCCTGCTCACCGGTTATTAGTGATAAATCTAAAAAGTCCTTTTTATTCTCTAATATGTATACTTCCATATTTTACCTCCCGTAAGGCAAATACACTATTTAAGTGTTTTCTACATGCTCTTCAAAAATCAATTGGAGGACTTCGGGTGGAGATTTAACTCCACTTGAAGACTAAATATGATTTAGTACCCTACGGAATCAATAAATCAGCTCTTTTTTGAGACTAGGTTCCAATTCCAAAACATAACCTACAAAACCTGAAAAATGGTCGTTGGTATTCCATTGAGATGCTATTTCCTCTGCATACCCCTGATTTAATACAGGATAAAAAATCGGTTGCTGTGGTAACCGTGGCGGAAAACCTCTAAATCCCAATTCTATTATCTTCTTTAACTCTTTTAATCCTACCGGCCTATATAGCTTCATAGTATCACCTTCTTTATAATTTTAAAAATTTTCTAAGCCTTCTTTCTACCAAGTCTACTTACGGTAATTCTTATTGACCCCTATTCCTTCGCTTTTTTTATTATATCCATCCGTTATTAATCCAATGCTGATTATCGGCAGAAGGAGTTTCTTCTTTCTTCAAGAGTACCTTGTGAATCATTCTACATATATTAAACAGAACTCTTACCTTAAGTCCCATGTGTCCGTGTTTGAACAGAACGTATTTTTTGGCAAGATTAGTAACCTTTCGCTTAATTTTATTTTTCCGCTTATCGGATAATTCTTTCCAATTTACGCCCTCCATCAGCCCAAATCCAAGACGCCTTACATCGGAAATTCCCAACCATTGAAGACTGGTTGCAATATCCTTCTGCGCTTCCCTGTTTGAAGCACCGATGCTGTTTGTAAGAATAACGGCACGCTTTGTAAACATTGCTTTATCGGGACGATGAACCATCCAGTGGCAGCAAAAGTGATCAAGCAACGCTTTCATTTGACCCGGGGTGCGCAAAGCATATACCGGAGCGGCAAAAACAAGCAGGTCGGCCTTAAGCATTGCATTCCAAACAGGCATTGTATATTCTGCATGGGGGCATAGTTTTTCATCTTTGAAAAAACATGTCTTGCACCCGGTGCAAAAATGTGGCATATCCTTCGGAAAATAATACTCGACTATTTCATTTCCATCCCTCAGCACAGATAAAAATGTTTCCTTAATTTGGTATGTGCAGCCTTTTATTTCTGTGCCGTTAATCACAACAATATTCATTAAACTTCTCCTTAACAATAATAAATTGAAATGAGCTACACTAATTTGCAACAATTTTTTCCAAGCTTACTAATGTTAATTTTTCTGATATTTTTTCTTCTTTAAAAATCCTGTATCCAAGCTTATTATATAAATATATGTTCTTTACACTCTTTTTCCCTGTAAACAGATCATACCTCTTACAGCCTTTAAAGCAATTTTCTATGCTGTTCATTAATGCAGTTCCAATTCCCCTGTTTTGAAAATCAGGATGAACAATGAGTTTTCCAATATAACAAGTACCGTCCTGCAAATTAGCCCTGACCGACCCAATTATTTTCCCTGAATCAACAGCTTTTAAAAATGTTTTATAAGCATATTCACTTTTAATATCTTCAATGGTTTGAAGCAAGGGAGGAATTGAAAAGTCATTGCAAATTTCTGCCTCACTTAAATAAGCTAACTTCTGTAATGCTAAAATCTCCTCTAAATCCGATATAAGTGCATTTTCAATAATCATAAAAAGACCCCCAATTATTCAAGTTATTTCCTTTTTTGCAACAAAAATCTACTGTCTTTTAAAATAATATCAACAGCATCATCCACTGACAAATTCGTTGTATCCAATATAAACCTCTTATCAATATCTTTTTCTTTAAATTCATTAAGCAGCTCAACTGCCCTGTTTCCCATAATTTCATCGGTAGGTCTTGACAAATCCCTCCGGATAACTGTTTCCTCACTTGCGGTTAAAACAACATATTTGAGTTTTATGTCTTTATAAACGATATCATTTAAATCTTCCGGGAAAAGAACATAATCAATTACTACGGTATAGTTACTGTCTATATAATTTTTAATCATGTCTTTTATATTTTTCAATAATAATTTTAATCTGCTTCCATCATCTTTCCAGGGACTAACATACCCGCCAACATACATTTCATAAATGTAATCAACGTTTAAGTGAACACTCAAACTATATTTTTCAGCTATTTTTCTTGATATTGTGGACTTTCCTACGCCACAGGAACCCGAAATAACATAAACCATTTTTTCTTTAGAATTCAATTAAATACCCCGCTTTTTTAAATTTTATCTATGTACTCATCAAATTCTCAGCATTGCTTTAACTTTTTTACTTGTACATTTTAGTACAATTATCGTTCTTAAAAGCACCTGTTTTTAACGGTTCAGGATGATACTTAAATTTCATATATTCATCTCTCCTTTATAAATCTTCACTAAATATTAATACCAATATACAACTTGTTTTCTTGGCAGACTAAAAGCAACTCCAGCCAAAAAAATGAAGTCATCCGGATAAATATAATAGTCTTCCGTTATAAAACTCATATAATACTTATGTTTTAGAATCTCACTTTGTGCTTTTAAGGCTGCCATTTCACTTGTGGTAACATATTTTATTTCTGTAAATAATTCTTCTTTGTCCACTCCAAATTTTTCTAAAGTGCTCTCAAAATCCGAATCGCTAAGGGTCATAGACAGTCGTAAAAATTTTTCCCCTTGCAAAAAACCTCTAAAGTACTCTATTTTAATGTTAGAAGCACTTTCAGGAATTTCAGCAGGGAAATGTTTAATATATGGTGAATGAGGATAATTGTTTTCTTCTAATATTTGCTTATAGTATTTGATATCGGTAAATGGTCCTGATGTTTCCCAACCTAATCCCATACATCCTCTAATTAATCCCAAAACATAAACCAATATACATACAGGCACAATATTATTACTTAGTTTTTTATTAAATGGAAATAACTTTAAAATAATTATTGCTAAACCCGGTATTACTGTAAATAGGTATATATAAAATCTTTTAGGCTCAAATGCCATTGGATCTATAGAAATTATATATTTTGAGGAAACAATCATTAATAATCCAATCAGTAATCCAATAAATAAATTTATTTTATTCTTTACTTTTAACAGCATATTAATATCCTCACTTCCCCCTAAATATTTATATTTAACTCACATTGTCCATGAATGAAAATCCATTTAAAAATACTTATTTTATAATCCAATTAATAGAATATTCATCAGCATAATTCTTATAAATTAATTCTTTTTCTGTTCCATCTAAATTCATTCTCAATAATATTCTTTATCTGATCAAACACCGTTAAGTATATTCCATCAAACCTCGAAATCTCTTTAAACTATATTGGAATACCACGGCATGATATAAGTTTTTGACACTATCTTTAATAATTCCTACATACACTATTAGTCATATTGACTCTTTAATCTTCTTAATCCGCTTTGCTTCATTTAATATTTTAAGAGTCCACTCTTTATCATCTTTGGATATAATTAAAACATTAAACCCAAATTGTATTCCATTTTGTTTCACTGAAATATCATCGTCAATATGTAGATCAATTCCAAACCTTGAGGGAACCTTTGATGGCATAATTTCTTTTCTTTTTCCTTGAACAAATTCCATATGAACCTTATTGTTTATTACACTATGTAACTTTATGCCATAAATACTAAATAAGCTCTTTATGTATCCTATACTTCTTTCAGAAGTTGTATAGACACAAATTTCATAACCTAAAGCTTTTAATTCCTTACACAATTCTATTATCCCTTTTCGTAGTTTTTCTTTAAAGAAAAAAGCCTTAAAGCGACTAACAGGCTTTTCAAATATTGCATTTTTGCAAGTTAATATTAATGTATCATCCAAATCAAAAGAAATCTTCATTTAAAATCTCCTTATGTCCTTCACACAATTTCTAATTACATCTATCTTTTGCACCTCTCCAATTACTACAATATTGGTTTATACAATTAAATTTTAAAAAGAATTATTCCTCTACAGGCTTTAATAAATCATACTTTAAAACCGAACCATCATCTCTTACAGCCGGAATAATAATTTCATCTTTTTTTTCAACGTTAATTCTATACCCGCTTCTTCTCAACACATCTAAAATTCCCGCTATCATATGCAGTGAATTATCAAGTTTCTCAGGATCTCCAATAGCTTTTATAGTAAAAGGTGGACTAAAACTTCTGCCATTTATCATCCACTTGCTGAAATCTTCCAAACCCTTAATTTCTGTCATAGCAACAACTCTTTCGTCTTGGATAGATATGGCCTGAGCCTCAGCCGCCTTTAACTCATTAATTAAGTCAATAAAACCGCCTGGACGCCTTGCCCAAACGCTGACATCAGCGTCAATTGTTACAACAACTCCTGCTCCTTTAACATCAACCAATCCTGCAATCAGTTCCGCTCTTTCTTTTTCTTTTATAATAGCTTGCTCTAGCTCTTCAATATCATCTATAGAATTTTTATACTCAGAAAGCTGGGCTTGCAATTCCTCATTTCTGTTTTTCAAACCTTCATTTATTTTCTTTTCCTCAATAAGCTGACTTCTCAAATCCTCAAGTCTTTCATTTTGAGCAATATTAGAAGCATTACTGCTGCTAATGCTTTTGTACTGCCAGGACAACATGGTTCCTAATATTAAGCATACTATAGTTATAGATGTATTTCTGGCAATTTTCTTCATATTAAGCCTCCAATTTCTACTTGCTATTTTGTATTATTTTTTATATTGGTAATTTATTTTACTAATAAACATACTTTAATAATGCCCCTTCACTTTTTATTTTAGGGATAAGTATCTCTTCTTTTACTTGAATATCTATATCATAATATCTTGTTATCAATTCAAACATATCTTCAAGCATAAACACTAAATAATCTATATTTTCAGAAGGTAAAATAGCTTTAATAACATAGGGCATTGTATAATAGTTCCCGTTTATCTTACATCTGTTCCCTTCTACCAATTCAAACTCTGTTAAAGCTGTAATTCTTTCCCCATTTACTGATATTGCCTGAGCTTCCCAAGACCTGAGCTGATTAATAATGTTTAAAAGATCATATTCATAAAACTTAAAACCATAAATAGAATCTATTACAATTTCAACTCCCTTGCCCTTTACATCAACTAGTCCTGCCAAAATTTGAGCTTCTCTCATTTCTTTTTTTATTGTTTTGTCTATCTTTTCCATATCATCCTTGGCATATGCATAATCATTTATCTCCTTATTTATCTCTTTAAGTCTTTCTTCTAACTCTTCATTTATTCTCTGCTGTTCTATAAGTTCTTCTTGCAAAGTAAGAATACTCGTTGTTTGAGAGGATACAAGCCGGTTATTATTATCAATACTTTTATACTGCCATGACATCATTGTTCCAATTAAAAGACATATAAGGGTTATTGTAAAAACTCTTATAACATTCATTCTTCAACAACCTCCACAGCATTAATTAAAACATCAATTCTACCACTGTATTTGGGTATAATAATATCCTTTTCATCTTTTATTTGGAACCTTATATTATTTGGTATAAATTCACTTGTTACTATAGAACTGTTTAAAAAAGCTTCTCGTATTTTTTTAGAATCTCCAATAACCTTTATTTCATAAGGTACAGCATACCTGTTTCTATTAATTCTTGTAGTAGGTCCTGCACAAATTATTTCAGTGGTGGAAATTAGCCTCTCATTATTTACAGCTATAGCAACAGGCTCTGCTTTTTTTATCTCATTTAAAACTTCATACAAACTGTAATCATGCAAAACATGGTCACTCACACGATATATTATCTCGCTTGCATCATTTAAAGTTATAACAACTCCATCCCCTACCACTTCTGTAAGACCTGCTAAAATCCTCGCTTTTTCCCATTCCTTGGTAATGCCTTCACTACCCCTCTCTTCCACCATATTTCTTAATATTGCATCTCTTTCTATTATACTTTCATCTAATTCTTCCCTTAAACTATCTCCAATAAGCTTTTCACGTTCAAGCTCTTGTTTTAAAGATTCTATAGTTTGAGCAGTTGAAATTTCTTCTTCAGAAGCATTGCTCATTACACTTCTAAATTGTATTGCTAATACAAAACCTAAAATGATAAATACAAATAACAATACATTTTTTTTATCGTTTTTTCTCATATTAAAACTTCCCTTTTTAAAATTTTTATTAATTATTAAATACCCTTTTTTATAACACTTAATTATAATCTTACATTAAAAAAACCTTATTTCAAGTAAGTTAACAAATTCTTAAAAAAAAATTTAGACTTGTATACTTTATTTTAAATTTATACAAAACCCAAATAGCAAAAGAACTTTTTTACATTAGTTTAATTATACTTTTTTTACTAGACACTGACAAGATATTAAAAAATTAAAAATAGGATGAAAATTTAAATTCTATTAAAAT
>FZPS01000049.1_pt348 | contig 26485 bp, 24 predicted proteins | sample 1817821 | NCBI WGS metagenome assembly FZPS01 (sample SAMEA104158645, study PRJEB21678) | metagenome | place: Germany | collected 2015-04-21 | reverse complement strand
CAGTTATATACACGAATTTCCATGTTGGCATCAGGTCCTGCTTCTTTTAATACTTGATTAAATACTTCATAAGGTATTCGAATGGCCAGACTGTCCGTATACAACTGTATACCCATTTTCCGATCGAAAAAAGTCTGTACCACTGTATAAGGCACTTGTACCACTCGTTCTTTTACAAACTTTTTATATTCTTTCATATCCACTGGAAATGTATAGATCCCTGTACGAATCATTCGAGAAATAAATCGTTGATCCACTCGATTGTCTTTGTGTTTATCTTGCCCTATTTCAAAACCTCGAATTCGATAGGTTAGGCGTTGGGTTTTAGCATCATAAATCAATTCATAGTCTTGGTCCGGGAGAGGGACTTTTGTTGGATCCATTTCTCCATCGTATTCAGAACCTGTACGGGATGTAAAGATCTTAATGACCGCAGAATAATCAGATTCTTTTTGAATTTGCTGATCACCACTTCCTACAACAGTGACCTTGGTCTTTACTCGTACATAATACAAACGATTTCCAACTAAATCATTAAGTTTAACCACATTTTTCATTAGAATTTCAAAAGGATTAATGGTACTTCCTGTATTTTCATCTGTCGTTTCTACAGTATAAACATCGGTAAAAGAAGGGGTATCTGACACTTCTACAATATAAGAATACGCCTTTTTAACAGGTCCTTCTGTTTGCTCTTCTTCTAAACGTCGATCGTCCCAGTCTCGCAACCATTCTACCGTAATGTAATTTTCTCCTACTGGTTCTGTATATCCTTTTATTTTTAGGTTTTCCTTAGAAGCAACACCAAGCCCTCGTGGTGGCTGTGGCTTAATGACATCTTTTGTTGTTACTAATAAAGGATTGCTCCATGCCGACTGTTTTCCTGTGTCTCCTTGGGTGGCTCGAATCCAAAAATAATATTGGGTATTGGGAAAAAGATTGGGTATTTGAAGCAAAAAGTCCTTGTCATTTTGAGGGTAATTAGGATCTCTAGGATTCTCAGGAAGCACAATGGGAAAAGGTTTGGCTTTTTGAATGTCTTCCACTTCACCATAATAAACCTCATAAGTAAAGGCTGTATTGTATTTCCATTTGACTGTAATGTCAATATCCCTAGCCTCATGTAAACGCAAATAAGGAACTACAGGATCCGGATGAATGGGTGTCTCTTCCAATAAGGTAGTAATGACCACCGCTGTAGGATAAAAAGCTCGAAGGGTTTTCCCATCTAAATCTTTACGATACCCACGAAGCAAAAATAAATAACTTTTGTTCGGTTCTAATCCTGATTTGGTATATAACAACTGTGCCTTATCTTTTGGTTCTTGGGTAGGGGTAATGGTTTCCCATTGATAGGGAAAATCTTCTTCTTTTTCTGCTTGTACAAAATCCTTAATATAATCTTCTAGTGTATAGTTTTCTCCCTTTTGCTCTTCTCTTCTTTGTAATTCTTCTTCTACCTGTTCATATGGAATCGAAAGAAATTCGTATTGAACATCGGATCGTCCTTCACTGTCCTTACCCATTCTCACTTCTCGAAAGGAATAGACTTGGTCAAAGTTTTCTATTTTTCTTTTTAAAAGTTCTACATCTTTTTCTGTTATTAATTCAAATTCTTCTGCATTTGCTTGTTTTTCAGAGTACAATTTTCCATCTTTTAACCATACTCGTGATGTCCATTGGTTTAATTCGGATTCTTGAGGGTTTCCTTCCTTTTGGATTACTTCCCACCAAGTTTCCCGCCATGTAATGGTACTTTCCCGTTGTTTTGTTTCTTTTTCTTTTAGGGGAGGTTTGGATAAGATAGGAGGCACAAAAACATCTCCATTATAATCAATATAAATGCTCATGATCTCTGGTTCAGAAAAAAGTTCTTTACTTCCCCATTTCTTTTTGGCAACTATTTTGATGTAATACACTTGGTTGGGAATGATGGACTTAATGCTACTGGTTTGTTGTTGATAGTACTGATCCAGCATCACATGATATCCAATGGTTTGTTCTTGACTATTGATGATTTGTTTTTCTCTTTCATTTGGAAATACTTTCACATCTTTTTTTAAAGGTAAAACACTACTTAATGCTTGATAATCATCTGTAATCCAAATATCATAATACGTATCAAAATCTGTTATCTCTTGTTGATAGGTAGAGGACTTAGGGTCATAATCCTTATGTCGAAAAGCTGACCACACAAAATTGATCCCATAGTTTCTGGGATTTACATAAAAAACTCTCCCTTCCTCTACTAGGTGTTTTCTTTCTCGGTTGATTTGATCCTTATCCTCGGGTAGTAGATATTGAGTTTTTTCTGTTGGCTGCAAGACCTCCCAATCCTTTGGTATAGGTTTAGGAATATAAGGCTTGGTAGGTTGGATCATAAGAGCCGTTGGAATAAAGGGAACTTTTACAGATTCTGCTTGAATGGTTTGTGTTTTATCATCAATTTTTGTATAGGTAAGCTTAATCTGGTATTCGGTAAAATCGTCTGGCTTTCGGTAGCGATAATAGCCTAGAACAGCTCCCTGTCGACCTGGAAACAAAGCAATGTTTTTTTCTACTCCCCCTCGGTGTTCTACTAAACGTGTTTCTGTTAACTCGTATTTTTCTTGTTCCCCCCCTAATGTCATTTCAGGTGGAATGTTCCATTCCAACCGGACATAATTTCCATCTTCTCTGGCTGTTAAATACAATTGGGTTACCGTTGTAAAGATGTGAGGATCATTAAAATTTCGCATGACAGTCTTACCCTCTATATTGGGAATCAAAGGTTCAATCATAAAAGAATACATCCGTCCTGGGATAATATTCTTATCAAAAGTATAGCGAAGTCGATTTCGCCTTCTTTGAGAATCATAAAAAGATTCTACTCCTGGGGTGTTTTTGGTTACCTTTACTTCTCCTGACTTGTTTCTCTCCATTTGTTCTTTGGACTGGTTTGCAAAATCTCCCATAGTATAAAGAATCCGATAAGTAACAGGCTGATCTAGTGTTGTTTGCCCTTCGATGTCATCCCATTCTACAACGATTTCATCTTGAGCCGGTTTTAAGGTCATATGAATATCTGTTGCTACAAAAGCTTTCGGATCTTCGTGATCTGAACTGGTAATCTTAGGCCCTAAAACCCGATCTCCATTCTCCAAAATTCTTTCATGATAATGATACGGCTTTACTCTCATTTCATAAAGGGTTCCTGTTTCTAACTGAACTCCATCTAACTGATGAATCTCCATTGTCTGTAAGGCTCCTGCCTCTACACTTTTTCCTGTTAGGCTTTTACTTTGCCTTGTACCCTTGGTACGATTTTGTAAAATCAAATCATATCCTCTAGGCTTGTGTAGCACATCATTGGGATCATTAATATTTCCTATACTGGAGGCCCATTCTTCTGGATTTTGCCAGTTCACTGTAATCGTAGGTTTAATAATGAATTGATTGGTAATGGGATCTTGGGTTCCAATAAAATGGACTCGATCTACCTGGATGGATTGAATGGGTCTTTGGGGGTTTGCATAAGCTGTCTCTATGAAAAAGATTGGCAAGAGCAGAGTTACGATCAGTAACCCTGCTATCCATTGTTTTCTTGTTTTCACTGTTTTCACCTCTTTCGATTTACCAACCTGTCTTTTCTAAGATTTTAACTAAAATATCTAAGGTTTCCTCCATAGTAAGAGAGGCATTTGGATAAAAATATCCATCTTCTAAAGGAAGAAGATTTAACTGGGCAGCTGCTAATAAACTTTTGCGATAAGGTTCTTTTGCCTGTTGCAAATCTTTAATTTGGGTATAATTTTGAATCCGTAAAGATTGGAAGGAGGTTCCTGTTCTTTCTTCATAAATCTTGCTTAAGAGAAAGATAGCTTCATCTTTTGGAATCAAACCTTCTAGTGTTCCGTTGGTTGTCGTAATAATCCCTCTTTGACGCAGCCAGTCTACATAGTTAGTCCCTTGAGGAGCTCCTAATACTTTTGCTGTCATTCCTAAAAGGATACGACGATTATTAGGCAGATGGATCTTTTGTCTTGTGTAGAATTCTTGTAATCCAAATTCATAGATCATTCTGGTCTTTTGATCTTGGTATCCATCGGGTTCTCCTGCAGGGGGATAATAAGGTAATACTACTTTTGCTGTTCCAAAAAAGTACTCTCCGATTTGATGCATATCCAAAATATAGCGGTTTTTATGAGCATAGGCTGAAACGGATTCAATTTTATTAGCATAGTAGTAATAACCTCCGATTTCTCCTTTAGGCGTTGAAATACTTGCAGATAGATACATGGGAACCAATGGATGTTGGATCGAATAGCGATCTAGTTTTAAATCATAGTTGGTAAAGCTTCGTCCTATATTTCTTGCATGGGTTGCTTTTATTTGTTCCAATGTATTGTTTACGATTTCGACTAATTTTTTCTCATCCATTCCTCGGTTTCGATTGAGTTCTTTTCGTAAGGCTGCCTTAAAAACGCCTTTATAAGATTCTATCAAAAAGTCTAACTGATCCACCATATATTTTTCAACTTTTTCTTCTGTTCGACGACTTCCTACCACATCTAGTGAAAGGGTAACCGACGGACTTTGGGTGGTAATACCCTGCACCTTACTTTTGTATTCTTTGAAATCTAAGGTTACTTGAATATAGTAATCTTGATAAGAAGAATGGGTTCGCATTTTTTCTGCCATATCTTTAATAGCCTTTACGGTATAATCTAACATACCCGGTCGTAGTCCTACTTCCATTCCTTGGTTTTGGGTCAGGAAAGTAATTTGTTCCATATCCATATTCTCTAAAATCCCACTAGGAAAATAGTAGACCAAACGTCTAACTCCTTCTTTTCCTACCAATGGATAAGTGTTTTTTCCTTGAGTTTGTAGTTCTCCCTTAAGAATGTCTCGTCTATATTTTACTTGATACTCTTGTTTTTGATCCCCTACAACCCAAAAAGGTGTTTGTTTTAACTTTTGCGCTTCTTTCTCATAAAAATCAATGTATTCTTTGTATTTATTATCTTGATCGTAATCATCCTGGTCAAACTCTGTACGAGTACGAACACGATCAGAGAAAGAAGAAGTAGGATAGGTTCCATCTTCTAAGGTTTGGCTCCGATCTTCCATACGAACTTTTATACTATATCCTTTTCCAGGCCGCAAACCACGAATTCGATAGACATACCGTACATAGCCCTTCAAAGTGCTGTCTAATTCATCGATTTCATAAGCATCATCCCAGTAGTGATAATCTGTATCAGTATCATCATCTTTTACATACACTTGAACTGCATATCTTCGTTTTAGGTTTTGATCTTCGGGTACTGGTGCATCAAAACTAATGACAGTAGCTGTTTTCGGATCTCTTTCATAAGCTTCTTCTGGCTCGATCCGAAGATTGATAGGACGTTGAATGGGAGGAGTAGTTACAGAAAGTCCTACCCATTGGGATTGATTAATTACATCAAAGGAAACATCTTCTGGTTTTTCTCCTTTGGGTACTCGTACCATACGTAAATAATAATAATAAATTTCATTAGGAGCTAAGGTACTGTCTAAAAACTTGACTTGTTCTCCCTGCAGTATATATTTTTCGATGTTTTTATCCTCTTCCCATTTTCCAGTTGATGGCTTGTATTCATACAATCGACCATTGAAAGTTTTCCATGCTTTGTAGTTTTTTTCATCTTTCTTAACAATGTCTTCTATTTTTCCTTTTTGAAAATCATTTTCCTTGGAGAAAGGCTTTCTAGGTATACGCAAAATCTCGTATTCCACTCTTTCCTTGGGATCATTGGATATCATAGGTATTGTCCAACCTAGCTGAACAGCGTTATTACTAGGTTGTGTAATAATATGAAAATCTTTAGGAGCTACTGGTATTTTTTCATTATCACCAGGCACTTCTGGTTTGGCCATAGTAGTCATTTGTAGTATTTCTGAAAAGGAGGATCTTCGAATCTCTTGCGTCTCTCCATGATCTGTTATTTTCACTTCTGTTTGTATGGCAATATAATATACTTGATTGGGATCTAGCCCTTTGATCATAAGGCTTTCCGTCTCTTGTCCTTTGCTTTTTAGTAAAGGATGACGTAAAGTTATTACTCCTTCTGCTCCTTCTCGCAATTCTAAAAGATCTTTTTTGGATAACGTAATGATTCGGTTTTCTGACACAATAGGAGTTTGGTTTTTATCCTGATTTTTTATTACTTTTTCCAGTTTTTTCTTGTCCTGGGCAATGAGAAGGGTATACCCGGTCTCCGGATCATTAAAATCAATTTGTAACCCTAAAGGCGTTAGCATGTATTTTTCATAGGTAGAAGGATCTACCTTATTCCATTTTACCTGTACTTCACTAGTATTTTCTGTGCTTTGATCCAAAGAATTTTCATAATTAAGTCCTGTTGGAATAGGTAATTCATGCTTTAATACGGTTAAAGATAAACTTTCAGCATTGGAAAATTGGCTTTCTGGATATCTTTCGTTTTGAGTATCCTGGGGTACAAAAACAGCTCGCATTTTTAAAAAATAGATTCCTGGAATCACTAATGGATCAATGGCTTCTTTTTCTTTATAGGGGGTTCCATCCTGTAGTGGATTGTTTTGTTCCCATTCTTTGATCCAACCTGTTTCTGTACTGGTTCCTTGTCTTTTTAAAGGAAGGGTAGCAACAAAGGTCTTTTGTTTGTTATCATAAGTTCCTAGGGAAGTTCCTTCTTTAGAGGAATAAGGAGAAATGATAATTTTTCCATCTTTCTGCCCTACCTCAAAAATTTGAATAAGACGAGAGGGAGCATCCGTAGGTTGGTCTTGTAACCACAATTCATAGTAAATCTTTCCCTCTCCCATCATTTCTTTTAGCAGCTTTTCCTCTGGTGCTGACCACCTAATATCAAATTGAATATGAGAAGGTTCTTGGTCTTCTTCCTTTTTGGGAGGAATCACAGATCTATTTTCGATGGCCTGTATGTAAGGAACAGGCGGGGCTACATTAGTATCTTCCATGGGATTGTATCGAATGATCTGAGAAGCAATCAAATGTCCACGAAATCCTACCTTCACTTGGTAATATTCTACATGACTTTTTTCAAAGGGAATGGGAATGGTAATCAAAGACTCTTGCACCTTAGGATCTTGGTAATGAGTTACTAATTTTTTATCAGAAAGAATATCTTCTTTACTATTTTGATCCGATCGGTTTCGATCATGATAAATATTATATTCAATTACGTCTTCGCCTCCCCGATAAGGAGTGATCTCTAAATAGGCATCTTGTTTGCTAGATCGTTTGACCTCATACTGCAAATAGGTATAGGCAAATCCTTTTTCTGGCAAATACTCTGTTGCAAAGTAGTACCTTTTCCCAGTGTTCTTTTCTTGGTGTTGATCTGGCCAATACATGGTATGCCGATATAAAGTACTAGGTTGCAAATCTTCCCACACAATGTATTTTTCTTGATTGGTGGTGTTTTCTTCTGATGCCTTTACGATATCTATGGTATATTGATGATTTCTATTATTATATTGAATCTTTCCTCTTTTGTTCTTTTTGCCTTGATCCATGTAAATCAAATCACCATCTTTTTGTGACAAGTACATCCATAGATCAAAGGAATGATCCCCAATAAATTCTTTTAAATTTAGACGCACAAATACATCTTTTAATGGATTGGATTCAGGCTTTGGAAATTCAAAGGCATGATTGGTATCATTCCAAAAACGTGGTTGTTCAAAAGCTATTTGTATTCCTGGCTTGGTTCCTGGCATTTTAATGGCTTTTTCTTCAGGAATAGGGATTAAATGATAGCTTTCGTCTTGAACCCAGTGGGTTGCTTCTGTTTTAAATTGATTAAAGTTGGCCAGTGCATCTAATGCTTGTCTTGTCTTGTCTGGCTTTTCTAAAGTAAAAGGAATAACCTGTCCTTTCGGAACCCCTTTTATCAATACATAAAAATGATCTTTATCCCATTTAAAAGAAACTTCTCTTTGGTTAACTCGAAAAAGGTGTCCCGTATAAGCCATACCTCGCTGGATCGTAAAAGCCAATTTACGATTTCCTTCCCATATAAGATCTTCTGCTTTTTTATTGATCCATTGAGAGGTTTGAAAATCAAATTGATATTCTGCATATCCTTGGTCCACTTCTTGTTTGGTAATCCAACGCCAAGCATTATTTCGATATTGTTGTATGCCATAGGTAATTTGAATCTGATTACCTGCAGCTGCTTTTTTTACACCAATCTCGATTTTTTCTCCATCTTTAAAAGGGTAGGTAAAAGTATACTGACCTGATTGGTCCATTTTCCAACGTAATAAAATTTCATCCGTTGCCGTTTTAGGCATCAGAAGTAAACGTTCATCCAAAGTTTGTGTTCGAAGCCAAATTAAAGGATCTTCCTGCCCATAGACTTGTACACCACCAGATAAAAAGAAGGGTGCATAAGATTGCAAACAGAAAATCAACACCACGATCCATAACCACTTTTTCTTCATAAAGTATCCTCCTTTTATATCACTTCCATTAATTTAGGAATCCATATCGATATCCACTTTCAGAATAAACAAAATGAACTGAGAAGCAAGCTGTATATCCGCTCGACATAGGACTTCTTAAGTAGAGAATTGAGTTTTGCTTTTTAAAACACAATGAATCACTTAGAAAGAACAGTCGAAGTGAAGAAAGATCCCCCAGCTTACTGGAAATTTAGATTTTTAACATAAGATCTATAGTATATATCGGCTAGTGGTTAAAAAAACTTCAATCGATTTTAAAAATTCTTCTGGTAGATTGTTAAGAGTCAAAAAAAGCAGGCGATATGAATTCGCCTGCTTTTTAATCATTTCGATAGTGTTGACCTACTTCAAGACGAAGAAGAGCTCTACGAAGAGCAGCCTCTGCTCTTGCTGCATTAATATTAGCTTGCTTTTCTTGTAATCGTTTTTCAGCTCTTTCTTTTGCTGCTTCGGCTCGTCGTATGTCAATCTGTTCGGGCCATTCAGCCGTATCTGCAAAAATACGAACTCCTTCCTCTACGGAAACAATAACAAATCCACCTGTAACAGCAGCTACTTTATTTTTGTTTTCTTCAAGGATTTGAAGTTTTCCTATATCAAGGATGGCTGTTATTGGTTCGTGTCCCGGTAAAACTCCCATATCTCCTTCTGTTGTGGTAAAGATCACTCGTTGTACATCTTTTTGATAAAAAGAACCCATGGGTGTAATGACTTGTAACATAAAGGTTTGTTCTGCCATCTTTTTTCACCTACTCTAGCTCTTTTGCCTTTTGTATGGCGTCTTCTATGGTTCCTACCATATGGAAAGCATTTTCTGGTAAGTCATCGTACTTTCCATCTAAAATCTCTTGGAATCCTCGGATGGTTTCTTTTAAAGGTACATATTTTCCTTCCATTCCTGTAAAGTTTTCTGCTACAAAGAAAGGTTGGGATAAAAATCGCTGTACCTTTCTAGCTCGGTTTACGACTAATTTATCCTCATCAGACAACTCGTCCATTCCCAAAATGGCTATGATATCTTGCAACTCTTTATATCGTTGTAAAATGGCTTGAACTCCTCGAGCCACTTGATAATGTTCGTCTCCTACGATAAAAGGGTCTAAAATTCGAGAAGTTGAATCTAAGGGGTCTACGGCTGGATAAATTCCTTGTTCTACAATAGCTCTTGAAAGTACTGTCGTAGCATCTAAGTGAGCAAAAGTTGTAGCTGGAGCCGGGTCTGTTAAATCGTCTGCTGGTACGTATACTGCTTGTACTGAAGTAATGGAACCGGATTTTGTAGATGTAATACGTTCTTGTAAAGCTCCTACTTCAGTGGCTAACGTAGGTTGGTATCCTACTGCACTAGGCATTCGTCCAAGCAAGGCGGATACTTCTGAACCGGCTTGAATAAATCGGAAAATATTATCAATGAAAAGAAGAACGTCTTGTCCTACTTTATCTCGGAAATATTCAGCCATCGTAAGACCTGTTAATGCAATTCGCATTCTAGCTCCTGGTGGTTCGTTCATTTGTCCAAATACCATGGTGGTTTTGTCTAGAACCCCTGATTCCATCATTTCATAGTATAAATCATTTCCTTCTCGAGTTCGTTCTCCAACTCCTGCAAAAACAGAAAAACCTCCATGTTCTGTAGCAATATTACGAATCAACTCCATAATAAGTACCGTTTTACCTACACCTGCACCACCAAAGAGACCGATTTTTCCTCCCTTAGAATAAGGACATAATAAATCAACTACTTTAATTCCTGTTTCTAAAATCTCTGTTTCTGTGGATTGTTCTTCAAAGCTTGGAGCTGTTCTATGAATAGGCCAATATTCTTCTGCTTTAGGTGCTTCTTTATTATCAATGGGTTCTCCTACTACATTAAAAATTCGTCCTAATGTGGTTTTTCCTACAGGCACAGTAATTGGATTCCCTGTATCAACTGCTTCCATTCCACGAATCAAACCATCCGTTGATGACATAGCAACGCAGCGTACAACATCATCTCCTAAATGTTGTGCTACTTCTGCCGTAATGATGCTGCCATCTTGATGTTTGATTTGGATAGCATTGTAAAGAGCGGGCAGTTGTTCGGAGGAAAATTTAATGTCTAATACAGGACCTATGATTTGTATGATTTTACCGATATTTTTTTCTCCCATGAATCGATTTCACTCCTTTACTGTAATGCTTCTGCCCCACCTACGATTTCAGATAATTCTTGGGTAATGGCTGCCTGCCTTGCCCGATTGTATTGTAATGTTAAATGATCAATCATGGTACTGGCATTTTCTGTTGCTGTATCCATGGCTGTCATTCTGGCACCTTGTTCACTGGCTGAAGCTTCTACAAGCCCACCATAGATTAAACTGTTTACATATTTAGGGATAATATACCCTAAAACTTCTTCTGGATTAGGTTCATATCTCATTAATGGGGCTTTTTCTTGGGTTTCTTCTTTAAAGATACTAGGTTCCAAAGGAAGTAATGGAAGGATAATGGGTGCTTGTTGAATCGTGGATAAAAAAGAAGTATACACAAGGTGCAATTCATCAATGGTTCCTTCTTGGTACATTTTTATAGCTAGTTCCCCGATCTTAGCTGCATCCATATACGTAGGATCTTCTGATATTGCTTGGTACTGAGCTAATAAATGATACTGTTGTTTTTGGAAAAAATCTTTTCCTTTTCTCCCTACACTAATGATGGATACTTGATCTTGAGGCTTTGCTTGTGCCAGTACTTCTTTAAATACATTGGCGTTATACCCTCCACAAAGTCCACGATCTGATGTTAATACAATATAGGCTTTTTTATTGCCTTCACGAGGTGTTAGGTAGGGATGCTGTAAGACTTCACTGTATTTTAAAATCGTACTGATAATATGTTTTGTTTCATTAAAGTAGGGGCGTACTTCCTCTAGTTTCCCCCTGGCTTTTTGTAATTTGGCAGCAGATACGAGGTTCATGGCTTTGGTAATCTGTTTGGTACTATTTACACTTCTGATCCGCTGTTTAATTTCTCGCATAGTGGCCATGAGATACACCCTCTTTTATTGGTTTTTAAATTCTTTTTTAAAAGCCTCTAAGGCTTGTTGAAGTTCTTTTTCTAAGGCTTCTGAAACATTCTTTTGTTCTTCAATTTCCTTTATAATATGTGGATATTTTAGTTCGATAAATTGTAAAAACTCGGTTTCAAAAAGCCGAACTTTTTCTAATGGAATATCCATCATGTATTTTTTAGTTACTGCATATAGGATTAAAACCTGATGTGCAACAGGCATAGGCTGATATTGGGGTTGTTTTAGTATCTCCATAATTCTTTCCCCTTGGTTTAACCGATCCCTTGTGCTTTTATCCAATTCAGAACCAAATTGGGCAAATGCGGCTAACTCTCGATATTGAGCTAGTTCTACCCGAATGGGGCCTGCAATTCGTTTCATGGCTTTAATTTGAGCCGCTCCCCCTACCCGGGATACAGAAAGTCCAGGGTTAATAGCTGGTCGAACCCCAGCATTAAACAATTCACTTTCTAAATAGATTTGCCCGTCTGTAATCGAAATCACATTGGTTGGAATATAAGCGGATACATCTCCTGCCTGGGTTTCAATAATAGGTAGAGCTGTTAGAGATCCGCCTCCTAGCTCATCTGAAAGCCTGGCAGCTCTTTCTAAAAGTCGTGAATGAAGATAAAATACATCTCCAGGATACGCTTCTCGTCCTGGGGGTCTTCGTAAAAGAAGAGACATGGCTCGGTAAGCTACTGCATGTTTGGATAAGTCATCATAGATGATAAGTACATCTTTACCTTGTTCCATCCATTCTTCTCCCATGGCACAACCAGCATAGGGTGCCATGTATTGTAAGGGTGCCAGTTCACTGGCAGTGGAAGCTACAACAGTGGTATAGTCCATAGCTCCATGTTCTTCTAATTTTTTAGTAATTTGGGCAATGGTAGATGCTTTTTGTCCGATGGCAACATAGATACAGAGAACATCTTGGCCTTTTTGATTGATAATCGTATCAATGGCAATGGCTGTTTTTCCCGTTTGGCGGTCTCCAATAATGAGTTCCCGTTGTCCTCGTCCGATAGGAACCATGGAGTCAATGGCCTTAATTCCTGTTTGTAAAGGGGTATCTACTGATTTTCTACTAATGACCCCTGGGGCTACTCGCTCGATGGGACGATATTGTTTTGTATGAATAGGACCTTTGCCGTCAATGGGTTGACCTAAGGCATTAACGACCCTTCCTATCATAGCATCTCCTACGGGAACTTCTACTACTCTTCCCGTTGATTTGACCATATCTCCTTCTTTAATATTTTGGTCTGAACCTAGGAGTACGACCCCGATATTATCCTCTTCTAAGTTAAGAGCCATCCCATAGATGGATCCGGGAAATTCCAATAGTTCTCCTGCCATGGCTTTTTCTAATCCATGAATACGAGCAATTCCATCCCCAACCTGAATGACGGTTCCTACTTCTTCGATTTCTAATTTTGATTGATAACGTTTAATCTGTTCTTTTATAACAGCACTGATTTCTTCAGGTCTGAGATTCATATTGAGCTACACTCCTTTTTATACAAGCTGTATGGCATGCAGTTGTTGATTTAGTTCTTGTAATTCTCCTGCAATGCTTCGATCAATCCATTGATCTCCTACTCGGAGTACAAGACCCCCAAGCAATGTTGGGTCCACTTCAGTTTGTAATTGAATCTGCTTTTGCAAGCTTGTATGTAATTTTTTTTGTAGTTTGGCTTTTTGCTCCTCAGATAAAGGTATGGCTGAAGTGACAACAACCGTAAGCATACCTTTTGCTTCTTGAACTTTATCTAAAAATAAAGACAGAACCCCCTGTATCTGTTCTTGCCGATTTTTTTGGACCATAATTACTAATAGACCTACTATTTCTTTAGAAATTTGGTCTTTAAAAATCCGCTCTAGGAGAAAAATCTTTTCTTCCTGTACTATATGGGGGTGCTGTAAAATTTCCATTAATTCTTTTTCTTTTATGAAAATTTGTTGAAGCTGACAAATTTCTTGCTCAAACAGATCCATCTGTCCTGTTTGAAGAGCTAGCTCAAAGAGAGCTGTAGCATAACGCCTTTCAATTAATTGAGCCATGATACATCCTCCAGTTCTTCGATGATTTCATCGATTAATTGGGTTTGGTTCTTTTCATCTAAAGATTTTTGAATCATTTTGCTCGTCATAAAAGAAGCTACATCGATGATTTCTTTTTTCATATCATCTTTCACTTTTTCTTGCTCTCTTTTAATTTCTTTTTCTGCTCTTTCTCGAATTTGTTCTGCTTCTTCTCTTGCTTTCATTACAATATAATCTTCTTGTTCTCTTGCCCTTTTTCTAGCAGTTTCTAAAATGGTATCTGCTTCTTGTTGAATATGGGTTAATTTTTCTTCATATTCCTGATGCAAAGCTTCTGCTTGGTTTTTTTGTTCCTTTGCATGATCCAGCTCATCTGCAATGGTTTTACTTCGTTTTTCCATAAAGTTATGTACTGGAGTAAACAAAAGCTTTCTTAATACCAAAAAAAGTATAACCGGGTTGATAATCATGATGAATGTCTCAAATACAAATTGTAGATCAAAGGCTAGAATTTTTTCTGTTCCCAAGGGCTATGTCCCTCCTTTACTGCGATTTGCAAATACTAAAATGATCGCAATAAATAAACTGTAAATTCCTGTGGTTTCTGCAACTGCTTGTCCAACTAACATGGTACGAGTAATATCCCCTTGGGCTGCCGGTTGGCGACCTACTGCCTCTGTTCCTTTTCCAGCTGCAAAACCTTGTCCAATCCCAGGTCCTAATCCGGCAATCATGGCAATACCTGCACCCAATGCTGACATTCCTAAAATAAATGCTCCTCCATCAATGTTTCCCATAGTAAAAAACCTCCTTTAGATTTTAACTTTAAAATAATTTAAAATAAATGATAATTTAAATATTTTATTCTTCTATGGCTCCACTAACAAAAGTCATGCTTAACATAACAAAAATAAACGTTTGTAATACCCCTGAAAAAACATCAAAATAAGCATGTAGTGCTGCTGGAAGTCCTATTTTAGCAGGCCAAAAGGGAATGGCATAATATAAAGTCATGATCATGGTTCCTGCTAATATATTCCCAAACAAACGGAAACTAAGAGAAATAGGATTTGCGATTTCTCCAATTAAGTTAATGGGAAAAAATACTGGAACCGGGTCAAAAAATCCTTTAATATACCCTTTTATACCTTTTGAACGAATGCCAAAATACTGAACCATAAAAAAGGTTAACAAGGCTAATCCTAATGTGGTTGCTAAATCAGCTGTAGGAGCCCGTAATCCTATTAAGCCTGATAAATTAGAGAATAGAATAAAAAGAAATATCGTTCCATAATAAGGAGCAAATCCTTTATTCTTTTCTCCCATCGTACTTGTAGTGAAATTATAAAAAATTTCTATAATGGCCTCAACGATATTTTGAAATCCCTTTGGTATTTTTTGAAATTTAGAAAGACTATACCGGACAATAAGGGCAAATAAGATTAAAACCCCCATAATAATCCATGTGTTTCGGATGGTAGTGGTAATCCAAAATTCATGTTTGCCAATGGTAATCGGCCATAAGTGATGATTATAAAAGTCCAAGATCACATCCTCCTTTCTAAAAATTCATTATGTTTCAGTATTGTTTTTTGTTTTTCTCTTTTCTTGAAAACTATAGAGATAAACAGCCATTTTCATCGTTATCATCCCTAGGGCAGCACTAAAAATAGCGACTGTTGGTTGGGTTATGGCAATGATACTAAGTACAATGGCTGTTAAGGTATAACGAAATATATACTGAAACGTAGTGTACGCACTGGCCCTTTTAGCATCCATTTGGATCGACCTTTGGATACTTCTTTCCATCATATATAATTTTATGATAGAAAAACCTGTTCCCACTATTAATCCTAACCAAAAAGGCTTATGATCTTGAACAAAAAAACTTCCAACAATGCCTATTACTAAACTAATGGCAATCATATTCATACTTAGTTGCCATTGCAATGTTTGAAAAAAAGATTTATTCATTCATCCTTCCTCCTTTGGGAATCTGGTTGTTTTAAAGCCTTTTTGGCAACTACAAATAAATTACGAAAAGCACTTAAAATCCCTAAAACTGTAAAAATAGCCAAGAAGAGTGGGCTGGTATGAATTTTTTGATCAAGAAAATTCCCAAACCATATACATCCAGCTATAGGTAAAACCATCATTAAACCTAATTGAGTGATTAGAGAAAATAACTTTAATATATCGGCGCTTTTTTTCATTCTCCAACTCCTCTACATATGTGGATATCCAACAATCAAATAGCACCTTATCACAATATTATACACATTTTATCTACTATTGTCTAGAATAGAGGATGAAAATCTGATGGCTTTTCTTTGCTGACACCAAAGGCGTGTAAAATCGCTTCTACAATACGTCTTGATGCTTCTCCATCACCAAAAGGATTCACTGCTTGGGCCATTTCTTGGTATACTTCTTCATCTTCTAATAATGTTTTCGTCATTTGATAAATATTTTCTTCTTCTACACCTACTAATTTCAACGTTCCTGCCTGTACTCCTTCCGGACGTTCTGTTACATTACGAAGAACGAGAACAGGTTTACCCATCGCAGGTACTTCTTCTTGAAGTCCACCTGAATCTGTTAGGACTAAGTAGGATCGTTGTAAAAGATTATGCATATCTTTCATATCTAAAGGATCTAATAAGTAAATTCGAGGGTGGTTACCTAAGTATTGATTTACTGTCTCTCGTACTACAGGGTTTTTGTGTACAGCATAAACCACTTCAATATCCTCATACTCTTCTACAATACGCAAAACAGCTTTACAGATATTTTCCAAAGGTTGTCCTAAATTTTCTCGTCGATGAGCTGTCATCGTAATCACACGTCGATCATGAAAAGGAATGGTATTTAATATTTCTTTCTTAAAAGTATAGTCTTCTTCAATCGTAATTTTAAGAGCATCAATGGCTGTATTTCCTGTTATATAAATTAAGTCTTCAGAAATTCCTTCGGCTAATAAATGTTCTTTTGCAAGACGAGTCGGCGAAAAATGAAGATCTGCTAAAGATCCTGTTAATTTTCGATTCATCTCCTCTGGAAAAGGTTGGTACTTGTCAAAAGTACGAAGGCCGGCTTCTACATGACCTACCTTAATTTTTTGATAAAAAGCAGCTAAAGCTCCTACAAAAGTAGTGCTGGTATCTCCATGAACCAATACTAAATCAGGTTGGGCTTCTTCCATGGCTTTTTCTAGTCCTTGCAAGGCTCGTATTGTAATATCTGTAAGAGTTTGTTTTTCTTTCATTATGTCCAAATCATAATCCGGCTGAATATTAAAAATATGTAATACCTGATCTAACATATCTCTATGTTGAGCCGTTACACAAACAATACTTTGGATTTCCTCTGTGGCTTCTAATTCTTTTACTAAGGGAGCCATTTTAATTGCTTCTGGTCTTGTGCCAAACACACTCATGACTTTAATTTTTTTCACTTCGATTCCTCTCTTTCTCACTTTATACCCTATGTAGATCTTCTCTTATTTAACCACGTTTTCTACAAAAAAGCAATTGTTTCTAAAATCCCTAATAAGAAACAGCTCAATGACTGAAGTCGCATATTTGCCTATACTATGGGTCTTATTTTTAATTATAAATAAATATCCATGTCTATATGAAAAGAAAAGAATATAAGGTATAATACAATATATGATATCCATACTACTATTTCAAAAGAGGTGATTCTATGAAATCTGTTATTACACAATTAACTGTTACTGAACATGTTACTCTCATCACATTGGATAAGATACCTGTGGATAGCGTTCAAGTTGCAAAAATTTTTGAGGCATTGGGTAAATCTAAAGTTAATATTGATATGATTAGTCAAACTCCTCCCTATAAAGGAAGTATTAGCCTTTCTTTTACTTTATCTGATGATGATTTATTTGGAGCTATTCAAACTTTAAAATCATTTAAAACAGAAATACCGACTCTTCGAATAGATATTAATTCAAACAACATAAAACTTTCTTTGTTTGGGGAAGAAATGAAATCAACTCCTGGTGCTGCTGCTAAAACCATGAACCTATTAGCTGAAGCAGGCGTGGATATTAAGTTAATTACTACCTCTGAAGTAGATATCTCTTATTTAATTTACCATACGGATCGTGATAAAGCAGTGGAACAAATCAAAAATTATTATCAGATACAATAATCTTGAATTTTTATTTCCCTACATGGGTCCTGATTTACTCTCATTCCTTTGGTTTTTTACACTTTTTTACATCATGAATTTGTATGATTTTGACGATAGTAGCTAAAAATAATCAAAGCAATCATAAACCCTAACAATCCAATAGCAAATTGGATATCTTGCGACGCAATTAGAATTCCTGTAATACCAAAGCCTCCACTAATACCATATAACGTCAGAACCGCTTTCTTTTGACTATATCCCTTGTCCATTAATCGATGATGTAAATGTCCACGATCTGCTTGCATCACAGGTTGTCTTTTTAAGATCCTTCGTATAATTGCAAAAGTCGTATCAAAAATCGGAAGTCCTAAAATTAAAACAGCTACAACTACTGTAATGACTGTATACCCTTTGAATAATCCTTCAATGGAACTAACAGCTAATATAAATCCTAAAAAAGTAGATCCTGTATCCCCCATGAAAATAGTAGCTGGGTTAAAATTATGAGGTAAAAATCCCATACAAGCTCCTGCTAAACTGGCTGTTAACAATACGGCTACTGGATTTCCTGTCATGATGGATAAAAACATAAAACATAGTGCCGCAATGGAAGACACACCAGCTGCTAATCCATCCAATCCATCAATTAAATTTACTGCATTTGTAATACCTACCATCCATAATAAAGACACAATAAGGCTAACGTGTTGAGGTAAAGGAACCGTTTGTCCGAACAACAAGGGCCATGTAATCACATCCACACGAATGCCTGAAAAAATCACGATAAGACTTGCTAAAATTTGCATACATAATTTAAACTTGGCACTTAAATTATAGATATCATCAAAAAAGCCAACAATCGCAATAAAAAGTCCTCCTAATAAAATGCCTCCTACTTCCTGCCAATGAAAACCTTCTACCATAGGAGTTAATGTTAAAACAGTAATGGTAAAACCTAAAACAATGGCTGTACCGCCTGCTAAGGGCATTGGTTTTGTGTGCATTCCTCTTGCTTTAGGTTTATCAATAGCACCTACTTTATAAGCAAGCTTTTTACTAAAAGGAGTCGTGATGAGCGTAATTAAAAATGCAAAGACAAACGCAACAATATACAATACAGTAGCTTTGGGTTCCATTAAAAATTGTTGCACAGTTATCCTCTCCTTGTACTTGATCTACTTCATTTCAATTTCCTATTTTTTATCAAGCAAATCTGATTTCATTTTTTCTCTTCATTTTAAAAATGTAGGTATTTGTGTCTAAAGCATTTTTCTATCCTTATTTTAGTTTCTGTATGTAATGATAACTTAATCATGTATATTCTATCTTTATCACTAGTTTTTGTCAAATGATTTTTTTATTGCTTTTTTCCTATTTCCATTGAAAAACCGACATATTTCCCGGGAAATATGTCGGTTGCCTTTATTTTTTGTCAAAATGAATCAGTTCAATGCCCGCTTCTTGTAATAACTGTATTGAAAGTGAATCCGGATATTCTCCCTTAAATACTAAGCGTACAATCCCTGCATTAATAATCATTTTGGAACAAATAGAACAAGGTTGACAAGTAATATACATGGTACTACCTTTTATAGAAATTCCATGCATGGCTGCCTGTACAATGGCATTCTGTTCTGCATGAGAAGCTCTGCAAAGTTCATGTCTTTCACCAGAAGGAATCTTCAACTGCTGACGTAGACAACCTATGTCCACACAATGGGCACAATTTCTTGGAGAACCGTTATACCCTGTAGTCAAAATATTTCGATCCTTGACAATGAGAGCTCCTACTTTTCTTCGCAAACAAGTGGATCTTTCTTTGACTAAATCTACGATTTCCATAAAATACTCATCCCAACTCGGTCGCATCGTCCTTCCTCCTTGTCCTTTTCTATCCCTTATTATTTAGTGCCGTATAAACGATCTCCTGCATCTCCTAGTCCAGGTACAATATAACCATGTTCATTTAATCGTTCATCCAAAGCAGCTACATAAATTTCTACATCGGGATGAGCTTCTTGTAGTTTCTTAACTCCCTCTGGAGCAGCAATAAGACATAAAAATCGTATTCTTTGTACCCCTCGATCTTTTATATATTGAATAGCAGCTACTGCGGAGCCTCCTGTAGCAAGCATAGGATCAAGAACAAAAATATCTCTTTCTGATGCATCATAAGGAAGCTTACAATAATATTCTACTGGCTGTAATGTTTCAGGATCTCGATATAATCCCACATGTCCCACTTTCGCTGCTGGTACTAACCGTAACATTCCATCTACCATACCTAAACCTGCACGTAATATAGGAACAATCCCTAATTTTTTTCCTGCAATGACTTTTACTTTGGTTTTAGCTACAGGCGTTTCTACTTCTACTTCCTCTAATGCTAGATCCCTTGTTGCTTCAAAACTCATAAGCATGGCTAATTCTTCTACGATTTCCCTAAATTCTTTGGAGCCCGTTTCTTTGTTTCTTAAAATACCAATTTTGTGTTGGATCAGTGGGTGATCCATAACATGTACTTGTCCCATCATCATCCTCCTATTCGCATTCAAGTTGGTTGATTCTTCGTGTATGCCTTTCTTCTTTGGAAAACTCTGTGTTTAAAAATGTTTCTACAATTTTAAGCGCCAAACCTGGGCCAACAACACGCCCTCCTAAAGCTAACACATTGGCATCATTATGAGCCCTGGTAGCTTCTGCTGAAAAGCAATCATGGCATAGAGCAGCTCGAATTCCTTTTACTTTGTTTGCCGCAATGGAAATTCCAATGCCAGTACCACAGATTACTATTCCTTTTTCACAAGTACCTTCTACTACAGCTTGTGCCACTTGTTTCCCATAATTGGGATAATCACAAGATACAAGGGAATCACATCCAAAATCTTTATATTCAATATGATTCTCTTCAAAGTAGCGAATAATTTCTTGCTTTAATTCATATCCTCCATGATCACTACCAATTGCTATCATATGCATACCTCCAATTTTTCCTCATAATACTATAGCACTTCTTAACCCTTGTGGCAATAAAAAGTTCAAATTTGTCTTATTTTATTTTTTGGGACAGCAATATTATCTGTTTTTGTAAATCTTTAGCACATTCTTGATAAGTCTGTAAACTGCCTCCGAAGGGGTCTAAAATATCCAACTCTTCTTGTTCTACATATTCCTTTAAAGTAAAAACCTTATACTCCCACTGAGGATAATGATGGGTTAAATATTGTTTATGCTCCCTTGTCATTGTTAAAACCAAATCAGCTACCTGTATATCTTCTTCTTGGATTTGGGTAGCTTGATGATAGGAAATGTCTAACTCATATTGCTGCATAATTAATAAGGCATTTTTACTAGGAGGTGATGGCGCAAAAACAGCAAGTCCTCTTGAAAAAAATTCAACCTGATTGTCTATTTTTTCAAACTCATGTTGAGCAAGTGCTTGTGCCATGGGACTACGGCATGTATTTCCCGTACATACGAATAGAATTTTTCTCATAATCGTCTCCTTTCTCTCCATATCCAACTTTCATATAAATGCAAATGTCTACGAAGGCACATTTATACATAAAGAATATTGTATCCTGCTGCTTTAACCAACCGATTCATAATGGCCATTCCAACTTGTACTTCTGGAACACCTTCTGCATAAATCACATCGATGTCTTCTTCATCAAATTGTCGAAGAACATCAAACAAATGACTGGCAATGGTTTCTGGCTGTTTTCGATCTCCTACACTAAGGACGAAAACATTTTCACCTTCATACTGGGATTGGGTTTGATCTGTTGCCATTACCCCAATTTTTCTATGACTTTTATCTTCTTTAATCAATTGTTGTATTCTTTGAGTTACTGCCAAAACCTCCCCAACAATAACTTCCACTTGTGCCTTGGGAGCATAATGTTTATATTTCATACCTGGTGCCTTAGGAACTGTAGCTTGACTGACTTCTCTTCTACTTTCTAAAGCGGGATCTAAAAGAATAGGACCGACAACTGCTTCGATCATATCTTGGGTAATACCACCGGGCCGTAAGATCATAGGAATCTCACCTGTAATGTCTAATACGGTAGATTCCAACCCTATGGCAGAACATCCTCCATCAATAATCATATCTACCTTCCCTTTTAAATCATGGATCACATGCTCTGCCTTCGTGGGACTGGGTTTTCCTGAAAGATTGGCGCTAGGAGCCGCAATAGGAACTTGGGCTGCTTGAATGACTTTTTGAGCAATGGGATGAACGGGATATCGAATTCCGACTGTAGAAAGTCCTCCTGTAATCTCTTTGGGAATGATAGATGATTTTGGGAAAATTAATGTCAAAGGACCCGGCCAAAAATGTTTCATCAACGGAATAGCCACAGGAGGAATCTCTGATACTAAAGCCGAAAGAGCTTCTTGGCTACTAATATGAACAATCAAAGGATTGTCCGAAGGACGTCCTTTGGCTTTAAAAATTTTTTCAACCGCTTTTGGATCCAAAGCATTGGCCCCTAAACCATAAACTGTTTCTGTAGGAAAAGCTACAATTCCTCCAGAAGCTAAAATCTTACCTGCTTGTTGAATCACTTCCATATCCGGTTTTTTTCGATCTATTTTTGTAATTATTGTTTCCATTATTATAGTCCCTCTTTAGTGAAATTTTATTTTTTATTATACCATATTTTCACCTTCATTATTGAGGTTTCCCAAAAAAAAGTGATATCTTAAAAAATCAAGATATCACAGCTGCCTTTACTAAACTTTCTCGAAGAGCAAATGCAATTATAGATCCAGCGATTACTTTCAACATATCTACCAGTATAAAAGGAGCAACACCACCTAAAAAAGCTTTTGCCAATGTCATTTGAGCCACTAACATTAGTTGGAACATTCCACAAAGATAAATAACAAATAAACCAACAAGCATAGAACCAACTATAATCCCATAACGTCCTTGTCGTGTCGTAACACTCTTCATCCCTCGATGGGTCAAAGTACCGATGAGATACGCTCCTATTATAAATCCAAAAAGATAACCACCTGTAGGCCCCATCAATTGACCTAAACCAGAAGCTCCTCCTGCATATACGGGCAGTCCAATAGCTCCTAATAGAACATAGATCACTTGGGAAAGAGCTCCTCCCTTGCCACCTAAAATAGCTCCACACATGGTGACTGCTAAAATCTGTAATGTAATAGGAACAGGAGTAAAGGGTAGAGGAATGGCAATAACGGATAAAATGCACGTAATGGCTGCAAACAAGGATATTAATACCAAATCTTTTGTTTTCATACAACTCTCCTCTCATAACTGTAACTTCTGGAAGTATTATAGCAAAGCCAAAAAGCATTGTCAACCCTTTAATTTCATTTGGTTAACAATGCTTTTTTCTACGCTTCACGCAAAAACTGTTTGAGATTTTGAATATGTCGCTCTTCTTCTTTTATGACTTGATAAAGTACTTCTTCAATCTTATCTCCCGCTTCACTTTCTCTGGCTAATAAGCGTCCCTGTACATCAATAACTAAGGCTTTGTTCTCTTGTTCAAATCGATAAGCATAACGAAGTATTTCTTGAGGTGTTTCAGGATGAGGCAAAGTAAATCGGCTTTTGAATTCATTAAATAAAGAAGAAACTTTATCATAGGCAATAAAGTCCAACATAGGTAGATCCATTTGATTTAATTCTTTTCTTAATTTTGTGTAGTATTCTACATGTCGCTCTTCTTCTGATTTTAATACTCTAGCAATGGTTCTTACACTTGGAATTGCATCCTCCATGATAGCAATTTGTTCATAAATCTCTCGTGCTTGTCTTTCGACATCAATGAGTTTATCGACTATATCTACTAATGTATACATCTATTTCTTCTTCCTTTCGCCCTCTGTCTACCTTTTGTCTGTCTTTTGATCTTCTCACTGATGCAAAAGGGGTTCTGTAGGAATGGTTCCATGATCCAGTTCATAAAAATATTTCATAATACCTACATAAATGCCCCATGCAATTTTCTGTTGATAATTCTCATCATTTAATTTTCTTTCCTCTTCTGGATTAGAAATAAATCCACATTCAACAATGACCGTTGGCATATGGGATTGTTTTAATATATAATACGTATCATTTGATTTTATTTCCCTATGATTACTAGGATCAACAAAACTAATTAATTCTGCTTGGATTAATTCTGCCAAACGTTTTGCTTTTTCTGAATCTGCATGGTAAAAAACTTGGGCTCCCTTGTATTGTTTTTGTGGAAAACTATTTTGATGGATACTAATGGTTACATCTGCTTGGCTATCATTTATCATTTGTATCCGTTTTTTTAAATCTGCCCGTTTTTTATTTGTATCGCTTTCTTCATATAATCCTTTATCTTCCCTTCGTGTCATCCATGCATGTGCTCCGCTTTGTTCCAAATATTGTTGAAGATAAAGAGAAATCTGAAGGTTTAAATCCTTCTCATCAAGCCCTTGTTCTCCTATTCGCCCTGGATCAATTCCACCGTGCCCAGGATCAATGGCAATGATACGATAGGCTGTAGGTAGGGCAAAGGTACTTACGACCTCTGTTGTTTTTAAACGATATAAAAACCCTAGGATAAAACAAATACAAATGCTGATGATCAAATGATGTCTTCGAAGGACAATGACCATAACGCCACCTCAATTTAGTAATCTATACATCTCTTATTCATATATATTCTACTGTCCTTTCGAAATATGAATCGAAGAAGTAAAACTATTTAAGGTGCTTTTTTAAAAGAGGCCATATTTCTGGTTTTTCTAATCCTTTTTTCCAACCCGCTACGCCTGCTAAATCATATTTGTGAACAAAATTTATTTTTTGTTCAATGGAACGTTCCTCTTCCAACCAACAGCGATATCGAACACCCTCTTTTTCATACTCTCCATAATATTGTCCTATCTCTTCATCCCATATGATTTCTGCCTGATTTTCTACTAGAAGAGTATAGGCTTTCGGCATCCCGTAGGCTTTGGACTTTACTTGTACAACTCCATCCTTTTCTTGCTCTTCCCAGAGGCGAGTGTAATAAGGAAGTCCCAATAGTATTTTTTCCTTTGGTACTTGTTCTAATGTATCTATGATCCCTTTTTCTACAAATCCAAGAGAAGCCACAGACCCACTTTCTTTAGACCCTCCCCAGTGCTCATCATAGGCCATGATCATGATATAATCTACTACCTCACCTACTTCTTTTCGGTGATAATGTTGAGTCCAAGGGGAAGGAACATACATAGCTACAGATAAAATACTGCCTTGTTCTTTCATTAAAGGTGCTAATTCTCGTATAAATTGTAAGAAATAAATTCCATCTTCTTTTGCGACACTCTCAAAATCAATATTAATTCCATCTAATTCATACAGAGAGATAAAAACTAGCAATTGTTTAATCATATTTTCTCTTCGATCCGTATTGCTCAAAACTTCATGGGTAAGGTTTGCATCAAATTTATTATCGACTAAAGGCCACACTTGGTACCCCTGAGTTTTTGCCCACTTTACATAACTAGAATCAGCTATATTCTCTACTTCTCCTTTTTCATTAGCAATGGAAAACCAAGTGGGAGATACAACATCTAAACCTTCAATGCTGGTAATCCCTTGTTTTGCCACTTTACTATCACTATTTGGAAATAACTGATGCCAAACTACATTGATTTTTCCTTGTTTGGGAGTCCACTTGGAAGGTTGAACATGAGAATCAGTGCTTGGTTCTGGTATTACTTCTTTCAATGATCCCATCTGTTTTTGCTGAATATATCCCACAATACCATCTTGGGTCCGAATTCGAATCCAATTTTCAATGGAATCATATATAAATACTTCCATCCCCTGCTCTAACGTAGCAATAATAGGACTTTTAATGGTAGATTCTGCTCGTAGTTTTCCCTTATCCTTCCTTAGAGTTCCAATGATTTTATTTTGATCTGTATAATCCACAGTAACAATGTTGGTTTTTTCGTGGTACTGTGCTTCTATTGGAAAAAATTGCTTTAAAAAAGATATCGGCAGATAAGGAGTGTCATGAATAATTTTCATTGGCACTTCTAATAGCAGGGGTTCTTGGTTTACATAATAAGTTAAATCTTCGGTAGCCATTCGGATTACTTTATTTTCAGTTGTAATCGTTACCTTTTGAACACCAGGATCCCAAAAAATAAAGGGATCAATGTACTCTTTAATAAAAGAAAAAGGTAGAAGAATCTCTTCTTCTATCACAGGTGAATTTTCCAGTGAAATCACTTGATCTTGCAAAACCAGTCCTGTTTTATTTTCTTCCAAATCAGGAATTATCTTATAAATAGGAATGGATTGAAAGGTAGGAAGGTAGGGAGTAAGTACATATATTCCTAAACTTATCAATCCTAAAAGTATCAATAAATATCCTACTTTTCGTTTTCTTTTTTTTCGCATATAAATCCCCATCTTTCTGCACTTTCCAGTAAATTTACTTTATTATAACATAAAGTTTTCTTTTTCGACAGAAAAATAGGGATTAAAATGACTTGATCTTATTTCCAATTTTCGATGATATATCGTTCTACTGCATATACGGCTACTGCTCCATCTGCTGTTGCCGTTACAATTTGCTTTAATAATTTTTGTCTAACGTCTCCTGCTGCATAAACACCCGGTATATTGGTTTCACAATTTTCATTGGCAATAATGTAACTTTGCTGATCCAATGCTAATTTTCCTTGTACTAACCCAGAGTTTGGATC
>FZPS01000215.1_pt54 | contig 26508 bp, 30 predicted proteins | sample 1817821 | NCBI WGS metagenome assembly FZPS01 (sample SAMEA104158645, study PRJEB21678) | metagenome | place: Germany | collected 2015-04-21 | reverse complement strand
TCCATGTAGGCATGGTCCACATCCCTACTGATATAGGTGAAAAGTCCCTCCTTCACCGCCTCCTCCCTGTCCATCCTTCGGATCTGGGAGAAGTCATGGATGCTCTTCACCTCATCAATCACCCGATCCGATTCCTCCAACCCTAATTGCATGCCTGCTGAGGAATAGACCTTATACCCATTATACTGGCTTGGATTATGGCTTGCGGTAATGACGATGCCAGCTGCACAGCTTAGGTATCGAACGGCAAAGGATAGCTGGGGGGTGGTTCTGATCCCATCGAATAGATGGACCTTGATACAATTGCCGTTAAGCACCCGGGCTGCCTCTTCGGCAAATTCCAGGGAAAAATGCCTAGAATCATAGGCGATGGCAACCCCCCTGGCACTCATCTCCGGTCCCAGTTTTTTTATGTAGTTGGCCAAACCCTGGGTGGCCACACCGATGGTGTAGATGTTCATCCGATTAGACCCGGCACCGATCACTCCCCTTAAGCCCCCGGTTCCGAATTCCAACACCCTATAGAAACGATCCTCTATCTCCTTGGTATCATGCTCAATCCTTCTCAACTCTTCCTTTGTTCCCTCATCGATGGCGTCATCAGCGAGCCATTGACGGTATCTCTCCATATAATGCATACCATTCACCTCTTTTTTTCTCTTAATTTTATTTATACCCCATTTGCCATTATTTCACAAGCCACTGTACCTTACCCCTAAAAAAATACCCCATCATCTGGTAACTGGTATCCGGTAACTAATACTAGTACATTTCCCTTGAATAAAAAACCCAATAGGTGTAAAATTTATAAACAAGGCAATGTAACTTGTCAACTTTTGGAATAAAATATATATTGGAGGCTAAAAAATGTCCTTTGAAAGAAAGATCCAGCTTGCCACCGATTTTTATCAATTAAGCATGGGCAATGTGTACTACCTGGACAATAAGAAGGATCAAATAGCTGTATTCGACCTTTTTATTCGAAAGAACCCATGCGAAGGCGGTTATACGGTGGTTGCTGGATTGGAACAAATCATTGAATACATTGAGAATTTGAAATTTACCGAGGAAGATGTCCAGCTACTGAAGAAGAACCACCCGGAATTCAGCGAAGAATTCCTGGATTATCTGAGGAATTTCTCTTTTACCGGAGAGATCTATGCCATGCCCGAGGGAAGCATCGCCTTCCCCAATGAACCCATCCTGCGTGTAAAGGCTCCCCTGATTCAGGCACAAATGGTGGAAACCACCATGCTCACCATTATTAACCATCAATGCCTAATCGCCACCAAGGCATCCAGGATCGTAGATGCCGCCGATGGGGACGGCGTGTTGGAGTTTGGACTACGCAGGGCACATGGGTCTGAAGCAGGGCTCTACGGCGCCCGTGCCGCTATCATCGGTGGCTGTGCCGGTACCAGCAATGTGGAGACCGAGTACCTGACCGGGCTACCCTCTAAGGGAACCATGTCCCATAGCCTGATACAAAGCTACGACTCTGAGTTGGAGGCATTTCGCTCCTATGCAAAGCATAATCCCAATAATATTATCCTTTTGGTGGACACCTATAATACCCTGGAATCAGGGGTGCCTAATGCCATTAAGGTGTTCACCGAACTAAAGGAGAGAGGCGCCCTTCACCCACCCTACGGAATTCGATTGGATTCGGGGGACCTTGCCTATCTAAGCAAAGAGGCAAGAAGGATGCTGGATGAGGCAGGATTGGAGGACGCCATTATTTCTGCCTCCTCGGATTTGGATGAGCATTTGATTCGAGACCTAAAGCTTCAGGGTGCCTGTATCGACCTGTGGGGGGTGGGCACCAAATTGATCACCTCCTATGACTGCCCTGCCCTAGGTGCCGTCTACAAACTTTCCCAGATTGAGGAGGATGGACAGGTCAAGCCAAGGATCAAGATTTCCAACGATGCCATAAAGATCACCAATCCCGGCTATAAAAAAGTCCTCCGCTTCTACGATAGGGACAACCACATGGCATTAGCAGATCTTATCATGCTGTGGGATGAGGAGATCGATGAGACCAAACCCCTCGTCATCTTTGACCCCATCTATACCTGGAAGAAAAGGGTATTGACTAATTTTTACTACAGGGAGCTCTTGGTGCCCATCTTCATTGATGGGAAGAAGGTTTACCAATCTCCCAGTATCAAAGAGATCCAGGAATATGCCAAAAAAGAAAAAAGTACCCTTTGGAAGGAGTACCGAAGGGTGTTGAATCCCCATGTTTACCATGTGGACCTCTCTGAGAAACTATGGAAGCTAAAGCAAGAACTCATCCACCGTCAAAGATAGTGCCTGAATGGTGAAAGGTTGGGATATGATGATCTCCCCAAAAATATTCAAGAGGATGTTTAATATCCCCAATTATCCAGAAACCCTAAAAAATAATAAAGAGCCCATCCTGCTTCATATTTCAGATATCCCTGTCAGCTACTACCCCTTTGTGTATAGGGTCATTCAGGAGTTAGAACCCCGATACCTTATTCACACGGGGGACCTGGCAGATAATATCAAGCTAGAGAATAATCCACAACTTATTGACTTCTACATTACCAGGATCACCCCATTTATTCATACCATTGAAGCCTACCCCATTAAGGAGATCTTTTTGATCCCAGGAAATCACGACCATCTTCCAGCCATCCAAAGGGCATGTGGCCGCACCCAAATTCTGGAGGAGGGGGAGACCATTCTTATTGAAGATGTCCTTATCAACATTGCCCATTACCCCTGGCACCTAAGCGGTAAAGCCAACTACTACCTTTATGGCCATAATTTCGATGAAATCCCTGACAGCCAGGATGCCATCTATTTAAATGGCCTAAACCGAATCAACATTATACTCCTCCACTCAAAAAAGGTGCTTCACATGGATTATCCCTACGGAATTAATCAGGACAGGAAGATGACTTCCAATAAATATTTTTAAATTAAGGAGGTAGAATCATGCTTCACATACGCTTGGGTTCCCGTTTTCTTTTTATTCATACCTATGATATCCAAAGATTAATAGATTTTTATACCAATACCTTGGATGGCATTGCCCTATCCTTCGAGGATGCCTTTAATAGGGCAACCGAGCATTGTACCATTATCTTTCTTGTTCCACCCCGTGGGGAAAAAACCATCACCAGCGTAGACGAAATCCCCTCGATCATCTACTACCCCCATGGGTCTTCCCTGGCGCATTCCGAACTATTTAACCATGGTCTTGCCCACCAGGTGGAATCCACCCAGCTGGGACCCGGCTCCATCGTCATGAGGGTGCCAAAGAGCGGGGGAGGGTTGTACTCGGAGATTAGCAATACCTATGATACCCAAACCATGGATATCACCGATGCCATTTTTGTCGGCACTAGGGAGGATACCATTCTAAGTATTACCAACCAATCCCTACACCTTCCCATCCAAATCGATGGTCCCCTAGTTCGTCCTCTACTGGTCCATGAAAATGTAACATCCCTATTCGATAAACTCCGAAAGGATGGACTTCTCTATATTACCAAGGAGTTGGAGGATAACCAATGGTGTGAGCTTAAGATCAATATCTATGATGCCAATGGGGAGTACGATAAGCACTATGCCCGATTGGTCCATGTGCTTACCCAGCTGGATCTGGGTATGATCCTAGGGGAAAGCTGGACCAGGGACCACGCCCTGGCCCTGTTTTCGGTGCTCGCCTACCAAGTACGATTCTTTACCCTCTACCCACCTATTGAGATCAAGGCCATCCTTAAGGGTTTAGAGTACGATGAAAATGGAAAGCGGCTGGTGGATTTTGACCTCTACTATAAGAACAAGAAGGTCTCTGCAGCACAGCTGAAGACGGACGACGATTCCCGACTCAAGGAACAAAAAGGGGTATTTTTTAGGAAAAAACTAATGGAACAGCTTCCCCCTAGATCCGTTGAATATCTAAAGAGGTTAGAGGGGTAGCATCAAGGCTTCCGTCCACGCATAAGTATAACCATTTTTGTTCATACTGTAATGGAAATGGAAAAATCATCAAGGAGGAATACCATGACGGTGAAAAATGCAATGACGGCGGATTTTTTGCGCTCCGCCTATGGAGGGGAGAGTATGGCGCATATGCGCTACCTAATTTGGAGTAGGATGGCAAGGGAGGAGGGCTACCCCAATATCTCACGACTTTTCCACGCCATTGCCTATGCTGAGTACGCCCATGCGGACAATCACTTTAGGGTGTTGAATGGGAAGGAGATGGAGGATCATACCGTTCCCGCCGGGGCGGTATTCGGGGTGAGTGATACAGCCACCAACCTACAGGGTGCCATCGATGGGGAGCTCCATGAGGTAGAGCAGATGTATCCAGTCTATCTGGAAACTGCCCGTTTTCAAAATGAGAAGGAAGCCGAGCGTGCCTTCCATTTCGCCCTGGAGGCCGAAAAGATCCATGTTAAGATGTTTCAAGAGGCACAGAATGCGGCAAAGCAGGGGAAGGATATGGACCTGGAAAATGTCTATGTCTGTAAAGTATGCGGACACACCTATGGGGGGTCGGAGGCACCGGACCAATGCCCGGTATGCGGAGCCAAGAAGGAGATGTACAGGGTCTTCCAATAAGATAGTGTGTAAAAACATGCACATTTGTGATGCAGGAAGGTTTGGATCCTTGCTAACCAGTCGGACTTTCCTGCTTCAAAATAAAGTAAATGGGTTCGGTCTAACTGACAGACCTGAACCCATTTACTCTTTAGCGCTGATTGATATCCTTCATACATTGGAAGCTTTCAGCCGTCCACCGACGGTATCGACAATTATAGCAGCTGACCTTCTCCTCGGCCATACATTCCTCCTCGGAATCCTCAGTGAAGCCCGGGCAAGCTAAGGCAATAGCCTCCACCACTTCATAGTCAAAATGCCCGCCTTTAAAAATCTTCTTATTCCTTCCTTCCTCCCACATACCTAGCGACCAATCCCTTTTTTATTTAAATCGCTCTTACTCATCACCCTCCATTGGGCCCTTCCTTCCACATCCGGTTCCAAGATCACAGAGGGTTGATGGTTCCAAAGGATTTTTTTAATGACATTCTTACAAGTCATGGTATCCTCCATGGGAATCCTTTGAAAGTCTTCCCCCAATGCAAATGCAATATCATATTGACGGCAAAACTCCTGTACCGTCAAAATCGCCTCCGGCTCCTCCGGTTTACATTTCCCTTTGAGGCGACCATCATGACCGGACAGGCGCAAACCGCAACCGGCTAGGGCACCGATGATACCATCCCCGGTTCCCCCATGCTCGGAGAGATGAATGATCCCGGAAAATGCTCTTGCCAGCTGGTAAGCATCCGATTTTTGTAGTACCTCAGATTTTGCCCTAAGACCAAAGGCAATCAATTCCTGTTGAACCTGGGGTCCCATAGAATCCAATTGCACTATACATAGTCCGGGATCCGAACCTTCTGCAGCATGTTCCTCCAAATATTTCTTTGCAACAGCTTCTACTTCTTTAAGTTTCCCTTCAAGGACTTCGCATTGACAGCACATGGAACTATTATGGGAGGTATAGGCAATGGATTCATGGATATGAAGCTGGTGTCTGGAAATAAATCCCGGTATGGCTAAATTCATCTCCTTTAAATGGTTCCCAAGGTTCTCTAGGAGTTTTCCCGTCCCTATACTCTCTAAATTATCCGTATCGTCGATACAAAGTAGTATTTTCATGATCCCCCTCCTTGCTTAATTTGGCGCTCGAATGCCTTTTCCCGATAATATTTTATCTAAGGTCTCCTCGGAAACCTTAAAATCATAGAAGGTATAGTAGTAGTCCCTCATCTCCTCTCGAATATCGAGATCCTCAAAATAATCCGGATATAGAAGTTTTGCAAGCCAAAGAATGGCTAATGATGTTTCGGTACTGCTGGGATGTCCCCATCGTGAAACTCCGATGGGAATTTGATACACATTCCCCTCCCTCACCGCTCTTAATCCACTCCATTGGGGGTCCTGAAGAATATAATCATTCACACCACTTTCATTACATATGATGATGTCCGGATCCCAGACAAAGACCTGCTCCAGCGTGGTATAGGTTTTTCGTTTCTTTAAGAAAAGGTCATCCTCTAAGGATACATTCTCAACCCCTGTGATTCCGATCCATTCAGCCTCTAAACTGCCCTCTATATCAGTACGCAGCGCTTCATTGACAGAGTGGTAAAGAGATGGTCGTTCCTCCTGGGGGATCTTCTCGACCACTTTCTCGACCCTTTCTATGGCATTTTTGTAGTAATCTACCATGGCTTGGGCCTCCTCCGTTTCCCCCAAGGCCTCGCCGATAACCATGAAAGCTTTATACTGCTCCTCGATACTATTATAATCGATAACTAAATAGGGAATCCCGGTCTTCTCCAATTTATCCCTCTCTGCTTCATTATTAAAGTACATATCGCTTTTAACGAAAATCAGGTCAATGCCTAGGGCAAGAACCGCCTCGGCATTCATGGCTCCGCTATCCTTGACGACCTTTGCTTCTTTTAAGGAGGGACAGATCTCCTGAAGCAATAGATCCCTTTTTACACCATTAACCGTTGCAGGCATCCTGTCCCCATAGCCTAACATAATCACTGCTTGACCGGCAAAGGGATCCAGGGTTGCAATCCTTTCGGGATAGCCATTCAGTTGGACCTCCCTACCGATGCAATCAGTGATGGTCATTATTCCATCCTTATCCTCCACGGGATTATCCACCGGTGTACCTGTGCTACAGGCACTTATATTGATTAGCATTAAAATACATAAGATTACAATAACGGTTCTCTTCTTCATTCTACCACCTCGAATAATCAAACTTTTCCCTAAGCTCTATGCTGTTCCTAAAAGAGTTATCGTTTTCATTGGGACGCCCAATTCATTATAGTCATTATTGATCCTTATCTTTACGCCATAGACCCTCTCTATATTTTCTTCACGGATCACCCTATGGGGTTGACCGTATTCCACCATACGCCCATTCCACATCAAAGCTGCCTTCACCATCAATCCTTTGGACTCCAGGTAAAAGGCATGCTCCGGTGAATGGGTGGCCATTAAAATAGAGATCCCCTCCTTGTAGCAAAGGTCGGCGATGGACTCTAAAAAAAGAAGCTCATTTTTAAAATCCAGGTTTGCCGTAGGTTCATCCATAATGATTAGCGGTGTATGCTGGCTTAGGGCGCGGGCCAATAGTACCAGCTTGACCTCCCCACCGGACAATTGGCTATAGGGGTGTTTTGCCAGATGGCCAATCCCTACCCTCTCCATGGCCCTGAAACAATACTCCAGATCCTTTGATCGGGGTTCCCTAAAATGCCCCAAATGTGCTGTGCGCCCCATCAGAACAATCTGTTCCACCGTATAGGGAAAGACGATATGATGGATTTGAGGAACATAGGCAATATTTTGTGCGATCTCACGCCTTCCGAAACTTTCAATGGGTTCTCCCAATAGAGTGATTGAACCCTCATCCGGCTGATGGATGGACATAATGGTGTCCAGCAGGGTGGTCTTTCCACACCCATTGGGACCCATCAAACAGAGAATTTCACCCTTGGATAGGGAGAAGGAGATCTCCCGGAAGACTTTCTTTGCGGGATAGGAGAACCCAAGACCATCCACCTGTAAAAGTTGGTTCAATTCCATCCACCCCCCTTGGTTTTCTTTAATAGGTAGACAAAGAACGGGGTCCCAACAAGGGAGGTAAGTATCCCAATGGGAATCTCGGATGTACTAATCACTCGGGAGAGGGTGTCAATTAGAACAAGGAAACAGGCACCAAGGGACATGCTTAGGGGAATGAGTTTGGTGTTGTCATTTCCCACTAACATGCGACCGATGTGAGGGACAACCAGACCGATCCATCCGATGGTTCCGGTGATACATACCGCAGATGAGGTTGCCAAGGTGGCCCCTCCGATAATGAGAACCTTATAGATTCTAGTATCCACCCCAAGGGCCGTGGCTTCCTTCTCTCCCATAGACATCACATTGATCCGCCATCTTGAAAGAAAAATCATCCCCATACCCATAATCATGGGTATGAAGGCAATAAACTGCTTATATCCAATGGAGGACAAACTGCCCATGGTCCAAAAGGTTAAAGCCGGCAATTCCGAATAGGGATCGGCGATATACTTGAACAAAGAGGTGAAGGCGCTAAAGAAACTGGAGACCACCACTCCCCCTAGAATAAGGGTGATGATCGGAGTTGACCCATAGATACGCCCCGAAAAATAGCTCAGTATAACGGCGAGTATCCCAAATAGGAATGAAAATACATAATTGGAATAGCCCCCACCAAAGAACACGATGGAGAGGGAGGCACCAAAGCTTGCTCCACTACTGACCCCCAATATCCCTGAATTAACCAGTGGGTTTCGAAACACTCCTTGGAAGGCAGCACCGCTGACTGCCAAAGCTGCCCCAACAAAGGCACCGGCAATGGCCCTTGGGAGCCTTAGCTGATAGATGATGGTCTGTACCTCCTGGGATAGGTTCTCCACCCCATGGGTCCCCGAGAAAAGAGCGGTCAGCACCTCTTTAATACTAATAGAATATCGTCCTAAAAAAAGAGTAAGGAACACCATAAATATGGGCGCACTGACCAATAAAAAGCTTGTCCAAATTTTTTTACGGTTACAACCTCGCATTTTATCACCAACATTTGTATTGTCAATTCTTGACCCATAACATGCAAGCAGGTGCAAATCGCACCTGCAACATCGGTTAGATATACTATTGGGCACTTTCCTTTACTGTTTTTATTCCTCTATAGGCAAATAGTAGGATGATGCCAAAGGAAAGTGATACATATGTAAGGATGTCATCACCTGTTTTTGGATTCTCCACTGCCTTTCCGGCTGCAACAGTAGTAAAATTAATCTTAATGGGAGCTTCAAGGTTCTCTCCCGACTTACTTTCCATACTCTTTGCCACTTTTAAAGTATATTGGCTACCATTTTTTAATCCTTTTGCCTCTACGACCACAAAATTTCTTTCATCCCGATTGGTAGATTCTGCTAGAATTACATTAATATCCACGGGATTTCCTTTGCTGTCTTCCATGGAGATCGCTTTTTCATTACCAGCCCTTACGGTATCGAAGGTCACATTTTTAGAGAATTCCAACTTAATCCTTAGATTTGTTGGAACATCCTTGGAACCATCCTTTATACTTGAGCTCACCAGTTTAAGAGGTTCTCCTTTACCACCTCCGCTGCCATCACCACTTCCGCCGCCGCTTCCTCCGCCACTTCCGCCACCATTACCGGCTAGAACAACAGTGGTCATAACAAAAAAACAGATGAATACAAGCAAGGCAGTTCTTAAAATCCTTTTTTTCATAGATTTTACCTCCCTAAAATAATATATTGTATATGGACTTCCATGGGAAGTTTATACCGGGGCAGATAGACAAATGAAAAGGGCCCTTTCCCCAATCAGAAAAAGGCCCTAAAATGAAACCAGTATACCATAAATCTCCTTTCCAAATGGGGAGGCATGGATGTTTCCAACCATACCCTAACGGTTTTGGTTCATAGGCTTCGCCCTTAGAACTTCAACTCGGAGAAAATATTAATATTTGTTATAATTGTAACAAAACTTGTCCCAATTTTCAATCTAATTTCATTTTCCATTCTCACAACTTTTTGGCATGGACTACCAGTCTTGCATTTTGAAACTCATAGGTGCAGGTGGAAAGGGTCAATATGGTATCCTCTTTGCCCACCTCCACTTTTGTTGGATAGTGGGATCGCCCTTGGATCTCCTCTAAAAAGGTTTCAAAATCCTCATCATCAAAAAAATGAGTTTGAATATAGTCAAAATCCGGGGAGGTAATATATACTGAGAAGATCTCCCATTCCGCCTTCTCATATAGGGTACTGAACTGGATCCTGGAAGCCTCCCTGTAGAACTCAGAATCCTTATACTTCATTAGATCCTTAAACATGGAGCCATCCTTCATATGATGCCCATAGAGAATGATGTTTCTATCCCCACCATTCCCGTTATTCCGATAGTCCATAAATATACTCCCGGATTTGGAGGGCTTCTTCTCAATGCTATGACTAAGATAGTATTCATTATCCTTGGTTTGAACAACGGGATAGTCGATCCTGGTATTTGGGACCCGTATCCACCCCACAATATCTGAATTCAACTTTATAAGGGGTTGAAACTCTTCTAAATAGCCCTCATCCGTCTCTGGATCAGATTCATCCCTAACTCGTTCAGAAGATTGGCTAATACCGGGGTCATCCCTGACTTGTTCATAGGATTGGCTTATATTTTTCTGAAGCTCACTACTTCTATGGCTATCTCGAATATAAACCCCGATATGATAGAGATTGTAAAACAATAGAAGCACAAGTAGAATATTCATCCATCTTCTAAATGAAGTACCATTCCTTAAAATCTTAATCACCACTTACTTTTAAAGGCTTATAATTTGGATGCTGCTTCCTCATCCACGATCACCGTCACATCCGGGTGAACATGGAGAATGGATGCGGGTACCATGGGGTGGATCTCGCATTTGACCGCCCTGTAGATGGCTTCCGCCTTCCCTTCCCCCGAGGCTATGAGGATGATTTTTCTTGCCTTCATAATGGTTTCAATGCCCATGGTCAATGCCTGGGTAGGAACCTCTTCCTTGCATGTAAAGAATCTGGAGTTTGCCTGGATGGTCTCCTGGTCCAGATCCACCAAGTGGGTCCGCCGAATAAATACATCCCCCGGTTCGTTGAATCCGATATGGCCGTTTTTCCCGATGCCTAGGATCTGAAGATCGATCCCTCCTGCTTCATCGATCCTTCGCTCATAGTCCATACACTCGGCATGGACATCCTCTGCCATACCGTCGAGAATATGGGTATTTTCCATTGGGATATTAACATGGTCAAGGAGTTTTTCCTTCATAAAATAGTGGTAGCTTTGGTCATTGTCCTCATCGATTCCATAGTACTCATCCAGGTTAAAGGTCCTCACATTTGAAAAGTCGATGGTTCCCCCTCTATAAGCCTCAATGAGTTTTTGATACAGCCCCTCCGGGGTACTTCCTGTCGCCAGTCCCAGAACCATATCCGGTTTTTGTACCATATGACTGATAACTATATCCGCTGCCCTCCGGCTCATCTCCTCATAGTCCCTGGTAATGATCAGCTTCATACACATCCCTCTCCTATCCCTTAAACTTTGCCATAAAGGCCTCGATCTCTTCCGCTTTCTTTGGAATCTCCTTGGATAGTACTTCACACCCCTCCTCGGTGATCAGCACATTATCCTCGATTCGGATGCCAATCCCCTCCTCCTTTACATAGAGGCCGGGTTCAACGGTAAACACCATGCCCGCCTCCAGGACTCGATCCCGATCCCCCACATCATGGGTGTCCAGTCCTAAGTAATGGCTTACCCCATGATAGTAGTACTTGGAGATCTCCTCCTCCTTTTGGATCAACCCTATCTCCATACACCCCTGGGTTAGGGTCCTCTTTGCGATATTGTTTAGGTCACTGAAATGAAGGCCCGGCTTCATCGCCCTTATGACCTCCTCCCCTGCCTTCAGAACAATATCGTACAGGGTCCTCTGCCTCGGGGTAAATTTGCCGCTGGCTGGTAGGGTCCGGGTAATGTCCGCACAATAATGCTTATAGTCGGCACCCAGGTCAAAGAGCACCAATTCATCCTCCCCTATGGTATCCTGTTTCCCTACATAGTGCAGGATGGTGGCATTCACCCCCGAAGCGGCAATGGTTTCAAAGGCATGGTCCCTGGCTCCGGCATGCTTGATCTCAAAATCAAAATAGGCTTCAGCCTGGTATTCCTTCATCCCGGGCTTCAGAACCTCCATCAGCCTTTGGATCCCCAGATGGGTGATCTCGATGGCTTTTTTTATCCTTTGGACTTCTCCGGGCTCCTTGATGGTCCTCAGGTCCCGTAGTATGGGGTAGGCATTCTGAATGTTCAGGTAGGGGAATCGCTTTAGAATCTCCTGGGCAAATTCAGAGCCCTTTTGGGCTTGCCCATTCCAACTTGCCAACTCCAGATCCAGGTAGATATTCTCAAAAGAATATCCGTTCAATATCTTGGTAAGGGCATCCTCAAAGCCATCCGACCAATCCATATCCTGGATCCCCGAGATCTCCCTGGCCTCCTCCTGGGTGTACTTCTTATCCACCCACTTCTCCAGAAGGGGATCAGGTCGATCGATGAAACAACACTCCTCTACCTTGCCCCCCTTTTTCATCATGACCAAGGTAATATTCTCCTCCTCCAACCCGGTCAAGTAGTAAAAGTTCCGGTTGACCAGGAAGGGGTAGAAGTCATCCGCCGAACGGTGGAGGGACCTTCCGGAAAAAAATACAGCTAAACTGTCCTCCTTCATCCTGTCCAATAATTTCTGTCTGTTCCCTATGTAGAATTCTTTATTCAATAACAACACTCCTTTTTACTATTATATATCCAATCAAATCACTCTATTCCCTGTTCCCTATCTATTATACTCTTAATCCCACCCATTCCCAAAAATTTTTGCCTTAAAAATTAAAAACCGGAGGGCATCCCCTCCAGCTTTTACTTGTATAGGTATTAAAAGAGATAAGGCGGCCTGATATCTACAAGCACCCTTGAGGACTTATCTTTTCGCGAATTAGCGTGCCGCTTTCACCCTATAGATCTTTTTTCCCTATGTATTGCCCTCAACCTCCATAGGGAATACATCCCCTTCACCCAAGGGCAGGATCACCTTAAATATGCTCCCCCTTCCCCTTTCGCTAGAAACATCAATCCCACCGCCAAGCACTTCCACGAACTTCTTTGCGATATAGAGACCGATACCATTACCTCGATGATCCTTGGAGTTGCTAGCCCTACGATACCGGTCAAAGATGAAGGGTAATTCATCCTTCTGAATACCCACTCCCGAGTCCTGAACCAGGATGGTCAACTCCTCCTTGGATACCTCCACCGATACCAGAATATTTCCACCCTCCGGTGTGAATTTTAAGGAATTGGAAAGGAGATTAAGCAGGACCCTTTCGATCAAATTTGCATCGGTCTCCACTATGCACTCCTCCGCATTGGTATCAAAAATCACCTGGATCCCCTTCTCCTCAGCATAGGGTATGATGGACTGGGTGATCTCCTCCAGGAGCTCAATCATCTTGCAGGGTTGTCGCCGGATGTTTAAACACTCGTTCTCCACCCTATCCAGGAGGATGGATTCATTCACAATCTTTATCAAACGCTGGCAATTGTTCTCCAGTATCTCCACATATCTTTTCACACTGGAATTTAGGTTCCCTTGCTGGGACTTTAACATCTTGCCGATGATGGAAATGACATTGACTGGGGTCTTTAAATCATGGGATAGGTTAGAATAAAATTCTGAACTGAGCCTTTCCTGCATGTTCTTTTTTGCCAATGCTTCCTCATTTTTTTGGATTCTTTCCCATAGGTCCCTATTTAATTTTTCCTCGGTGACATCCTTAAGTATGGTGAGCTTCAGCCTATTGTCGCAGGGGTAGGAGTAATTGGTTACCTCCACCCACCTACTTCTATCCTCCCCTTTAACCACCAGTTCAAATGGGGAACCTGCATTCCCACCATCCCTTCCTTCACCCTGACTTCCCAGATAGCGCTTCCGACTCTCCTCGGTGAGACATTGGCCAAGGTCCTTCCCGATCATCTTCTGGGGAGAATGGTATCCGAATAATCTGGCAGCGGAGTGGTTGGCATAGAGACACCTCATCCCCTCCTCAACAACGAGGGCATCCGGGATATGGTCTAATAGTAGCTTATGGATCCTTCGACTTTCCCACAGTAGGTGACTATAGTCCTTTTGACGGGTCACATCCTTAAAACGCAGGATTTGGTATTCCATTCCCTCCCCTTGATGATGGCGGATCTGACATTGTAAATACCGCCCATCCTTCAATCTGCATTCCAAACTAGAATCCTTCCCCTTGGATAGGCGATCCTCCAATCCCTGGAAAAATCCCTTCGGATCCATCAATAGGCAATGAAAAGAATCACCGATCCCATCTTTACTCCCTTGGGACCAGCCATCCTCATCAATTTGCAGCAATTCTATTAGACCCTGGCTGCAATAGACCATCTCACCCTTCCCATTGAGGATCATAATTCCTTCCTCCATGAAGTTTAGGGCATCCTGCAGGACTTCCACCCTCTCCATCAATGGAAGCTCTACCGGCTCTTTGCTTTTAGGCAATACCATGGGGTCCTCAACCATCCCATCCTTTTTTCTATAGGTAGGATGGTATTTATTCCAAAATTTCCTGTACTTAAATAAAAGATCAGTGTTCACCCCAAAGACCTCCAAATATGAATATCATTATAGATCGTTTTTGTTGTCAGGGCATTATAGCATTGAAAGAAAAGAGGAGAAAAAAGAAGAGTGAATGGGAAACTAGATAGGATGGGATGGATGATATTAATCCATATCGTACCACCCTGTATAACTATTTAAATAATAAACCCTTATCAGGTATTAGCTATTATATAACAGGATGGAAAAAATTTCACCTGCAAAGTGGCATATAGCACATTTTGGATAGTAAATAGCAAGATCCCTCCTATCTTTAGATAGAAGGGATCCTATATTCCGCTCATTTCTCAAAGGAGTCTTGTTAAGCGACAACATATGGCTAGCCAGTCCACCCCTTTCATATGGTGGGAATAAAACCATCCTTGAGCTCATAATATTTGTATCGGCTCATCAAAGCGACCTTGGACGAGTTTAAAAAATGGATCTCATAGGAACGATTGCCGATACTTACCAGCTTTTTGATCCAATTCCTATTGACGATATAGGATTTATGAGCCCGAAAGAAGTAGTTGGGAAGGATTTTTTCCACCTCCCCTAGGGTACTGATACTGGTATACTCATTCTCTGTGGTATGGATGATGATCCTATTGCTTAGCTTCTCCATAAAGAGGATGCTCTCATAGGGGATGAATAGGGTCTCATTCCCGCTCCTTACGATCAGTCTTCCCCTCTCCATCCCCAACCTTTTGTTGGCAAGCAGGTGGATAGACTCCATTAGTTTTTGTCGGTTGACCGGCTTTAATAGGTAGTCAAAGGGGTGTACACTGAAGGAATCGATGGCATACTTACTGTACCCGGTAATAAAGATCATATCCATATCCGGACACATCTCATGTATGATCCTTGCCACCTCTAGCCCATTCATGGCCTCATGTCCTTCCAGCTCAATATCGAACAGTCCTATAGCGATGGGGTACTCCTTTGCCATAAATACTGCTTCCTTCCCACTGGCGGTATCAAATACCTGACTCACCAAGGGGCTCTCTAGCAGAAGCTTTTTTAAAAATTCCCTGGTGTAATGCTCATCCTCTAAAAGTAGAATATTGATCACTTCGAACACCTTACTTCTTTAAGCTTTTTGGAACATCCGGCTCATAAAGCAGCCAAATACTATTGGTGCCCGCGCCCGTTGAAGCAAAGAATGTCAATAGGGATGCCGCTCCGGACAATAAGAATTTAATCATCTTTCCCCCTCCCTTCTATCTAATATTCTCTCTATGGTATGGATACATTGAAATCCCAAGGGTGACATAAGAAAAAAGCTGACCAGTCCGCCGAATACTATGGTCATCCCATTGTAGTAGTCCCGCTGCTGGTATAGGAACCAAACGCCTGCCAGCAATAGGATCAATGCCGACAGGGTAAGCCCCTTCTGCTTCCATCGTTCCCGTCTTATGGTAATACTCCTCTTATGGGTGGTGGCAGGTACCCATAAAAAGATGGTGATGATGCCTTGGAGGAACAGAAGGGCCATTGCCATGTGGATCATAAAGCCTTGGATGAACAACCCATCCACAAATTTTACAACGATAACGGCGGAGATCAAACCAACAGCAAGGCATCTTCCATAGGTGCTCAGATGCACCCCACCCCCGAAGAATCGTAGGAGGATAAAGCTGCACAGGTAGTAAAGGGTGGACTCTAGGATCCCTAGGATGAAAGCCGACCCCAAAATGACCACCACCTTTATGATGGCATAGAGTACTAATTCCAATCCATAGGCATAGACCTCGATCTGATCAATATCCGATTGAAGCCTACTCCCCAAGCCTGCAGCCAACCTTTTTGAAAATACCTTGACCATAGAACCCTTCCTTTCCTGGAATATAGCATTTAAATAGGGTGCGCCGGTTGGAGATCATTTGGATCCTCCCTCCATAGCTCTCAATGATATTCCTCACCAGAAATAGCCCATAGCCCCTACCCTGGGATCCTTTTGTAGTATATCCCGCTTTAAAGACCCTCTCCTCCTCCTCCTTTGGGATGGTGGGACCGTTATTACACACATAGATGATATAGATCCCCTGCTCCTCTTTAATCTCCAACCCCACGCTCCTATGCTTCCAATCATTTAGTAGCACGGCCTCAAAGGCATTGTCCAAAAGGTTCCCCAAAACACTGGACAGCTCCCAACTGCTGAATGGAAGTCCCCCTAGATCACATTTGATGGCAAAATCGAACTTTATGTTCTTGGACTCAGCAACCTTACCTTTGGAATTCAATAGGGCGGTAAGGATTGGATCACCAACATAGACCATGTCCTCTGAGGGAAAATTCTGTAAAGAGATCCCATCCAAATATTCGATGGCATCCTGGGTGGCACCAAGGTGAATCATAGCCTGGAGAGTCTGAAGATGTCGATTATACTCATGCCTCTGGGACTGCAGGGTTTTAAGAAGGCTCTCGGTCTGGCTGAGGTTGTCCTTCACGGCCATCATCTCTGCCTCCTTCTTCACCATTTCCTCCAATTTTTTGATGGAGAAGAGAACGATCAACAGGATGGCTATGCTAAGAAAATTCACTAGGGGGAGTAGCCCCTTGATCTCTTCTAAGGAGTTGGTGGAATAGGTATAAAGACTTACAAGCACCAATAGCATGGTCTCCCCGAGCATGGAAAGGATGATCCACTTACTTGTCCCTTGCATTGGTCTCCCCCTTGTCTCATAAGTTATACAGGTAGAGACCCCTTCGGTGAAGGACATAGTAGATGACCACAAGAATCAAAAATATGGGGATAGACACTGCGATATTGATCCATGGATACATGGACAGTTGTTGAAAGGGAATTCCTACCAACCATAAAATCACCGGAACCGTCAGCCCCTGCAGGACTCCTATAAGCAATGTGGACGAAAGTATGGATGCCAGAGAATGAAAGATAGGAATCCCTGTAATGATCCTTACCAACATCACCAATAGGATCACAGAAAATAGTGTATGAAGTCCGAAGATGGTAAAGATGATCCGAAAAAGATAGGCAAAGATCCCGTAGACCATTGCGATGATGGCTGCCCTCTTAAAATCCACATGGATATTGTATAGCTTGGTGCCTATCACCACGATGAAAAAACCTTCGGGTATGGACTGTAGAAGTACAACAATAATAGGAATCTCAAATAACATCCTCTCATCCCCCTGTTTAAGGATTTATAGGATAGATTCTACCCCGTTTTGTGAGATTCCCCCTTTGCTTACAAAATTTTCTACTTTTCTACCTATATCGGTAGGATTCCTGCCTTTCTTTAGCTCTTTCTGTAAATAGCATGGATTGTCGATTAAGTAGCCGGATTTTATGGTTCAATAGCATGCCTCCTCCCTAGAAATAGGAAGAGGATCACCATCACCAGAACAACATAGATCCCGATTCCTCCAAAAAAGGCACCCACCCTTCCCAGTAGAATGCCGATAACGGCGAAATCAATATCCCCAAAGGTGGTACCATGTTGTCCCAACTCCCCTATCTCAGGCAGCAAGAGTGCCGGTAGAAAGGTGATGCCCAACCCATTGATAAAGCTCCCCAGGATGGCACCCCTCCTTCCCCCGGTGGCATTCCCGTAAATCCCGGCGGAACCGCCGGTAAAAAAATGCGCGACCAACCCCGGGATAATGACCACCATACCCATGGCACCTAGGGCAAGCATTCCCAGGATACCACCTATAAAACTAACCACAAAACCTACAACCACCGCCGTAGGTGCATAGGTGAATAGAACCGCACTATCCACCGCCGGTATGGAATTGGGGATGATTTTTTTGGAGATGCCCTCAAAGGCAGGGATGAGGTCCCCAAGGATCATCTGGATCCCGTAAAAAACAATGGCAACCCCTACGGCAAACTTTAGGGATAGCATAATGGCATACACCAAATAGTGGGTTCCCCCAGACAGGCCTTCCACGAAATCTTTGCCCGCAGCCACCGACGCTATCGTATAGAAAACCATCATGGTAATGGCGGTTGAAATGGTGGTTTCCCTTAAAAACTCTAAGTTTTTAGGGATCTCCATATCCTCAATACTATGGTCTGCCTTCCCAAACCGTTCCCCCAGCCAAGCAGAAAGATAGATACACAGGCTGTTAAAATGGCCCAAAGCGAGACTTTCCCCATTGGCTACCCTTCGGGTATATCTCTGCCCTATGGCTGGGGAAAGGCTCATCCAAGCACCCAGAAACAATCCGCCAACCAAGATTAGGGGAAAACCAGAAAATCCTTGATTGCTTAAAAAGGCGGAAAAGAAGATGGCCATAAAAAGAATATGATGTCCGGTTAAAAAAATGTATTTGAATCTGGTAAAACGAGCGATGATAATATTAAAAATCAGTCCAATTACAAAGATATACATGGTCTCCTTACCCAATATATTCTGGGCAAGGGCGGCTATGGCTTCATTGTTGGGTACCACCCCAGTAACCTGAAAACCCTCCTCCATCATCAATCCCAGGGGCTCTAAATTGGTGAGAATCACCTCGGCACCGGCCATCAATATGAGATATCCTAAAATAGGCTTAAAGGTCCCGGTAATCAATTGGCTCAAGGGGCGCTTTGATGCCAACAAGCCAATGAAGGCTATCAAGCCCAAGATAAAAGCAGGTTGAGCCAAAACATCTTGAATGATCACATTTATAAAATTCATTCTCTTCTCTCCTTAATATTCTAATCAAAAAACTTCTCCATCCCTTAATATGGAGGGGCCACAAATCTCTCTCGGTATGTAAATGGGAAAACAAGCTTGTTGAATAAATGCTTTTCCTAAATGAAATCCTTGAGAAATTGTCAGCCTTATATAGATTCAATAACTAAGGCCCCTGAGTCCTGATCCTTTCGCGAATTAGCGTGCCGCTTTTACCATTAGATCTTTTTCAGAAAGCGGCTAAGCTATCTGAGCAGAAGGACCAAACTCAGGGGCTCCAAGTCCATAAAATTTATCCTATTCAAGAAGTTTGCTCTGAAGCTATCTGAGCAGAACGGTAATTCTCAAAGATTTCCATCCGTCGAACCTTATAATCGATATCCCAAGGGTTCCTCATCTTAAACAGTATATTGGACAATTAGATTCTCATCCAGCACCCTAAAGGTGAAGGACTCGGTGATAAATAGTCGAACCTCATCATCATTATGGGACTGGTAGCCGATGGAGAAATCCTGTCCTATGGTTAGCTCCAAGTTCTCATTGTCATAGGGAATCAAGAAAGCACCTTGGATGGTATTATTTTGGACAATCCTACCATCCAATAGGGACTTCAGCCTCTTCATCAATGGGTAGCCCTCGCCCCCTACATGCAGCCTCCTCCAAGCTTCCTTCCCTACTACCAGTACATAGGGCCCCTCATCATAGTTCTCCTTAAGCAGGTCCATACCCTGGATGATGGCATTCATGATGGCCTCCTCATCATCCCCAAAGGGAATGCTTTCATGGGCGCTTGATTGGGATAGGCCCTGGATATTTCCCTGGGAATAGCCGTTGTAGACCACATCCTCCTCAAAATCTGCAAGCTTCTTCGCAGCACGCTCCAACCCGGTATAGTCGACATCCTTGGCACCTCGGGTGATATTATCCAACTCCCAGCGATCCAAGGTAAAGTTGATCCGCGCCTCTACTAGGGGCTTCACCTTATAGGTCCCGGTACAGATCTCACCCTCCTGGATATTCTCCAACCGTCCCTCATCCACGGCGTTGAATTCCCAACCCTTGGGCCCAACCACCTTTACCACCCTCCTGGCGGTAAGTCTGCTCTTTAGTACCTCCTTGGCCCTCTCATCGATCTCCTGCCAAGCCTCCCTTGATAGTGGCGCCAATTCTCTTTTTAAAATATCCATTCCATAACCTCCTTATTTCAAATCTCCGATATTCAGGCCGGACGAACCCTCTCCCTGGCTTTCCTCTCCTTCTGCACCCTCTTCTATCTCAAGGAGAGAGCCCTCGGTAAACAGATATGTACGCAGCTCCTCATCCCAGCCGTCCATATTTCTTCGAAGCCATTCAATGGTCATAACCGCATGCTCAATCTCCTCATCCCTATTATGGGCAAGGATCTCCTTCAATTCAGGGTCCTCAGTGGCATCCACCCTCTGGTTGTACCAATCAACCGCTTCCACCTCTTCCTTAAGGCTTAATAGTGCCCGGGTGATATCCCTGGTCTTCCCCTTTAAAACCTCAAAAGGCTCATGGTATTGTGTCATAAAAATTCTCCTCCCATCTTTATTTTTCTCCTTAAATAAAATATTACCCATCTAAAATATAAATAATCAAAGACTTCCGTCAAACTTTGAAGCTACCTGTCTTTACCGATAGATTTTCAGAAAGTGGCTAAGCTATCTGAGCAGAAAGACAAACCTCAAGGGTTCTTCATCAAAAGCGCTGAGCAAGAAACCTTCCACAAAAGCATATAGACCTCACATAGGGATTGACTACTTATTCATAGCCATTGGGATTGTTGACCTGCCAATTCCAGGCATCCCTACACATCTCCTCAATCCCCCTCTTCGCCACCCATCCAAGCTCCACCTTCGCCTTGGTAGGGTCGGCATAGCAGATATCCACATCCCCCGGTCTCCGGTCCACCACCTCATAGGGAATGGTCTGCCCCGTAGCCCTTTCAAAGTTCTTCACCACATCCAGGACACTATAGCCTACCCCGGTACCCAGATTATAGGCCGCCACCCCTGTGGTCTCCACCACCCTTTCCAATGCCGCCAAATGTCCCTGGGCGAGATCCACCACATGGATATAATCCCTTACACCGGTACCATCATGGGTTTGATAATCATCCCCGTAGACTTGGAGTACCTTCTGCTGGCCCACCGCCACCTGGGTGATAAAGGGCATCAGGTTATTGGGAATCCCCCTGGGATCCTCCCCGATCCTACCGCTCTCATGGGCACCGATGGGATTGAAGTACCGAAGGAGGGAGATGCTCCAGTCCCGGTCCGAACAATAGACATCCTCCAGGATCCTCTCGATCATCAGCTTGGTACTTCCATAGGGGTTGGTGGCGCTTAGGGGGAAGTCCTCGGTGATGGGCACCCTCTCAGGCAGTCCATAGACAGTGGCCGAGGAACTAAACACCATCCTCTTAACCTTGTACTTCCCCATCAGCTTACAGAGGATCAGAGTCCCCGTAACATTGTTATGATAATATTCCAAAGGTTTTTCCACCGACTCCCCCACCGCCTTAAGTCCGGCGAAGTGGATCACGGCATCCATAGGATTCTTACGGAAGACCTCCTCCAACTCCACAGGATCCAACAGGTCCACCCGGTAGCATTTAAATTCCCGGTCGGTCAGTTCAGAAATCCTTATCAGGGACTCCGGGCTGCTATTGGAGAAATTATCCACCACGATGATATCGTGGCCGGCGTTCAGCAGTTCCACACAGGTATGGCTTCCTATGTAACCGGCGCCCCCGGTCACTAGTACCCTCATTACATCCGCCTCCATCCTCACGATTTCCTTTAGTATACCACGAAATCTCCCCGCTTAAAATGATACACAGGAACGGTTCCGTATCATTCCCCCATGGGCTTAAGGGTCTTGATTCCAAAGGTGGCAAAGGCAAGCCCAAAGCCAAGGATGATCAATATTTGCAAGGCAATATTCCCTAACTCCGCCCCTTGAAGTACCCTTTCGGCTGCCACCATCACCCATTTTTGGGGGACGATATAGCCCGCCTTATCCATCCATTCGGGCATCATGGAGGAGGGAATAAAGGCACCGCCCAATACCGAGCTGGGGACAATGATGGTAGCAATGAGCAGTACAGGATTAAATTTCTTGATAATCCCCGAGAGGCCTATCCCCAATCCAATGGAGGTCACCAAAAATGCCAGTAGGATCAGGGACAGCCCTATAAAGCGCCCATCAAAGGGTAGTCCGAATATGATCTTTAATAGGATCAATAGGGGTACCAATTGCATCAATCCCAATACCAGATTTCCCAATAGGTTGCCTGTGATGATCTCCCACTCCCCGACGGGATAGGAGAAGATCCGGGCAAGGACCAGCCTCCTCTTATCCTCCATCAGGTTGCCCATATAGATAAAGGCAAATATCATGATAAAGGTGATCATAAATCCCAGGGTGGTAAGATACCCTTCGAAGTCCTCCCCCTGCTGGGTGCCGGCAACCCGATAGGAGACCATGAACCCAGCCTCCCCCACCTCCACATTCCCTGTACCATCGGTGATAAGGTATGAGATCAGGGATACAATGACAATGGGGAGCAGGGTCAGAAGAAGGAGTTCCTTTCTCTGGCGAAAGGCCCTTTTTAAAATGTTCCCCGAAACCAAAAGACTATTCATATGAAAACCTCCTATGGAATCCTATTAATCCCACAACCCAAAGAACCAGTGCTATCAACCCTAAAATACCCATATTTCCTGCAACCTCACTTATGCCACCACCCCTCATAAGGGCAGCGATCCCCTCAAAGGCGTAGTGGTTAACGGTAAATCTCCCTACAGCACCCAATACCGGTTCTCCGGTAAACCCTCCGCTGACAAAGGACATGAACCAGAGCAGGATGGTCATTGCCGCCGTCAATGCCCCACTGGAGGACATCAGGGTGGAGAATAGGATCCCCAGGGCACAGGAGATAAAGGTCAGCAAAAGGATGATTAGGCCTAGTGCCAAGGGTCGACCTCCCCAATGGACATCAAAGGCAAGGGTGGTCACCAGGATCATGATCAACCCTTGGGTGAAACCTATGATCCCATTTCCCATGATCTTACCCAGTAGGTACTCCTTCCTTCGAACCGGATGGGCCCGGATCCGGTCCAGGATCCCATTGTTCCTCTCATCAATCAATGTACTGCCGATCCCCATCCCAGAGGTTAGGAGAAAGAAGGCCATCATGCTCGCCGAGAAGAATTGGAAGCTGGTCAATCCCGTGGGCGAAAGATCCTTTTCCCCCTCCTCCCCGGTCTCTATGCCGGCATAGGTGGCTACCAACTTCCGGAGGAGCCCCTCCTCCACAGGATGCTTCCCCGAACCGATAATCTGGATCTCTCCCCTGAGCCCTTCCTCCACATGGGTGGGAAAGTTCTGTAGAACCAATATGGCTGCCGGAACATCCCCGGACAATACCCTGTCTTCCACATCCCCCCGGACCTCCACCAGGTCAAAATAGCCATCGCCCGCCTCCTGCAAGAATGCCTTAAGGGCCTCCCCATGGATCCCCCAACCCATATCCCCATAGGCCACCTTAAAGTGAGGGATGTCCTCTTGCCCCATTTCAAAGTAGGGCTTCATCACATTGCCCATTAAAAGGACCATTAGGACAGGCATTAAGATCACCAGAGCCATGGATACCCTTCCCCTAAGGGTGAGCCTTAAATCCCAAAATCCAATACCAATCACATTCCTCCAATTCATACCGCCACCTCCTAATCCCTTAGGGACCTTCCTGTCAGGGTCAAAAATACCGTTTCCAGATTGGGTGCCGCCAATTGGATCTCGTGGATCCTTGCCTCATTCTTAGAGAGGATGAAAAACACATCCTGAAGAAGGGTCTGTGCCTCATCGGTGACGATCTCCAGGACATCATCATTGAGCTGCACATCCTTCACCCCAAAGAGACCCTTGATCTCCCCAAGGATGTTGTAGTTGAGATGGTCTCCCCTAATAAGGATCCTCTCCTCCCTGGCCGCCAACTTCTTTAGGTCCTCCTTGGTGCCCAGGGCGATCAATCGACCATGGTCCATGATGGCGATCCTATTGCAGAGGACCTCCACCTCCTCCATATAATGACTGGTATATATGATGGTAGAACCTAATTCATTCAACCTTCTCACCGAGTCCAGGATATGGTTTCGGGATTGAGGATCAATCCCCACCGTGGGCTCATCCATAATAATAATCCTGGGCTGATGGACGATGGAGCAGGCGATATTCAGCCTCCGCTTCATCCCCCCAGAGAAGGTCCTGGGCTTTCGATCGGCACTTTCACTAAGACCGACCAATGCTAAAGCCTCGTGGGTCCTACTCTCTAACAATTCCCCCTTCAATCCGGCAAGACGGCCAAAGAACATTATGTTCTCCTGGGCGGTCAGGACATCGAATAGGGCAATCTCCTGGGGAACCAAGCCGATCTGTCCCTTCACCTCCAAAGGAGCCTCCCTTACACTCCTTCCATTGATCCATATATCTCCACTGTCCATCTTCAATAGGCCGCATATCAGATTAATGGTAGTACTCTTCCCTGCACCATTGGGGCCTAACAATCCAAAGATCTCCCCCTCTTGGATCTCAAAGGATAGATGATCCACCGCAATATTCCGACCATATCCCTTGACCAACTCCTCCACTCGAATCAGCGACAAAACCAACAACCTCCTCCTAACTTTCTTCTAACTGTATTATAGGATTCCCCACTGAAGAATCTAAGTACCAAAAGTCCCTTTCCCCATAGTACAAAAGTACTAATTGAGACACCTCCAAGGATAGGGCGATGACCACTAATAACAAAATACCACACTAAGTGCGTAGAGATATTTGAACAGGAGGACTATCCTCAATGAGGATTGGTCTTACTTGCGAATGTGCGTGCCCTTTTTACCTTATCGATCTTTTTAGAAAGCTGCTATCTGAATCTAAAAATACCCTTGAGGTTTCGTCTTATATGCGAATTAGCGAGCTGTTTTACCATCATGCTTATACAAAACAGCGAGCTATCTAGCAGAAAGACTGTCCTCAAGGGGTTCTCATCACTTATATCACTTAAGGTAAAATACAGCGATTTGGGTACGGTCCCTTAGATCCAGCTTATCCAGGATGGAGGAGATGTAGTTCTTTACCGTGCTTTCCCCCAGGAAAAGCTTCTCCGAGATCTCCCGATTAGAGTAGCCTTCGCTGATCAACTCAACGATCTCCACCTCTCTAGGGGTAAGCCCATACCCTGAAAGGTCCTTAGCCTTCCTCGGCTGAAGCATATGGGATAACCTTTCCGCCACCTGACCATGGATCAACATAGTACCACCATGAACCAATTTAATCTGCTCCCGGATCCTTTCCGAGGGGGTGTTCTTCAATAGGTAGCCATTGGCACCATTCTTCAAGGCTTGGAGGATATACTCATCATCCTGGAAGGTGGTCAGGATGAGGATATGGATATGGGGGAATGCCTCCTTGATCTTCTTGGTACCGAGGATCCCATCACACACCGGCATCCGGATATCCATCAAAATTACATCCACACCAGTCTCCTGACATAGACGAAAAGCCTCATCCCCGTTGGCACAGGTGCCTACCACCTGGATTTCCGGATCCAACTCCAATATCAAGCTTAAGCTGTCCCTGATCAGGGCGTCATCATCGGCGATCACCACACGAATTGCCATGGCTACAACTCCCTCCTTGGAATAGTCATTTGAATTTGAAAGCCCCCATCCCCGGAATAGGTCATGGACCCCCCTACCAACTCCAGGCGTTCCTCCATCCCCTTTAGGCCGAAACCCTTCCGGATGGTCTTGGCACCTCCCCCGTCATCCACAATGGATAGCTCAATGGCAGCCTCCCCATAGTGGAGATGGATGTCAACATTTTTGGCCTTCCCATGGCGGAGGGCATTGGTCAATGCCTCCCGTATATTTTTATAAAGAGTGATCTCCACGCTGGGATAGAGCCTATAGGGGGTACCCGAGGTCCGGTACTGAACATGTAAACCCGTATCCTGCTGACATTTCTCAACCAGCCTTCCGATGGATTCCAGATCTGCCTCCATGACTGCCGGTCGAAGCCTTCGGACAGTCCTTCCCACTTCCTCGATGCTGCTATTGATATTTTTATAGGCAGCATCCAAGATCTCCAAGCCCCTATCCCTGTCATGGGGTAGGATCTGCCGTGCCGCATCCACCTGCATCAGGATCCCGGTAAGATGGTGACCAAGGGTGTCGTGAAGATCTCGGGAGATCCTCTGCCGCTCCTCCAGCTGGGATAGCCTCTCCACCTGCTTGGAGTAGTTATAGAGGCGGGTCCTCGCCTCCTCCAGCTCATAGTTGCTCCGTCGGATCCGATCGTAGAACGCCTCGGTATCCCTGCGGAAACCCAGCTCCTGCTTTAGTTGGAGAAGGAGTAGGATGAGTACAAGGACCATCAATCCTATGATAAAAACCCACTCCTGAAGGTTCCTCATGTGTAGGGATACAAGCA
>FZPS01000154.1_pt84 | contig 26514 bp, 22 predicted proteins | sample 1817821 | NCBI WGS metagenome assembly FZPS01 (sample SAMEA104158645, study PRJEB21678) | metagenome | place: Germany | collected 2015-04-21 | reverse complement strand
TCCTTACTCATAGCAAGATATTTGCTTGTGTTTTCTACTATTTTTTTCATGAATTAAAAATTTTGTAAAAATATAAAAATTATTTAACATATAAACTTGAAAAACTTAAACATTTATTAATTTCGATTAACAATTTGATTTTAAACGTGCCACATTACATTAAATTTGAAATATGATTCACTATAATAAATCATATCTTTTATATTCTACATAAATTATTTAATTTTGCAAAACAAAATTTTACAATTATGGCAAAAATTAGAAACTTAAAGAAAAATTTGAAGTATTGGGAAGAGTTTTTTTTAGCAAATGCTTTTTTATGCATTACAACTTTAAATACAGATGATGAAAATAAAATTGAAGAAATATTAGAGCTTACAGATGAATTAGAAAAATATTTAAATGATCTAAAAAAATTGATTAACAATCCTGAACACCGTTATAAAAGATTACCAAAAGCCACTGCAAAGGTTGAACGTAAAAAATTAAAAAAAGAACATGCAAAAAAAATTAATGAAGCAGTAATTAATTACATTCAAAAATACAATGAAAGTTTTGAGAAAATTAATGAAATTATTATTAATAATTTACAAAAACAATCATGAGTACATTTTTGTTTCATGAAATTATTTATGGCCCCATTAAAAGTAGAAGATTGGGGAGTTCTTTAGGCATTAATATTATTCCTATAAATGAAAAAATATGTTCATTCGATTGTATTTATTGTGAATGTGGCTGGACTACTGCTTTTAATTCTGATAATTTTATTGATAAAAATACTTTTAAATATCTTTTAGAAAATTCTCTAAAAAATCTAAGTAGTAAAGGAGTACATTTGGATTCTATAACCTTTTCTGGCAATGGAGAATCTACTCTACATCCTGATTTTTTAAATATTATCAAAGAAACCATAACTTTGCGAGATATTTATTATCCTAAAACTAAGATTACCGTGTTAACTAATGGCACCATGATTCATTTGACTGAGGTAGCAGATGCATTATCCTTAATTAATCAACCTATTCTTAAACTTGATAGTGCAATACAAACAGAATTTGAAGCTATTAATCAATCATTATTTAAAATTGATGTTTTTGATTTAATAGATCGTTATATTAATTTATCAATACCAAATAAAATAATTCAAACTATTTTACTTCGTGGAGAAAGGAATGGTTTCAAAATAAATAATACAAAAAAAGAATCTCTAGATGCACTTGCATCAGCTATTAACAAAATAAATCCCAAAATATGGATGTTATATGCTATAGACAGGGAGACACCAGAAAAAAAATTAGAAAAAATTACCATTATCGAATTAGAACAAATCAAAAATTATTTACAAAATATTGTGCATTGTGAGATAAAAATTTATGGATAAATGTAACTAAAGCATATTTTTATTAAATTGATATTAATATAATATTTTTGGTTCTATAACGTTTATTGTGGGTAATAAAATTTTAGATTGTTACAAAAAATAACTATTTTTAATTATTTAGGCTAATTTTTATCACAAAGGGCACTAAGTTATTACACAAAGTTCACAAAGTGCCATTTATAACCCTTTTGATTCCATCTTCCTTTGTGTTCTTGGTGCCTTCTTTGAGAACTTTGTGGATAATATTTGATTATCCTATAATTAATAAACCAATTATTAACAAATTTTTTATAAAATTACTCTTTTTTTTAATCTTTAACCCATATAAAACGTTATAGAACTATATTTTTATTATTGACTAGACGTCTAATTCAATTTTATTAATTTATCTTTGCAAAAAAAATGCGAAAAATAGGAGTAATAGGAGCAGGACATTTAGGAAAAATTCATATCAATTGCATAAAAGAAATATCAGGGTATGATCTAGTAGGTTTTTATGATGTTAATCCATTGGTAGCAAGTGATGTACATCAAAAATATAATATACCGGCCTTTGAAAATTTTGAAGAACTTTTAGAAAAAGTGGATGTAATAGATATTGTAACGCCTACAGTATCCCATTTCGAATATGCTAAAAAGTCTTTAGAAGCTAAAAAGCATGTTTTTATCGAGAAACCCATAGTTACTACTTTAGAAGAAGCTAAAGAACTAATGAAAATCAGTAAAAATGCTGGTGTACAAATACAAATAGGACATGTAGAAAGATTTAATCCAGCTTTTTTAGCTACCCGTTCATATATTAATGAGCCTAAATTTATCGAAGCTCACAGATTATCTTATTACAATCCGCGTGGTACAGATGTACCTGTGGTTTTGGATCTAATGATCCACGATATAGATATTCTGCTGACTATTATCGATTCACCTATTAAAGGTATATATGCTAATGGAGTGCCTGTATTAACGCAAAATATAGATATAGCCAATGCTAGAATAGAATTCGAAGATGGTAGCGTAGCTAATTTAACTGCTAGTAGAATATCAATGAAAAAAATGCGGAAAATGAGACTCTTTCAACAAGATAGTTACATCAGTATGGATTTCCTAAATAAACAATCTGAAGTTATCAAAATAGAAGATAATATTAAAAATGATACTAATGACAACGTCTTTTCATTTCCTATACAACTAAATAACGATAATTTAAAATATGTAGTAGTGAAAAAAATCAATCTACCAGAAATAAACGCTATCAAAACAGAATTAGAAAAATTTTTAGAAAGCATAGAATTAGGTATTAAACCAGAAGTAACCATTGATGATGGCTATAAAGTATTAGATGTAGCTTATAAAATAATTAATGAAATACAGTATAACTTGTCTAACCTTATTTAATTATTTTTTGTAATAAAATTGATATTTTATAGTTAATATATTAATGAAACTTTAATAAAATTATTTATGATTTTTTAAGTTTTAATAGCAAAATGTTGATTTTTAAATAATTATAAATGGTAAAAATACTATATACATTTAATAATTGGTCATTGATGATTAGTAAACAAAAAAATAACTCTATTAGTATGCAAATAAACATAGCTAATTTGAAATTACAAATAATAAGTTTTAATAAATTATTAAAATCTTAAATTATTGTATGAAAAATCTTATCTCTTTAATTTTTTTAATTTTTTTTGTAGTATTTTTCACATCTTGTGAATGGTTAGATCCTGATGAAAAATTACCTTGTTATATAAAAATAGATAGCGTGAAGCTCAATGTGAGACCCGGCGAAGGATCAGCTTCACATGCTATCAATACAGTATGGGTATATGTAGATGGACAGCGAAGTGGAGTATATGAATTACCAGCCAAATTTCCCTTATTATTTGAAGGAAGTAATGAAGTGATTATCATGCCTGGCATCAAACTAAATGGCATATCTACCACCAGAGCAGTATATCCATTTTATGATGATTATAAGGTAAATATAAATTTATCACCACTTGAAGAGATAGAATTAGTACCAGTATACCATTATGTAGAAGGTATAAAATTTCATTTTATTGAAGATTTCGAAACACCAGGTTCTATTTTTACTAGCCATTCTACCAGTGATACCTTTATGATAAATACTGACGATGCAACTGAAGTATTCGAAGGTAATTTTTCTGGTAAGATATCTTTGACTGATGATAGAGATACAGCTATTATCACTACTATTAATAGCTATAAATTAGCTCCGGGCTTAATGCACTTTTTAGAGCTTAATTATAAAAGTACCGAAAATTTAACAGTGGGTATCATGACCTATACTAACACTGGACCACTTACTTATCCTTATGTAATATTAAAACCTACTGATATATGGAAAAAAATATATATAAATCTGTCGCCATTAGCAAGTAGATATGGACAAAATAGTAATTTTATTATCTTCTTTGCTACATATAAAACTAGTACAAATAGTGAAGGTAAAATATTATTAGATAATATAAAATTAATATCATCAGAATGATTGAGCCAAATAAAATGAAACCACCATTAAATAAAATGCATCATACTACTAGATATCTACTATTAGATCTAATATCAAGTATTATTGGTTGGTTGTTTTTGTCTTTTTATCGAAAAAATTTAATGTATCAGGGGATTTATGACTTCAGCACTTTGTCTAATATGATTTTCAATGATATTAATTTCTACAAAGGAGTTATAATCATACCTTTTATTTTCATTGGTATATTTGCTTTATCTGATTCATATCGAGAAGTATATCGCAAAAGTCGTTTAAAGGTTTTATTTAATACTGTTTTACAATGCTTGATAGGAGTTACAATTATATTTTTTATAGTAGTACTCGATGATTATCCTTATTATCATTACAAATATTTGTATAATGTGTATTTTTCATATTTCGGAGTGAGTATAGCTCTGACATATATATTACGCTTATCTCTGATGACATGGACCAAAAATGGTATTAAAAAAAAGAAAATAGTATTCAATACATTAATAATAGGTAATAATAATTTAGCAGAAAAAATTTATCAATCCATATTAAAAAATAGTTATGATACTGGTCAACACGTAGTAGGATACATCAAGATCAATGGAGGCAAAGATACTTTGCACGAAATAGTACCTTGTCTAAGTAAATTAGATGATATAGGAGATATTATTCTAAAATATTATATCGAAGATATTTATATAGTATTAGAACCAGCTGATTATGACAAAATTTCAAATGTTCTCTCTATTAGGGAAATATTCAATGTAAACATATATATAGTATCAGATGTAAAAAATATTTTAGTAACTAGTAGTGTAAAGATACATCCCTTTTCTAATATTGCATATATAGAAGTGCCGAAATACTTATTGTCTACATGGCAAAGCATATTAAAAAGAACAATTGATATTTTTATCTCTACCTTGGCACTTATATTACTTTCGCCATTATTGGTCTTCATAGCGATAAAGGTTAAAAAAAGTTCCCCTGGTCCAATTATTTACAAGCAAGAGCGCATAGGAAGGTACGGTATACCATTTAATATCTATAAATTTCGCAGTATGTATATTGATGCAGAAGCTAATGGCCCTGCATTGAGCTGTAAAGACGATGACAGAGTTACCCCATGGGGTAAAGTGATGCGAAAATATAGATTTGATGAATTGCCACAATTTTTCAATGTTATTAAAGGTGATATGTCATTAGTAGGTCCTAGGCCCGAAAGACAATATTACATTGATCAAATAGTAAAAATAGTTCCTTATTACCGCTTACTACTAAAATTAAAACCTGGCATCACCTCTTGGGGACAAGTAAAGTATGGCTATGCAGAAAATGTAGATCAGATGGTCGAAAGACTTTATTATGACCTTTTATATTTAGATAATATTTCTTTGTTTAGTGATTTTAAAATTCTGATTTTAACTATCATTATCATTTTTAAAGGAGAAGGCAAATAATTTAGGAAAAAATCGTTCGCTAAATAAATAAACCAAATATCCTAAAAGTGCACCTAATATTGTTCCCATAAACACATCTATTGGATAATGTACTCCCAAGTAAACTCTACTATATATCACAGTGAATACATACAAACCGAAAAGTACTATAGCTAAAAGTGTTTTTTTCCATTTTTTATTAGCAAAACGCTTTAATAATAACCATGCTAAAGTAGCAAACCCCATACAATTAGTAGCATGTGATGATACAAAGCTGTATTTGCCACCACATTTATTTTTAACCAAAATCACTGAATTTTTTATCTCAGGTTCATGGCAGGGGCGTAATCGTTTAACATTATTTTTTATAAAAACTGAAGATTGATCTGTAAATAATAATAAAATGAAAAATAATAATATATATGCCCAAGCTTTTTTTTTGTAAAATTTTATTAATAATATTAGTACAATTACATACAAAGGCACCCAAAAATATTGCTGTGATACTAAATATAGAATAACATCTAAAAATTCCGACCTGGCATGATTGATAAGCAATAATAATGCTTTGTCCCAACCTAAAATAACTTCGAGCATAAAAGTAAAATTATATAAATTTTTTGCAAATTTAATATAAAACTATTTGATAATTTTGATAATTTTGTAAAAACTATTTATTTTCAATTTCAAATTTCATTGTATTTTTGTATAAATATTTTTTAGCAATGTTTAAAAATAAAATAATAAATGAAGGGATAACTTTTGATGATGTTTTACTGATGCCAGCATATAGTGAAGTATTGCCACGAGAAGTAGATACTACTACTTATTTGACTAGAGATATCAAGATAAATATACCACTTATTTCTGCTGCTATGGACACAGTTACTGAAGCTAAAATGGCTATCTCTATGGCTCAGGAGGGTGGTATCGGTGTAATACACAAAAATCTATCAATAGAAGATCAAGCCAAAGAAGTCAAAAAAGTCAAACGAGCAGAAAATGGAATGATCATCGATCCTATTACTATATTTGCACATAATACTGTGGAAGATGCTTTGAAATTAATGTGCGAAAATCATATTGGTGGTATTCCAGTAGTCGATGAAAACAATAAATTAATTGGTATTGTCACAAACAGAGATTTACGTTTCGAAAATAATTATTCTAAACCTATCTCTGAGGTTATGACAAAAGAAAATCTAATCACTGTAAGTGAGTTTACTGACTTTACAACAGCTGAAGCTATTTTGCAAAAATATAAAATAGAAAAATTACCCGTTATTGATAATAATGGTACATTAATTGGTTTGATTACTTACAAAGATATAATGAAGGTTCGTGAGAGACCCAATTCTTGTAAAGATGAACTTGGTAGATTGCGTGTGGCTGCTGCTGTAGGCATTAGTAGTAATACATTAGAAAGAGTAGAAGCATTGCTTTCTGTAAATGCGGATGCTATAGTGGTAGATACTGCTCACGGACAATCCGCTATAGTGTTAGAAACTATTAAAAAAATCAAATCTACCTTTAAAAATATCCAATTGATTGCTGGAAATGTTGCTACCACCGAAGGAGCTTTAGCTTTAGCAGAAGCCGGAGCTGATTGTGTAAAAGTAGGTATCGGACCCGGTTCTATTTGCACTACTCGAGTAATAGCTGGAGTAGGAGTACCTCAATTGTCTGCCATTATTTATGCTGCCAATGCATTGAAAGATAAGGGTATACCTATTATAGCTGATGGTGGTATTAGATATACAGGTGATATTGTTAAAGCTCTGGCTGCTGGGGCTAATAGTGTGATGATAGGTAGTCTATTCGCTGGAGTAGAAGAAGCACCTGGAGAAACTATTATACTCGAAGGACGTAAATATAAGGTCTATAGAGGTATGGGAAGCATCGAAGCTATGCAACAAGGGTCTAAAGATCGATATTTTCAAGATATGGAAGAAGATATTAAAAAACTTGTGCCTGAAGGTATAGTAGGTAGAGTCCCATATAAAGGCAATATATCCGAAGTGATTTTTCAGATGATGGGGGGCTTGAGAGCAGGTATGGGATACTGTGGAGCTAAAAATATTAATGATCTTAGAAAAGCTAAATTTATTCGTATTACTAATGCAGGAGTTATAGAATCACACCCCCACGATGTTACTATTATTAGGGAAGCTCCCAACTATTCTCGTTAATTATTAAAAATTTTTTAAATTATGAAAAAGTATATTGGTATTGTAATTTTTTCTTTGTTATTGTCCATGACATTAATGGGACAAAATGAAAAAATTCTTTTAATAATCGAAAATCAAGAAGTTCCAGTTTCAGAATTTCTGGAAGTTTATGGTAAAAACAATAGAAATCCTGATTTCTCAAAAGCTAGTATCGATGAATATTTAGACTTATTTATTAATTACAAACTCAAACTAATGGAAGTACAGAGACTGAGATTAGACACTCAAAAAACTTTTATTAATGAATTTCAAAGGTATAGGGACCAATTAACTCAAACTTACCTGATAGACAAAAAAACTATTGATAATCTATTACAAGAAGCTTATAATCGTATGCAGCATGACGTGAGAGCTAGTCATATCCTTGTAAAGATTACCCCTTATGCTAATCCTAAAGATACTTTAAAAGCCTATAACAAGGCATTAGACATTAGAAAAAAATTATTAAGTGGTATGGACTTTGCTAAATTAGCTGTAGAGATGAGTGATGATAATAGTGCTCGAGAGCAAACAGCTACTGATGGTAGAATAATCCCTGGTAATGGTGGAGATCTTGGATATTTTAATGTCTTTAATATGATTTATGATTTTGAAACTGCTGCATATAATCTAAAAATTGGCGAGATTTCTACACCAGTGCGTACTCAAGTTGGATATCATATTGTTAAATTGAATGATAAACGTCCTGCTTTGTATAGATTTAAAGTAGCCCACATTTTGCTAATGTATCCCCCAGATGCTGATGAGACTACAAAAGAACTAATAAAATTAAGAGCAGATAGTATTTATCAAAATTTAGTAAGAGGAGAAAATTTTTCAGAGTTAGCTAAAAAATATAGTGATGACAAGGGTTCAGCTATTAATGGCGGAGAATTACCATGGTTATCCCCTTTTAGATTAGTACCTGCTTTTGTAGAGCCTATTTATGATCATAAACCAGGCGATATCATACCGCCCGTCAAAACTTTTTATGGATGGCATATTATCAAACTTATAGATAAACAGACACCTCCCGATTTTTCTCAAGCAAAGCAAGAGCTTTTAGTCAAACTAAATAGAGACCCACGTATGGAGATTGCTCAGAAAGTAATAATAGATAGTTTACGAGAAGTTTATAAAATTACTTACGATAAAAAATCATTAACAAATATAGCTAAAGCTATTAACAAAGATTCTTTAATAAATAATAATTTTAAAGAATCACAAATTGCTAATTTAGATAATATTCTTGTAAAGATTGATGATTATTCTATTGCTGTTAGCGAATTTGCAACTTTTATTAAAAGTAATCAAAGCTTATTTAGCAATACAGACGATGTGCACGTATTTGTCAATAAAATGTTTGATAAATTTTTAGATAAAAAAATATTAGAAATAGAAAAAGAAAATTTAGAACTCAAAAATCCTAAATTTGCCGAACAAATTAATGAATATAAAGAAGGTATTCTGATATTCAACTTGATGGATCAGAATATATGGAGCAAAGCTATGAAAGATACTGCAGGACTAAAAGCATATTATGAAACCATTAAACATAATTATTTAACAGAAGAAAAAGCTGTATTAGCAGTATTCAAATGTAATAATCAAAAAATTGCCGATAAAGTTTATAAATCTTTACAAAAAGGATTAAAAAAATCTAATCTAAATCCCAACGATATTTTGACTAAAATAAATAAAAAAGATAGTATTGTTGATTACGATACTATGGTAGTAGAAACGAATAAATTAGCTGATCTTGGAATAGAAAAAGTAGTAAATACCCTAGCATCTAAAACTAAAGATGATATATACGAAATTTATTGGTTAAAACAGATCATCCCTCCTCAGCCTAAGAGCTTAAATGAAATTAGAGGTTTGATAATTTCTGAATATCAAACTTATTTAGAAAGAAATTGGATCAATGAACTCAGAAATAGATACCAATGGCAAATCAATGAAGATGTATTGAGATCTTTATATAAGGATTGAAATAATGAAAAAAATTTTTTTAGCTTTATTCATAATTGTTGCTTCTTTTATTTCACTTTTTTCTCAGAGCCAACCACCTCAAGTATTAGACAAAATCATTGCTATTGTAGGCAATAAAATAATATTAAAAAGTGAAATAGAGATGTATGTGCAGCAAATGCTTCTCTCGGGGGAAATAGATAAATCGATAAGAACTGATGAGTTGTCTTGTGAAATATTAGAAGAGATGCTATTGCAGAAACTTTTGCTCATGCAAGCAGAGATAGACTCTATAGAAGTGTCAGATGAGCAGCTAGATAATGAACTAGATAGACGTATTAGATATTTCACAACATTATTTGGCAATATACAAGAATTAGAAAAATACTATGAAAAAACTGTTTTAGAACTTAAAGAAGAGCTACGTGAACCTCTTAGAGAACAACTACTAATAATGACTATGAATGATAAATTATTATCTAATGTGAATATTACACCTAGTGAGGTAGAGAAATATTATAAAAAATTACCCGAAGACTCTATACCTATCATACCTGCACAATGGGAATTGGGTGTAATAGCTATCAAACCTACATTGAGCCAGGAAGAGAAAAATATATTGATTTCTAAATTGCAAGATATAAAAAAAAGGATAGAGGATGGTGCAGACTTCGAAGTAATGGCTCGCTTATACAGTGAAGATCCCGCAACTGCTAAAAATGGTGGGGCTACAGGATATTTTACAAAGGGAATAATGGAACCTAGTTTCGAAAATACTGCTTTTTCGCTTACTAAACCAGGTGAGATATCACCTATAATCGAAACTTCCTATGGATTTCATCTTTTACAATTGATAGATCGCAAAGGAGAACAAGTAAATGTGAGGCATATTCTTATTCGCAAACAACCTTCTAATCAATCTATACAGTTAGCTAATAAAAAAGCAGATAGTATCTATAATTTATTGATCAATAATGAAATCACTTTTGAAGAAGCAGCTAAAAAATATTCATATCTCGAGGGCGAACTAACTCAGGGAGGTTTGATTTTATCTAGTAGTGGTGGATTTACTTTAACATCTAATGATATAGATCCTAAATATTTTCCTATATTAGATACTATGAAAAATTCTAAATATTCTAAACCTTTTCTTTATTTAGAAGCTGACGGCAGCCCCACATATCGGATATTATGGTTAAAAAATTATATTCCCCCACATAAGGCATCACTCAAGACAGATTATTTTCTAATACAATTACAAGCTTTAGAAGAGAAAAAAAGGCAAGCCTTAGAAAAATGGGTTACAGATAGACTAAAAGACGTTTACGTTAAAATAGATATAGAATATCATGGTTGTGATTTCAAACATCCTTGGATTAAAAAATATTAACTTATGAGATTTAATAGCGATACTGAAGCTGCTAAAAGTTTAGTAGAATTTTATGAAAATTTAAAAAATGAAACCGCTAAAGTAATAGTAGGACAACAAGATGTAATAGACAAGCTATTAATAGCTTTATTTACACAAAATCATGCTTTATTAATAGGTGTTCCTGGATTAGCAAAAACCCTGCTCATAACTACTATTGCTCAAATACTGGGGTTATCCTTTAATAGAATTCAATTTACACCAGATTTGATGCCATCAGATATATTAGGTACAGAGGTATTAGATGAGCATAAAAATTTTCATTTCATAAAAGGTCCTATTTTTGCTAATATAATACTGGCTGATGAAATAAACAGAACCCCTCCCAAAACACAATCAGCTCTGTTAGAAGCTATGCAAGAACGCTCTGTATCTATTGCTGGAAATACTTTTACTTTAGATCGTCCTTTCTTTGTTTTAGCTACTCAGAATCCCATAGAGCAAGAAGGTACATATCCATTACCAGAAGCCCAACTAGACCGATTTATGTTTTCTATTTGGTTAGATTATCCATCTATAGACGAAGAAATCGAAATAGTGAAACGTACTACCTTCGTAGATATGCCTACAGTTAATAATATAATCGATAAAGACACTTTATTAGAATATCAAAAATTAGTACGAAAAATAAATGTTCCTGACCATGTTTATGAATTTGCTGTTAAGATCACAGCAATGACTAGGCCAGTTTATGAAGATAGTCATCCTATGGCAAAGGAATATGTGGCATGGGGCGGTGGACCACGAGCTAGTCAATTTATGATCTTGGGAGCTAAATGTCATGCTCTGCTAAATGGTAAATTTGCTCCTGACAACGAAGACGTAAAAGCTGTAGCAGATAGTGTGTTTAGACATCGATTAGTTCTCAATTATAGAGCCGAAGCCGAAGGCGTTAATACAACTGATATTATACATGAAATCATCAAAGATATTGAAAAAACTAAAGTGAAATTTTAAACCCAGATTTTTGAATGTGAATTTTGAAAAATACCATCTATTTAATTTTCTAACTAATAACATTTTTTTAATATAAAAAACTAAATAATTAGATTTAAAATTTTCAGTTAATTTTTTACTTTTAAATTTGCATAAATTTTTTAAATTTTCAAAATGAAGTTTTATAATTTAATTTTAATTTTATTATTAATATCATTAACGTCGTGTAGTAGTTATTATTATCCCAATTTATTAATGACAAATCTGACAGAAAATGATTTCAGAGATCTCAAAGAGCTACAAGTAGCACCTTCACAAACTATAAAAAAGGGAGATCAGTTCAATATCTTAGTATATCCTAATAATGGAGAAGCACTTTTAATCTATGAAAGCGACATTAGAAGGATCAATCAAGAAGTTAGCAATATAATTTATTATGTTAACGAACATGGTTTTATTAGTTTGCCTCTGATCGGTAATATATTTGTAGAAGGATTGACATTGGAAACTCTAAAAGATACATTGACAAAGTTATACTCTTCATATATTACAGATCCTTACATTTTTTTAGGTTGGGCCAATAAAAAAGTATATGTTTTTTCACAAGGTAGTGGTAGTGGTACTGCTGTCCCATTTTCTAATTCATACATCACACTACTAGATGCTATTACTAGTACAGGCGGGATAGGAAACGAAGCCTATTCTAATAAAATAATAATAGCCAGAGCTACTGATACAAACAAAGAAGACTTTGCTTTTTATAAAATTAATCTGCAAGATAAAGAAAATTTATATTTAGGTAACATATATTTGAGAGATGGAGATATGATATATGTACTACCAAAGAAAAAATTTGTAGATAAAGCTCTAGCAGAGATAAACCCGTATATTTCTTTATTTAATACATTACTTATAATTATTCAGTTTTTCATTCTCTAAAATTTTTTTATATGTCACTAGATGATAGATTAAAAATACTAAGATTGGAATTAGATGAATTAGATACTAAAATTTTTAATTTACTAATAAAGCGATACGAACTATGTAAAGAAATTGGCAAACTAAAGCACTCACTTAATATCCCTCTATATCAGCAAGAGAGATATAATGAGAAAAAAAATAAAATTATTACTAAAGCTAAAAAAGCAAATCTACCTCCAGATTATTTAGAAGAAATATATGAGCTGATTCACAAGTTTTGCATTAAAGTACAATCCATGGAATAGCTAACTTTCAAAAAAAAAAATTGAAATGAAAAATTGTCTTTTTAAAGTTTGCCATGCGATTAATTATATAATAACACGTAAAAATCCTATTAAAATTCATTCACCTTTTCTTTATAATATGTATTTGAATGCATATAAAACGAATTATGATATACCTAATGAACTTTTAGATTATGAAAATAAATTAAAACACTCAAATGAGCCATTACGATTTCAGTCTTTAGGTGCTAATAAAAGATTCATTGAAACAACTATAAGTTATTGGCATAGAAAAATTTCTTGTTCATTAAACAAACGCTTATTTATCATAGGATTAGCTCAATATTTTAAAACAAATAAAATATTAGAGTTAGGTGGAGGCTTTGGTTTTACTTCTGCTCTATTAGCAATGTCTAACACCGATTTAGAGGTTTATACCATAGAAGGGGTAGATGATCTCTGTAAGCAATTATTAAAATTAAAAAATAGATTAAAAATTGACAATTTACACGTTTATAATCTCGAATTTGATGAAGCGATAGATGAATTTATTAGTAAAAATATTAAATTTGAAATAATAATAATAGATGGCTCACATACTTATGAAGCTACTTTAAATTTAATAAATAAAATTACTAAAATAATCGCACCATTGTCAATAGTAATATTAGATGATATCAATTATTCATATTCAATGTATAGTGCCTGGAAAAATATTAAAAAAATTGATTTTTTTGAAGTTAAAATAGAAAGATACAATTATGGGCTTTTGATAAAAAATAGTAACCTTAGCCAACAATTTTTAAAAATATAAATGGTCTTAAATGACATAAATCTGATAATTAAAAACCTGCTAAAGATTAATTTATAATATTTTATTGGTTCTATAACGTTTATTGAGTAATAAAATTTTAGATTATTACAAAAAAATAACTATTTTTTAATTATTTAGGTTATTTTTTTACCACAAAGGGCACCAATTTATTACACAAAGTCCACAAAGTCCCATTTGTAGCCCTTTTAATTCCATCCTTCTCTGTGTTCTTGGTGCCTTCTTTGAGAACTTTGTGGTTGATATTTAACAGTCTTATAATTAATAAACCAATTATTAACAAATTTTTTGTAGAATTACTCTTTTTATAATCTTTAATCCATATAAAACGTTATAGAACCATTTTATTAAATAAACATTTACCTCATCATCATATATTTCTGCTTAAAGGTCTGCCCTATCTTAAAGCTTAAATCAAAAAAAACTATTTTACTATCAGCATTACGTTCAATATTTTTGATAGCTTCATCTACATAACATGCAAAATCAGCTATAGTGTCATCATCAATAAATTTTTTAAAATCATGCACAAATTTCTCATCCAACTCATTGAGTATCAACTGAGTAGGAATATTATGATTGATGAGCCAAATAGCATCTAGATAATTCAAACACTGCGAAAGGGTTATTTTTTGAATATCACGACCTAAAGAATTAAACTCAATAGCTAAATCGAGTAGTTCGTGAGCTTTTAACTGAAAAGACAACCGCATCCATTTAATAAAAAAATCACTAATCGCAATAGGCATTTTATCTGTATGGATATTGTCTACTATGCGAGGTAAATTATTACCATAGGTAAAAACCAATCTCTTAGCCTCATCCTTTTCAATATCAAAAAAATCATTAAGTATCTCCAAAGACTCTTCTGGAGTAGGTGTAGGTATCTGAATTATCTGCATGCGAGATCTGATGGTACTCAATACCTGCTCTAGGTGATCTGTAATGCCTACAAAAAGCGTTTTAGCAGGTGGCTCTTCGATTATTTTTAATAGCTTAGGTGCAGCAGCATGAAAAAGTCTTTCCATTTCCCAAATAATGAAAATCTTATATTTACCCTCGTAACTACTATCTTGTGCTATATTTACAATCTTATCACAATCCTCTGCAGATATTATTGCTTGACTATTAGCAGAATCTATGAAACGTATCCAACTATTTAGATCTATTATACCTCGATACGATCTTAGATATTCTATCCATTCCTGGAAGTAATCATCTGAGCAAGTTTTATTTTTTCTTTTAATTATTGGAAAAAAATAATGAACATCGAGATGTGTAAATTCTTTAACTTTTTTGCAACTCGAGCACAGATCACATGCTTCTAGATATCCTTCATTATTTAATTGAGGGTTTGAGCATTGAAACAATTGAGCTAGGGATTTCGCTAAAAAAAAAGCATTCTCACTCATTCGCTGTGACAATAAAATAGCATGGGGCAAACGCTGCTCTGCATATTGCCTGCTAATATTATCAAAAATCTTTCTATGCCAAGTTAATATTTTTTGAGACATTAATTTTTAGTTAAAATTTTTAAAAATTACTAATAGCAAAAGTAATAAAAAAATAACAAAAGTTTCATAGTATAGATTTATCTCTGAGCTATTATTTGAAAATAAGTAGTTGATAAATCAGTTAAAAAAAAAATTATTTAAACGCAGTTTCACTCAATCCTTTGCCTGTTAGCTTTAACTCTTCGAAATATGAAGGAACTCCTCTGCCTAAAAATTTATCTACATACAATTTAGCTAAATACTGACTAAGCATAAACCCATGTCCACGCATACCAACAAATAAACCATTTTCTGGATCAATAATCATGCGAGGTTCAGTATAATAACCGCTCCATATACTCTGAAATTGTACAGAACTGAGCATTGGTATCCAATCACAAAAGACCTCAGAAATGATAGACATAAATTCTCTAGTATTGAGTTTGATATCCTTTGATGACTCCATAGAATCTACTGCTGGTGAAGCACAGCCAATGATTTGTCCAGTTTCATATAGTTGTTGACCATAGACAGCACTGAAACCTTTGAAGTTTCGTCTATCTATTAACATATCCAAGCTATTACCATTTTTACCTAAATAAGGTAGTCTACGAGTAATAAAAGCTTGATGTCGCACTGGATAAAGACCTGGATATAGATCTAACATATTAGCATATTTCTCAGCTTCACCACCAAGGGCATTTACGAAATGATCGGTTTGAAATTCTATATAAGAACCATCTCTCATTTTAACAATAGCAAAGTATTTATTATTTTTTTTATTTACAGAAATCAGAATAGCTTCTTCATAAATAGTACCGCCATTTTCGAGACCAATTCTACGAATGAGATCTACTGTTTTGCCAGGATTAGCTTGCCAGCATTCGCGACTAATGAAAGCAGCCAAATAAGTATCTAGTGTAGGATTAAAATAAGGACTTATCTCATTTTTGAAATCTTTAGGTTTTACTTCATAAACATCTGACCAGCCCTTAGAAGCTTCCAGAGATTTATATGTTTCCTGGTCATGAGCAAAATTGACATAAACTGTTGGTTTGAAATTAATATTTTTATATTCATTAAGCTCTTGAAATATTTCAAGATTATGTCGAGCAATATCAGATAATTCGGGTATAGAAAAAGCTGGTCGTCCCCCTGCTATATTACGCCAAGAAGAACCTTTTTCATAATTTATCAAAACAGGACTCATACCAGCCTCTGCAAAATATCTAAACAAAGAACTACCTGCCATACCACCACCAGCTATCAATACTTTTACTTCTCTATGTTCGATATCTTTTTTAGTACCAATAGGAATGATTTTATCTTTTATAGTGCGAGGATACAATTCGCCAAGCAAAATTTGATTAGACAATGGTCCACGAGGAGTAGCATCACCTACAAGTGTGATACCATCACTATATAGTCTCTGTCTTAATCGTCTAATACAACGCTTACCTCTACAAGGCCCCATTCCCAGTCTAGTATTATGTTTTATATCCATCACAGATACAAATTTTCTATCTCCTACGAAATCTTTAATTTCTTGATACTTTACATCTTCGCAATGACACACGTAAGGATCATCGAAACTAATAGTATCATTATAATCTTTTAAAACTAAAGGTTCGGGATATTGATTTTTTGGAATCAACCCCCTAATATTTGTGATATTATCATCAAATAAATGCTCTACTCTCACTCGGGCCACATTAGTTTTGTTAGGTTTTATCATTATTTTTTCTATCACCCCTTCTCCTATTTTATTAGCATAATTATCTACCAAAAAGACCTGAGAATTTTCTTCTAAAAAATGCTCGGTAGGAATAAAAATCTTATTTTTATTAATATTAAAACCAATTATAGCTAAACCTGGACATTGATAAACACAGTCAAAGCAACCAGTACATTTATCATAATCTACCACTGGTACATTAGAAGTGCTAGATTTGGAAATAGCATTTTGAGGACAAGCAAAAACACAAGGATTGCAAGCAAAAGCATATAAACAATCGATAATGACAAAAGGTTTTGATTTTCGTTGCTCATCAGGTTGTGCGGGAGAGTCTAAGACTTTAAAAGGATGTTGCTGACTATCAATATATTCTTTAGATACAGCTAAATAATCATCATAATCATATCTAATATCCATATCAGCAAGTATTTCATAAGCGGCTTGTTTGCCTCGCAATACGGCACTAGTACCCTCTCCTATTCTTATCGCATCTCCTACTCCATGACATTTGGTACCAAAAATCTCCTTACCTAATACTAACAATTGATCATCTGGTATTAAACCAGTACAAATATTAATAAGTTCTATATTTTCAATTAATTTTTCAGTGCCAGATATGGGTTTAAATTGCTCATCAGCTTTAGCAATGACAGCACCTATAATAGCTGTATAATCATCATTGGGGATAGCTTTTACAAGTGTATAACCAGTAAGAATAGGAATACCAAGACGTCTAACTCTATTAGCCTGTACTGGAAACCCACCTTCGTTTTGCTGAGCTTCTATGATAGCTACTACGTCGGCTCCAGCTTGCGTTAATTGATAGGAAGTCAGATATCCAATGTTACCAGCTCCGACGGTCAAAACTTTTTTGCCTAGAAGCGTATGCTCTATATTCATCAATTTCTGTACTACAGCAGCCGTATACACGCCTGGCAAATCGTCATTTTCGAATACAGGTATGAATGGCACTGCTCCAGCACCTACAACCAAATATTCACATTTTACAAAAAATATATCTTCTGTTTTTATGTTTTTGACAGCTAATATTTTATTATCGAAAATATCCCAAACAACACTATCTAGTAATATATCACTATTATCATCTCCTGCAAGCATTTTAGCTATTTCGAAACCACGTTTACCACCATATTTACGTTGCTTTTCAAAAAAGAAAAATTGATGCGTTTGCATAAGAAATTGCCCTCCTATGCTTTCATTGCTATCGATTACTATATTGGGTACTCCAAAATCATTTAATATCTCTCGAACAGCCAATCCTGCTGGCCCAGCCCCTACGATCACTACTTCTGTATGATAAAGTTTATTAGGTAGATCGAGAGACAATTTCTTGGGTTCAGGTTTATAATCTTGAGGGATCTCAATAACCTCTTTTACCCCATCTACCTTGGTAATGCATATTCTACGCACTACCCCATCTACGAGCATCTCACATGCACTGCATTTGCCTATACCACATTCTAAGCTTCGAGGTCTGCCATCTATACTATGACTATGAATAGGAAATCCTGCTAAATGAAGTGCAGAAGCTATAGTATAACCCTTTCGCCCTATAACTCGTTGACCATTAAATAAAAACTCTACCGCCTCTGATTTAGGAACATCTAAAATGGGATGTCTAGTTATTTCGTTCATATTTATTAATTTTAATTTACAAAATTAATATAAGAATTGCAAAATGATATAAAACATAATTAATAAATCATATTGATATATATCAATAAATTAATTGATTTATATCAATATGATAAAAGATATTTGACTTTTGTTTTTTATACAACTAAAGTAATGCTCCACATGCATTACTCTGTACTGATAATTTGGGAATATTATCTCTCTCTCTTTTTTTAAATTATTCTTTTTTTTAATCTTAACCAATATAAAACGTTATAGAACCATTTTTTTTATTTAATAGGTTCTATTAAATAAATTTTTTTTTATTAAATATTTTAATTACCTTCGCACACAAAAATATGATTATTTATTAAATATTTTTCAATTTTAATAAAAAATGAGGTTTAAATTAATAATAAATATAGATAAATCTAAAGGTAGAGATAAATTACCTATTAATTATCAATATGAATGCTCTGCAGTCATTTACAAAATTTTATCTAATTCTAATGAAAAATTTTCTCAATGGTTGCATGATAATGGCTATAATGCAGATAAAAAACTATTCAAGCTATTTACTTTTTCGAGACTAAAAATACCACAATATCGCATCATAAATGAGTATATTAGAATATTATCAGACCACATAGAATGGCAGATTTCATTCATTCCCGAGATTAGTACACGCGAATTTATTCAAGGTATTTTTAGAGAACAAGAATTTGAATTAGGAAACAGAAATGCTCGAATAAAATGTAGAATACAAAATATAGAGATGCTGCCACCACCAGAGTTTAGCGAAACTATGACATTTCAAACACTCTCTCCCATCTACCTCACACTCAAAAGAGATAATGGATCTGATGAATACATCTCACCCACTCATCCAATGGCTATGCCCATCATCAAACAAAATCTATTAGATAAATATAAAGCTTTTCAAGGTAAGGACTTCCCTGATCATGATTTTGCTTTCGATTTTAAAGTAATTAACGAACCTCGCTCTTCACTGATAACTATCAAAGCTGACACTCCACAAGAGAGCAAAATTCGCGGCTTTTCTTGCCAATTTCAATTAACAGCACCCATAGAACTTATGAAAATAGCATATGATGGCGGAGTAGGTAGCAAAAACAGTTTGGGCTTTGGAATGGTGAGAGAATGGGAAAAAATTAATATTAAGAAAAAATAAAAAGATATAGATTATATATGATTAAAGAAATTTGTCAATTTGTCGACACTCTCGAAAATCAAATTCCCGATTTATTTGAGGATGGAACGAAGCTCAAGGAAGGTATCTATGCTGCTTTGGATATTGGACAGGAGGATGGTAGATATGTGCTGAAAAATGTTGATAAAAACGGAAACATCCTGAAGGAAGATATTGGGCTGTGGACAAGAAACGAAGAAATAAACCCCTTTTTCGAAAAATGCCGAATGATACTACAAGCATCAAAACCGGCTTCTGCAGCTAAAATTTTTAATCCCAACAAGAAAATTTTTAATCTAACATGTAATCCTTATGCAATAGGGTTTACCAAAAAAATCATTAATAAAAATATTGAAAGTATCGGAAAGGATGGGATTTTAGAAGAATTAACACAGCAGTATTTCAAAAAGGCTGAAGTGTTCGTTGAAGAAGGAAAAGCTAAAATTTGGTTTGAAGGGTTTAAAAGCTATCTAAAAGAGAATTTTTGGGATTTATTGGAAAAGATTGATTATGCCAGTTTAAAAAATGATTATTCCATTATTTTCTTTTTAAAAAGTCTTACTATTGAAGACTTTAAAATTCCATATCAAAAGTATTTAAAGCAAAATGTATTCAACAAAGCCGATTATAACATATTATATGAGGATATAACATATGGGATTAGCGACAGTCTAAGTACATTTAACGACAAAAAACGTTTTTTGCAGCATCAATCTGCCAGTTTTAGATATAATTATCGTATACATGGCGGAGATGCCCAATTGGTGTGGAAATTCTATCAACTTAACCAAAATAAGCAATTGCCAAATCCATTACCTATTTTCGTTGACAGAAATGAAGCAGACTTGAATGCCAATGTTGTAAAGCTTTTCAATCACGACGGAGTTGTCGGCTATTCTGAGATAATTAGTTCTTTGCTGAATATAAAAGGAACAGATTTACAAAACTTTTATCTTTTATTCATCCATAAAGGGCGAATCGTTGATTTAGATTTTGTGCCTGTTTTTAAATACACTTTAAAAGACAAGGATGGCAACGACTTTATCGTAAAAGAACTCTTTGGTGCAGAACCTATTATTTATTTCAACAGCAAGGAACACAATGTGTTTGATTTTCAATTTATTATTGTAAATTATATCTTCAACAATCAGTTAATTCAGAAAACCAAAGCAGGTACTTTGTGGCTTAAATATTTTGAAGATATTGAAATAAAAACTGAGTATGGCTTAACCGAGACGATCTACAACCTCATTTACAAATATCGAAAAGCTTGGTATGATTTTATTTATAAATCAAAACAACAAGAAATCACGATAACAATGATAAATGAAATGTTTAAAGATTCTATTGTTGATGATTTAAGACATGATGAAGAATTTAAGAAAACTTCTCAAATACGAAAAAAACTCAGCCTTTGGTTTGGTTTACAACCTTTGTTTGATAACAATTTTAATAAAAGAAATAATATGGCAAATAAGACAGTTGAATTACAGACGAAGATTCGTGAAATTGCCCAAAACGAATCTTTACACATCTCAACCGATGATGAATTCGCATTTGCAGCTGGACAAATTATTTGGAAATTATTGATCCAGAGTGAATCAGCAAATAGATCACATGCACTACTCGAACCATTTCTACAAAAAACAGAACCTATTCTTTTTAAACAAGCAATTGCAAATACTTTCAATATGTACAAATACAAGTTTGTATTGTATCCAAACAAATACGAATTTGACAAACTTTTTAGTGAAGTCATGGGGTATGAGCCGGACATTAAAAACATGAAAGAACATCTGCCTATGATTTTGGCAGGTTACTTTTCTGAATCAGTTTTTAAAAAACAATAACCATTAAAATAAAAACGATATGAATTATTCAAACAGAATTTACGGCGCAGCATTGATAAAAGCAATAAATTCAAATTACAATGCTGACTTTTCAGGACAACCAAGAACACTCCCTAATGGGATAGTTTATGCGACAGATAAAGCATTAAAATATGCCATTAAGAATTTTATTAAAGAAAACTTTCCATCTGAGAAAGTATTCTATTTCAAACGATTCAACGAGGAGTTTATACCATATAGCCTGGATGACGCTTTTGCCGCAGCTTTCCCTATGCATAAGGATGAAAAAGATAAAAAAATTATTGCAAAAGATCTTCTGAGTTGCATCGATATACGTTTATTTGGAGCAACCTTCGCAAAAAAATCGAAAGACAATGTAGCTATTTCCATTCATGGTCCGGTGCAAATTACTCATGGTGTAAATGTTTGGCATGAAAATAATTTTTATTCGGAACAAATTATGTCACCTTTTAGGAATCCAAATGAAAAAAACGAAGACAATACGGCTACTACACTTGGCCGACAAAGTCGACTACATGAAGGGCATTATTTGCATCATTTTTCTGTAAATCCCAAAAATCTTGAAGAAATACTTGAATTGGCAGGAAATGACGCAAATACGCTTAAAGATGATGATATTTCTAAATTGAAAGAAGCTCTACAAAAAGGAGTTACTTATTATGATTCTGCTGCAAAAGTTGGATGCGAAAATGAGTTATTGGTTTGGGTTACATTAAAACCTGAATCTAAACTTGTCATGCCCAATTTTACTCAACTGATGAAAATGAGTAAAGAAAAAGTCGATGGGAAAGTTCAACTTGATATGTCTGAATTGAAAAAGGTTGTTGATGTTAATAAAAATGAAATAGAAGCATTTGAGATCTATCTTAATAATGCTTCTATAATTATAGCAAATGCGCCAGATGAGGCTATTATTAAAAATTTATAATTTGAAGTTCTTGAATCTTCAAAAATTCTTTAATGGTTAAATCATTTAAAAATGTTAAAATTAGTTTCAATTAATATCAAATCGGACTTTGGTTTCTTTAAGAAACCAGATACTAATAATCCCATTTATTTGACATTCAATATGCTCCATAAACCATCTCTTTTAGGAATATTGGGAGCTATTGTAGGTGCGAAAGGATTTCGGAAATATGGAGAGATGCCTGAATATTACCAAAAACTAAAAGATCTGAAAGTGTCCATTGCACCTTTAAATGAAAATGGTAAAACTTATCATGAAAATGGAAATTTTGCAAAAACAGTAATAAAATATAATAATACAACTGGATTGGCAAGTGAAGAAGAAAGCGGGAACTTGATGATTATAGAACAAACTTTGGTTGCTCCAGCATTTAAATGTTGGATTTTGCTTAACTTGGAAAGCGAAATTGAAGTAAAACTCTACAACTTCCTGAAAGAAAACAAAGCCGAATATTTACCCTATTTGGGTAAGAATGAATTTTCTCTTTGGTGGGATAATTTTAGTGAGTATGAATACGAACCATTTTATCCAAACGAAGAATTCCAAATAAATAGTTTATTTATAAAGGAAGAAACATTAAAGGAAGGCAAAATAAAAACTCGTTTTCTTCCCGGTTTTTTATCAATGTCCAAAAACAAATTTATGTACTTCGAAAGATTACCTATTGGTTATATTGAATCTCCTCTATTTCAATATGAATATAAAGACTTTGCTTTCACGAACTTTGATTTGAGAGAAGATTACGTTTTACCAGAATCATATTCATTATATAAACTATCAAATGATGAAATCATTCAATTGTTCTAAAAACATAATAAATAACCTTTTATTAATTTTTAAAACCCTTTCAAAAACGTATTATGCACATTTATCAAAGGATAAATTGAGCAAGGAAACACTTCTTGATCATTCTTTATTGGTTTCAAAATACTGTTTGAAATTAATGGCATCACATCAAATAGATCCATTACTTGATTCTTTAATTGAAAGGATAATGACTCATTTGAAAATTAAAAGTGAAAAAGATTGGGGAAACCTATTTAAAGAGATATTCTTTGCAGCTATTATTTACCATGATATGGGAAAAGTGAATACCAATTTTCAAATCATTAAAATGGAAAATGAATTTTTCTCTTTTAATGATAAATTGTCTTTTCAATCAAATCATTCCTTGCTTGGTGCATATTTATTCTCAAACATCTATTTCAAAAAAACATCTGAAAACAATGTGTTAAATGATGATGAAAAACTTACTCTCTATTTTTCAATTCATCTTTTCTCCAGTACCATTATAAAACATCACAATCAGAGCATTGATTTTTCATTGGAATTTGAAAAACAACAAATCGACGATTGCTATTCGTTTTTAGAAACATATAATCTCTATTTTGATAAAAATTTTTGTTCGAGTTTCTATATCAGTGCAAGTTATATTTGGGGAGAATTCAGAGAAATAGCTGCAAACCAGGAGGTTTATTTTGATTTATTTGCATTAACCAAACTGCTATATTCTTTGTTAACCGCTTCCGATTTCTATGCAACAAACGAGTTTATGACAAAAATAGAAATTAATGAATTTGGGATACTAAACAAAGATAATAAGGAAAAACTTACAAAACATTTTAAAACTGTAAAGGATTATAATAAAGATTTGTACGAGAATTTTGAGTATTATCAATCTTTTCCTTGGGAAAAGTTGACAGAAAGAAATGCTTCAAATTTGAATGTTCTGAGACAAAAACTTACTGTTGAATTGATTTCGAATTTAAGAAAGCATTCTGATAGTAAATGCTTTTATCTCGAAGCTCCAACAGGTGCTGGAAAGACAAACTTATCGTTAGCGTTTGCAACCGAACTAATAAATATCGATTCTTCTTTGAATAAAATCTTCTATGTTTTCCCATTTACCACATTAATTACCCAAACGTTTGAATCGATCAAGAAAACATTGGAGATAGACAATAACTATATCATTCAATTGCATTCTAAAGCTGGATTTCATGAAAAAGAAGACGGTACCTATGGATATGAAAAACAATTGTATTTAGATAATTTGTTTGTGAATTATCCGATTGCGCTCATGTCACATATACATTTTTTTAACATTTTAAAAGGAAATGAAAAAGAAAGTAATTATCTATTACATCGATTATGCAATTCAATTGTGATAATAGACGAAATTCAAACCTATAATCCTGAACATTGGGATAAGATTGTTTATTTCCTTGCGAACTATGCTAAAATATTCAACATCCGAGTTTTAATCATGTCGGCAACTCTTCCTAAAATTGATGCATTACATCCTGACTTGAATGGTTCATTTATTTCGTTAATTTCCAATCGTGATCAGTATTACTCAAATCAAAATTTTGCTGGTCGAGTTTCATTTGACTTCACCTTTGCTGACAAACAAAGACCAATAAATAAAGAAGATAAAGAAAACTACCTACTCGAATTATCAGATTTAATAAGCGAAAAAGCAGAACTTTATGCAAGTTTAAATAATCAGAAAGTGAACATTTTGATTGAATTCATAACAAAAAAAACAGCTGCATTTTTCTTTAACCAACTGAATAATGATATTCGTTTTGAAGATTACAAGATTCTTTTGCTTTCGGGCGACATATTGGAATTTAGAAGAAAGGAGATCATTAATTCTATTAAAGAACAAGTGTACCCAAAAGTGATTGTAGTCTCAACACAAGTTGTGGAGGCGGGCGTTGATATTGATATGGATATAGGATTTAAAGATCGTTCACTTATCGACAGTGATGAACAATTAGCTGGACGTATCAATCGCAACGCATCAAAAAAAAATTGCATTGTTTACTTTTTTGATTTTGATAAGACAAGCACAATTTATGGGTCAGACAACCGCTACAAGATTCAGCAAACAGACAAAGATATTTACAACGACTATAAAGATATACTGGTCAACAAAGAATTTCATGCATTATATGAAAAAGTTTTCGAAGAGAAACGCAATAAAATGAAAAGCAATTTTTTTGCAGCAGGCTATTATTATCAATATTTTAAAGAATTCAATTTTCCAAAGCTTCATTCAGAATTCAAATTAATTGAGGATAATGACAGTCAACAATTATTTATTCCTATTAAGATACCTATTCCTTTTTTTGATAATATTTCAAATTTAGAAAAAATGAGAGTTCTTACAGAAGATAAAGAATACGTAGATGGAACGAAAGTTTTTGAATATTACGAAAAACTAATTAACTTGGAATTTGATGACTTTTCAATGAAAAAAATTGAATTAAAAAAGATTGGTTCCATCATGTCACAGTTTAGTATTTCCGTTTATCGGAAGCAACTCGAAGCTATTGCAGACATGCTTAACCCCGAAAAAAGCAAATATGGTTTTCAATATTTATTGAATTGGAATTTGTGCTATTCTCCGGAATCAGGTTTCGATTCGGAAAAAATTGATACCAGCTATTTTATTTAATTGTTAAACATATGCAAATTACAGGCACTCATTTCAATTACTATTTGGTATGCAAACGAAAGCTCTGGTTATGTGCCAACGGCATCAATATGGAGCAAACCTCCGATTTGGTGTATGACGGCAAACTGATTCACGAAACGTCTTATCCACAACGTTCCGAAAGATACGAAGAGGTGGCAATCGATGGCATTAAGATAGATTACTATGATGCTCGCAATAAAGTAATTC
>FZPS01000181.1_pt78 | contig 26519 bp, 26 predicted proteins | sample 1817821 | NCBI WGS metagenome assembly FZPS01 (sample SAMEA104158645, study PRJEB21678) | metagenome | place: Germany | collected 2015-04-21 | reverse complement strand
GTATTAATATTATATGGAAATGTATTGCTATCATTAAGTAAAAAGCCTCAAAAACTCTGTTATTTATGAAAATCAAATATATGTCTAGTTAAAACTTAAATAGCAATATCTACTTATGTATTTTGGCCTATTATAGCAATATTTATTAATTATATTTTTTTCCTAGCCTTATTATTAGACATTTATTATATTACTATTACTAAAGAGAGGTCGTGATTATAATGAGAATTTTAGATGGTGTTTATGAGAAGGTAGATTATAGGGACGACTCACCTATTTTGCTCCATGTCAATAAGGAGAAAGCTAACTTCTCTCCACATTGGCATACTGCAATTGAAATAATAATGCCTATTAACAACGTATATTCGGTGGTAATAGGAAAGACCACTTATCATCTACAGGAAGGAGATATTCTTATAATCCCTCCCGGAGAACTTCATGAGCTTGTTGCTCCTAGTGATGGTTCAAGATGGATTTTATTGTTTGACTACTCCTTAATAAGTAGCCTTAAGGGCATAACTAATATCTTTACAGTTCTAAATCAGCCCAGGCTTATAACCATTCGAAATACTAACAAGACTAATGAAATGCTTAGAACCATCTTTGATGAAATCACACTTGAGTATAACAGCGATAACACCTTAAAGGAAATAGCCATCTATTCACTCATTATCAAAATGTTCGTGGTATTAGGCCGTAAATATATGAATACCGAGAACATATTTCCTGATGTGAAATTGAACAAGCAAAAGGAATACATTGAAAAGTTCAACCTGATATTTGATTACATAAACGAAAATTATATGGAGGATATCTCCTTGGATACGATTGCTGATGTGGCTGGGTTTAGTAAATTTCATTTTTCAAGACTTTTTAAGCAATTTACCAACATCTCCTTCTATGATTATCTAAACCAAAGGCGTGTTAAAGAAGCAGAAAAACTTTTACTTAATCCCAACCTATCCATTACTGAGGTGGCTATGAGATCAGGTTTTTCAAGTATATCTACCTTCAACCGCGTATTTAAAAGTTTTAAAGAATGTACACCTACAGAATTTAAGAATCTTTATCAGCAGCGCAATCGTGTTAAAAACAGCATTCATATGATGAATACAAAATAAGCTTCTAATTAAAATAAGGTTCTAATCGAAATAAGTATGGGCTGCCATATAATACAAAACATCTTTTTGTATTATATGGCAGCCCATACTAAGTTTTTACGCCAAACTAATATACATATTAGCTAGTACTTTAAATGTTTTTATATTTAATCCAATCAAAATCAGCATAGTTACTACTATCAAGACCATTTGAAGAACAATATAGGCCCATTGTATTTCCAACAAAGCCTCCTGCCACATCAGTGCTTAGGATTCTTGCGTCCACACCAGATTTTAAGATATGGTAAGACTGATTGTCATAGCTATAAGAAAAGGTCAAATCCTGCAAGTCTGCCCTTATACGAAGCTGTATCTGCCTTTTACGGCTATCCTGATTACTATCTATAGCCTCAGCAAGAACCTCTTCCTTGCCATCACAACACTTAATCAGTCGTATAAGCTTATCCTCTCCCCTTTTCATCTTTACGAGGCGGTAATTATAATCTTGATTTTGAATTATTGCAATTCCTGCCTCTTCATTGTCATTTAAGGGGTCAAACTCCATCATAGCCTCAAATTCAAAACTCATAGCTGTTTGTCTAACACCAACATATGTAGGACTTACAAGCTCTGTAAGTTTTTCAGCTGAAAGCTTCATGCGAAGGTGTCCAGGTCTTTCATCAAGCCTATAGTTTGATTGTATAGGATTTCTAAGATATATAAAATGAAAAGGAAGCTTGCCTCCATCAAAGTCCTCTTTTTCGGCTATGGGCTCTACTGGAGTATATGGAAGGTTAGGAAACTTTACACTTGATTCTATTAGGCCAATTCCTCTATTAATAAGAGGCCAGCCTCCCTCCCACTCTACAGGCACAAGGAAGGTCTCTCTACCAAGGTTTCTATAATAGCCACCATATGTACGAGAAGCTAAAACCACCATGTACCATTCCCCATTTTGAGTCTCAACCAGGTCTCCATGGCCCACGTTAACTATGGGGTAGTCAAGGCCAAGATGCCTATGAGTAAGGATAGGATTACAATTGTAACCAGTAAAGGGTTCCATAATTTTTTCAGAGGATGCAACTGTAACTGCATGAGCATGAGCTGTTCCTGCCTCGGCTATTAGTAGGTAGTATCTACCGTCCTTTTTATAAATATGGGGTGCCTCTGGCCAAACTACATTTCTAAGGGCACCATGCCATATAGCAACAGATTCTCCTACCAGCTTCATATTCTCAACATCAATTTCTTGAAGCCATATCTCATTATCTCCGTAATATCTTTCTCCTTCTCTACGACCCTTTGTACCAGTAATATAACACCTGCCATCGTCATCAAAGAATAATGACGGATCGATTCCATAAGCTCCCTCAATAAAATATGGATTAGACCAAGGACCCGCTGGATCCTTTGCTGTTACAATAAAATTCCCACCATGGGTTACATTCGTTGTTACCATATAAAATATTCCCTCATGGTAACGTATAGTAGGTGCAAATATGCCACCCGAGTGACTTGCTCCAATTAGGTTCAGTTGTTCTTCACGATCTAGTATATTACCTATTTGTTTCCAATTAACAAGATCCTTACTATGAAAAATCGGTACTCCCGGAAAATATGCAAAGGTCGAGGTTACCATATAATAATCCTCACCCACCCTACAGATTGATGGGTCAGGATAAAAGCCTGGTAATATTGGGTTACTAACTCTCTTCTCCATAAATCAGTTTACCTCCATTCGTAATTTTCAGTGGTTTATACCATTTCATATTATCACAGCATAAAACAAAACTCCAGCCGAACTTAAATTACGACTGAAGTTTATAGTTTAAATTTATTTATAAATAATTATTTCTTTACATATGTTAAAATACAAGCTCCAGGGCCTACATGGGTACCTATAACACATCCTACTGGATACATTGTAATATTACTTAGACCTAGGGTTGAAGCCAACTTTTCTCTAAGTCGCTTACACCTATCATCATGCTGAGCATATCCCAAATACACAGGAAAATCCATATCAACCTCTCCCATCTCTGAAACAGCTTCTATTAACCTTGTAATCCCTTTCTGTACCCCTCGTTCCTTTGCAATAAGACCTATGGTTCCATCCTTTAAAGCAATTATCGGCTTGAACTTAAGCAGGGTACCTATTAAGGCAGAGGATTTGGAAAGCCGTCCTCCTTTATGAAGATACTCTAAAGTGTCTACCAAACCAATAAGAACAGTCCGTTCTTTTAGGTCCATAAGTTTTGCTACTATCTCTTGGGCATCTACCCCTTTATCTCTTAGGTCAACAGCCCGCTCTACAAGAATCCTAAGAGAGCATGTTGAAGTCTTGCTGTCGATCACATAAATATCCTCATAATCAACCATTTCCTTTGCTATAACTGCACTTTGAAATGTGCCGCTTAATTTACTACCTATAACTAATACAATTACCTTATCACCTGCTGACTTAGCTTCTTTAAAATATCTTAAAAAATCATCAGGAGCAGGTTGCGAGGTTGTAGGAAGACTTTCTGACTTGACCAGCTTTTCATAAAACTCATCTATAGAAATTTCTTCCCCCTCTCTATATTCCTTATCTCCAAATATAACCTTTAATGGAACTATAGTTATATTCATCCTAGATGCTTGGTCTGCACTGATATCCGATGTTGAATCCACAATAATTCTAATCCCCATAAATTTTCTCCCTCTTATTTATTCTCCATAATATCTTCTACAATTCTCTTAATCATGCCTTCTAGCACGTAGATTTCATCATCAGTAAATTGTTCTCTAATACCGGCCATTAATTTACTATTAAAGCTAGTATTGGCACCATATCGATTAAGAAATTCATCAGTAACCTCAAGAATATATTCTCGTTTATCATATTCTGAAACTTGCTTTCTAACATATCCCTTCTCTATCAGCTTATTAATTCGATATGAGGCATTTGGTAAGGAGGTACTTATATAGTCTGCAAACTCATTTACTGTAGGTCCATCTAATAAGAAAATAACCTCTAGACAGTATGAATCTGTAGCACTCAAACTTCCTTCCTTTACACTTGCAAACAAATTCTTACAATAATTAGCCCGAAACTTGTAATACAGCCTCTCAAATTCTTTCTCTAGCATAGTTTCCTCCCTTAATACTTCTATTATTTTAATTAAAATATTTTAATTAAAATAATAGAAGTATATTATCATGATATATTATATATGTCAAATCTTTATGTGATTTATACTTATAGGTTTCTAAATAATCTAATGATGAATTATATGTGTAACTTTAATTTGTAAAGTCACTTGACTTAGTAAAGTCCTAATGATAAAATAGTTGCAATTACTTCTATATCTAAGTGGTAAATGTTGCGTTTTGATATTATTTTAAAAAGTATATTAAAGAAAAGGAGACAATCTATGTTCGAAAATCTTGTATCTTTAAGTAATATAAGTTATTTATTAGTGTTTCTAGAGGGTTTAATATCCTTTTTATCTCCCTGTGTAATTCCTCTAATCCCTATTTATATGAGTTACCTAGCCGGTAATGCTAAACAGATAGATGAAGAAGGAACTATAACATACAAAAAATCAACAGTATTTCTTCATACTGTATTCTTTGTTATGGGGATATCCTTTGCTTTCTTTCTATTAGGAATGGCTTTTACAGCCCTTGGAAGCTTCTTTAATAAAAATCAAATCCTATTTACTAGAATTGGTGGTATTATAATTACAGTTCTGGGTCTTTATCAAGTTGGACTCTTTGATTTTAAAGTTCTTAAGAAGGAAAGAAAAATCCGTCTAAACATAAATATCAGTAAAATGAATCCATTAATAGCTTTTTTAATGGGCTTTACCTTCAGCTTTGCATGGACACCTTGTGTAGGTCCAGCTTTATCCTCTGTACTTATTTTAGCTTCTAGTGCAAAAAGTAGCATGATTGCAAATCTACTTATTATCCTATATTCACTAGGCTTTGTAATACCATTTTTACTAATAGGCCTATTTACCACCCAGGTACTTAGCTTCTTAAAAGCAAAACAAAAGCTTTTAAAATACACTGTAAAAATTGGTGGCATCCTACTTATTATAATAGGTATTATGACATTTACAGGTTGGATGAATGGTATATCAAAATACCTTAATAAAGTGTCACAACCTTTTGGAAGCTCTAATAGTCAGACCAAAGACGATTCATCTAGTACAGGAGAAGAGTCCCCTGATAATAATAGTCCATCAAATATAGATAGCCAGGTCCCTGATAATACAGAGGACATAATTAACAAGGAAGACACTAATAATGATCAAGCAGACCACGAGGACAAAGCTCCACAAGAGGATGTATTTCCTGCTATAGATTTTAGCTTGACCGACCAATACGGTAACATTCATACCCTATCTGACTATAAGGGCAAGGTAGTATTCTTAAACTTCTGGGCCACCTGGTGTCCGCCCTGCGTAAGGGAGATGCCTGATATTGAGAAGATTTATAAGGAATACGGTGAGAATAATGAGGATGTAATTATTCTAGGAGTAGCAAACCCATCAAGTTCTGCTTATCCTAACAATGCTGACGAAAGCAAGGAGGATATAATTGCTTTCCTAGATGATAATAACTATAGCTTTCCTGTTGTTTTTGATGAGACAGGAGACTTATTAAGAGAGTATTATATCAATGCCTTCCCAACCACCTTCCTTATTGATAAAAATGGTAACGTCTATGGATATGTCCCTGCTATGCTTACAAAGGATATGATGGATAACGTTATACAAGAAACCTTAGATTTCACTAATTAATATATACTATAATAACTTGCTGCCACCTATAAGCAGCTGAATGGAGACTATTATGAAAAACCTATATAATCTTCCCTGTAATATAGCACAAACACTCAATATAATAGGAGACAAATGGACCCTACTAATCCTTCGTCAACTTATGATGGGCTATAATACCTATACCGAAATCCTACAAAGATTAGAAGGGATTCCAACTAATCTACTCTCCCATAGGTTAAAATCCCTAGAGGAGGATGAACTTATAGGTTCAGAACTTTACCAGTCCCACCCTCCTAGATACCGGTATTTCTTAACTAAAAGCGGTCTTGATTTGACTGATGTATTTAATAGTATAATATTATGGGGAGAAAGAAATCTGAAAAAATGTCACAAACAACTTATCCATTCAGGATGCGGTCATAATATCGAGTTGAAATACTATTGCCCACAATGTGATAAGTCCATTAATCGTAATGAGATTACTGTAATGGACCCAAATAAATAAGATCTTAGCCTAAAAATTATCCAAATATATTTGGATAGTTTTTAATTTACTAGAAATACTATGCTATGAGGTGATAAATATGATTACAAATGTGACATTATCTACAAAAGAGCAACTGCTTTTGCAGGACCAAAAAACCCATGAAGAGCAATGCATACTTAAATATGATAACTATGCTAATCTAGCTGTAGATTCTCAGCTTAAAACCATTTTTAGGAACATTGCACAAAAGGAAAGAGAGCATCTCCAAACAATTAACCAATTACTGAATGGACAAGTTCCTTCTATGGCTGGCCAAAGTTCACAACAGCAAACAGGGCAACAACAAACTGGACAAAATACAGGGTCTATGCCTATGTCACAGCAGGCTTCCATCGACCAATCTCCTAACAATCCTTTTAAAGCTTCCGATAAGGACATGTGTATTGATATGCTAAGTACCGAAAAATATGTATCAAGCACCTATGACACTACAATTTTTGAATGCAAGAGCGCACAAGTTAGGGATGTATTAAACCATATCCAAAAAGAAGAACAAAAGCATGGGGAACAAATATTTTCCTACATGCAAAGCAAGGGAATGTATTAAATTCATTAGTCACTGCATTTACATTTCAAAAACTACACATTTTATTTTTGCTCCTCCAAGCCTTGATAACTTCAATACAAAGTAGCAAGATTTGGAGGAGCATTTTAAGCTACTTACTCCTTATAAAATGTAATTTATTAATCAATCTCAATAAATTACTAACAAAAGATAAAATTTTACTATATGATTTTCAAAAAACAATTGACTATACAAGATAAAAGTAGTATCATTTAATCTCATTTTAGTTATATTCTTAATAACAATTGGAGGAATAATTATGAAGAGAATAGTATCAATTATATTAATAGCTGTATTAGCTATGTCTTTACTTGCTGCATGTGGCACTAAGAACGACGGCACAAAAAGTGGCGACAGCAAGAGCGCTAGTGCAAAAACTGGTCTAGCTATTGTAACTAGTGCAAGCAGTTCAAAAGACGCAACTGACGAAAAGGATGGAACAGCCCAGGTTGATTCAACTGCTGTTGCTGTTTTAGTTGATGATAAGGGTGTTATTAACAACATTGTCATTGATGTAATTCAGACAAAATTCAACTTTTCAGCTACTGGTGAAATCACAACAGATTTAGCAACAAGCTTTATCAGCAAAAAAGAACTTGGTGATGATTATAACATGAAAGCTGCCTCTCCTATAGGCAAGGAATGGGATGAACAAGCTGAAGCTCTTGAGAACTATGTTATCGGAAAGACCCTAGCAGAGGTTAAGGGTATTGCTATCGATAATGGATATCCCACTGATGAAGATCTTACTAGCTCTGTAACTATGAACATCGCTAATATACTTACTGCAATTGAAAAGGCTGTAAATAATGCCAAAGACTTAGGTGCAAAGGCTGACGATAAGTTAGGCCTAGGTATTACCTCTGGTGCTGGAAAAGGAGCAAAGAATGCTTCTGCAGATGAAGATGGAACAATCCAGGCATACACTCACTACAATGTGGTATCCCTTGATAAGAATGGTGCCATTACTAGCAGTATCATTGATGCTTCCCAGACAAATGTAAGCTTTAACGCTGAGGGCAAGCTTACCTCTGAGCTTACAGGTGACTTTAAAACTAAGCTTGAGCTTGGTAATGATTACAACATGAAAGCCGCTTCTCCTATTGGAAAAGAGTGGTTTGAACAATCAGAGGCATTCTCAAATTATATGAAGGGCAAGAAGATATCCGATATCACAGGCCTTACATTAGAACATGGTGTGGCTACTGATGAAGATTTGGTTGGATCAGTTACAATAACTATTGATGGTTTTATATCAGCAGTAGAAAAGGCTGGAGCTAGCGCAAAATAGTACACATACTTATATACTTACTTAAATAATTGTATTACAAACCAAAAGGGGTTGCAAAACATATTAGATAACTAAAATGTTTTGCAACCCCATGTTTTATATGCTATCCTACGATTATAAATATTAATTAACTAAAAAGATTTTATAGGAGTATTTCAATATGAAAAAACATATATTTGCATCCTTGCTAATAATAACGATCCTTATTACAAGTTCTTGCAGCCAAGCCCCGAAGAAGTATGAGGGTAGCTTTTTATTCTTATTTAATACAGTTACAGAAATTGTGGCCTACACAAAAAATGAAGATGAATTTAAGGAGCTTGCTAATTTTATACGTGATGAACTTGAAATATATCACCAGCTTTATGATAAGTATAATTCATATGATGGAATTAATAATATAAAAACTATTAATGATAATGCTGGTATAGAGCCAGTTAAAGTAGACTCAAAGATAATAGACTTGCTCAAATATTCTATTAAAGGATATGAGATATCTAAGGGTACAGTTAATATAGGCATGGGGTCCGTTCTTGAGATGTGGCATGATTATCGTACAGAGGGAATTAATGATCCAACAAACGCAAAGCTTCCACCTATGGACCTATTAAAAGAGGCCAATAACCATACCAATTTGGATAATCTGATTATTGATGAAGCTAAGTCAACAGTGTTTTTACAAGACAAGGACATGAGCCTAGATGTAGGGGCCATAGCTAAGGGATATGCCACAGAGCAAGTAACTAAAGCCGCTATAGATAGGGGTTATACAAACCTCTTATTAAGTATCGGAGGTAATGTCCGTGCTATAGGAGGAAAAGGTAAAGAAAATGCTCCATGGAATGTAGGAATCAGAAATCCTGACAAGGATTCAGACCAGTATAGCCTATTTACTCTTGCCCTAAAGGATTTATCCTTGGTGTCTAGTGGTGATTACGAAAGATACTACACTGTAGAAGGTAAAGAATATCACCATATTATTGACCCTGATACCCTAATGCCTGCAAATTATTTTTCAGCAGTGTCTATTATTTGCCAAGATTCTGGCATGGCTGATACTCTCTCCACGGCAATTTATAACATGCCCTACGACCAGGGAATCGCTCTTATAGAAAGCTTAGAGGATACAGAGGCCCTATGGGTATTCCATGATGGGTCTATGAAATTCAGCAAGGGCTTTGAAGCACTAGTTAAGAAATAAATAAAATGGGGGACATCTCAACTAATATTTAAGAGAAAGTCCCCTTTTTAATATCCTATATATCTTTAATCCAGCAGCGTCTACGCTTATGCTGCTTAGTTTCATAATGCTTCCATAGTGCCTGTACCTGGACATTCGTCTCAAGCTCAGGACCTGTCTCAGCATATTTAACCTTGTTTTTTCTAGCCGATTCCGTCATAGAGTGCATTAAAATAGCTGTTAAGCCCTTATTCTGCATCCTTTGCACCACTCCAATTAAATACAGGTCCAATACCTCTGTTTTTGCAAAAGGCGCTCTTAATATCCTATACCAGCCAAAGGGGAAAAGTCGGCCATTACTTTTCTTAACAGGCCGGTTCATGGATGGTACTGCAAGAGCAAAGCCTACCAGTTCTCCCTCTTCATCCATAACAAGCTTAACATATTCTACATTTACCAATAGTATAAATTGATGATAATATTTCATTATCTGAGCTTGACTTAATTCTACTGTCCCATACAAATCCTTATAGGCTATATTAAGCAACTCAAATATCTTGGGTAGGTAAGGCTTAATCTCCCTTCGAGATTTGGGCTCTATTAAGTCTAATTTATATCTTTTTAAAACAAGTTTTGAAAGATCATTTAATTTTTTGTTTGGCTCTTCGGGCATTTTTATAAGATACTCTACCCAATCAATGTCTTTTATAAATCCCAGCTTTTCCATATGCTTAATATAATAGGGATAATTATATATGGTAATAAACATACCCTCTATATCAAAGCCCTCAACCAACATTCCCTCCTGGTCCAAATCACAAAAACCTATAGGACCATGAATTTGTGTCAATCCCTCCGCCCTAGCCCAATCCTCTACAGCCTTAAATAGGGCCTTGGACACCTCATAGTCATCAATAAAATCCACTCTAGAAAACCTTATGCGTTTTGTCTCCCATTTTGAGTTTGCAGCATCATTTATTATAGCTGCAATTCTTCCAACACACTTACCATCCTTATATGCAAGAAATTGCTTCACCCTACAATATTCATATGCAGGATTCTTTCTAGGATTAAAGTTATTATATTCATCTGACACAATGTCTGGGATAGCCTGCTCTACATCCTTATACATTTCCGCATTAAAGGATGCAAAAATACGGCGCTCCTTTTTACTTGCTAGCTCCCTAACCTCTATCATATATCTCACCCCTGTACTATAATATACGCATATAATTAGTCGCATTTTATTATAATATTATAGTAATTATGACAAAAAGGCAATAAAAACATCAGTAAACCTGACAGTCTCTCTCTATTAATATTATTTCCCCCTCTGTATTCCCCTCAATAAAATTAATAATCCTATCAATAATCTGGTCACCATGGGCTTTATCGGTAGTTATACAGGCAAAAGCTAGGACTATACTTTTATGAAGGTCCTGATCTTCTACCTCTGCTATAGATATATTGAATTTGTTTTTAGCTCTGGAGCATATACTCTTTACAATCATTCGTTTTTCCTTTAGGGATTGAACCCAGGGTGCATAAATCCTAATCTTAACAATTCCAACAACCATGTTTATACCTCTCATCTATAAATTAGCTTCATCAGAACGCCCAAGACTTTTGCAAAGTAATAAGTTCATAAAAATCCATTAATTGAAGATACTAATATCATGAATACTGAGAAAAGACTAACCAATGCCTATAAAGAAGCAAGAATTGAATATTTTGATAAGAATTCAAAATATATTATTTTTAGTGATACTCATAGGGGCGATGATAGTGTATCCGACGAATTCGCCCGTAATCAAGCAATTTTTCTCCATGTCTTAAATTATTATAACAATAATGATTTCGTATATATAGAGGCTGGAGATGGAGACGAACTGTGGGAGCATAAAAACTTTAAACATATTCGCCTTGCCCATAAGGATATATTTATAGTGCTAAAAAAATTCTTTGATAAGGGAAGGCTTAGAATGATTTATGGTAATCATAACATTTTTTTAAAGAATAAAAAATATGTATATAAAAATTACAATTATTTTTATGATGAATATAACCAAAAGAAGGTGGATTTATTTCCTGGAATAGAGCCTATTGAGGCCTTGCTATTAAAACACAGGCATACTAATCAAGAAATTTTTATTGTCCATGGTCATCAGGGAGACTTTATTAATGATCAGCTTTGGTATATCTCAATGTTTCTTCTTAGATACCTATGGAGGTTCCTTCATATAGTAGGCTTTGAAAACCCGGCTAGTCCTGCAAGAAATCTCTACAGAAGACATAAGGTAGAAAAAAACTATAATAAATGGATTAGAAAACATAAAATCATGCTAATATGCGGTCACACTCATCGAGCCAAGTTTCCTAAAAAAGATGAACTGCCATATTTTAATACAGGTTGTTGTATAAATACTAGGGGCATACCAGGCATTGAGATTGTAAATGAATCTATTCTTCTAGTAGATTGGAGAATCAAGGCTAATGACGATGGAGTCATGTGTATAGAAAGGACTGTAGTGCGGGGACCAGAACCCATTGATAGGTATGATTGTATCAACATCTCCAATTATGATGGCCTAAAGACAAATTGTATTGACGAAGATTCCTGATAATATAAATACTAGAATCACAAAAAGCATAGCCAGTCTATCACGATTGCCTATGCTTTTTAGTAACAGAACCTCTATCTACTAGTATGACTGCCCTTTTCCTTAGGATTGTCTTCATGTAGCCCAAACACCGCTCTTGCACTTTCTGCCTGAGGATCATGTTTTATATGCTTGGAGTGGAATTTGCCGTCTTCTTTCTTATGGTTTTTTGTACTCTTCATTTTATTAGTCATATATGCCCTCCTTTAAATCCAATTTTTCTTTCAACCTTAGCATATCGAATTATTTTATTTTCTCATATAATTTATTATTATATACATAAAACACTTTTAAATTCTCATATGCATATACATTAGTATGCCTAATTTTATAGGCAAAAAACATATGACATTTTTTACTTTAAAAACTATTATATGATTAAGGAAGTTACTTTACTTGAAACATGGTTTGAGTTATACTGATGACTAAAAGCAGATTATAATACTAAGAGCTAATATATATCTAGGATGAATAAATAACAAAACTAGAAAGGCGAGGAATTAGGAATGAAAATAGTTGTATTAGCAGGGGGAACCAGTACTGAACGGGATGTATCATTATCTACTGGAAAGATGATTTATAAGGCATTAAAAAACAAAGGACATCAGGTGGTACTATTAGATGTGTTCCTAGGCTACCAGAGTGAAACTACTAATATCTTTGATATAGATAAGGACTGGGCCGAAGGACTAGGCAATATAGGAAAAGACAATCCTGATATTAACAAGATCAAGTCACTTAGAAAAGGTAATCCAGACCATTTCTTTGGACCTAGAGTTCTTGAAATCTGTCAAATGGCGGATATAGTATATCTTGCCTTACATGGCGAAAACGGGGAAGATGGCAAGATCCAGGCAAGCTTTGACTTGATGGGAATCAAATATACCGGTACAGATTATGCCAGCAGTTCAATCGCTATGGATAAGGCTGTTTCCAAGGAGCTTTTTGCTTACTATAATATCCCTACTCCCCTAGGTATCCATGTTAAAAAAGGGGAAGCATATGACTGGGATACATATCCTTGTGTAGTAAAAGTAAATAATGGGGGATCCAGTGTTGGTGTATCAATTGTAAATTCACCTAGTGAGATGGAGCCTGCTATAAACAATGCTTTCTCCTACGGCGACCAGCTTATTATAGAGCAATATATTAAGGGAAGAGAATTCTCTGTAGGTGTAATAGATAATAAAGCTTTACCTGTTATCGAAATTGCTCCTATATCGGGTTTTTACGATTATAAGAATAAGTACCAGGAAGGTAGTGCGATAGAAACCTGTCCGGCAGATATTAGTTCTTCTATTGCTGACGAAATGCAACAAATGGCAGTGAAGGTGTTTCATGCCCTTCGGTTAAAAACCTATGCTAGGATGGACTTTATTTTAGATGAAGAAGGTAGGATCTATTGCTTGGAGGCTAACACCCTTCCAGGTATGACTCCCACCTCATTATTACCACAAGAGGCTTTGGCAGTAGGAATAGATTTTGAAGCCTTATGTGAATTAATAATTGAAATATCCTTAAAAAAATATAGTTAATGATTATGAGGGATCCTTATGAAAAATATGACTTTATTAAATATTGCAATAGCCTGTAAGGGCAAGCTATTTCCTGATAGCAATTATCCCATGACGGAAGTTAAGGGTATTGTTATAGACTCACGACTTGTAAAGAAGGATTATCTTTTTATAGCCACTAAGGGTGAACGGGTGGATGGCCATGATTATATAGAATCCGCAATTAGTAAAGGCGCTATGGCAGTTGTTTGCCAAAGACCTCCATCCTCCAAGATTCCCTATATACTGGTGGATGACAGTCTATTGGCATTAAAAGATATAGCCTCGTGGTATCGCATGCAACTTGATATCCCTATTGTGGCTATTACAGGTAGCGTAGGAAAAACCAGTAGCAAGGAATTTGTAAGCAGTGTTTTATCTCAAAAATTCTCCGTCCTTAAGACTCAAGGCAATTATAATAATGAAATAGGACTTCCACTAACTATTCTGCAAATTAGGAAGGACCACGAAATAGCTGTACTTGAAATGGGTATTAACGATTTTGGAGAAATGCATAGACTAAGCAAGATCGCCAAGCCAGATTACTGCCTAATAACTAATATTGGTGAGTGCCATTTGGAGAAGCTAGGCTCTAGACAGGGTGTCCTCAAGGCCAAGTCAGAAATATTCGATTTTATGGGTGAGGATGGTGTGACAATTCTTAATGGAGATGATGATTTGCTTTCTACCATTAAGAATGTCAAGGATAAAACTCCTATAAGATATGGATTTTCTAAAGCAAATAGCGTCTACGCAGACAAGATTATATCCAATGGCCTATTAGGAAGCACTTGTGATATACATATAGGGAACAAACTAATAACTGTTAATATACCAATGCCCGGTAATCATATGATACTAAATGCACTAGCTGCTGCTTCTATTGGTATGGTACTTGGCCTATCTAATAAAGAAATAACCCTGGGTATTGAGCAGATCAAGCCTGTAAGCGGAAGAAATAATATTATCAAGCTTAAGAAATACACCGTGATTGACGATTGCTATAATGCCAACCCAGTATCAATGAAGGCCGCAATTGACCTTTTGCTTATGGCAAACACAAGAAAAGTAGCCATACTCGGAGACATGGGTGAACTAGGCCAAGAAGAGGATGAACTCAATAAGGAAATAGGTATATATGCTGCTAATAAGAATGTAAATATTATTATCTGCGTAGGCAAGCTTTCATCATATATGTATGATGGAGCCAAAGAAGTATTAGGAAATAACCAGGATAGACTATTTTACTTTAAAACAAAAGAAGATTTACTTAAAATGCTCCCTGATATTTTAGAGCCTGGGGATACAATACTGATTAAAGCATCCCATTTCATGGCTTTTGATAGACTTGTTAAAGCTATAGAAAATGATACTTTTTATTAAAATCACTTAGATGATACATTATGTTTAATAAAATTTTTCCATAACATGATAAGGGCTGTTGCAAAATGACGGTTAGTATACCAACATTTTGTAACAGCCCTTATCATGATTAATTATAAATATAAATTAAAAGTGAACCCTACACCTTATTAAAAATTCTAAGAATTATAAGTCTCATAATGAATCCTGCTTGAGTCAAAGCGATCTACGAATTTGTTCTCCTGTCCCTCACCTGGGTATCCAATAGGAATTACACAGAAAGGCTTTAATCTGTCTTTTAGTCCGAATATCTCACTAATCAGCTTCATTCTATCTTCCATAGGAGCAACACCCAGCCATACAGCTCCAAGGCCTAGATAAGCCGACTCTAGCAATATATTTTGTGTTGCTGCTGCCATGTCCTGCTCCCAATGAAGCTTAAGTCTCATTCTATCCTCATTTCCAATAAGCACTATGGCTAATGGTGCCTCAGCAACCATCTTTGAATAGGCGCTTATTTCAGATAGCTTTTTTAGATATTTTTCATCCTGAACAACTATAAATTCCCAGGGTTGTTGATTAGCTGCAGAAGGAGCCTGCATAGCAGCCCTAAGAAGCTTCTCTATCTTCTCCTGCTCCACTGGCTGGTCCTTATATCTACGTATACTTCTTCTTAAATTAATTATATCCATAGCGGTACCTCCTAAGCATTATTTACGGTTTGTGAAATTGTCTACAGTTTATGCTAATATACCTTAGCTATACTAGTGAAATATTTTTCTATCAAAAACATCAAGAAAATATAGTGATTTCATTATATCACAAAGACACTATAAAAAAAGAACAAAATACTATTAGTGATATTATAGTATAAATATTTTTATTTAAAAGCATACTAAAACTAGATAATAAATATGAAATGGAGTTTACGTCATGAAAAAACTATTATATATTACTGTTAATTCAAAACCCGAAAACCTATCATCAAGTAAAACTGTAGGAAGATCATTTATAAATAAGTTTAAAAAGAAATATCCAGATTTTACTGTAGAAGAGCTTGATTTGTATAAAGCCCATATACCCAGATTAGAGTATCAATATTATGAAAGCAGAAATTGTATTATAAACGAAGAGGCTACTAAGGCCTTGCCAGAAAAAGAACAAAAAGAAGTCCAAACTATAGTTGAGCTTTGCAACCAGTTCATAAGTGCTGATGTATATGTAATTGCTTCACCAATGTGGAGCCTATCCTTTCCCGCCCCTCTAAAAGAATATATAGATTGTATAGTTCAGGCCAATAGGACAATCACCTTCCCCGAAAAAGGTAGTAAGCCACAGGGTCTTCTAAATGATAAACCTAGGACTCTAGTCTATATACAATCCTCTGGAGCAGATATACCATTTTTGATGAGACCCCTACTTAATAAAGGTCTTAACTATATTGAGGATATAATGAAATCACTTGGTATAAGTAATTTCGAGCGACTCCTAGTAGACGGTACTGGGACCACAGAGGAAGAAAGAATTACAGCTATTAAGAAGGCTGAAGAAAACATAGATGATGTTATTAATAAAATTCAAATAAGGGAACCTATCCTAATCTAGAATTTTAGAATATAAAGAGACTATTGCCAACAAGGTATAGTCTCTTTTAAATTGCCCCTATACTACTAAAGGCTTATATCCAACCAAAATTATTATTAATATTTGCAAGCTTTGCTGCTAAATTTACTTAGTCTGATTCTTCCCGACTATCTTCACTAATAACATATCCCTCAAGTCTTTTACTAAAATACTGATACACAAATGATATAGCTATAAGAATTACTCCAAAGGCAAAGTATGATATGATTCTGAACCCCTTAGTCAAGATCGATAAATCTATGAGAAATAGTTTTGCCATAGCCAAGCAGGTTAAGCCAAGTCCAAACCTTCTAATATATGAATATCTTTTAACAAAACCAAAGATAATCAATGCCAAGGATAGGAGTATGTATATAATGCTAATCATGAAGTTGCTAAAGTCTAACTCATATTGTATAGTCAAATTCTGTGTAAGAATAACCAAAAAGTATATAGAAACTATAAGTGGGTACAACTCTATCCCTAGCTCATGCTCTAGTACTAACCCTCTTAATAAATCTATTACTGCTAAAACAGAAAGAAGGTTGATTACTAGTATTATAGCTGTAGCAATTATAGTCACTGTCAAAGTAATATCTTCTGTGGCTATTGGAGAGCCTACCATGTTCAATATCATCAGCCAAAATATAGACACTCCGTATATAGTCATAGATATTTGCCTCATTATCTTGTCATTAAGTAGCTTAATTCGTGGTACTATATATGCTAGAAGAAAGCCCAATGAAATACACAATCCATTTATTAGATAGTTAAGGTTAATACTACTATTAATAAATAAAGGTTTTAATACATTAGCAAGCTCTATTCCTATCATATAGAATATAAATAACCACAGATTTATATATGTATAATATTTTAACTTATTAATAGACTTACTTGCTAGGGTCTTTTTATAGAGATATGCAAAGATTATAGCTATTGACCCCAAGGTAATAAAGAGATATTTATAGATGAAATATTGATTTTCACCAATTAGCCTAAAAAACACATCAAACACATAAAAAATTCCTAGACACATACTATAAACTATATAACCGTATTTTCTAAGCTTCTTATTATCCTTTATAATTCCATAGACTATAAGTAGTACACCCTCTATAAGCCATCCTAATGATAACCATACAATTTCTAACTGTAGGGGAATGAACAGAACTATAAAGGTAAAACTAGTGATAGTGAAAAGTTCCTCTACCATCTTTTCTTCTGGTAGCCTTTTGCTGACAAACTTAGAAAGAAAATAATATGTTGCTGCAAACAGTAATGCTAGGACTCCTGTATAAGCATAAAATCCTGTTTGGAAAAAGGCAACATACATAAATATAGCACTAATATATGTGTTCATAACCAATAAAGTCCCATCAGCCACGGACATTTTCTTTTTATCAAAATAAGCCCCTGCAATCGGTATCAGGGTATAAATCAAAAATGCCAAGAGGATATATAGAATGGTAATAAGGTCCTTTGCACTTATATAATCTGGCCTTGTCGAAAACAAGTTCAGATTAAGTTCCATTATGTATGCTGTAGCAAATACATTAAATGCAAATCCAATAAAAGCAGCTATAGACCATTTTCTGCGAAAAGCAATAGAAAGTAAGAGTAGATTTAATATGATAAAGTAAACCATAGCACTATAAACCAATATATCATCCGCTGCTATTGAAAGAATTGGTAGATAACCACCCACAAGGCTAAATGCAGCTATCGTCTGTGATTCATACCTTTGTGACAGGTAGAAAGATAGGGCGGTTATGGCTATACATAAAACCAGAGCAGGATACATGGAAATAGTATTCAAAGCAAAATAGCTTATAGCTACCCCTACATATAAAACTGCTACCCCTCCACTGGTAAGACCTAGTGAGAACACATTGGGTTTTTTACGATTTATAAGTTCACCAACCACCAGTAGTATCCCTCCCCCGAGAAATACCAGTATAGTCTTTAAAACATCTGGCAGCCTAAAATAGGTAAACTGAGTTAAGGTAATTATACCTATGATTAGTAGTAAAATACCAAGTTTATTAATAATATTTAATCCAATCAAGGACTCAATATTGTTCTTTTTTAGAGCCCGCTTCATTTCTTCTTGGCTAACACTCTCTTCATGTAACTTTCTATATTGCTCTTGATGATTTTTCTTATAGGCTCCTTCTTGTTCAGCATAATTCCTCCTAGCCTCAGCCAATTTATAATCTAGTAGTTCTCTAAGCTCTTCTATCTTAGAAAAAATCTCATCCTGGTCATCTATCCTATTAAGCTTTAGAATGTTAACGATATTGTTAATCCTGTGTTTTGAGTCATTTTCAAACATCTTTAGGCGGTTCATCTCACCATTAACAGAACTATGATAATATGCCTCTACCTTTTTACTAACAGCATTTAATATGGCTATTTTCTCATTATAAATCTGCTCATATAGAGAATCCTTAAGTTTTCTATTTTCATCAGATAAGACCGATACCTGCTGTTTGAACTCTGCCAGCTGTGTCTTACACTTAGTAAGCTCTTCACGTAATGCTTCATTCTCTACAACAAAATCCTCTGATTTAAGTCTAACAATCTCCTTCTCTATCCTCTCAGTTACTTCCTTCTGTTGCGATATAAGCGTTTTCCAAGAATCTTCTTTCTGCATAATAGCCCCCCACCAAATCGTACTCACAAAAGTTATAAAATTAATAATTTCATATTAGCATTTTATACAAAAACAGTCAACAATGGCCGATTTTTACTACATAAAAAAGGCCAATTAGTTTATCTAATTGACCTTAAGATCTTCTATTTCTCTAGATTATGCTGCTTGACAAAATCATTTATTATTTCTGTAAGGTTTGGAGAAGATATCTCATCCAGCTCATAATGCACACGGGTATAGGGCTTGTTAATATTGATAATTCTAGTCAAATCAATAGGTGTTCCTACAATTACAGCATCACATTCTGTATTGTTTATTGTCTGCTCCAAGTCTTTTAACTGCTGTTCGCCATAACCCATGGCAGGTAATAGCACACCGATATTAGGGTAGATATCAAAGGTTTCTTTAAGCTTTCCTACAACATAAGGTCGAGGATCTACAATCTCTCCTGCTCCAAATCTTTGGGCAGCTACTGTTCCTGCACCAAGCTTCATTTCACCATGAGTTAAAGTAGGACCATCCTCTACTACTAATACCCTCTTGCCCTTAATTATATCTGGATTGTCTACAGTTATCTTTGATTCAGCCTTAATAATTTTTGCATTTGGATTAATCTTTTTTATGTTGTTTTCAACTGTGGCAATTGCATCTTGACTTGCACTATCAACCTTGTTAATTACAGCCACATCTGCAACTCTGAGGCAAACTTCTCCAGGATAATAGCTTAGCTCATGACCAGGACGATGGGGGTCTACTATTGTAACAGCCAAATCTTCTTTATAGAAGGAGAAGTCATTATTTCCACCATCCCATAGGATTACATCACAACCGTCTGGATCGTTTTCAGCCGCCCGTAAGATAGCTTCATAATCAACACCAGCGTATATAATGTTTCCACGCTCTACGTGGGGCTCATACTCTTCCATTTCTTCAATTGTACATTTATGCTTCTGTAGGTCCTCTACTGTAGCAAAACGTTGTACTTTTTGAGCCACTAAATCTCCATAAGGCATAGGATGTCTAATTGCTATAACCTTAAGATTCTTTTCCATTAGCAATTCAATGATTTTTCTTGATGTCTGGCTTTTTCCAGAGCCTGTTCTAACTGCACACACTGAAATTACTGGTTTTGTACTTTCTATTGCAGTATTTTTAGGTCCAAGAAGTGTAAAGTCAGCGCCAGCAGCATTTACTATAGCAGAAATAGCCATTACACCTTGATAATTTACATCACTATAGGCAAATACACATTCATCCACATCTAGTTCTTTAATAAGGTCAGCCAATTTATCCTGAGCATAAATTGGAATTCCCTGTGGGTATAGATCACCAGCTAGTTCAGCAGGGTACTTCCTGTCATCAATATCAGGTATCTGTGCTGCTGTAAATGCTACTACATTGTAAAGCTCATTGCTGCGATAATATGTGTTGAAATTATGGAAATCTCGACCGGCAGCACCAATAATTATAATATTTCTTTTCTTCATGTTACTCCTCCTCGTTTCTGATTAATAATTATGCATCTGTTTGCATTTCTATATGCTGCAACCCTTCTCATGATCAGTTATCTAGCAAATGCTTTTTCTTAGTGCAAACCATTGGTTTCTTATAGGATTCAATGAATGCAACAAGATAACTATAAATCAACTTAATCATTGTGATTTAGTATTGCGGTATATATTTACCATATATTATAACGTATTTTTATACAAATTCAAGCTTTTTTTAAAAAACTTTAAAAATAAGAAAACCTTTCATCTGTCTGCTGAACTTCAACAAAACAGATGAAAGGCCTAATCATTTTTCTAACATTCAAACGAATCATAATTAATACAAGGTTAAATATATTAATTATAGTTAATTAGCTTACTTACCTATTGGATTCCGATATCTTTCTTCACAAAATCTGGTATCTCTCCTTTTCTAAAATAATACCACTTATTTATATGGTTCCCGTAATCATCTAGCTTAAATGTGACCGTAACATTTATAGAACTCTCCACATCTATAAGAATTCTATTATTATGATAGTATTCATCTGAAACCAAGGAAGAATATATCTCTCCTATAGATTCTGGACTAGTGTATTCCTTTTCTCCTATTTGCAAACTCTCAACCTTGTCTTTATCATCCTTGTATAAAGCATTTGGATTTTGTATAACTATCTTTTCAATATTATCTTTTTCCGACACACTTACCGCATCAAATCCATGTTCCTTAAGAAAGTTTATTGTTCTGGTATATGACGGATAGACATAGTAAGTTTCTGAAATGTCTCTAGTTTGAAATTGTAATTTTGCAACAGGTTGTGTCTTACTAACCTCTTCCATCTTAAGAGCACTTAATTCCTCCTTAAATATTCCTAGTAGTTTGCTTTTATCTTCCAGGCTTAAGCTAAAACTCTTCTCCCCAAAATCATTATAGGAGGAAACCATTTGAATACTACTAACTTCCCAATTATAAATCGGATAATGCCCCTTCTTAAAATCCAAATCTTCAAAAACTTCCTGTAAATGATCGTAGCTTACATCAATTGGAACAACATATTGTTTATGGACTTCTTTTCCATTCTTTAAATTATACCTTACAATGTATCTGTACTCCTTTTCGTTCCATTCTGTCAGCCATGGGGGTATATCTTTGCTCTCATCTAAATATTCAATACCCATTTCCACAATAGAATACGCCGAATCAAAGTCCTTTATTTTCATGTTATTAAGTTGGTATTCTTGTGGAGATATATATCTATTTGTATTACCATAATAATTATAATATGTGATTTGATTATCTAAACCGTATATAACCACACTCATCGTCTCTATGTTTTTTTTCTTTGGAATGTATGAATCATACTTAAATAAATCAAACTGAAAAATACTAGCTATCACAGCTACTGTTAATGCTGATGCAAGGAGATAATATTTTCCACTAAAAGCTTTTCGAATATCAAAATTATAGATTGTCTCAACAATTCCATAACTGATTAACAAAGAAAATATTAATCCAAATATTAGCCAGCCCTTACTATCATTATTTGATATTGACATAAACATAATTCCGCCTGCTAAGGATATGGGAATTACAAGGGCAAGCTTGATAATTGGCTTCGATATCTCAAAGACCATAGCATTTCCTGCTGATTCGGAAGGACGCTTTTTGTAAAGAAAAACAGCAAAAGCAATCAAAGCCAAGGTAAGGGCCACAACAATCAATATAGAAAATAATTGATTTAGATTTACTCCACCATCCCTCAATAAACTTGTAATCTTAACATAACTACCTATGGGAGATAAAGTCGCATATAATTTATCAAAAACAGCAAATTCATAATAGCTTCTGAAAAAACTAGTAAAATACGTCTCAATTAACCAAGTAACAAACAAACCGTAAATGAAGAAAACCATTGAACCTAAGAAACTAACTACAATATTGCCTGTTAACATAAGGGCAATAATTGTTACTGTATACATAAGACAATAATAAATAACATTAACTCCAAATGTAAATAAAGCGGTTACAAACACTTCCACTGTCATGTAATTATTTATACTCAATATTACCATGCATAGAAGCATGTTAATTAGGTATGGAACAAGGTATATTAGTAGACCATTAATATAGACAGCCGCAAACATTCTTTCTCTTCTAACAGGTATACTATGAAATAAATCCACCTTCCTTCGGGAATGCAAATAGAAGAAACCGCTTAAGCCAATAACCACTGAAGCTACAATCGTAATCATCATTAAATACTCATTATTTGGTCCCATGAAATTAACAAGTTGTCTATAATTCCAATCGTTACTACCCGATATCTTTCCATAGTTACTAACCCTCATTGCACAAACCAAAGTATATAGAAGGAAAAATGCCAGCATGGAGAGTGATATGCTCCAAATTCTTCTCTTTATATCTTCTTTTTGTAATTTAAGAAATGAGCTTTTTGATGTCATAACCAACCACCTCCGTTTCACTTATAAATATTTCTTCTAGAGATAAGGGTAGTACCTCATAAAAAACTGGACTTAATCCATCAAAAACTCTGGAAATTTCATCACGGTTGCCCCGAGATGTAATAGTATAAAGGGATCCTCGTTTCTCCTGCTTTATAATATCTAATTTATCAAATACCTTGTTTATATCATCTTCATCTTGAAATACACATTGTACCTTATGAATATTTAATTTCATGTCATATAAATCTTTAGAAACAAGTATACCACCCTTGTGTAGCAAGCCTACATGATCACATATATCCTCAAGCTCTCTAAGGTTATGGGATGCAATTACTGTAGTCATCTTACGGTCCGCTATCTCCTTAGCAATAATACTCTTGACTGCCTGGCGAATCACAGGATCAAGTCCATCAAAGGTTTCATCACAGAAGAGGTACTTTGTGTTTGCGCAAATACCAATTATTACAGACAACTGCTTCTTCATTCCCTTTGAAAAGGTACTAATCTTTCGGTTCTGCGCAAGTTCAAACTTCTCCATCAATATATCAAACCGTTCATTATCAAATTTTGAATAGAAGGACCCATAAAACTTTTTCATTTCCTTTGGTGTAGCATTGTTAAAGAAATACTGGTCATCAGAAATATAGAAAAAAAGTTCTTTTGCATTAACGTTTTCAAATATCTCCATCCCGTCTATTCTAGCCTCTCCACTATCTGGTCTTATAATACCAGATAAGATCCTTAGCAATGTACTTTTACCAGCACCATTGGTTCCTACAAATCCAAACACATTACCTTCTTGGATTTTAATAGAAACCTGATCTACTGCCTTAATATTATCAAAACTTTTGCTGATATTTACAGCCTCAATCATTATTACTCCTCCCTAACTCCATCCATTATCACATTAATCAGTTCCTCTTTGGCTATCCCATACTCCTCTGCAGCTTTTGCTAACTGCTTAAGTTCATTCAGTATCTCTTCTTTCTTATTCAAAACTAATCGTATGTTTTCTGCTACAAAGCTACCTTTACCCATAACAGAATATATATAGCCTTGGCGCTCTAGTTCTGAATATGCTCTCTGAATGGTGTTTGGATTAATGGATAGGTCCATTGCCAAATTACGAACAGAAGGTAGCTGACTATCCGGTTCAAGTAGATTCTTTAGTATTAATTCTTGAAACCGCTCTACTACCTGTTCATATATTGGTCTTCGATCTCGATAATCAATTACTATCACAGGCTTCTCCTTCCATAAACTCTTATTTTCTATAAAATGTCCTTGATACCGCATTCGTCCCAACTGTACTAGTGTGGTTAATACAGTTATGGTACAATATAAGGATGGAATTGTCAATGGGAATTTTTAAAATTTATTTACTATAATAATATATTCATCAATATGATATGTCATTTTGTAGAAATGTACCTTTTTTCAAATCATCAAAGGCCTTACTCAATTCTTCCTTTGTGTTCATAACAATAGGTCCACCCCATGCAACTGGTTCAGACAAAAGAGTTGAGCTTACAAATAACACTTGAGCATCTTTATCTGACGCCCTTACCTTTACCTGCTCTCCCAAACTTAGCTTTACTGCTGTCTTTTCTTTTACTAGCTCATCTCCTATATATGCATCACCAAGAAGGGTAAACATCATTATAGAACGGTCATTATCTGTATTTAATATAAGAGCCTCATTTGCTTTTATGTGTAGATCATAATAATCCAAAGGAAGGTATTTGCTCATATAACCCTTTCTTCCTTCAAACTCTCCAGCCAAAAGTCTAAGCTTACCCCAATCAAATTCTATTTCCTCAATATCTGAGTTCTTAATGCTATGATAAGCTGGTGGGACCATTTTATCCTTTGCAGGAAGATTTAGCCACAACTGGACACCAAGGAGGCGTTCGGAGGCTGGTAGCTTTTCTTCATGTAAAATGCCAGAACCTGCTGTCATCCACTGGACTTCACCCTCTCCAATGGTATCCTCGTTGCCCAAACTGTCCTTGTGGGTCATATAGCCACGATAGACATAGCTAATTGTCTCAATACCTCTATGGGGATGCATAGGAAACCCTGCTATATATTCATCAGGGTTTACACTATCAAAGGAATCGAGCATCAATATTGGATCGTATTCCTCAATAGTTCCATGTCCTAATACTCTTACCAGGTTTACACCCGCACCATCCTGTGTCCTAAAACCTCTTACCTCTTGTTTGATTTTTCTTTCCATACGCTTAGCCTCCTTAGCTAATTTATTTGTTTGTTTACTACATATCAATTTCAAGTAGTATTGGGGTATGATCTTGCCTTGGACCTGAATCAATCATTTCAGATTTTATAACCTTATCTGCAATGCGATCACTCACTAACCAATAATCAATTCTCCAACCAGAATTATTAATTTTACTAGTTCTTACTCTCTGGGCCCACCAGGTATAAGCCCCTGTTACATCACCATGAACAAGACGAAAGCTATCTGTAAATCCTCTTGCTAAAAGATTTGTAAAGCCCTGACGCTCTTCATCAGTGAAGCCAGCAGAATTATGATTATTATCGGGATGGGCCAGGTCTATTTCCTTATGTGCCACGTTATAATCACCTGCTGCAATAACTGGCTTCTCCTTATCTAAGGATTCCAGATAATCAGCATATTTTATATCCCAGGTCTGGCGATCGTCTAAGCGTTTTAAACCATCCCCGGCATTGGGTGTATATACTTGCGTCAAATAAAAATCCTCAAATTCCAATGTCAGTATTCGCCCTTCCGCATCCATGGTATCAGGTGCTCCTATTACAGGATAGGTAACAGATGGTGCTAAATCATTCCTATATAAAAACATGGTACCAGCATAACCCTTCCTAGCTGGTTCCACTGAGCTATTCCAAACAATTTCATAGTCAGGAAACATATTCTCTAAGATTTCTTTATGTTTCTTAGTAGGTCCCTGGCTTGATAACTTGGTTTCCTGTATAGCGATTACATCTGCCTTATGTTCGATAATTGTATTTATTACATCTCTTGATAATAAAGCACGTGCTGAATCACTAACAAGAGCAGCATTTAATGAATCTATATTCCATGAGATAAATTTCATTGTCATTCCTCCCCCTTAGGTGTTTTAATTGTTTTCAGTTAAATCATGTCAATAGTATCTTTTCTATTGATATTATCTGTGATTTGATGTAATTGTATCATACGTGATTATTATTCTCAATAACAGAACTTAGCACACATATGGCTT